>Ga0181465_101349_pt1 | contig 10473 bp, 9 predicted proteins | sample InSIn3gowninarea_FD_119076 | JGI IMG/M metagenome (GOLD analysis project Ga0181465, IMG submission 119076) | Clean room microbial communities from NASA Spacecraft Assembly Facility at Jet Propulsion Laboratory, Pasadena, California, USA -... ...
CCCATTTCCCCATTTCCCAGCTTGCCATTAACTAACCATCCATCGCCAGACTGGCATTTTCAAACTCAGCAGCTGCACTTACTCCCTACCCTTGCGGCTTCTGTTTTTAAAGGTGGGGATGTCGATGGCGAGGGAAAGGCAAAGGGAAAAGTGGTGGAGATGAAGCAGAAGCAGCAAGGGTAGGGAGTAAGTGCAGCTGCTGAGTTTGAAAATGCCAGTCTGGCGATGGATGGTTAGTTAATGGCAAGCTGGGAAATGGGGAAATGGGACATGGTGGAGTCCAGATAACGATACGATACCCCAGAATTGAAGCAAATCAGATGCAACTAAATGAGGAAAATCCTAATTCGTTATACTGCTTCGTCTCGAATCACCACACTTGGGGCACATCATATCTAAAAGGGTAGGGATAACAATGTGACATGGCGTGTTATTCGAAAACAACAGGAGAGGCGGGAAATTAAAAATTCAAAACGTCAAGTCTCGAGTTCAAAGAGTTCAAGATCAAGTTCAAAAGCACAATGCTCAGCGATTGGTATGGAGCAGCAAAAAGATGTTACCAGGACAGTGACGACGCACATTATTAGAAAGATTCCTACCATTGCTCACAATCTCGATCCACACACGCTCTGAGAAAATAACAGCATCATGAACTGCCCCAAGATGATGTACTGCCAAACACAAAAGATCCAGCGCGCTAACGCCTCGTACAGGTGTCGGTTTGGGAAGGAAAAAGGCTGCGACCAGCCAAAAAGAGCGAGTCAAGCCCGTCTTTCCACTCCACCGACCATTCACATTTGCAGCCTTTCCTCGAATAGATAGACCACTATCGCACACGAGAGCCGCCGCAGTGTTGGGTTTGGACAGGTTCAACAATGGTGCAGCTGCGGCGGCTCAATAACTCTTCACATGGCCATGACCCCTCTTACAAGATCAAGCACTTCTTGGACTTCTTCTCTTTCCGGGTAAGGAGGGCGGCGCGTGTGGCATGCTCAAATACCTCCCGAACGCCCTCGTTTGTCTTCGCCGAGCACTCGAGGTACTTCTGGGCACCGATCTTCTTGCGTACGTCCTCAGCCTGATTGTGTTAGTGGGAGTTGTCTGGTTCATATGTATATTCGCGGTAACTAACCTGCTCGGGGGTAACAGGCTTCTGGGAAGTCTTGTGCAGCTCCTCAATCGTCTTCTGGTCGAATCGCAAATCCTTCTTGCAGCCAACGAGGATGATGGGCAGACCCTGGCAGAAGTGCAGAACCTCGGAGATCCACTATTTGCAATGTCAGCCAAGCAGCGGTACGTCCGGGGGTGGTGCGTCGTACCTTCTCCTGTACGTTGTCAAGCGAGTCGGGTGAGTCGATGGCGAAGCAAATCAGGATAACGTGCGAGTCAGGGTATGAGAGGGGACGGAGACGGTCATAATCTTCCTGGCCAGCAGTATCCCAGAGGGCGAGCTCGACGTGTTTACCATCAACCTCGACGTCGGCAACATAGTTCTCGAAGACGGTGGGGACGTAGACCTGTGCGGACGGATATGTCAGTATATGTGTCGGGTTGTGCAGGGGCGTGGTGGTGTGATAGTGTGCAGTGGCTGCGATGAAGATGAAGAGGCGGAGAAGCTAGGCTGACGCAGGCCAGGGCCAGGGGTGCAGGGTGACGAGTACTGACCTCAGGGAAGGTGCCCTTGGAGAAGACACTGCAGAAACGAATGTTAGCAGCTGGCGAGGGCGAGGGCGGTAGGGGAGAATGGGGGCGCGATGGGCGGGCGTTGTGCAGGACTTACATCAACAAGCAGGTCTTTCCACAGGCGCCGTCACCGACAATAACGAGCTTTCGTCGAATCTCGGCCATGGTGATGTTGTGGGTTGCTTGGGGGTATATGGGGTATCAGAAGCGAGATTTGTGAAGCTGTTGAGCGAGGAAAATGTTAGCAAGTGAGATGAGGACGGGTGGTGGTTGAAGTAGTAGTGGTAGCGGTGGTGGTGGTAGTGTGTCGTGAGGAGGCAGCGGGCTTCAGGGCTGTTGCCAGGCACATTGACCGCGCCGGGGGTCGTGCTAGCACTGCTGCGGCTGAACGTGGCTGAGGCGTGCCCGCGCAATCAGGGCCGAAATATAGTGTCGCAACGGGGAATAGTCTAGTGCAAGTGCGGTGCAAGTACGTACTGGTGCGGAGAGGGTTTGATGCAAAGTGTGTCGGCGAAGGGGGGTTTGCGGTGGATGGAGAGGAAAGTTGTTTGTAGTAGGAGGAGAGACGGGCGACAATGTCGGCTAGGTAGCGCTTTGAAGGCAAAAGATAGCTAAGATAGCGGTAAACCCATGTGACGAGCGCGCTGCCTGTGCATGCACTCTTGATCTTTTGCACAACCACCTGTTTGTTTTCCTTGGCCTATGTATCGTTTGAGAGACAGTCACGGTGCTGCGTTGGCACAATGTCTCGTTCTTGGATGATTCACGCCGACTGACTGCTTCGCCGTTTGTCCGCCTTCCACTAACCTAGACTTCACGGTTTGGCCGTCCCAACAAGGACGCGGTGGCCGCGACAGCAACCAACAGGCGTCTCAGGTTTGATGTGACAGACACCGACCCTCCTGCCATTTCCCCAGCAACATTACTGCCCAGTCTTTCATCTCTACTGTACCAACGCCTGAACAGCTCAGTTATGCTGAGTGTCTAGAACATGTGGTTCGACACTTTGTCCTGCCTAGCGTTGTTTTGTGCATTTCTTTGTCCGACAAACCTGGGGTCAGAAACGTGAGATGAGAACAGTATGAACCCGCGGGCACATGTCATCAACTGAAGGGGACGTGTTTTGCAGTTGAGTCTCTGCCCATACAGTAACTTGATATCCTGCCCAATATTACCACTAGCTTAGAACTGCATCCATCCTCTTCGAGAAAGAAGCTATGGCCACGGAAGCTGTCCATGTAGGGTGTATCATGAAGCTCGATTGCGCAGACTGCTTTGTAGTTTAATAGCGCGATCAACCCATCATACAGACCCATGCGCACTGCCGCGTGGCCATATATGTATATGCGGAGATAAGTACGGTGATGCTTAATCACCCTGGTCTTCGCTGCGCTTCGGCCGTGTTCCACTGAGCACGTGAGTTGGCGAACCGCTCGAGATGGACGTGGCGGGGTGACGCCGTTCCCGCGGTTCGACTAGCATCCAACCCAAACTTTCACGTCTCACGCATTTCGTTGTCCTCTGTGTAGATAATATTATTCTTTTCTACCCCGCGCTCTCACTCCTTACATCCACACTCATTCACCATGGACGATCAACCACCACAACCCCCTCCACCGGACCAGGACAGCGCTATGCCCGACGCCATGTCCGACGCTGAGAAAGTGAGCTCAACCCGCCCGCCAAAGAGACCCGCTGACAACGACATCGCCCAGATTCGTGCAAAGCGTCTTGCAAAACTTGGCGGTCCTACAAGCTCAAATGGACCCTCACAGCCATCGTCTACCGCACCATCACCCGGTACAACAACACCGCAGCCTTCAGAACCGCAGCCTCCAGCAGCACAGCCTAACACGCAGCCCGCACAAACACCAAATCCCTTTGCACAGTTAGGCGTCAAGACGGAAGCACCGCCCAAGCCGCGTATCAACATCAAGCCGAAGCCCGCACAACCGTCGAGTCGCGTTGCATCGCCGCAGCCTTCAGCAAAAACGCAAGAAGTCAGCCTTGAAGCATGGGAGGACCGGGTCATCAGCGGTATTTTCAGGATAACGCTCGACGAAAGCCGCACACAAGATGCACATGGACACAAGCTCTACTTTGCCTCGGGTGCTAAGAGCGACCTCGAGGACGAGAGCCGCCCACTGCGATTCACAACCGATATGCTAGACTCAGTCATACTAGACGCAGCGTCAAATCAGCCGGAGGGAGCATTGGAATATCTGCTTAGCTGCTGGAAGCGCGTGTCCAAACAGTCCAAGATGATGACCAACAAGAACGACCCCAAATTCGACATCGTCAAGGAGGCTCGGCGGTTATGCTTCAGCTATTGCATGTTTGCTGCCACTATGCCAGACATGTTTGGCGAGGAAGCCCCCGTGCAAAATGCTCTGACAGATCGTCTAATAATGGGACCTGACGACGAGCGGGGCATCTGCTACGACTTCCTGACCGAGGCGAGTCTGCGAATGGGCGAGGATGACACTGTCAAGGAGGCTATGGTGGGTGCCATGGAGGACCTGAGTCGGAGGTTAGCACAGGTGTCTATGATTGGGGACTACAAGCCCTATATTCTGATATTACGCGTCTTCATCCGGTTCCCTCCGCTCGTCGCTGCTTTGTCGCAGTCAGAGACTTTCCTCCCTACCGACATCGAGCCTCAACATATCGAAACACGGAGTTTTCTGGGACCCTTCTTCCGATTGTCTCCAATGCAGGGCGACGTGGCATTGAACTATTTTGCCGGCTCTGCTGCCACCGACAAGGGATTGGTCACAAATGCACAGCGGGCAGTGCGCATGTCTCTGCAAACCCATCAGGACGAATTACTCGATATCGCGAACGCCTTCATCAAAAACAAGGAGTCTCGCGAGAGAATGCTCGACTGGTTTGCATTGACGGTGAACAAGAATCACAAGCGGAGAGCCATACAGGTCGATACCAAGACAGTCTCGTCGGACGGATTCATGGTCAACGTGACCGTCGTGCTGGACCGTCTATGCGAACCCTTCATGGATGCGACCTTTTCCAAGATTGACCGAATCGACATCGATTACCTCCGTCGGTCGCCGCGGGTGGACATCAAGGATGAGACGAAGATTAATGCGGACCAGAAGACTGCCGACGAATTCTACAACACTAAGGCTGCTGGGACCAACAACTTCATCACGGAGGTCTTCTTCTTGACCGTGGCCGCTCATCACTATGGCACCGAAGCGGCCAACGCCAAGCTGTCTAACCTGCAGAAAGATGTCAAGTGGCTAAAGAAAGAGCTGGTGAAGATGGATGCGGAGCGACAAAAGTTCACGTCGAACCCGATGCAGTTGGCCCTGTTCGACAATCACGTGAAGAAAGTCAAGGACCAAATCGAAAGGGCCGAGTGCAGCATTCTGGCCATCCAGGGTGTGTTGCTGGATGAGACGACGCAGGCTCGCTCTATGCAGTTCATGCGATACGTGATTGTCTGGTTGCTACGACTCGTGTCTCCGGGATCCTCATTTCCCAAGCAGGAACTGCAACTTCCTCTACCCAAAGAGCAGCCCGTCGAAGTCAAGTGTCTACCTGAATACTTTGTGGAGGATATTGTTGGTAACTTCAAGTTCATCACTCGCTATATGCCGCATATCATCACCACAACTCGGTGCGAAGAGCTCGTCAAGATCTGCATTGCGCTCCTGCGGAGCTCCGAGTACATCAAGAATCCATATCTGAAATCTGGTCTCGTCACAATCCTCTTCTATGGCGTGTGGGAAATTCCTGGTCGACCCAAGGGAGTGCTTGGTGACACTCTTTACGGACATAGCTTTGCGATGCAGCACCTGCTTCATGCTTTGATGAAGTTCTATATCGAATGCGAAAGCACCGGCACCCACACGCAGTTCTACGATAAATTCAATATCCGGTACGAGATCTTCCAGGTGATCAAGTGCATCTGGCCAAACACCATTTACCGGGACAATCTTGCTACAGAGGCACGGTATGTATCATCCAATTCATCTCTTGAGACGTACTAATCAAATGCAGGGTCAATCTGGATTTTTTCGTGCAATTCGTTAACCTGCTTCTGAACGATGTTACATTCGTCCTTGACGAATCCTTTACAGCGTTTAAGGAAATACATGATGTTTCGAGGGCGCTCAAAGATGCGCCAGCCGACATGGATCAGACAGAGCGACAAGAGCAAGAAGAGAAGCTATCGTCAGCTCAAGGCAAAGCTAAGAGCTACATGCAGCTGACGAACGAAACCGTCGCTATGTTGAAGCTATTCACCGAAGCGCTCGCAGACTCCTTCACCAAGAAGGAGGTTGTTGTTCGTCTTGCCCACATGCTCGACTACAACCTGGAAGCTCTAGTCGGACCCAAGAAGTCCAACCTCAAAGTCGACAACCCCGAAGAGTACGGCTGGAACCCTCGAGCCATGCTAGCCGAAGTCACCGACGTCTACCTCAATCTCCAACACAAGCAGTCCTTCATCGACGCCATCGCAACAGACGGCCGTTCCTACCGCCCAGAATACTGGGCCGAAGCCCAAAGGATCCTGCAACAACGCCGTCTGAAATCCGACGAGGAAATCCAGCAGTGGCAGCAAATGGGCGAGCTCATCAAGCTCGCTAAAGACCAAGCTGACATGGAAGAAGCGGATCTCGGCGATATTCCAGATGAGTACTTGGATCCTATCATGGCGACCCTCATGGAGGACCCTGTCACTCTCCCCATCAGCAAGCAGATCGTGGACCGCTCAACTATTCAATCGCATCTTCTCAGCGACCCCCATGATCCGTTTAACCGCACGCCACTGAAGATTGAAGACGTGGTGCCGAATCAGAAGCTCCAGGAGGAGATCCAGCAGTGGAAGGCGAATCTGTTGGCACAGAAGATGGCGGAGAGGAAGAAGGAGAGAGGGGGAGATGCGATGGACACTTCGTAGATAAAGTGTGGGGGGAAACGGGCTTGTTCTGAGGCCCGGGGATAGAATTTCCCTCAATGGCGTTAAGGAATAGGCAATTGGAACGAGATATTCGATCCTGGCATGAACATAGGCACAATGGAGTTTACATGAATCAAGAACATTTTCAGAGCGGCAACGAAATACGATATTGTTTTCGGTTCCGGTTCGTTACTAGACTATCACCTACTACATACTCTGCAAATCACAACCCATGCATCAAAACATCCACATCCCAACCCAGCAAATGCCCACTCCTACAAAATTGGTGAGCGCTGACTAGTGATTGGCGTGCCTGACATGGCCGGACTGTTTCAAACTCCACCGTCCCGAGCCCTTGGCACAGGGCTTGGCTTGTCAACTGTCAGGGGTCAACCCCCACAAACTCGCTCAACCATCCGGGGAATTGTCACTCTTTTGTCGAGGATTGCATGAGATGGGCAATGTCGCGGCCCATGATGAACTCTAAGTATCTCGGCACTCTTTTTATCTCCTGTTCACCTTTTGTTTTTGAGGGGTTGCTACCTATGGTGAGGATAGGGTGAATAGTTGTCCCGGGACGATCGTAGTTGCTTGGTGCACTACGAGGATCGATAGCGCGGTGCCCTAAGTTTGGATTTTGGAGGTGCTTGGTGGTTGAATCGGACATCGGATATCGCTTAAGAAGAGAGGGAATATACGAGGACACAAGAAGCGATCTCGTAGGGCGATTGAAGCACGTCACTGCTAGACGTCGCGGACAACATCATGCACCCATCACTCCCAACATGTCTCGCCATATTCGCAGCACTCTCGCAAACAGCCACAGCCTTCTATCCCTACAGCTTCGACACCGATAGCCCGTCCAGCAGCTCTCATAAACGCCTGTCGAACCCTATTCAGCCCGCTACAAACTCCATAACGCTCCCTCTCCGACGCGTCGCCTCGCCTCTCCGCCCTCGCCAGAACGCGTACAACATCGTGAATTCCAAAGATCCTACACAGGCGAACAGCGTAGCAATAGACCAAGATGGCGCTGATCTGAGCTACATGGTCGCCGTCACCATCGGCACCAGCAAGGAAGAATACCATTTACTCCTCGATAGCGCCGCGAGCAATACCTGGGTCATGTCGTCAGACTGCGCAACCGATAGTTGTAAAACACACAGCACTTTCGGCGCAGACGATTCCAGCACTTTAAAAGTAACCCCTCCTTCCTGCTGCCTCCTTTAAAAAACAAGAGCAAGTTCTGACAGAAACACAGCAAGACACCACCACACCCTTCCACCTAACCTACGGCACCGGTTCCGCCAGTGGCAACCTCGCAACCGACACCCTTACCATCGGTCCCTTTTCCCCCGCCCTAACATTCGGCCTCGCAACCAACGTGTCCCAAGAATTCCGCTCCTACCCCATGGACGGCATCCTAGGCATCGGCCGGGGCACCACCACTACCACGGGGATAAACAGCCCCTCCTTACTCTCCATCCTCTCATCCGCATCCCTCATCCAGTCGCAAATCTACGGCATACACATCCCGCGCTCCTCCACCAATCTCCTAGACGGCGAACTCACCATCGGTACCCTGAACCCCTCCCGCTTCACCGGATCCATCAACTACATGCCCTGTCTCGCCAACCCCGCCGGGTTCTGGGAAATCCCTATGACCGATGCAACCGTCGACGGCAAGAATCTAGCATTTACGGCCAAATCAGCTATCATCGACACAGGCACGAGTTACATGCTCATCCCGCCCCTTGATGCCGCCGCGATACACGCTTTGATCCCCGGCTCCACGCAAGATGAGAATGGCGAGACCTTTTATGTACCCTGCGACACCCTTGCTACCATTTCCCTCGTCTTTAACAATACAAAATACCAAATCAGCACTATGGATTGGCGCGGGGGCAAAGTGCAGGATCAGGGCGGCCTGTGCAGGAGTAATATCGTGGGACGGCAAACGTTTGGTGCAGAGCAGTGGCTTGTGGGGGATGTGTTTTTAAAGGGTGTTTATACCGTGTTTGATGCCGGAGAGGAAGGGGGGAGGGTGGGGTTTGGTGTTTTACATCAGGAGGAGGCGAGTAGTGCGGCTGCGAGTACTACACCGTCTGCTGTTGTGGCGGGGAGTTCGGCGGGTGCGGCGACGACGACGACGCAGAGTCAGAGTCAGAGTCAGAGTCAAGCTACGAATCCAGGTGAAGCCACGGCTCAGGGGCAGACGGGATCAGCTGGTGCTGGACCAGGACGAGGGAGTCGTATAGCTCTGAGCAGTCTGCTGAGTTCCCTTTTGATTTCCTGGTTCTTTGTTGCTTATAGCATAGCATAGCATAGTATAGCATAGTATACATATTTCGCATTTGAGAGGATACATGATATATATTCTGGGACAGGGTGTACAGGTATAGGGATTTTAAGTCTTTCCTAATCCGGCGTTTTGCATATAGTCGTTTGAACCTCTATGTTTCATTTCTCTTCCTCTTGCAGGAAGTAGGAGCTTTACCTATGTAGCCTTGTTCTGTTCTGTTCGGTTCTGTTCATGCAGCGCTCGTGGTCACAGTGATTTGGCATCGAACGTTGCTTGCTTTGATTTACTGGTTTGGGATGTGGATGTTTTGATGCATGGGTTGTGATTTTGCTTAGAGTAGAAACCGTTGTTCGTCTTGTGCCATCCATCAGTTTAATCCACTATTTCACATCGCTTCACCCATTTACAAACAATCTCCACACTTGCAAACCCGCTAAATGTAACATTCACCTATTCAGACTCAACAACTCCTCAACATAGCGCCGCGCATCAATCCCAATGCCCTCTGCTAAGCCTTTCGGGCCCCATCCAGCACCCGCGCCTCCCATCCTCTGACTCTGCCCGCCACTGCCGATACCTAATCCATTCCACATGCCGCTCGCGAACCTGCCACCGGATGAACTCTTCGCGCTGGCATTCGCGGTATCTCTTGCGCGTCTAACGAGGAATGCTTCACGGAGTTCATCCGTGTCGAACTGCACACTGGACGCATTAGACTTCTGACTCTGGACAGCTTCTGCGCTGGCATGTGAAGGCGGTAGACGCATCCAGACGACCCACCACCCACGACTTGTTTTTTGCGTACGTTCAATCTCTGTCAGGTTACGTCGTGTGCTCGATATGGTTGCTAGGATTTGACTGTGTACATTGAGTGCTTCGATCCTGCTCCATCCTGCTGCTAGACTAGCGCTGCTGCTTAGACCTTCGGCGATCAATGTGCCTGGGTCTGGGATGTTGGGGAGGCTGGAGTGCACGGTGTGGGTTCGGGGATCGAATACGAGGTCGTAGATAGGTTGGGTGTTGGGTGAGCCCGTGTCGGATGTGGTGGTGTAGGGGCTTGATGCAGCGGTAAGACGTGCCGCAACCTTGTCCGGCGATGTGCTTCTGTCGAGAGAGCGGTGGAGAGGGGAGAAGAAGTTGTGGATATCGCGGTAGAAGGACGCCATGCTCAATGAGTCTGTGCGATGATTGAAAAGGAAGACGTACATAAATGGCCGATGCTGAGCAGCGTTAGCAGGAGATAGGCCCGACTTGCAACTGTGACTTACCACATAAACGACAGGCCTCAGGCGAGACAACTTTGGTGACGTGGGAGATTCGAGCTTCATCTCCTGCTCGTACTGTGGTGTCTCATCGGACTCAATACTAGGCGTCGCGGTTGGACTTCTTCTCCGATCAACTTCAAGGTGAATCGTCCGAAGCGGGATTCGATGATTCCAATTTCCTTCGTCGTTCTCGTCATCCACGTCCACGTCTTGCAGGTCACCCTTGAGCCCAATGAGGAAGTACCCATCGTTCTCTAATCGTATCTGCAGGCAATCTCCAGAGCATGGTCAATGTC
>Ga0181465_101354_pt1 | contig 10465 bp, 7 predicted proteins | sample InSIn3gowninarea_FD_119076 | JGI IMG/M metagenome (GOLD analysis project Ga0181465, IMG submission 119076) | Clean room microbial communities from NASA Spacecraft Assembly Facility at Jet Propulsion Laboratory, Pasadena, California, USA -... ...
AGTGAATATGTATTAATAATATTGGGTATTTGAAAATCTGAATAAATAATGCAGTATGCAGTGTTGATTTATGTAAGCTAAACCCTAGCCTCCCCTCAATCCAGACAGATGTGTAGAGATTGGGTATTTGAAGATCTGAAAATCTGAATAAAATACAAAGTGTGTTGTTAATTTAAGATGTGTCGCGATAATTGCCCCAAGAGGCGATCTCATTACTGAGAAAAGAGGATCTTGGACCAGACAAGCTTTCATGTTATCTTGAGGCATTGCATGTGAACGAATCCTATTTGTCTTCACCCAAACAATATATAATTGTGCTATTAAAATTGACAATGAAGCAACAGTGACCTTATTAATCTAGTTTTATATAAAATTCAAGTAATAAATAATAAACAATATAAGAATTATTATTATTATATTAAAATTTATTTTAACTGTTAAAAAAATATAAGATTTTAAATTATATAATTCATTTTTTTCTATGTTGCATGAGTTTCTGAAACGTGGGAACTTGGGTACCGGTGTCTGGAACCGCTAGAGGTTTCCCAAAAAATTTACAGGAAACGGCTAATTGGGAGCGATTATATTATATGATAAAAAATTAAAAATATTTAAGTATTGAGGGGTTTCCGCAATGCATTATATTAGATATCATTTTTGGGGTTCAACTGCGTTAAGTAAGTCATTCATCTATGCGCATTTCCATGAGAGGCAGTGATAATTGACTAATTTCTCATGATTGTTGAATAGTCCACTTAGCACTCATTGCATCGGGTGATGCTCACAGGGGTGAAGAAGTGGGATTGAAACTAGTGAAATGAATCACATAGTCATAGTCGTAGTCGACTATGTGATTCATTTCACTAGTTTCAATCCCACTTCTTCACCCCTGTGAGCATCACCCGATGCAATGAGTGCTAAGTGGACTATTCAACAATCATGAGAAATTAGTCAATTATCACTGCCTCTAATGGAAATGCTCATAGATGAATGACTTACTTAAGGCAGTTGAATCCCAAAAAATGATATCTAATATAAAATATTATAATAGCATTTATAATCCATTGCAATTATAATAGCAGACCGAGATGATAATCGCACCAAGGGAAGTGAGGTGTGTTCTACGATAGGGGGGAGAGGGGGGTGATCTATCAACTCTTTTTGTGTGTGTGATTGTGTATGTAACAATGCATTGAATCTAGGTAGTATATTGGGTGGGTCGAATCTAGATACTAGTCCTATATAAACCTCAATATGATATGTACCTCTTTGCAAGTTAAGAAGGTCGCAGATGAATAAGTCGAGTTTATCAAAACCTCGAAATGGATATCATACCCTAGATTAGATGGATTTGTGCTCGCTTCACACACTACATAACTATGGTAAAAACAAATCCTCGATTAGCCAATGTATTTGAAATCATTGTGATTCTATTTGAAGTAAAGGAGGACTAAATGACTCCAGCTCATACAAATGAATAATTCAATCTTTGTGGGAGCAAAACCATGTTCAGATAACCCCATTTAAGGGAATAGCGACCCTGAATGTGAAACAGACACAAAATTTCCTACCATACTATAGCTAATTTTGAAGTTTCATGGGCACCCAAAAGTTGCATTCACAAATCAACATGCAAAACTATATGAAGGTTTGGCGTGAATTGGAGTTTCTTTGGCGCCAATTCAGCTGTGAGAACGTTGGAACTCCAAAAAAACAGCCTTCAACGATTCTGGAACTCTCCCCAGGTCCCGTTGCAGCTCCCGCTGAAAAGGTAACATTCCCATATAGTTCCAAAGCTCCTGGGAGCGCAGGAACCATTGGAACAGGTTTCCCACCTCTTGGGAGCGGTTTTGATGTAACAAAGTTATTTTTATATTTTTTATTATATAATATTGTTGCTCTTGATCAGTTGTTTCCTGAAAAGGTAACGTTCCCATATAGTTCCAAAGCTCCTAGGAACACGGGAACCATTGAAACAGGTTTCCCACCTCTTGGGAGCGGTTTTGGTGTAACAAAGTTTTTTTAATATTTTTTTTATTTTTTATTATATAATATTGTTGCTCCTGATCAGTCGTTTCCTATAAATTTTGGAGAAACTTCTAACCGTTCCCAACACCTGTACCCAAGTTCACAACGTTCCCCCGTTACAGAAACTCATGCAACATATATGCAAGCTATGTCAATCACCTACTACAATGTGGCAAGAAACTTCACAGATACATAAGTACCACCACAAACCCAACATGTCCATAAAAAGGGAAGTCTACCTATGAACAGCTCAGCGGCTAGAGATGAACATATACTAAATTTCCAACCGCTAGCTTCAAAAACATGTCAGAGGAAGAAGAGATAATATTGTGATTGGAGCCCCACTCTCTAATCTGCAATATTATTATCTTCTTCAATGCTAATGTTACAGTGCATGAGAATCAATAACTTTACATAATAGGTAATTATGATCATAATTCATCATACAAAGAGAGCATTAACCATAAGGACCTAAACTATGGGATCACACTACATAAACACTCAACAAGGCACCTATATAATCATTTGTATAAACTTCAAACCAATGACAAACCAATCATGCACTTTATATGTTGCCCTTACAGCATGAGAAACTCCTACGAACACCTTACAAAAATAAAATCTACATGAATGCATTGAACCATTATGCAATCTACAAATTGCCAAATTGAAGGAAACATAAACTTACAAACTAAGAATTATTCTTCTCAAAAGCCATCAATTGGAGGCAACCATTAATACAATATAATTGATGCAAAGAATAACATTGAAATGAATAAATTTTCACCAAAGGCATTATGCGCATAATACGTTGTAGTTGTCTCTGCAACCCTTATAAGAAAACCAAACTCACAAGAAACATGCATCCATGTGATCGCTCTTCCTGCTCTCAGATGCTCCTCATTGGAGGACCTCCTTTAGCAAAATGGAGCAAAGATTGAGTTGTTGGACCTACAAATTTCTATCATTAGCTCACAGAATAATCCTCACCGACTTGGTCCTTCAATCCCTTCCCTTGCACCTTTTTGCAACCCTTGCAGCTCCAAAGAAAGTCAACATGGCCATGAAGAAACTCCAAAGAGTCTCTCCTGGGGGGGTAGATGGGGGGACAGAGAGGAGAAATATGTGGGCGACAATAGCCTGAGACCGACAATAGCCTGAGACCAAGTCTGCGTCCCCAAATTTCTTGGAGGCCTGGGAATTAGAGACAGAAGAATAACGAACTAATACGAGGGGTGTTATACAAGTGGTTAAAATTGGCACCATGCAGGAATGTCAGTCCATATGCAAAGAATGGCAGAGATAAAAATAGCAAAAGGCATTTTTGAGCAGTGGGAGTTATAGGGTTGAATGAGCACCCTAATCTGATACCACTGTTAGAGTACGTACGAAAAATACACAACAGATGATAAAGTGTGTGATACATTCTTATTCACAAGATATACACATAAATACGTTTCATTGACCCTTGTTTTTCTTTTTCCAAGAGATCTCTTAGACTTCTCATGATTGTTGTCCTTCACTAGAGGCTTTTTGCCTTCCTCTCACATGAATATGCCAAGTTTACATAACCCAAGAGGACTATGTTTCCAACCATTGTGACGACAGAAGGAAGAATCACTAAGATTTAAATGAATGGTTGTATGCACTCATATGTAATCTATCAAAAGACGATAAGTTATAAGTCATATCAAAGTTATACGCCATGATATTAAAAAGAGAGTTTAAAAGTTATTCAAGTTTTTTCACAAAAGATAAAGTTATTAAATGGGTTACCATAGATTATATATATATCAAGTATAATATAAAAAGGGTTACCATAGATTATATATATATATATATATCAAGTATAATATAAAAAGGTATATCTATCAAGTTATATATATTATTAAAATGGGGTTATATCTTAAAAGTATCAACTTTAAATTAAGTAAAAAATTTCTAAAAGCTACTATTAAAAAGTTAAATAGCTTATTCTTAATTAAAGATAGCTTCAAAAAAAGGATTAAAAAGAGTATCTTAGAGATATTTAGAAAAAAAGATAATTCAAAAATGAAGGAAGATTTTCTCATTAAGATTTTTCATTTTCATCATGTCGTGGATCACTTACTCTAAACGGGAGTATGTTGAGAAATCTAGGGCATCAAGATTAGGTGATTTCTATATTCTTGATAATTGCTTGTGAATGATTTTAACTTCAATAGATTAGGATCTTCTCTTTAGTTAGATTATTATAGTGTTCTTCTTCATCAAGCAGCTATCAAGGCATAAACAATAAAGAGATAAGAGACACAGTATGTAGGCTATTAGCCAGGGCCAAAACCTCTCCCACTTGAGAGGAAACCCAAATGAATTCTTCTTCTTATAGGGACTTCAATTGACAAATACCAAGACCAAGACCCTTGACCTATTTGCCACTCCAAGACCAAGTCACAAGGCTTCTTAGCTTGACCCCCTCCTTCCTTGAGTCAACAATGGTCAAACTGCTAACTCTTCTTTCCTTCTCGACTACTCCTTAGATTTCGGCTCCCTACAATTTTTGGCCTCCTTCAAAAACCCTAGCATGTGTGACTGATCAACTTTGGAACCCTGATTCCCTTCACTTTAGGTGGAGGCTGCTTCCTTGGCAACTCGGCTTGAGATACACCTTAGTTTCCTCCTTGACTTGACGTTCCAATGGGACTAGAATACTTCAAAATCTTCTGCAAAAAATTATGTCTCTACTTCCCACGTGTGGAAAGATACAGCCATAAAACAAATCTGAAATAACCTCGTTGATGGTCTTTCTTTCCTTCGCTTGATTCTTCCTTCCTCGTGATCTTCGCACTTTTTCTGTCTTCTATGCTTGACAGAAAATTTGGCTTCAAGTGGAGGCCGAGTTGCCCTATATATAGTGATTAGCCCATCAAATAAGCCAACTCGTCAATGATCTAGACCGACATGTCTTTTGGTGGAGTTCCATTGCTTCGTTTAAGGCCAACTTGAAGAAGGTACTTGAGCTTGGTCTTGGAGGGTCTTTAGACTCATTCAATGACTCATAAAAAAAATGTAACATGCCCAAAAAGGGTCCTTCATACATGACATTGACTCAACTTGACTTTTATGACTTGATGACAAAACCTAAAGGTTCATAATGGGAACCTTAACTAAAATAAAATTCCTTGGTCATGAAACCCATGATTCAAGTACTACAAAATAATTTTATTTTCCTTGTTTACATCAATTACATAAAATCACAATCACATATGTCATTATGAAGACCGAACCTAGTTACACTTTTCAACACTCCCTCTTAACAAAGGAGGTATTCATAATGGTACTTGGTCATTCTCGATCTGAAGAATTCTCATAAGAAGAGTCAGATTGGTAACATATATGTTTAGCATCATATCAACCAGCATTGTTACATAGCAAAGGCCTTGACTAACAACTCTATCTCTCCACAAGATCTGAACTCAAAACTAGCGAGACCAATGATGTATAGACACCCTCATCATTGTCTCTCTTAGAACATACCCCACCCGGGTTCCAAGGGTGTGTTCCACCAAGACTATTCTTATCTTGGATTCCTAAGTCCTCGAAGAATATCAGTCCTCTACGACTACTCTTCTCTTCGAGTAACTCATCCTCAAAGAGCATCGGATGCCAGGTGTTCACCCAATGCTCCATTTTGTCTTCCCAAGTGAAGACAAGAATGACATGTCTATCTCCCCCTCTTAATTAGGGAGGAAATAGCTATTCCAATAAAGGAATGTACTCGTTCCTATGAAAGGAATGTACCTAAGCTTCCTCTTGGCTTAGAAATTTTTCTTCGAAGTTTCTACCAAGTAAGAAACTTTTTTCCAGGCTCCCTCTTAATTAGAGACCTACAACAGCTCCTTAGGTGGAGATGACAGGACAACCAACCGCTTGAAGAAACCCTTCACACGATGTCACGAACTTCTTTTCTTTATTCAGGAGTCTTTATGTTTTGGGACTTCTTTGTAGGGCACAGACCATCCATCACTTTCATTCATGAGTCAGTCATGTCATCATCAGAAAGTGATCTATCAGTCCATATCTGGGCTTTCTTCATGCCATGATGCCTTCTTTCATGCCATGTTTCCTAAAGGAACTTCCTTCCTGCTACATGTTCAACAGTGGTGGAAGACATCCATAGTTCTTCCCTTGGCAATCCTGCATAAGCCCATCTAGATATTTGTTCAAAAATAAGAAATGAACACTTAAATCAAAATTACCTTTGTGATGGTCTTTCATCATGACATCTTCTAGTTCGCATCAACATCCTGCATACACATTGACATATCTCCCAAAGATATATATTGTCAAGGGTCTCTTTCTTTTTCAGACTCCAACAAATTCTTCATATCTTTCATGGAGATAGCCTAGTCAAATCTCTTATTAGTCCTCGAAAATTAGGGAAAATTTTAAGGATGGAAATTATCTCAAAGTTTAGAAAACTTGGCAAATCTTACTAGTCTCTAATGTGTAAACTATAAAACATATTTGGTGATATATTTGTAAAAATATTCAAATTTATAATGAGTTTTTGTATAGTATCTATAAAATTTTGGCGATCTTTAAGGTTAAACAATTTTATACTATAAAAATATGGCAAACAATTTGTAGAAAAAATGAAAATTGACAAATCATTTTTTTGGAAAAAGCATGGAAAATTAGCCCACTTGCAAATATTAGCCCCTAAAATTTTCCCTGCCTCGGATGTTGATTGCCTTTTTCATGGTTACACATTCCACGATCTCTTTCCTTCTTTCTTCAAACATTTTCTTCCCAGGAACTTTTAACTGAAATTCCTCCAATCATGGTCAACCACCTCATATTTCATATGAGGACATATTATGTTGATTTCATCTAGACAATGTGTGATTCATGCCTTCCTACATCCTTTTCAAAGGAGGAGATACTTTCTTTTGATCATGCTCTCAAGATAGAGCATTTATCCATGTTTACCTGCAACCATATGACATGACTCTATAATTTCGAACACAAGCATACATACCTAATTGTCCTTTAGGTCATCCAAACTTCCTTTAGCAGCTTCCTTGAATGAAGGAACTTCAATCCCTTTATCTGCTTCACCTCTTTTGTCATCATACCATCATCCCATGAATTCCACAAGTTGGATCTCTTGATGAAACACTCACTTCCCCTCTTGATCAGTGAACCTTTAGATGAAGATTCCATCGGAGAATCTTGAGGATCAAAAGTATCCTCATCCACCAGATGTTTCATTTTGACAGATGAGTGATGAGCCTTTTACTAGATGACCTTTTCTCCTTTCCATAGGTGCCACTTATGCTTCCAATGAGGTTTCCCAAGAGCTATATCCTTCCATAGTTGACTACCATGCTTTAACCATCTTTCATGCTTCTCTATGATGATGTCACGAGCTCTTGCTTTCAATGCTTCTATGATGCCATGTTGCATCCCATCATTTTTCTTTGTGAATCATGATAGCCATATCTTACAACAGAGGACTTAGGAACTTGAAAAGAACTTAGGTGAGGAAGACTATCTCAGTCGTAGTAGAGATCTCTTACTTCCTCTTTCTTGGACTTCTTCTTTTCAGCGTCCTCCACTTCTTCGATGATATGGTCTTCTTCTCTTCCTCTTTCAATATTGTCTTTCTTGATCTTAGGAGAATCTCTCTTGTAATGCCCATATTCTTGACACCCATAGCATTGAATCTTAGCCATGTTTTTTTTTAGAAATATGCTTCCCGAGCTTCTCTTTCCTTTTAGTAAATGCTTGACCCCTTTCACTTGGTCCTTCATCACTTTTTGCCTTCAACTTGTCTTCTTCTATGTTGCATAGAAACCACAAGTTTTTGAATGGGATAGCATTCTTCTCCTTACGGGAATTTGATGCAAGATTACCTAGTTCATCACTTAATGCATTTAGAACAATGGAGACCATTTCTTTATCAGATATCATCTCTCTTAGATCCTGCAGTTGAGTTCTTATTTGAGATGCTTTTAAGAGACATGTATATATCCCTTCATCCTTTGATACCTTCAATTTGAATAGATCAGATCTAAGTGATATGACCTTTCTTATTGCACTTTCAAAGAATAGTTCTACCAGCTTATCATATATCTCTTTTGATGTCTCCAGCTCTGCTATATAGGGAACAAGGGGATCTTTGACAGACTCCATAGGAATCTCTTGAGACCTTAGATCCCTTTCCATGTATTCAGATAGTGCTTGACCTTCGGATGGTTTGGAGACTTTTCCATTGATATGATCAATGACTTCATTTTCTTCAAGGACTATATTTATCCTCCTTTTCCATGCAAGGAATTTCGATGACCCAACTAGCTTATAGATCTCCTTGCAAAATGAAGTCATTTTACTAGATTAGATTATAGAAGAAAAGGTACTTACTTGTCAAGTGAAGATGAAATCTTCAACTTGATCCCTTTGATGATGATGATTGATGAATATGTATTGATGCCTTTTGGATGATCTTCTTCCAAATGAAATCCTTGCTTCAATAAAAGCAGATTTCACTTTTGATGATGACAACGCCTTTTGATCTAGCTTCCTTTAGATGAATAGTCTTTAAGATACTTCACCTCCAAAATGATTGAGAGTGGATCCCAGAATGCTTCTTTGATTAATCTAGGGTTTTTACTTTTTTCAAGATGATGATGTGATCTTGATCTTGAAGTGCTTCTTTTCGATGAATAAACTTCAAGCTACTTTGATTCAAAGATCTCTTTAACTTAATGAGGGCCTTTGTGGTCTTTTGATGATGAATGGAGGTTCCCAAGACTTCATTTTGATGTAGACCTTTTCTTCAATTAGGGTTTTGTGACTTGTCACTTCCTTGTAGATCTTAACTTCTAAATTTGCTTTGATGCCTTCCTCGAGATTTGATCCTTGAGTCCGTTGATAAGATGCGCTTCTTGACTTTGTCACCATAGCTCTAATACCATGTTGAGAAATCTAGGGCATCAAGATTAGGTGATTTCTCTATTCTTGATAACTGCTTGTGAATGCTTTTAACTTCAATAGGTTAGGATCTTCTCTTTAGTTAGATTATTATAGTGTTCTTCTTCATCAAACAGCTACCAAAGCATAAACAATAAAGAGACGAGATACAAAATGTAGGCTATCAGCCAGGGCCAAAACCTCTCCCACTTGAGAGGAAAACCCAAAGGAATTCTTCTTCTTATAGGAACTTCAATTAACGAATACCAAGACCAAGACCCTTGACCTATTTGCCACTCCAAGACCAAGTCACGAGGCTTCTTAGCTTGACCCCCTCCTTCCTTGAGTCAATGATGTTCAAACTGCTAACTCTTCTTTCCTTCTGGGCTATTCCTTAGATTTCGGCTTCCTGCAATTCTCAGCCTCCTTCAGAAACCCTAGCATGTGTGATTGATCAACTTTGGAAACTTGATTCCCTTCGCTTTAGGTGGAGGTTGCTTCCTTGGCAACTCGGCTTGAGATACACCTTAGTTTCCTCCTTGACTTGACCTTCCAATGGGACTACAATACTTCGGATTCTTCTACAACAGATTACATCTCTACTTCGCACATCTGGAGAGATTCAACCCTAAAACAGATCTGAAATAACCTCGCTAATGGTCTTTCTTTCCTTCGCTTAGGCTTCCTTCCTTGTGATCTTCGCACTTTTTCTGTCTTCTATGCCTGACCGAAAATTTGACTTCAAGTGGAAGGCGAGTTGCCCTATATATAATGATTAGGCCATCAAATAAGCCAACTTGATAATGATGTTGGCCGACATGTCTTTTGGTTGAGTTCCATTGCTTCGTTTAAGGCCGGCTTGAAGAAGGTGCTTGAGCTTGGCCTTGGAGGGTCTTTAGACCCTTTCAATGACTCATAAAAAATTGTAACATGCCCAAGAAGGGTCCTTCATACATGACATTGATTCAATTTGACTTTTATGACCTGATGACAAAACCTAAAGGTTCACAATGGGAACCTTAACTAAAATAAAATTCCTTGATCATGAAACCCATGATTCAAGTACTCCAAAATAATATTATTTTTCTTCTTTACATCAATTACATATGTCATTATGAAGACTGAACCTAGTTACACTTTTCAACAGAGTATTCCAGGAAAATAAATTAATATAATTATCAACATGAATCATTGTTAATTTAAATTAATATAATTATCAACATGAATCATTGTTAATTTTGGGTATGTTCTATGCTTAAAGCAATTTACTTCAATTTTTCATATTAGCCCAATGACAGTATTCAGATTAGCAATCACATCAGCATGATAGTAAAGTGCAGATATAACATAAACATAGATCGCAGAAAACAAGCCAAAACAAATGGACACAAGATGTGGCGCCAGCCACGGACAAACCCCAATGTTTGGAAACCCTTGATCAATTCTTCTTATATTCTTCAATAGTTCAGCAGAGTGGCTAAAA
>Ga0181465_101356_pt1 | contig 10452 bp, 14 predicted proteins | sample InSIn3gowninarea_FD_119076 | JGI IMG/M metagenome (GOLD analysis project Ga0181465, IMG submission 119076) | Clean room microbial communities from NASA Spacecraft Assembly Facility at Jet Propulsion Laboratory, Pasadena, California, USA -... ...
CTTTGCTTGGTGCTACCACACTTGAAAGCCTTGGATTAGTTTTAAACCCGTTCACGCGTGAATTATACCCAATGCGAATGTTGATGGCCAGAATATATCCGGCTGGCTGAAACATGCATAATTGTAATCCGAAATTATTAATGGATATACATAAAGTAAGTGAGGTAAATAAAACTTCTGTGCATTTAAGTGAGATCGAAGGACCTGCAACGGCTGAAGTTTTTAATAATGGCAATGGTACCGCATTATCGTCTAAAGCAGAGTAAAGTTGATTGCAGATAATCAAATATTAAGCATTGATTGAAACAACAAAGCGCAGATTAAAAAAATAAGAAATCCAATCGGTTGGTAAATTATATTCCAATGGCCTTGAATCTGCTGCTGTGCAATAGTCTTCATGCTAAGAGAACCGGTTACCATAAGCAAAGCAATGAAAGACAACCCCATGGCAAGTTCATAACTGATTACCTGTGATGCACCACGCATAGCAGCCATAAGAGAAAATTTATTATTACTTGCCCACCCACCTATCATAATGCCATAAACGCCTGTACTGACTACACCGAAAATGAAAAGAACCCCAATGTTGATATCGGCTATCTGCAGGGGAATATGACGGTCAGCCCCAAATAAGGTAAAATGAATTTCATTACCCCAGGGAATTACTGCGCTGGTCATCATAGCAGTAAGCATTGCCAGGCATGGACCTAAAACAAATAAGAGTTTACTGGAAGTATTAGGTATAATTTCTTCTTTAAAGAATAATTTCATACCATCGGCAAGGGGTTGTAAAATACCAAAAGGCCCTGCACGGTTAGGACCTACCCGGTCTTGTAAGATCGCTGCTACTTTACGTTCACCATAAGTTGCATACATAGCTATAACCAAAGAGCCAGTTATGATTAATGCGATTAATACAAGTTTTTCGATCAGCAGAGATAAGTCAATTTGTAAAAGCACCATTAGTTTAATAATTTCTTTATTTCGTTAATCAGCTTCTTTGTTGTTTCAATCAATGCTTAATATTTGATTATCTGCAATCAACTTTACTCTGCTTTAGACGATAATGCGGTACCATTGCCATTATTAAAAACTTCAGCCGTTGCAGGTCCTTCGATCTCACTTAAATGCACAGAAGTTTTATTTACCTCACTTACTTTATGTATATCCATTAATAATTTCGGATTACGGCCACCCATTACTTCTGCAATAGTTTCGTGAGGTTTTTCAATGCCCACATAATGTCCGGCAGATATAACAGAATGTCTTTTAATCTTTCTCGGGCCTTCGATAATCCAGTCACTTGTTTTCTTTTTATCGAAACGGCAGGTATTACATATCCATCCGGGTTTACCGTTAGGCGCATCTTCCACTTCACCCCATTCATCTTTTCTTGCTGTCACCCTGAAAACTTCGTCTCCCCTGTTCCATAAAGTGACACGTCCGCAACATTTATCGCAATCTCTATGGGCATCCATAGGTTTTAAAAACCATACACGGTTTTTGAAACGGAATGTTCTGTCAGTTAATGCACCAACGGGACAAACATCAATCATATTTCCGCTAAAGTCGTTATCGATCGCTTTTGAGATGTAAGTACTTATTTGAGCGTGTTCACCTCTGTCGAGTATACCATGAACACGTGTATTTGTAATTTGGTCAGCAATATAAGTACAGCGGTAGCAAAGTATGCAACGTGTCATATGCAGTTGAATATATGGGCCAATGTCCTCTCTTTCAAACAACCTGCGCTGAAATTCATATCTTGTTTTTTCGCTTCCATTTTCGTAACTTAAATCCTGTAAATGACATTCCCCTGCCTGGTCGCAGATAGGGCAGTCCAAAGGATGGTTTAATAGAAGAAATTCAACTACTCCTTTGCGGTTATCTAAAACTTTTTCGCTGGTGATGCTTTTTACCACCATTCCATCCATAACATTCGTGCGGCAGCTTGCAACCAGCTTAGGCATTGGACGAGGGTCAGCAGTAGAACCTGCTGCTACCTCTACCAAACATGTACGGCATTTGCCTCCGCTCCCTTTCAGCTTGCTGTAAAAGCACATTGCAGGAGGTGTTACATCACCGCCAATTTTTCTTGCAGCCATCAATACCGTTGTTCCGGGAGGAACTTCGACAGTAATGTTGTCAATGGTTACTTTGAAGTTTGCAGGAGCTTCTTTTTTTACTTCTTCAGGCATATAATATTATTTCACGCATAACCAAAAAGTTGGCAAAGAACGCAAACTTTATAAGTTATCTACTATTCTATGTATTTGATATTAATCAAGGGTAGATTGAAATTGAGTAAAATACCTAATTCCATTCCTGTCAGTTTCCTCACGACCCTTTGTAAAAATTACACAACCACTTCTCTCACATCCGCATAATGTGCCAGGCCAAAATTCCTTATCTGCGATTCTTCGGGGTTCAGTACATGCCATTCAAATTCATCTCTGAAATGCCGGATTGCTGCTGCTACCGGCCATGCTGCTGCATCACCTAACGGACAAATAGTATTTCCCTCAATTTTCCTTTGAATATCCCATAATAAATCAATATCACTTAATTTACCTTTTCCATATTCGATATTGTACAGTACACGTTTCATCCAACCGGTACCTTCACGGCATGGACTGCACTGGCCGCAGCTTTCATGATGATAAAAGCGAGCCAAAGTTAAAGTATTACGAACAACACACTGGTCTTCGTCTAAAACTATAAATCCTCCTGAGCCCATCATGCTTCCTGTAGCAAAACCTCCGTCAGATAAACTCTCATAATTCATTAAGCGGGTCTCACCTTTTGCAGTCTTCAATAAGAGGTTGGCGGGTAATATAGGAACAGATGAACCGCCGGGAATGCAAGCTTTCAATCTTTTGCCATTGGGAATGCCGCTGCAATATTCATCGCTATAAATAAATTCTTCCACACTTATCGTCATGTCCATCTCGTACACTCCAGGCTTATTAATATTGCCACATGCACTTATCAATTTGGTACCGGTAGATTTGCCTATACCAATCTTTGCATACTCAGTTCCTCCCATATTTATAATTGGAACTACAGCAGCTAAAGTTTCTACGTTGTTCACTACTGTAGGACAATCCCATAGACCTCTAATTGCAGGAAATGGAGGCTTAATACGTGGATTACCTCTTTTACCTTCAAGACTCTCAATTAATGCTGTTTCTTCACCGCATATATATGCGCCTGCTCCGCGATGAACATAAATCTGGCAATCAAAACCACTCCCCAAAATATTCTTTCCCAAAAATCCATTTTGAGTCGCTTCATAAATTGCCTGTTCTAAAATATCAGGTATCCATGCATATTCACCACGTATATATATGTAAGTTCTGTTGCTTCCTAAGGCAAACGATGATATGATCAGACCTTCAATTAACAAGTGAGGCAGAAACTCCATCAAATACCTGTCTTTAAAAGTACCCGGCTCACTCTCATCTGCATTGCATACTAAGTACCGGGGTACACCTTCAGGCTTTGCAAGAAAACTCCACTTCATGCCGCTTGGAAAACCTGCACCTCCCCGACCCCTCAGCCCGCTTTTTTTCACCTCTTCTACAATTTCTGCCGGTGACATTTTAAAAGCTTTTTCCACTGCAGAATAACCTCCGTTTTTACGATATGCATCGAAAAAACGGATGCCTTCAATATTTGTTTTATCTAATAATAAATTCATTTCCTAATCTCTGAGAGACTTTATTTTTATTTACTCAAGTACCGATTTGTATTTCGTCAAACTAGCTTACAATTATGCATGTTTCAGCCAGCCGGATATATTCTGGCCATCAACATTCGCATTGGGTATAATTCACGCGTGAACGGGTTTAAAACTAATCCAAGGCTTTCAAGTGTGGTAGCACCAAGCAAAGGATCATCTCCTTCTTCTCCATATATTACAGGTGCGGCGCCACCTTCACCAGTTAACTCAAAATAGGCATCTCCAACACGTCTCGATATTAAAGTTCCATCAGCTAAGGAAAAATCTACTTTTCTATGTGGCTTAATGCCTAACTCATCTAAAAGTCTGCCTGGAACAAGGCTAAATACAGCTCCGCTATCAACTAAAAAGCTTATTTCCAGAGATTTCTCTGATTCGTAACTTTTTTTAACAATCAGCTTTTTACTTGTTAGTCCCATATATTTTATTTCTTTAACTCCTGATTAAACATCCAACTCACACCGAACTTATCTTTCAGCATTCCAAATCTTGCTCCCCAAAAAGTATCCTGCAACGCCATTGTAACTTCACCGCCTTCAGCCATTTTATTAAAAACAGTATCAATTTGTTCAGTTTCTGTAACGTCAACAGAAAGCTGTATGTTTCCTGCAGTTGAAACTTCATTCCCTTTCATACTATCCGATATCATTATCATATTATCGGCAAAAACTAATCTTCCGTGTATAATCTTTTGCTTGTAATCTTCATCAGAAGGCATAGGGCTATCTCCATATCTTTGAAGGGACGCAATACTGCCTCCTAAAGCATGCGCATAAAAATTCATCGCTTCTTCAGCATTTCCATTCAAATGAATGTATGGAGTAAGTTTCATACCAGTTTTTTATAATTATTTAGGATCAACTTTTACCGCCTGTCTTGCAAATAATCTCCACTTTCCCCGGTCTTTTGCCCACACCTGCAATATACCGATATTTAAAGGAGAAGTGGCTCCGTCTTTCAAAACGTCTGCACGAAGAATATACCGGACAATAACTGTTTCCCCGGCAGTACTGGTTCCCAATTTTTCTACCGAAAGATTTTTATATACCTGGGTATTGACAACAGCGTTATGAAGCATAACAGGCTTATTCTCTAAAACTCCTGTAGAGTGACCATAGGTAACAGTTTCACTTACAAGAGCCTGTATTGCTGCACTGTCTTTTGTTTCAAAAACCGCTTTATTTAAAGCTTCAACTTTTGCCCAGACTTCAGTTTCTTTTCCGGATTGGCAAAAAGTGGTTGAAGAAAGAAAAGCGAGTAATAATATGCTTAAAAACTTTTTCATTTTTTAATTATTTATAGCAGAAAAGGTACGGCATTCTTCAATAATTGCATCTATTTTTTCGGGCGTCAAATGCTCCCGAAAATGTTTACCTAACTGCATCATGGGGGCATAGCCACAGGCACCTAGACACTCAACAGTTTTTAGAGTAAATAAACCGTCGGGTGTAGTTTCACCAACATTAATTGCCAGTTTGTTTTTTATATAATTTATTATATCATCGCTTCCCCTCAACATACAAGGTCCTGTCTGGCAAACCTCAAAAAGAAATTTACCAACTGGCTTCATATTATACATGCTATAAAAAGTTGCTACTTCATATACTTCTATAGGAGTAATATGCAACAGTTCAGCAACATAATCCATTACAGGTACATCAAGCCATCCCCCAAATTCCTCTTGCGCCAAATGCAGAACTGGAAGCAATGCGCTTTTCTGTTTTCCTTCAGGATATCTATCTATAATTTCCTGAACTTTAGATAAACTTTTTTCTGAAAATGTAATCATAAGCCCAAACCCCTAAAGGGCTTTTGTCTTAAATCCTTTCAAGATCCAAGTGGTTAAAAATATTTTAATAATAAACTCCTTAATATTCCCTGTTTAGGGGCTGGGCTCAAGCATCCATCTCCCCCGCGATCAAATTAAGCGAACTCATACAAATAATTGCATCACTTAACATACTGCCTTTGATTAATTCTGTAAAGGCCTGATAATAAATAAAACAAGGCCTGCGAAAATGCAAACGGTAAGGTGTGCGCCCGGCATCACTTATCAAATAAAAACCTAACTCGCCATTTCCACCCTCCACGCTGTGATAAACTTCCCCAACAGGTATATCTGTTTCACCCATTATTATCTTAAAATGATAAATAAGGGCTTCCATTTTGGTATAAACATCCTGCTTTTCAGGCAGGTAATATTCGGGAACATCGGCATGAAATACTTCTGCATCCTTGCCTTTAAATTCCTGAACTTTTTGGTAAGCCTGTCTTATAAGATTAAGTGATTGCCACATTTCTTCGTTACGAACAAGAAAACGATCATACGCATCGCCGGTCTTACCCACCGGCACCTCAAACTCGAAATCCTCGTAACTGCTGTAAGGTGAATGAACCCTAACGTCGTAGTCAACACCGGCAGCCCGAAGGTTTGGACCTGTAAAACCATAATTTAAAGCTCGCTCAGGAGAAATGCCTCCTACACCTTGCGTCCGTTCCATAAAAATACGGTTACGGCTGAACAGGTTTTCAAATTCTTTTAAAACTTTGGGATATTCATCCAGGAACTTCTCTAACTTTCTAAAAGCAATATCATTAAAATTTCTTTCGAAGCCGCCAATTCTTCCAAGGTTAGTTGTTAATCTGGCCCCACACACTTCTTCCCAAATTTCATAAATCAATTCGCGATACTGCATTACATATAAAAATCCCGTAAAAGCCCCTGCATCTACTCCGATAACAGAATTGCAAATCAAGTGATCAGCAATACGGGCCAACTCCATAATAATAATGCGAAGATAATCGACGCGCTTAGGTACTGTTATTCCCAAAAGCTTTTCACATGTCATGTGCCAACCCATATTATTTATGGGGCTGCTGCAATAGTTTAACCTGTCTGTAAGCGGTGTAATCTGGTATAAGGGCCGGCGCTCAGCAATTTTTTCAAATGCACGATGTATGTATCCAACCGTTTGTTCTGCATCTACAATTCTTTCCCCATCCATCTCTAAGATATTTTGAAACACGCCGTGAGTTGCCGGATGTGTAGGCCCAAGGTTAAGGGTGGTAGTTGTTTTTTCTATGCTTCCGGTTGGAAGTTGTTTGTGATGTTCTGCAACAGACATTATTAATTTTTTATGTAGTCGGCTTTTGAAACTCTATTCAACATCGTTGTGTCACTCACTTGTACCGCAACGCTTTCATCAGCAATAAAACAGTTATTTATACATTTTCCAGTGAACAAAGGCAAGGATTAGCTTTACCCTTTCACCTCTAACCTTTCATTTCAAATCATTCCTCTTAAATACAATTCATTATCTTCTTCATCAAAAATTGCCTTTAACGGTATTTCAAGCCCGTCTAAAACTAGGCATCTTATCGTACCATGCTGCACCTTTTCACCCAAAACAAAGACATCATTTTCCAAAAAATATTGCTCAACAAATCCTTTTTTCGTGTTTGGCAGGTGAATGATAAATCACCTCGCCATTGATAAACTCTGCTTTCTCATCATCTCTCAAATTCTCATAAAAAGTGTTCCGCTTTGCTTCTTCCAGAAGCAAATACTGCTGCAACTCATTTACATAGTCCGGTAACTTAGGTGAGTCAATTATATCTTTTAAAACATGATCCATACAATATTACAACCAGGTATTATCTTTATCAGCTTCGCTGATTGTTTTTGAAACTCCGTCAGCTCTTTCATCACCAAAATCATAACTTCCTCCTCTTCCAAACATTTCATCATCCTTATCAATCCTGCTTTGATCTTCTACAGGGTATTCTTTTCGCAAAGGAAAATAATCCATTTCATCTACGTTTAAAATTCTTTTTAGGTTAGGATGACCAACGAAATTTACACCATAGAAATCATAAGTCTCTCTTTCCATCCAGTTAGCTGATTGGAAAAGACTGGTTGCAGTAAAGACATCGGGCTGTTCGATGGGAAGATAAACCTTGAATCTTATGCGAACATTCTCAACAAGGTTATGCAAATGATAAACAACGACCAGTTCTTCACCTGCTCTTTCAGGATAATGAACAGCGCATAGATCAGTCAAAAAAGTAAACTGCAATTCTTCATTATCATATAAAAACTGCATTACTTTCACGTTCTGATCACGAGGTGCAGAAAAGGTAAGCATTCCATAAGGCTCCTCAAAACTATTCAGCAAATCTCCGAATTTCTCTTGTAAGCGTTGTTGTATCAGTTCGTTGCTTAAGGGCATTTATGTAATTTGAGAATTAATTAATCTGAAAATTTGAAATTGTAAAAAATATATTTAGGTATTCATTTCAAATCTTGCAAATTCTAAGTTGAATATTATTATCTATAATTCTACAAATAATTGATTAAAATTATAAACAGAAACAAATTTACTTTTAGCAAAAAAAGCCTCATTTCCAAATATGAAAATTATACAATTTCAATTGTTACTGAATTCCATAACTTTCCATCAATCCTTTATAGGTTTCGCCATTTCGGCGACGCAAGCTTTCATTATGCACCAAGTCCTGTATCCGCATTACACCATCAATAATAGCTTCGGGACGCGGAGGGCAACCCGGAACATAAACATCTACAGGAACTACCTGGTCTATACCCTGCAGAACACTGTAAGAGTCAAATATACCGCCCGAGCAGGCACAGGCACCCACAGCCATTACCCAACGAGGCTCTGCCATTTGTAAGTAAACCTGTTTAACTATCGGTGCCATTTTTTTAGCAATCGTTCCCATAACCATCAGTAAATCACACTGACGCGGTGAAAACCCTAACCTTTCACTGCCAAAACGTGACAAATCATAATGAGAACCCATTGTTGCCATAAACTCGATGCCGCAACAACTTGTGGCGAAAGGCAAAGGCCACATAGAATTTTTACGGGCTAATCCTACAATTTTTTCGAAAGAAGTGGCCATAAAGCCCTCTCCCATATAGCTCTGAGGAGCTTCCAACTCCTTAACGTGTGTTTGAAATCTTACCGGCCGCGCCATAATTTTATATTATTTGATACCTCTTCAATTACATTCAATCCAAACAATAATCCTATGCTGAACTAAAAAATTAATAACCTATACTAACAATATCAAAAGTAATACAAGTGTGTGAATTCAAGTCAAAATGATTTAAACAGAATCCTTAAGTTTTATAAGTAATTTGATTATTTATCTATATGTCAATTAATAGTTAACTAGCGATGAGCTATGATCATTAATAACAGGCAATAGAAAAGGCGCGGGATTTTTTAGAAAGTAAAAATAATTACCACAGAGAGCGTTCATATTGCAGGATAAAGTATTTTGTTCAATCGGAGTTTATATGAGATTTCAGGAAGTTTGAACAAAGAGCAATCCTCCTTCAAAGAAAAAACTGCTTATTCCTTTAATCTTCCCATTGCAGGGCTCCTTTCTTTATTATATAATAAAAGCCAGCAAGGAAAAAACCGACAAACATAGCTACACTTCCAAAACCTGCCCATCCTAACTCTCTGAAATTAACTGCGTAAGGATAGAAGAAAATAACTTCCACATCAAACAGTACAAACAATATGGCAACTAAAAAATATTTTACTGCCATAGGCTGGCGGGCATTTCCCACAGCTTCGATCCCACTTTCAAAGTTTTGTAATTTATCATCTGTACTTCTTTTAGGGCCAAAGAAATGAGTTGCGATCATCATTGTAGCTATGAAGCCAATGGCAAACAGGAGCTGAATGCCGATAGGAAAATAATTGGCAGCAGAACTCGCTTCAGCAATTGGGGCATCTAAAAAAAACATGAGTTAAATTTAATACTGTAAAAATAACAACTCTCTTTAAAATTAATTAAAATAAAAACTCCCCTTTTTTAATTAAAGGGGAGCCTTGTTAATAAGTAATAGAACTAATAACCTGATTTATCCTTTTTTCCTTGTTGGTGATTTTTTGGGGGGCTGTTTTTCCTCCCGATGATTGTTTTGGAGGATTCATAGCCTTGCGAATTGTTTCCGCCGTACTTTGTGCATAAGTATTAGTTGGATCAACTGCCAATATTCCTTCAAGATCTTTCAATGCTGCCGGGTAATCTTTCTTTACGTTCGCATGAACAGCTACCAGATATCCGTAGTTAGATACAATAGTGTTTTTATATTTTTCCTTATCTGTTTTTTCCATCCATTGAATATATTCCATTACCTCCGGTACAGCAGAGCCTGTGGTAGTGTCTTTATCTTTGGCTATAGCTGCTTTGGCTAAGGCTGCATACCCTTGAGGCTGATCAGGAAATTTTTGAATATACATTCTGCCCACACTGTCTGCGGTAGCAAAATCCTCTGCTTTTATAGCTGCATCGGAATAAAAATATAGATCACGTGCGGTTAAATCGGGTTTTACTGCAGCGAGTTTTTTATACCATATAAGCTGTGCGGGATAGTTGCCGGCTTTTCCAAGAGATTCTATAATAGAATTAATATTAGTCAGCCTGTGAGCAGCAACAGTGTCACTTGTCATAGCTTTTTCGAGATAGGAAGTAGCTAAAGTGTCCTGACCTGGAAATTTCAGTAACACATTTCCCGCAAACTGATAAACACTTGGATTTACTTTGTCGGCAGGTACTGTTATTCCCAAAAGCTTTTCACATGTCATGTGCCAACCCATATTATTTATGGGGCTGCTGCAATAGTTTAACCTGTCTGTAAGCGGTGTAATCTGGTATAAGGGCCGGCGCTC
>Ga0181465_101237_pt2 | contig 10431 bp, 9 predicted proteins | sample InSIn3gowninarea_FD_119076 | JGI IMG/M metagenome (GOLD analysis project Ga0181465, IMG submission 119076) | Clean room microbial communities from NASA Spacecraft Assembly Facility at Jet Propulsion Laboratory, Pasadena, California, USA -... ...
GGTGGTAGTGGTGATGTAGTGAAGGGCGGCATCGTGTGCGAGGGCAGACTCGGACGGCGAGCGCAAGAAGGAAAGGTATGTGTCGGCCATGATAAGCGATGTGATGCTAGACTGAAGCTGAAGAGTCGGACAACAAACAAGTCCAATTGACAGAAGAGAAGAAAAGGGCTCGACCAATCGAGTAAGCGAGTCAGAAACGATTTCACTGCCTAAAGGTCGCAAAAGTTGAAACAAGAGGGGAAGCGACGACTCCCGCATCCCGCAAAAACAAACAAATGACGCCGCAAATCATCCCTAAGCACAACATCCTTCCGCTTTTGGAAATCTGAGAACATCTTATATTTTGCATTACGCATCATGCGTCACACTATATATACATATCTACTGGGCCTTCTTCGACTCCGAACCCAAGCGCTGCGCCTCCTCGGGGCTACCGGGTATCACTCCTCTTCGTACACAGTCTGCCACGCCTCTCTTAAGACCCTCGGTAACGCCGACAACTGGTCTGTAACCCAGTCTTCTCTTGGCCTTCTCAATGCTGTAGTATCTGGTCATACAGCTGAACTTGACCTTTTGTCTGGTCAGGTTGGGGACACCCAACTGGAAAATCCAGAAGATCCACTCGAACAGAGTTGCAATGAAGAGTCCAAAGTCCTTGTTGATGGTCCAGATCTGGTTGGGTGCTGTGGTATCGCCCAAGTTTCTCCATGCAGTGCGGGTAAAGTCCCAGAAGTACATGGGAGAGTCGTTTGTAATGAAGAAAGCTTCGCCATCCACCTTCTCGTGGTCCAAAGGAGAGATTTGACCTTGCTCTTCACGCTCAGCAGTGGTCAGGAGAGCAGCTGCAGCCAGGTGGTGGGCATGAGCGACGTTGGTAGACTCGGTGAAATCAAACAGGTTGATGTTCTCACCAAGCTGGAACTTGGTCTGACCCTTGTAGTATGGCGCAAGCATAGGAGGAAGGAGAGTTTGGTCACCAACACCGAAGATGCCAGAGGGGCGGAGGGCGCATGTGAGGAAGCGGGGGTTGGAAGCAGGGCGGTTGTACTCGAGGACGGCTTGCTCGGCGAGGGCCTGCATCTGTGGTCAGCGATTGAATGGTACGGATAGAGCCAGGGTAGCTACCTTTGTGTTTGTGTAGTACTCGGGCTGGGCCTTGCCAGTGACGAGGGGGTAAGTCTCGTCGGCGTTGATCAGGTCTGTCGAGTTGTCGCTGATGACACTGGCGCTGCTAGTGTAGACAAAGGCCTTGACACCAGTCTCGGAAGCCACGCGAAGGAGAGTCTTGGTTCCGTCGACATTGACCTTGTACAAGATCTCGTCGGCCATGTTGAACTTGGGGCTGGCAGTGTGGATGACAATGGTAGGCTTGATCTTGATGAACAGCTCGCGCATTGCGCCCTCGTTGGTGAGATCTCCGAAGTGGTATTCGCAGCCATTGATGGGCTCGCTGGCCGGTCTCAAGTCCATGGCCGACAGCTTGGAGCATGCCTTGCGTTCGAGCAGGAGGTTGATGATTTGTGTGCCCAGACCACCGCATCCTCCAGTAACGAGCACATGGCCCAGATCTTTGCTCGATGTCACTTTGCGACCGGCGCTGCTGCTTGTAGATGCCATTGTCTTTGTCTGGTGTGTGTGTTGCGAAAGAGGGAGAGGATACACCTCAAGTTGACGAACATGAAGCCATCGGTTGATCTGTTCGTGGGGAAATCTCCCGGGAGATTTGACAGCCTCAATTGAGACAGTCGCGCCATTTTGGTATTTTACTTTCAGCACGATCATGATATGACGGAGATACGGAGATGGAAACAGGGTGATAATCGAAAAGAAGTGTATTGTCACATCAAGCTATGTAAATATTCAGGCAGTCCGTCTACCCTCTGATGCATCTCTCAAAACTAGAACCACACTCGACAGAAGTTTGTTGAAAGTCTGTTTATCCTTGTTAGCATTGATCAAGACTGGGAGATCTTTGTATGCAAGTGCAAACATGGGTTGTGAGTGTCAGAAGGAAGGCAACGGAAAATGTCCACACGGTTTTGCGCTCTCGGACAAGACAATAAATGTTTTTACATCCGAAAATACTTCATCATTCGAGGGGGGTAAGAGGTGTGCAGGTCAGGATAAGTGAGTGTAGCTTACCTCTAAGATATGTGAGTCCCACAGCAAGGTCGTGTCTGGGGACTCGCGGTGGTTGACGCGATGATTGATGTGAAGGAGAAGAAGTTTGCTGATGAAGATTTTCAAGACTTGGACGAGGTTTGGTTTGCTTGGCGTTGAAGATGCACCAAATTTGTGAAAGGTCACTGCGTTTTGTCCACAAGCAACTCATCGGCTCTGGCAGATTCATCAAAGCGACATGACTTTGCTACAACCATGAAAGCGCCCAGATTCGACTTCTGTACCTTTTATCAACGAGACATAGCTGACTGATTCTAATCTCTCGATCATCGGCATCCTGGCTTTCGGAACGACATGGCCAACCTCTACGCGGAATATTTGCCCAACATCAAAACTCTGGCCGTCACTACTGTTCTTCAAACGCCGCGAGACGGCACGACAGCGCTCTGGCTATCGAATGACCGCAAGAAAGTGATCCTTGAGCATGCGGATGAAACACATCGCATTACTTTACCGGCCAAAGTGACCGGTCAAGGGACTCAACACCTGCAACTTCCCAACACAGGAGAGTTGCAATGTGTCAATCGCATATCAGCGGCACCCATCTTCGATGATGATGATGAACCTCCTGCTCTTTGGTCTGCCTCATCACTCAATGCAGCAACAAATTTACATTGTAAACGTTGTGATGCGCTGTTGTCAAGCAACAAGATCAGTGTCTGGAAAGATCTTCCATCAGAAGCTTGGGCCGAGATGATGGACTTGTGGCATTGCCATAAGCCTGAGGAACCGAAGCACACTGATGACGACGCGCCAGCAAAGAAGGGTTATGCTGCTGGCAACAAGCTAGTCGCTCAGGCTGGCGTCGGTCTTGTTGATGTAATGAGTTTTCTACTCTCGGACGATGACTGCACGGTCGAGGTAAGTTTCATCTTTCTTGCTCTCGTATGCCAAATTCCACTCTCCCACCCCTTTCAAGCGGGTCTCAAGAAGGAGTGTTCTGTGACCACTGTGTCATCTCAATGAGAAATCACTTCGATACAAAGACCCAACAACAACCCCGATTGGTAGTCGGGCGAGCAGACCCTCAGCTCAGTCTGACGGGTTACTCGTCCTACTCATGTCGCAATGCCCCCTTTTATCTACTTTCTATGACCTAGAGCCATCGGTCATGGTGAATCAATCAGGATGGCACATTCCAGTCATCTGCTCATAGTTGTCCTACACGATCTCTTACCCTACCAGGACTAATTTGTCCCTCAGTTTCGCTCGTCTGAGAATGGCGACAATGTTCACGAAGTTAATTGTATAACCTGCGACACAGCTCTTGGTCACAGAGACCCCCAAACCGAGGGTATTCGTCTTCAAAAACCATACCTTGCTTTGTCGCAGGGCGGGTCTAGGACCACACGTTCTTACGACCCGGCTCACTGGTTTTCTTGCTATCTCAACCAAGCAATAGAGACCCAGGGCGTACGAAAATTTGTCTTCTCAACATTGCCGTACGAAATCTGGGTATTCTCTACAAACCTAGCCTACGCATCGCTGGAATATCCTGAGCCCAAGCAAGCCATGAAGGTCTTGTTCCGGACAAGACAAGGCGATCAAGATGTCGAGACACTGCGAGCGGCAAACTTGCTGATCGAGACGCTAACACTATCGCCCATGCTAGAGAAGCTGTTGTATCAGGTTCTGCAGCGGGAAAATTTCAAGCTTCCAGACAGCCTGAAGAATTTCATGGGCTGGGAAGTTGCGGTGTTGCCTGTACTGTACAAAGCAGATGTCAAAGCACTAGAATCTGCCACTTATCCATGGCTTTAATATCAAGTATCATAACATCCGCACGCATTGATTAATTAGACTGACATCGCATCTGCACATATCGTTTAGAACAAGTTATACTTCCTGCACAAATCTAGACCACGACATCATGTGATTTCAGCCCTATGACCGGTCAATCAACACGGGTCGCGGCAACTAAACTGACACTGCCGATTCGCAGATGGCACCAAAGAGTGGTTCTTGCTAATCAATTCTCCCATGGATCCGGGAGACCACGGGCGACTCATGAAACCTGCTTTTGTGATGTTGCCCGCGAAGGAAGCAGGAGGACACAAATGGAAAGACCATTTTCTTAAAGGATGAACCTTGAAGTTTAGACACAGCCCGGCGGGGGTTGATTCGTGCCGATGGCCGACGTTAGAGCCAACGGTTCTCGAGAGACCGCGGACCTTGGACCCTGATGGTGAGCTGATGGCGAAGTTGAGCACACGACCAGATGGGATAGAATGGCTGGGTAGAGAATAAATAAATGGTAAGCGATCACTAGGAAGAAAGGTATTCACTATAAGCGACTCGAACGAGTAGAAAACCGCGGTTCTAGTAGGGTGCACGTGGCGTCGTGATTACATGAGGAAGGAACGAGGGAAGGAAGGTGAGGCGGAGTACGAATCGCTGCTGCCTGAAGAACGGCAACATACGACAGACCTCAGGGAAAGACGAACAAACGACTCGCTCTCCGTACTTTTTTCTCGACCTTGTCAACGTGGCCTTCGCTCGAACATCGTAATCCTTGCTTGGCCTCGCAACTATTCATCTGTCCGTTCTCCGCGCCCGACTTCTCGCATCCGTTCTCCTCCATTCTCGACCATCGCCCATTTGGCCGCATCCCGACACCGCCGCCATCACCGGTCAAGCTCCTCTACCTCGACTAGACGTCGCATTGCCGTTATTCCTGATCCGCGCCCGACCTGGCTTTGACCATTCAGAGCTGCTGTAGCTGTGCTGGAGTGACTCACCCGCACTGGCCTCGTGTTGCGACCAATCAATCCCCTCCTGGCGCTGTTTGATTCGACCAACACACCCTCTCGGATCACCTAGCTATATCGACAGCCCGCTCCAAGATGCCATCCAAAACCTCCTCCAACCCCCGCCGCCGTCCGGGCAATCCCTCAACCACCGATGCTCTGATTGACTCCTTTGTTGGACTATCTATCCAAAAGGGAACCACATTCCACTCGCCATCGTCCAACAAGTCTGAACTCTTCAACCCTCTTGACGTTACTGCTCGGTCCATGACTACTCGTTCCGTCACAAGCCCAAAAGCCCTGGAAGATCTGCTCATAGGTGCTGGCGAGAGAAGAGCTGCAGACCTCCTCGCCAAAGTCGATCAGGTCATTGCCGACAATTCCTCCGCTGCCGCTCTCGGAAAGTTGCTCTCCGAACCTGAAGCCTTGCCTCATCCTCGCTGCATCCTCGACAAGACAGGTTTACAAGGCATCGCTGAAGAACGTCGTGATAGTCCCAACAATGCATATGACAGTGGTCTGGGTTCTAGCATTGCCGATTCTGACGAATTCGACACCAAGAAGACGTCGACTGCGTCCAAAGGTATGATTCACTCCGTCCCTCCCTGTTGTCGTTATCGTTAGGCAGCGCTAACTATTGTTCTATTGTCAGACTCCACACTGAAGAGATCACCTTCTTCGACCTCTAGCTCATACGCTGACGAACACCTAAGCGAGTTCGTGTGTGAGCAGATTCATAAATACATCGTCAAGCCCATCCTCAGACAGCAGTCTCTCAAAGACTTCCATCCCCTTGTCAGAGGTGTTCCTCGACGCATCGGCTCTCGCGAAATCACCACTCTTCGTGATCTTGAGAAGACATTGATCTTCTTGGCTCCCGTAAGTATTCGTTGCGGTCTTTCTGCCCGCTCGGTTGCTTATTTTCATGCCATTTCTCAGGACTACTCGCGTTCTCCTTCTTCTTATCTCAACTTTTGCGAAACCTATATCGACTGTCTCCACGCTACTGTCGATATCGTTCACGAATCAGACCACTGCTCGCCATCAGATCGCCCCTACACTAACAACTATTTCATCGACTTGGTCGGTCAGATCCGCAGATACGCTCAAATCGTGGCATCGACTCGTGCAAAGAAAGAACGTGGCGAAGATCTCGACGAAATGGACGTGACATCGTAAGTTCTTCCTGATGTTCCAAATTTAGAGTTCACGGGCTAACAGATTACTCAGCGACGAAGTTCTAAGACTGCGGGGAGGTGTGACTCACAACACTCCCGCCCAACTCGTTCGTCACAGGGCCGGAAAGGATATTTCTCTGCTCGATGGTGCCGTTCTTTCCTCTTCTCCCACCGACCACTCCGTCCTCTCATCAAAGCGTCCCATCATGGAAGACTCTTTGAATGATGACGTCGAGAGGTCCATGGCACGTCGTAGAAAGGGCGAGCCTGTCAAGACGTACGACTGTGGCTTTGACGGATGTGACAAGATCTTCCGCCGTCCTTGCGACCGTACGAAGCACATGAAGAGTCATGAGCGTCCCTGGAAGTGTCCCCACACTGACTGCAAGTACCACGACGAAGGCTGGCCCACCGAGAAAGAGTGTGAACGCCACGTCAACGACAAGCATGCAGAATCCCCCATCATGTATGCTTGTTACTGGTCTACGGTAAACAACTGCCCGTACCAGTCAAAGCGACTGAGTAACTGCAAATCACACATGGAGAAGGCCCATGGCTGGGACTATGTCCGTTCAAAGACGACCGTCAAGAATGGAAAGACCAAGGCAAAGCCTGGTCAAAAGGAGCCCGTCCAACAGCCCATCAAACTCATTGGCGGAATTGCTGCAAACGCATCCACTCCTTCTACCTCGTCTGCCTCTGCATCCACATCCACCACACCCTACATGCAAACCGAGCAGTACCCTGTGACTGACCTGTCTACCGTCTTGACCTCTCCTCAGGACTTCTCGGTCCCTTCGATGGGCCAAGGTATCATGACTCCATTTGAAAGTCCCTTCAACATGGCCATGGACTTCCAGCCGGAATTTGCTGATCACTTTAACTTCGATTGGACATCTGCATTCACTCCTGCTGTCAACAATCCCCTCTACACTCCATCCCTTGTGGATGATCGTCGTCTATCCCACGACTCGTCGGCTACTAACACTGTACCCAACTCGACTTTGTTGCAAGGTGAGACATCCTTCGATGATGCGTTCAACCCTCCCACACCCGAAGACAGCCCTCCATTCGTTGCCAACGATGGCTTCAAGCTTGACCCAGGTTACCAAGCAGGTCCAAGCGACTACATCAGCGATCAAAGTCTGTTGTTCTCTCCACCTCAGTTCCTTGTCAATGGAGCTGATCCTACCCTCTCTGCCCCGCAACCCATGACAACTCAAGGATTCATTGGTGACGCTACCTTGGATATGGAGATGGACAATGACGACTTTGACATGTCGCAATACCTTCCCAGCAGCAACAACGATGCCCTCTTCCCCTCAAACAACGACTACGGTCTCGGCGCCCAGTTTGATGAGCAACCATTGTTCGCTTCCACCAGCATCAACAATTCTGGCAGCTCCAAGGAGAACCCTTATGCAGTGTTCTTCCCCGAGCTCCAGCAGTGAGATGTCTACTACACCATCATTAGTTGATACATTTTCAACATTTCTGCCTTTGTCTCTTTTCTACTCCACGCTTTTGACGTGTTGAGTTTTCCCCTTTTCTTTTTCCATATACCTGCACACAATTGTGCTTTCACGACGGACACGAAGACACACAATAATTTGGATGGACGGACCTCAAGAGGGGTCGCAAAAACATGTTCACACAAACAAGAAAAGAGGCGATAAAAAAGAGGAGGTTGCTGTTGCTACACACTTTGCTCTTTTCTCTTTACGTACCTCTTTGCGTTATCTCGGCGTTGGTTGGATCATGGCTTCAAGCGGGGACATGTAACAACTTGAGACAAAACTCAAGGTTTGCCCCGTTTCCTCACTCCACACAAATTGCCTTTCCTTCTTAAACTCCACTTCGGAGGTATGTAGACCAATTCAAGAACTCTCACTCGATCCACCTCCACCCCCTCAAAGTCAAGTGCACGTTCAACGTGCGCAAAAGTTTACCATCATGCAATCGAGATGATTGTTATGCTGCTTGGCACGGTGAAGCTTGAGTATGCTAGCAGCAAAAGCCGAATTTAGGTATGCATGGTCTTGAGCAAAGACATAGCCAAGTTACAGATGATCTTTGGAACTGACTAGATAAGAGACAGATGATGTGATCGGTTTTGGTTCTGTTCAACTCAAATTGACGGTGCGCATGCTGCGATACCGGTAGGGACTGGCAAAAATGCGACCTTGGATACAACATTTAAGAGGAAGAGCGATGCAGAATTGTCGCCTCTTTCTTTCTCTCATCTGACATTGTCTTTCTTGATACAATACCCGATACTCAACAGCTCTCGTCGTCAGCGAGGAAAATTTCTTTTCTTCTCTTTTGATTATTCTGTCTTTGCGAGCGTCTGCTTTTTTTCGTTTGTTCTTCTCTTTTCTTCCATACCGAGACATGTCTGCACCACTCAGTCGGACTAGACGACTCTCCTCGGTCTGGGACAATTTCCGCAACAAATACCGCAAGACGCGTATCGACAGCCTGCTCTCACCTCCGAACCTAGACTCTGGAGACGACAAGAAGAGCGGCTACTCAGACCCTGGAGGAAAACTCTTGCCTTCTGATTATGATTCGGACAGATCTCCTGGGTCAACGGGTAGACAGTCTTTCTCCGAAGATGAAGTCGTCAGTCCTTGCGATAGTAAACTTCCCGATTTCCAATTCCCGCCTGCGATTTCTGGGTTTGAGGTTGGGGGTGACGAGGAAAATGAGACTGATGGGACGAGTTCGGATCAGGATGGACGGATTGCAGCTGCTATTGACAATTTCACTGTTGAAGCCACCGAGCCAGAGGATATCGGACGGTACTTTTCTCATGCTGTGCGGAAGACTGGTAATGATGCTACGATTTCCGAGCAGATTAGTCCCACTGGAAGTATGGATACCGGAGCCTCTGCGGACTCGACCAGTGGACTTCTGCAAACGGATAACTCTGGCTCGACATTGAGTTTCGAGGTCGGCGTGCCGTTGCAGAGGACAGTGGCCAATAGAAACCTGCAGCAGTGGAAAACGCAGGTGCAGACGGAGCCGCAGACCGCCGAGCAGAGTTTGGCGCAGAGTACTTATATCTCGTTGGATGAGGTTGTACATGATACCGGATGGATGGTTGAAGAGCAGGAAAGAGCAAAGCACAAGGAAAGAGAGGTTCCCAGGACTGTGGATGGGGTGAGAGTTCTTGTTGGATGCGAGACCTTTGATCAGGCATACGGGTACTTCTGCACCGCCGCACAGTTCTTTGCAATTGCACACTTTTGCTTCGCGTCAACAGCATATCGACGAGTTGGATGAGGGGCAAGTGTCTCCGAAGAAGATCGCAGAGCCAGTTTCTGAAGCTTCGACATCGCAAACCATGGCAGCACCATCAGCACAACGTCGCCCTCAACCAATCTCTTGGTTCTCTTCTTCTTCAGACTCGAGCGTCCAATCTCTCCGTCTAAACCTCACAAACCAAACCTACCGTCGCAGAAGCACCATAAGGCCCCCTCCCACCGTCCCCCTATCCCGACCTCAACTTCTCCCTTCATCCCCCTCGCAACAACCCATAACCTCAAAACGCCACCAAACCACAAACGAAACCGTCCTGGGCGCTCCAACCTTCTCTTCCATCTCCAACACTTCCAACCCTTTCTTCTCCCCTCCCTCTTCCTACCCACCCAAACCACCTAGACTCGCAACAGCACCAACCTCACACCCGAAGCCAAAAATCGAATACTCACACACACCCCCTCGAATCCATGCCCGTCAAATCCAAAGCCGTCGTGTTTCTTCAAAACCACTCACGGCATATACTTCCCTCTCCACGCCGTCTGCAATCTCCACCTTCCACTCAACACTGACTTCCCGCCTGCACCTCGCCATAAGCAGCGGCGATATAAAGGCCTCACAAGTACCCGTCAAAGAGCGCGTGCGAAGAATTTCCGGCAGAGCTTTGCAGCAGGGTGTCGCGAGGTCGGGGAGGGCGGTCAGGAGGTGGAGTGTTGGCGTGGGTGAAGCTGTTGTTGCTGGAGGGGGGTTGGGGGTTGGATGGGGGGATGTGGGTGGGAGTGGGAGGGAGGAAGGAATAAGGGTGGGGAAGAGGAGTGCGAGTGTTTATTATGGGGGTGGATTTGTTTGATGTGTGGAGGAAGGGAAGAGTTGGATGGAATGGATACGAAGGGAGACTGAGACAACGATCTCCATTCAGGAAGACGAACTGGATTGGCCACATGTCCCGAACAACAGCCAGATCAAATGGTGTAGTAGACATCTCACTGCTGGAGCTCGGGGAAGAACACTGCATAAGGGTTCTCCTTGGAGCTGCCAGAATTGTTGATGCTGGTGGAAGCGAA
>Ga0181465_101359_pt1 | contig 10424 bp, 8 predicted proteins | sample InSIn3gowninarea_FD_119076 | JGI IMG/M metagenome (GOLD analysis project Ga0181465, IMG submission 119076) | Clean room microbial communities from NASA Spacecraft Assembly Facility at Jet Propulsion Laboratory, Pasadena, California, USA -... ...
AAGCAAAAAAAAAGAGATGTATGGCTGAGGGGAGGAGAGAAAGAACGCATGCATGGGGATTCTGTCTGTCGGAGGTTCGAGAATCTATTCTATGAAAGGGCATCTAAGGCTAAGGAAGAATTGGAGGAAGTCCATTACTGAGAGAAGTGGTGATCCCGTCTTGCTTGCTGGGAGAGAGGAAGCTTCCGGACCACCTTTTCCAGCCAGATAGCGAGCGATCACTCAGCAATGAACACTAACTGAAAGCGGCCGGGAATGAGTACCTATCCCTTACGGGAATCGAACCCGTGTCTTCGACATGAAAAGACGATGTCCTAACCACTGGACGAAAGGGACCAAAAAGCCATTCTTCATATACCTCAGCTCCGAGAATAGAAGTGGTTCGTTTTGTTTCTATACGCAATTCAAGATTTCGTTTGTGTTCATGTTGTCGATTTCTGATGTGAATTCGGCGGGTCGTCCCCCCTCCCCTTTCTCCGATCATAAAGCCCCCTGATCCCTTTCTTTGTCTTTCATCCCCCCTGAACAGAAAAAGTAAGGCCCCGTTCTTTCTAATTCAAAAAAAAATAGGGGCGAAGCGCCCAAGTGGCGAAGGCCTATGCTAAAGTAAGTCAGAAAGAAAGTACGTTAAGGTTAAGAAGTAACTTAGTCGAACTATAAAGAAAGGGAGGCTAAGATTACGAAGTAAGGTCAGCTGGTTAAGGAAAGCTCAGGTTATAAAATCGCTTAGCCGTTAATGAATTAATTAAGTAGTAGTAAGGCGTCGGTACGGAGTTGCGTCAGCTGTAGATATAGACTAGGCTATAAGGAACGGAGTCTTAAACTATGGACCGAGACTGCACTAAGGAACAAGGAAGTTTGACTGAGCAAAGAAGTCAAGGAAGGAAGCTGCTTCTCTAAAAGCCCCGTTGAATAGGAGAGGAGGGCGGAGGCTTTTTGAAAAAGTCTTTTTTTTGTCTTGTAAATGCATTTTTTTTTATTTCTATTTAGAGAGAGGGGGCTTCAAGTTCTTAGGAAGAGCCGTACGAGGCAGCTCACGTACGGTTCGGGAGCCGAGCCCCAGCACAGGGGCTTAGGTCAACACTTATATAATAGCCAGTCATCAATTGGAAGCGGGCAAGATGGTGATGAATTGCGATTGGTCTAAACCTTCGACCAGCGACTTATTGCGACCCGCCCAGAATGCCCATACAGACTAAGACCTTATTCATACAGCGAAGAAAGGCCGAGCGGAAGGGGGCAGTTAGCTGGCTGCTTCTTGGCCACGTCCCCCTGCTTATATATACGAGATACTTGATCTAAATTATCAAATAGGAAATTGCATACCATTAACCGATATACGTATAGGAACATGGGTACATGATATTGAATGTCATCCGGGTCAAGGCGCAAAGCCGGCTCGAGCCGCAGGAACTTTTGCTAAAATAATGAAGGAACCAGCACCCCCTGCGCTCTCTCTTAGGCTTGTGCGGCCACCTTCGGGTGTTGAAAAACTCATGGATTCCCGATGCCGAGCTACTATTGGTAGAGTTTCCAATCCTAACCATGGTGCACGTAAGCTTAGAAAAGCTGTACAAAGCCGGTGGTTAGGCAGACGCCCCTTTGTTCGTGGTGTTGCAATGAATCCAGTGGATCATCCTCATGGAGGAGGTGAGGGGCGCACGAAAGGAGGTAGACCTTCGGTTTCACCTTGAGGGAAGCCCACCAAAGCTGGATTTCGGGCAGGGGCGGAATCGAAGCGAAGAAATTCTGAGTTCATGCCACGACGATCTATATGGAAGGGCAGTTTTGTTGATGCATTCCTGTTGAGAATGAAGAAGAAGCTTCTATCAATATTGTGTCGCCCCAGGGAACCCCCTCTTTCTAGTTAAGAAGGTTGCGGAATGGGCTTTTTCTTCTTGATTTTTTTTCCGGTATGCCGCTCCGTGAGCAAGGAGTGCCACGCACGAGCGGAGCGAAAACAAAGCCAGGGGGAATTCTTCGTTGGGGGAAATCCTTTTATTGCGTATTGAATATAGATCCATGTCTTTCTTGTTCCACTAGCTAGGACCAAATTCTCACATGTCCATTTCGTTATTACAACCGTATTTTTTGATGTCAAAGACCAGAAGCTACGCGCAAATTCTTATTGGATCTCGGTTGTTCTTAACAGCGATGGCTATTCATTTAAGTCTTCGGGTAGCACCACTAGATCTTCAACAAGGTGGAAATTCTCGTATTCTGTATGTACATGTTCCTGCGGCTCGGATGAGTATTCTTGTTTATATCGCTACGGCTATAAACACTTTCTTCTTCCTATTAACAAAACACCCCCTTTTTCTTCGCTCTTCCGGAACCGGTACAGAAATGGGTGCTTTTTTTACGTTGTTTACCTTAGTTACTGGGGGGTTTCGGGGAAGACCTATGTGGGGCACCTTTTGGGTGTGGGATGCTCGTTTAACCTCCGTATTCATCTCGTTTCTTATTTACCTGGGTGCACTGCGTTTTCAAAAGCTTCCTGTCGAACCGGCTTCTATTTCAATCCGTGCTGGACCGATCGATATACCAATAATAAAGTCTTCAGTCAACTGGTGGAATACATCGCATCAACCTGGGAGCATTAGCCGATCTGGTACATCAATACATGTTCCTATGCTCATTCCAATCTTGTCTAACTTTGCTAACTTCCCCTTCTCAACCCGTATCTTCTTTGTTCTGGAAACACGTCTTCTTATTCCATCTTTTCTCGAATCCCCCTTAACGGAAGAAATAGAAGCTCGAGAAGGAATACCAAAACCTAGTTCACTCGCTGAGTCTTTTTGCATCCATGGCTGAATGGTTAAAGCGCCCAACCTAATAAAGAGGCAAATTCGTAGGTTCGATTCCTGCTGGATGCACTTGGAACGCTCAGTTCAATTGCTGCTCACGGAATTTATACATATAGCTCGCCCTGATATCATGTATGCAGTGCAACAAGTTTGTCAGTTCATGCACTCACCTCGTGATACTCATCTTCAAGCTGTTAAACGTATTTTGCGCTATCTTAAGGGTACGATCAACTTTGGCATCTCCTTTATTTCGACATCATCCTCTACTTTAACAGGTTATGTTGATTCCGACTGGGCTGGGTGTCCTGATACAAGACGCTCCACTATGGGCCATTGCATATTCCTTGGAGCTAATCCTATTTCGTGGTCAACGAAAAAGCAAGTTACTGTTTCTTAGTCTAGTACCGAGGCAGAATATAAGGCTCTTTCTTCTGCTACCTCTCAGCTTCTATGGATATCATATCTTCTTCATGATCTTGGCATAGCTCCTTCTTCTCCTATTACCCTTTCTTCTGATAATATGGGTGCTACTAAACTTGCAGCCAATCCTGTTTTTCATGCTAGAACAAAGCACATTTAAGTTTCATATCATTTTCTTCGAGAATTGGTGTGTCGTGGAATCTTACGCCTTTCCTTCATTCGTTCATCATCTCAAATTGCAGATGTTTTTACTAAAGGGCTTTCAAACCCTTTATTCTCTCAGTTTCGATCCAAGCTGTTGTGGATGTCTCCCACATCAGCTTGAGGGGGCATATTAAGGATAATGTTGTAATATTGTATATATGGCACTCTTGTAATTATTTGGTTTTATATTAATATATATATTTGGCCGGACCCTAGTTAGGGTTTGCTTTTTGGCCTTTTCTCATACGCCTCTCTACTCGTTCAGATAGAGATGCTGCTCATTGACCAGCCTTTGATCCTAGAAAGCCCGAGCAGAAGGTGTTTGCAGAAATGATTTACTGAAGAAAACTGATGAAAACAAGCCCAAGGGGAACACCAAACTCTGTACTGATGTTAGGGGTGAAGAAAGCCAAACATTAGAAGAGCCCAGTCGTTCTAGGAGCGGCAAGAGATCAATAAAAACCACTGACAGGAATGACCCAGATCAAGATACAGCAGTCCAGTGTTCGTTGGAGACGATAGGCTGTCCTTCAGCTTCTAATCGATTTGCTTCTCTACAGACAGAGGAAGACACTCATGAAGTGGACGAACTGGGTGAAGAATTACTGGAAGGAGCTGAGGGAACCTAGCCCATGAACCAGATTGGAAAGGAAACACCTTATGGTACATTGACTAAGGCTTCTTCCAGGGTAGTTGATGCATAGGAAAAGGCAAATTTGCATAAGAAGTCCAGAGATATTTCATAGAAAGTTCATTCAATAAGTGTGAGGAGGGCAGTTTTGGTGAAAGAAAATGAGGAGTGGAAAGAGAAAATGGTTGCTCTATCCATGAATCAAGGGGGAGGACAGAAGGGCAAAGGAAAAGGCAAATAAAAACCTGCTGAAGGTGGTCCGGCCAAAGCTACTAGGGGGAATGCCCAAAGGGCGAGTAAAGATTCCATCACTAAGACTGTCTCATGAAGGCTGTAGTCTGGAATGTCATGGGGTTAAACATGAAAGAGAAAGAGAAAGAGTTGAGGGATCCCAATATCCTCCTAACAGTCAAAGTGATCGAAAAGACTGACCAGATGTGAACTCTTGGCTGCTATAGATAGTCAAAACTAGTACTTGCTTGGGACTCGCCTGCGCTAAGCCTCGGGGAGTAAATAGGAGCCTCGCGCTGGAGAATTCCTTGAGAATGAGAAATAGCGCTCATCCGTAGCTTGGTTCCTGACTTTTTGAAGGAATAGAGTAAGGGATGCCCTTCTTGGGCTGCCTTACTTCCCGGGGTGCAAGTATAGAAAAGCAATCAACATCAACATGGCCCTCTATTTCCACATCGACATCCACAATTGACATCCCATCCATTTCCAATCCACTGGATGTCCTTGCCTAACGTGCTAGGCAGACTTTATCGGATATGGAGACCGTAGGGTAAACCTCTCATTCGGTAAAGTATTGAAACCATGGGTACAAATCTCTCATAAACATGTACCGGGTGTAGAATAAGTTAATTGGTGCACCTCAAACTGGGACTACCTAACTAACCTCCCATACTGACTCCCTGACTAGCGTGAATGGTGGCTCAACCCGAACTACATGAAAGAGACACTAACCTTCCTTACCAGACCAGCGTGTGAATGGCTCAACCAACCTCCCTAACCTGAAAGTATCAATAACCCTTCCTGAGTACCCTTCCCATTGCGTATGATCCCCAACTGGTGAATCAACGTATGTAACGCTTCTTCGTAATAGCATGCACCAATCTCTAGGTAGGAACGTGTGTTCCGTAGCGTTCAGTGTCATCGGGTAGGTTTCTAATCAGTTGGTTCAGGCAGTATGACTAGTACTCCCTCCCGTCAAGGAGTAGTGACTAAGGGTAATGAGAAAAGAGTGCTACTGGCAATGATGGGTATCAAAAAGTACCTTCATTCAACGACTAGCGACTATGAGCAGCACTGACCACCACCATCAGGCAAAGAGAACCAACCGGCTATCAGCTATGACTCTCGGCAATGACAACTTAAAATGACTCCCAGCTATTGTCTATGACCTTCAGGCAATGAACCTTACTTCATGCAATGACTCCCAGCTATCGGCGACCTTATTACTATGACAACCAGCAGTGACAACTGACTATAAGCTATTACACCTGGCTATGGGCTAGGACTTCTGGCTAAGCCTATTGGCAATAACTACCACCACCTATCATCGGCTATGACAAGTGGCTACGACTGGCTATAACCTTATGGCTTTTACACCCGGCAATGACTCCCAGCAATGACTAGTGGCTATCGGCAATGAGCTTAAGGCGACTAAGATTGGCTATTATGATTGACTCCTTCTGACTATGATCGACTGGCACTGACTAGAGCTTAATGCACTGACTGCCTACAGCACGGAGCTTCCCATAACTGGAGCTTATTTCTATAAATGAAAAGAGTTCTAGCAATGACTACAGACAATAGCTTATGTCTACGACTGACTGGCTACGGCTATGCCCCTGGCTATTTTTCTGTATGGATGCCTTTGGCTAAGACTGGTTGCTCGGCGGATCTTCAAATAGTGAATCAGCGTATGTAAGCATCATAATAGATCCAGTCGAGTTTGATTCTCCCAGCAAGTTTCTTGTCGCAGCTAGCAGTAATATAATAAGCCAGTAACTCGGCAAGTAACGAAAGCAGTAATAATTCAATGATTGCATTATATACGTAATTACACAAAAAGAAGCTAAGCAACTTATATATCTTTTTCCTAAGTTACTTATTGGGTGGGGGGCCTTTTCAAATCCTATTTGGATCGTAAGCAAACCTTTTCATTATTATAGGCAGCCATACGAGGCAGCAAGCAGCAAAAGAGAGTTCGATCTCAGGTCGAAGGGGTAAGGCGGCAGTGAGGTGGTTCGATGAAGGCTGGTAGCAAGATCGAAGAGCTCAGGCAGGTTTCAGGTCTGGTTTCTCTGCCTGCTCCACCGCGTCCTTGCTAGGTAATAAAATCCCATCCCATCTGTTGGCTGTTGTCTCCTTTAGGCAACCAACCACCCCCAATCAATCCGTTGAACTCAATCAATATTGTCTGTCGCATGGCTTAATCGATATGCTCATATGTCAGTGTGGCTCAATGTCTTTTGTCGAAGGGTGAGAGGCTCCCTCCTGGTGAGAGGCTTAAGGTTCAAGGCTTAAGGTTCAAGGGTCATGGCTCGCCCCTGTGTGTTCGTGGCTCTGAGGTAAATCCTAATCCATAGCATCCCTTTCATTTTGAGTACCAGAGCCCGCTACCTTCCTTTCTAGCTCTTTGGATCTTGCCTCCCCGGTACACAGTATACCATTCCATCCATACACCTAGAACTAGCACTTAGAATATGCCATATCCCTTCTCTTTACTTACCCCCTTACTGAACTATGAAGTGCATACCACCACTACGTGCCTTATCTTTCACTTGCTACTGCCCTTCACCCTAGGACGAGTCCCTTACCAACTCTGGAGAATCTGTGACTGGCACTTCCAAATCAGTAATAGTGGTTGGTTGGCGTAATTACGTATATAACGAATGAATGCATAATGACATATATAATGATATATCTCTATTTGTATACGATATTACGGGTACGATCGATGGCCTTTCTCCCCGATAGTAGTGGGCAACCAATCCCAACCGGACTGGCCTTTCTACCTCAGCCAATAGGTAGGCCGGGCGGGGGAAGCAAGCCAATCACCAGTCATTGGATTGTTAATAAGACCCCTCTCCTAAGGTTGATCAACGAGGTTCCCCTCTTAAGAGGTCTGATCGTCGAGATAGATGTCCATTGGTGTGTGGGATCGCCGATGAAATGTAAGTTCCCTTCTTCAATAGTTTTTTTTTAAGCACTCGACCTGAAAAAGATAGGGAGAGAAACTTTGAAGTCGCTCGACCGATAGGGAGAGGAAGGAAGGAGGCCGCTCTCTAAAATGACAGGGGATAACCGCCATAATGATTTCTCCGGCGCGAACTTTCACAACAGCACTTTCGTATATCTCCGTTCCGTTATATACGTATTAACAAACGACTCCATCAAAGGTTGTCGAGTCCCTCTCCCCCAACCGGGTTATAACGAATTCAAGGGGATTTCCAAAAGAAAAAGAAATCGTAAAAGCGGAGGTTTTTTACATTCTCCCTAATAGATTTGCCATTTGACCGTGGCGGAGGGTTTTGATTGATGGGTGGGTGTTAAAGCATTTGAAAAGTAGGGTTGACTATCCGATCGAGGGACCTGGAAGGATCGACCAGAAAGCCCGGAAAGGTTGACCTGAAACCAAACCAACCATTCGTGAAGATGCCTTCAAGGACCTTACGATCGAAGGAATGACCTTACGAACGTTATATTAGCTCTCTTTTCAAGAGATAGAAGGAACACTCTATGGTCTCTAATAAACAATAGGAAGCTACTCTTATCTAATTTTTAGGAATTTATCCCATAGACTAGACTTATACTGAACTTCATACTCTACTTAGAGTATACTTCTTCTACTCTATTTCTTATGATGCTTATTATATATATAGATGTCAAATTATATATATTAAGAATATATAAATATATTAATAACTCCTGATACTGATACTTTACTTAAACTAGCTTACTCATTATTCTTAACTCCTTCTTCAAAAAGAAAACCGATTGAAAGACTTACTTTCAAGGTGTTGTGTCCTTTCTTTATGCACTTATCTATCATAGTAGCGACTCCTATACTGAGATAGGTACTTGTATGTAGGTAGTGAGAGAAATAAGTACTTATACTGATGCAGTAGATATAGACTAGATGGCAGTAATAGTGGTGACCTGAGCTATTAGTAGTGGTTAACTGAGCAGCCTTCCTAGCTAGCTAGCCGTAGGTAGAGATCACTATGAAGCTAGGTAGTGTTAGTGGTAACCTGAACTATGCTAGTAATGAAAGGGAAGGATATAGTAGGAAGGGTAAGGGGCAGTGGGTGGGGGGTGCTTAGCGAATGTACACTGAGCCACTAGATAGGCGTATGACCCAGACTTTGGATCCATTTATCATCTATTGTAGTTGGGAATTAAGTCGGGTCACTTTCACAGTCATATGACCCATACTTTTGATAAAGAAAGAGATGGTCTATTACTCGGGTGGGGGGTTATATTGCTTGAGGATGATAGGTCGGGTTCCTAAAGCCAATCAAAATATCCAGTAGAAGGTTATTCCCCGTAAAGTATTAGGTGAGGTAGCTCGCGAGAATCGCTATTGGTGGGGGTGGATGGTTAGATTGCTTGATGGGTGTGGGTTAGTCCCAGTGAAAGTATGTTACCCAAAGTAGAATAGTATAATCCCACCTACCTCTTCTCTCGTCTCGTACCCGTTGCTCACACTCCTGTCCGTATAGTGTAGTTCGGGAAGGGAGGAAAAGAAACGTACCTATGGTTCAGTGAGCTATGGTTCTTCCTCTTCGCGTGACTATTGATTGGTTCAGCTTCGCAACCCAGTGTTAAGCGGGCAATGGTTATTCCAGTAGCTATTGGTTGAGCGAGCAACTACCCATGTTCAGCAGGCAACAGTGTTTGGGTCAGCCCATGTTCCAGAGGCAACATTCTAGATGCTCGCATCCATGTGGGCGGAGCTCAAGGTGTTGGGTTGGAATAGGAGCGGGAATAGCGAAAATAGCGGGGAGATTGGCTTGCTACTAGATATATTTCCTGTTTTCTTTTCATGATATTCTATCGAGAAAGACTTATATAAGGTAGTGGGATATCCTTCCTCCTCGAGATACTAAGTCATTTATCGAGCGGTAGCGAGTCGCGATAGCGAGCCGTTGGGTTATGTGTTTCTGAGGCCAGTTGTAAATAACAAATAAAAGACCGCGATTTGACCTACGGGCTACTGCCGGAGAGCTCCGCAGGAGACCAATTAGTCCAATCAAATTCTCCAGGCAAGCTATCTTCCTTGCTAGAGCTCGGAGTAAGGTTAGGCCAGGCTCTGCCTTCCGCTCTATTGACAGTATAAACTATTAAGTGAAATCCCCTTCATCGGTCATGAGGCGGGTGATGCACCCTGACATCGTCGGCAAGCCTCCTAAATGACTCCTTTATTTATAAGGTCAGGCCAAAGGCGATGGTTAAGGCGGTATTCGATCAAAAAAAATGACAGTTCAGATGCCCGATGTGGTCCAACCCTGAGAAGGGTGGAAAGTGGCGCTACAGCGCGTGTTCGTGCCAAATTATCCATAACCTCCTAAACTATTATGGCTTTCATCTAGTAGTGTGTCCTACTCTAAGTGCATAGAATAAGAAAGAGCGACAGGGACCCACCCCCTAGCCTGGATACCTAACCTGGGGACCCGGCCATTGCAGCCATACCTACAACTCCACAATTTGAAGAGAATCCTGGATGGAACCGATCCTTCAACCCTTCATCGACCAACTCGCTCCCCACTCTGCCTTCGACATCTCAATTACCTGCCTGCCCACTCCGACCTACGTTTCAGACTTACTGCTTTTGATCTACCTGCCTGTGACTGATCGAGATCTGCCTCTGCCGATGAATGATCTCTGCTTTCAATCTCTCTTGCTGCTTTCTCCCTTCCTTATTTAGTCCGTAGAGAAAGAACTACTATACAACAGTCAACTAGTAGAAAAACCTGGTGTCAATGAGCCGAGACACGATCTTATTATTCTATGGCACTGAGTGGCTAGGACACTAGCCCTATAGTTAAGGCTTATAGCCCCGCCCCATCCATATTTTCAGACAGAGTGAAGACAGAGTGAAGCTCCATGTCAATTAGACTATTTCATAGGTGATCCTTAGCACCTCCCTAAATAGACAACAATCAACCATGCTCTTTTATAACGAAGTGGGGAATAGCGATATGCACATTCACCTGATAATGAATTGGTTCCTCTCGATGGCGGCGATGGCGGCGATGGCGGCCTTAACAGTCGAGCCTGCTTACGCATCCTCTCGATGGCGGCCTTATCAGTCGAGCACCTAAAGGTTAGGGTTTACTTATTGCCCCTCTCAAATA
>Ga0181465_101101_pt2 | contig 10414 bp, 12 predicted proteins | sample InSIn3gowninarea_FD_119076 | JGI IMG/M metagenome (GOLD analysis project Ga0181465, IMG submission 119076) | Clean room microbial communities from NASA Spacecraft Assembly Facility at Jet Propulsion Laboratory, Pasadena, California, USA -... ...
ATCATCACATTCACACTCCAAGTCTCTAACAATCTCAACCCATACATAGACTTGGCTTCTACAACTCTCAACCTTCTCAATACACTCTTTTGGAATACACAAGCTTACTCAATCATAGTCTAAACACACCAATGGTATATACAACATATAACACTCAACTCAATGAAATTTTGTTCAACTCTATTACACATGGAGAAAAGTTGAACTTAACTCATTTTCACATGGCTCAATGATGAACTCCATTAATCAATTCACAGTTCAAGGATGTACTTCTCATACCAAATAGAACTAGTTATAGTTATACCTTTAATTTATCAGAGCATATTTTAGTGCTCTATCTCATCCACTAATTATTTAACTGGATCACACACATCACATAAAGGAAGCTCTGTCAGATATCACAAAACTTGAGGATAAATTGCATTCAATCACATATTGCTCGAGGTAGAGTTTTAGTACTTACACAGAGCTTAAAAATGAACTGCATTTACATCTCACATAGCTTGAGAAGAATCATCTCTTAATGAGCACAAGCAACTCTATAGTTCTACCTCTGATTGCTTTATATTAAATATAGTGTCCCATGTTTGGCTAGTTGTGGTCATCAACATGAAAAATATCTAATTTTTCCCTCCTACCACTAACTGTAATTTGTTGTTCATAGCTCCAAATTTTAGATAGTTCTATGCCCTTAAAGATTTAACACTTTAACTCATGAATCCATGACCTAAAAACCATGAGCTAGCTATTGAAATTTATTGGAGCTCCTCAGTTTCTCACTCTTTTATCCATGTGATCACCTTGAGAAACAACGACTTAACTCTAAAGGTGCCATGTGCTGAGTTTGTCGTCACACCATTAAACCTTCAACTCCTCTGCCTTATATGCCCAAAGGATAGAACCTTTTCTTTACCACCAAATGTGCTATAAACTGCAATTATGTTATTTAAGGGTCTTGTGTAACAAGCTCCTATAGGATTCCCAAAGGCTTGGATGCTCAGATGGCCCAAAGGCCACTTAATCCTTTTTTAGCCTGAAATGGAAAAAACAATTCACATAGGAAAGTACTTAGAAACATGGCCTCCTAGCATGAATCCCAAAGCCTTATCATGTTTTTTTTTTATGTAATCATTTCCATGTGGTGGTATCTCATTGGGTGCCATGTGTCATTCATATTTGGCCCACTTAGTCACCCAAATAGTCCAAAAACACCTTGCATGTGTCGTGCTCCGAAGGCACTACATCATCATGTAGTTTCCACCTATCTACCATATGTCTCCTCATCACTGGGTCACATTAACATTGATGAATGACACATGTAAATTTATTATTGGGACACATTAAATTTTTGTTGACCCATTGGCTAGCTATCATCCACCAATATCATTATTCCAAGGGGTCCCAAATTCCGTGTCTTGTAACCAATTTCTTTGTTATTCAAAAATGTTGTGGGGTAGGAATTTCCCATTGGATGTCATTCTCTATGAACCCATTTAAATATCTATAACCATCTCATGCTTTCTGTCTATTTCCGCTCCCATTTCACCAACATTCCATGTCCTGAACTTGGTCCAACACGATGTCAAATTGTCTGCCAACAAATAGGTAGTTTCATGTCTCTCAAACTCTATTTACTGCTCCACCACACCAACCTCTACAACTTCTTCAAATTGAACTGGGCACTGCACACTAATGTATCATGCCATATCATTTCCATGCCACATGTTTCATAAAGATGTGTGCCATGTATCACATGGATTTTCTACATTTGTCCACCTGAAAATCTTGAAACTACATTCCACGTGCCACCTGCCATCTCATGCCACGTCTCTCCTACCACATAATTACTATGCAAAGCTATCTTTCCAATTGGCTACCATCTTATCCTCATCAACCAATCAAATTTGAAGATGTGTTCCTTTGCCACTTCATTAAGTATGAAAGAGGACCCAAGGTGTTGGATTTCATCATTTATTGGTCTCACAGAGTTTGTCACTGTGCGTTTTATCTCGCACCCAAATATTCATCATTGTCTTCCTCAACATTTGTGTGGCACAACACTTTTCAACTAATGAGAGATTTATTGTTCGCTCCTTCTATTTTTCATCCAACACCCCCACACATCTTATACTTCTTATGTTCATTGATTAAATCTTCCCAAGTTAATCAACGACATTGATTAAGTGAAGCCCTGTTACACAACATTTTTTCACTGTCCCTATAATCCCTGTTCCTTGATCCTAGAGGACCTCTACAATGAACCCAACATGCTTTACCTTCATGGAGAAACTCCCATTATGTCCCTCTCCATGAGCAGATCTTTTCCCTTTTGCACTGTTTCCCTTGACACTTCTGTTTTGCCCCGTTTACAAGGTTGGCGCTAATGACTTTTTTCTCCCCCGTGCCAATGTGCAGAGATTAGCACTATTCCCCATGTTGACCGGTGCGATTGAGCTGCATTCCAGTCACATCGGTCCTATTATGGAAAGTTTTTTAAATTAGAGCCAAAGCTTCCAGCTCTAGAAGCTCTGTAACAGAAGTTCGGTAAATGGTTTGGCCGGATGGGGTCGAGGATGACAGTTTGGGCTCCTTTCCCCTATAATGACGGAAATACCTCAAGACATAAGTCCTTCTCCCATGAGAAGAGGATCCATCTCCCATCAATATTTCCTATATAAACCTCCCTTCTTCCCAAGCACAAGCTAGTTAGAGTGTTTGCTGAGTGTGAGTATATTATTTTGATTAGACAAGCAAGATATTACTAGTTGTAGCCATCTAGTTGTGTGAGGGAGAAGTGTGTTTGGTTTGGAGTGAAGCCTAAAGGGAAGAGCCTTTAAACTATTGTTGTTTGAAGCCATCTTGGAGTGCTAGCAGAAGTGTGTGGGAACATGGTCTTGTCAAAGGAAGACTGCAATGTCAAGGCGAATGGTTATAATCTCTCTTTGATATTAATATATGCAACTATCGATTGATTTCCTACATGCTTTGTAATATTACATATTCATGTCTTAATGCTTCTTGACTCATTAAGTAGGTTGAATTGCAATTTGTCTATTATTATGTTTGTGTGTTGTTGTTGTTTACTTGTTTCAAGAGCTTGAAGAAGGAAACGAGAGATTGCTAGAGCGAGCAAGCGAGGACATCATCAAGCAAGATAAGCGACCAAGAGGTAGGCCCTCTTGATTAATTCTAACCTAAGGAAATCTTCCATAGAATGTATCTGTTGTGGATAGACCCATTATCGGGCTAGAGGAATTTGTTCGTGTCCGCACTTATAATTTTACTTCACCACAAATTGGCAACTCCACTGGGGAGATCCCATCTTTTGTTTGTTTTGGATTTCATGATTTCGTGAGAACTTTGCTAGTTTCACGTTTTCCCTTTGGTTCTATTTCTTTTCTCTTGCTTACTAGCCTGAGTCTAAAATTCATAGTAGCAGATCTGGTCCCTGATTTGAATTTTTTTTATTTTTCCTTAGTTTCCTTGACCAGCTTGTTTAATCCGCTGACAGTCACGCCGACCAGTGTGAATTGCAGAGGAATAATCATGTTGAACAACCTCTGATGCTTTTTGTCAATTAGGCAGTCACGCGGATGCCTATAAGTGAAGATTAGGACTTGAGCCCAATCTTGGCCATTGTGTTATGCTCTTGTGTTTTTGACCCCATGAGCCTTTTTTACTATTGTTTCCTTGATTAAGCAGCTACTTTGCATTTGGTTTTTTCTTTCTTGTTGGCTTGTCATATTGCTATTTGATTGATTGAGTCATTGAGTGGTCAACAACACTAGGGCATCTAGTTAGTCGCCCATTCAGCAGCTTGTGGATTCATCAAGTCCGAGCGTGGGTGTCTTTTCTCCTTGCATTTGTTTTTGGATCCTTTTACGACTTTGACCTCTTTTGCACAAGTTTGAAAAAGGTTTCGTTTACTAGCTTGAACATCTTTTTCCAGCATATATTAGGTTGTTGGTCTTGTGTTTGGTAAAGTCAGTGTTTCATTGATCTGAATGAACTTCTCTTTTCATGTTTTCATTTGCTTGAATATCTCATAGTCTCGAAAACTTTTTCATTAAAAGATTGTATGTGAAAAGTTTGTTTCGTTGTTTCATGAGAACATTTGGAATTCTAGCTCGTTGCATCATTATGATCTGCATCTCTTAAAAAACTAGAATTGCATCAGCTTTTGTGAAAGGAAAGGAAATTTTTTCATTTTGAAAGGGCTGATAGATAAGTGCTTGTTAGGAAATTAGGAATTGGAATGCATTTTTCATTAGTTTATTTTTTGAAAAAGTGAAGAAGTGAAATATCATTTCGTTTTTAGTTGCTTGATTGTTTGCATTTGATTGAGTAGTTTCTACCCTCTCTAGTGTAGGCATTTCATCAAATTGAAAGGGTCTTGTCCCATTTAGTTGCATTTTAGGTTTTTCGAGTAGCATCGTTAAGACCTGAAAATTGAAAGTTAACTCAATATCAACTCTGAAATGAATTCAATTAACCTAAGGCACATTTGACATTAACGATCATATCTCAAAGCTTTAAGCTAGAGACGTGTTCTGGCATCTTTAAACCTAGCAGTTGTCATTAGCTTCAGCATTAGACAGGGCTAGCACAGATTTTTTCTCCTCGTGCCGTCGAGTATGTAATGGGAGACCCCACTAGGTTACAATCCTTTTATCCTTAGGAAGCTGAGTCGGCCGCCTTGCGAATGTGATACACCGAACACAACATTCGAGGAGATTGCCTGCTCGTACTTCTTGGTTCGCCATGAGGTATTCTATAGTTCACGTTGCCTAGTAATCTTGTTTACCTAGATCATCCAGAGTAGTAATTTGATCTTTTTGACTCATTAAACTTAAAATATCATTCGGGCACTTGTCCTTTCGAGCTCGTTTCCAATCGAAAGTGATAGAGTCATCTTTGTTTCTTTATTGGCTCTTAAAAAAATGAAAGAACATCAGTCTTTTCTGCGTCTTAATTATTTATTGCCCATGATCCAAAACATCCTATTAATATTTTTTACCAAATCTTGAGTTCCCTTAGAAGGACATTTTAAAGCCTTGAAGTTATTTGTTTTGTTGACTAAGACAAGGTCATCGTGGCTGAACCATCTGGCTCACCCAATTCCTCTTCCTCTCCTCCGTATGAAATATTGTCTAAGGAGTCATTTCCTGAGTTATCAAAGTCACTTGAGGACCAAAATGTTGAACTCATAATTGTTTTGAGTGTTCAAACTTTGTCATCTCATCCTTCACTTACCTTTGATTCAGGGTCATCCGGTGATCTTTGCCCAGAATCTTCGGATAACCTTGTTCGAACTCCAGAGAACTCGCCGACCATTGACGATCAGCTTGGACCGATTATCTATCCTCTAAACCCTCTATTTGACGCTGTTGACATATCACCACAGTGTCCTTACAGTTCGTATGACCAGCTGAGTGATCCTTTGGAACTATCCCCCCACACACATTCAACCATTCATCATCGTTTGTTTTCAAACATGGAACCCAAAGGCAATGCTCTAGTCACTTCTCTAGATGAGTCTAAAGTTTCTTCTCCACACACTATTGAGGGGGAATAATTGCAATTGTATTTTCCTCCTGAGGGTTTCCCTTGTTCGGAAGGTATTCTCGCTAGCTTGCCACCTGACTATGTGTCTTTGGGACACTTAGTTTTAGGCCACCTAGTGCCTCATCACTCTACCATAATCATGTTTGGGCATCAGGTTTCAAGTCTGTTCGTCACGAACATGACTTCCCAACCAGCTATTACTTCAGTCCCAGTGCAACCCACCATCCCAAATACTCTTGTATCATCGATCCCAGTTACACAACAGTGACAACTGGTGGTTTCAAATATTGTCTTTGCTAGTTCTTCTGTCCCACTAGTCAGTGGCCAGATTGTGTCACTACCTAGGGGGCTGAACCTTAATGTCTCTATAGTGTCAGGTGCCACTAATGTGAGTGGTTCACAAGCTCACATGCTTGGTATAACCAAACCCTCTTCTAGTATTATTTATAACCCTACTAACCCTACTGGATCAATCAATGTCTAGTACCAACACGTTCAGAATCCTGGTGGTCCATCTGGATCAAGAAATGTTCAGTATCAGTAGCCCTATGGGGCTCAGCTCCAATACCAAAATCCTTATGTTCCATATGGTTCTCAAGGATTTGTTAGTCAACCTTACGCCCTCCAATATGGGCAATACATCTAGCCTGACTATGACCAGATTTAGTTCGGTAATTTCCCGGGCACTTTTCAAGTACCCTTGCAACAGCAAAGACAACCTTTACAACAACCAGGGAAACCTTTGTTACCACAAGGGAAAACTTTGTTGCAGCAAGGGTTTTCCATGCAACAGCAAGGGCATATTATCTATAGCAATGTCACCAGCAACAACCACAAGGTCAATCCTTCCAATAGTTGCAGTAGACTGTGCAACAGCAGATGCAATATGCTCTGCATACCTCTCAACCCATACTCTCACAGGGCCAACCTCTGCCAACCCAGGGACAAATTTTGAAAACGCAAGGTCAGCCCTTGCAACAACAAAACCAACTATGGTAGCAACAACCCTTGCATACATATCAACAAGGTCAACCCTTGTAGGGACAGGGTCAAGGTTAAATCCTACAACAGCAGGCACATAATCCTCTTGTCCTAGGTCAACAGGTTCAGAATCCTGCTGGCCAAGGGCACCAGGTACAAAACCCCTACATCCAAGGGCAACAAATGTATCAACCTTATGCCCAAGGACACTGCAGGTCCAGAACCCTCTTATTCAGGGACAACAGGCACAATAGCCCTATGTTCCAGGACAACAGGTCCCATACCCATATGTCTAAGGTCAACGGGCTCAACATCCTTTTAACCCACACATTGCTTATCAACAACCTGTTCCTGGATAGTTTCAAGGTACTCAAGGTCAGAATCCTCCCTTTGGTCAAGGTAATCCGCAATGGGGGTAGCCTCAGATGCCATATGGCCAAAATCCCCCACTATGGGTCAAAATCCGTATCAGCAAGGATGGGCTCCTCCCTATGGACCCGCTTATCGACCTCCCATGCCTTCTAACACTCAATTACCTTTCTTGGCTACACTTGAGTCGCCAGATGTATCATGCCTTACGAATGATCCAATCCTTCATTCACCGTACTAGCCTCTAGTGTTGTCCAAGATACCAAGTGATTGCCCAAAGTTCGATGGAAAAGCTAAAGAAGATCCTCAGGCCCATGTAATGACATATCACCTCTAGTGCTCATTGAACTCATATGTGGATGATTCCAGTCATCTTCATCTTTTCCATCGAACCCTCACGGCTGCCACAACAAGATGGTACATCAAGCTACCTCGAAGTACTTTCCATGACTTCAATTCATTAGCCATGGCTTTCCTCATGCATTTTCAGCTGTCAGTTCATTATGAAACTAGCATGTATTTGCTTACATCGCTTAAGCAAGATACTGCGATGCACATCTCTGATCATATCCATGAATGAAGACGTAGACATCACCTAATCAAGTTTGAGATAGCTAATCAATTTCTCACTAAATGGTTTACCAAATCATTCATAGCCCCAATTGCTTGCAATATAGCTATGGCTGGATGCATCACTGAAGAGCAAGCCATTACCCGTGCCCAGTACTTGGATCTGGTCTACTCTCAGTCTGGCACCTTATACGAGTTGTTACCCAATTCTCTAAGGCCATCATTTAATCCCACAGCATCAAAGTCACCATTTGTTCCTCCCGTTGATGGAGTCATTGATTCAGTATCCCAGACCCCTTTAAAAACTTCTTCCAAACAGAAGTCGGTCTCGAATGTTTCTCCTAATAGTTCATCTCAAAATCTACCAAGCCCTGGTAAAACCTCAGAGGTCCACATTGTCTAGTCTACCATAGCATACAAATCCTCAAAAGGGAAAAAGAAAGGCAAAGGCAAAGCTAAATTCGATGCCCCAAAACAAGGTCCTCCCAAATTGTCTGTTGGAAAATCTACGCAACGTAAACCTAAGTATCCATGCCTCATTTGTGAGGAGGATGACTATACTAAGGATTGTCCACGACGATCCGAAGTTAGTCACCTACTCAAAGGGACCCATGTTGTCCTTAAACAGCCATTTCTGTCTCAGCTGACCCAAATGGTAGACCAACCCTGATCTGCTTCCTTTGTATTTCCAGTGGTCATGATGAGCATGCCCATTAATGTGGCTACCCGATTGAAAGATTATCAAACTCTAGCCTCGACATCTAGGAAAGAAAACGAAGCTGCACCTTCTTCTTCTACCCCAAGTTTTGACCCTCTGCGTAATCGAGCGCCGTAACCCTGATTCTGCTACGCGACCACCCTCTCAAGGTGTGTTGCGGAAATCCTCGTATAATCCCAATGCCCAAGCCACTTAGCACTATAATATTATTGAGGATTTGGCTCAAGCGCCCCGTCAGCCATGTCAGCTCTCGAGGTACTCCAAATCTGCCCATTACAGTGGAAATCTCTGCTGCCATCTATCAGGGGCATCGATCCCACCGATTCTAATTTGATTTGTTTCAATTTAGAGAACCATGTTCCACATCTCCCTCATTATATTTCCTTTCTTATTCAGGTAATCATTAACGAGAAGACCATCCACCGCACTATCATCGATGAAGGTGCTTCCACCTGCATCATGTCAACTGCATGTTGGAAGGCTATTGGTTCCCCTACATTGAACTAGTCTCTGAACACTTTGGAATCTTTTGATGGGCACGATTTGCAACCTTTCGGTGTCTTACCTAACCTTTCCATCACCCTGGAAGGCAAGACAGTGCAAGTCAAAGTAGAGATTGTTAACACCAATCTCAATTATAATCTTCTACTCGGCCGAAGTTGGACTCATGCCATGCATGTCATGGCCTCCTCTTTGTTTAGCATGATCTGTTTTCCCCATCAAGGGAAGATTGTCACTGTCGATCAGTTGTCTTTCTTTGCCTCTTCCTCCTTGGATGGCAATGTTTTGTATGTCAAGCACTCTGGTGCTCCCTATGAGAGTGTGGGGGCAAGTCTCTTCAAAGATTATGCCTTAATGGGAATTTTTCCACTCCCACCTCCTCATGTTGCCTCTGTCAACATGGTATCGGCCAAATCTGATCCCTAGGTTATACCTGCACTAGATCTTGTTGATGCTTGGGGCAAGGTCATGTGCTTAGTCCCGTCGAAGTCAATTACGTGGAAATTGTTTCAACTTCGAACTCTGCATCCTCGGATTCTCATATGACTAATACTTCTATCGATATGTACTCTCAATCCCCCTCGCTTGGCACTTTGAAATCATCAGATCCCTTAGTTGATACCTTCCTCGTTGATGAAGGTATCATGGAAATCATGTCTCTCGAGGAACCACCATGGATCAATACTCATCATTGATACTCGTTCCTACCTCGCCCAACAAACATGTCTACCACTTTTGAAGAGTCCTCTTCTCCATTTCCACCACCCACTGTTACTCATGAAGTATGGTCGTAAGGAAATTTAGGTAATATTACCCAAACAATACTAATTAACATTTCTATCAAACCCAATGTCATTGAACACATTCATATTGGGGTATCTTGTTCTCCAGATGACATCGAGACATATACTCATATATTTCAAGAATTCCATGATGTGTTTGCATGGTTTTACGAAGAAATGCCTACCATCAATCCTAGCATTTTAGTGCATGAAATACCAACGTATCCACACGCGAAGCCCGTTCACCAAAGGCTTCGCCCAGTACACCCTAGGAGGCCACTGCTATTAAGGGTGAAGTCAAAAATATTCTCAAAGCTGGGTTCATCTATCCCACCCCCCTTACAGACTGGGTGTCCAATATTGTCCCGGTGACTAAAAAACAAGCCACCATCCATGTTTGCATGGATTATAGAGATCTTAATCGTGCCTATGCTAAAGATAACTATCCTACTCCCTTCATTGATCAAATCATTGATGAATGCGCCGTGAGCGAGACCTTTTCCTTTATGGATGGTTTTTCTGGTTATAACTAGATTAATATCACATAGGCCGACCAAGAAAAGTCAATCTTTATCTGCCCATGGGGTACATTCTCGTACAAGAAGCTTCCTTTCGGCCTCAAAATGTTGGAGCCACATTTCAACAGGCAATGTCCTATGCATTTCATGATATTCACAACATTGTCCAACCTTACTTAGATAACCTTCCGGCCCATTCTCATAAGAGCCAAGATCACCCAAACCATCTTCAGTAGACTTTCCTATGTTGCAGACACTATAACATTTGGTTAAATCCACAAAAATGTGCTTTCTACGTGGAATCAAGATGACTCCTTGGCTTCATTGTTTCCAAGGATAGGATTTGCTTGGATCCACTAAAATTTGAGGCCATTATAAATTTACCCCCTCCATCTTCACTGCACCAAAGT
>Ga0181465_101226_pt1 | contig 10410 bp, 9 predicted proteins | sample InSIn3gowninarea_FD_119076 | JGI IMG/M metagenome (GOLD analysis project Ga0181465, IMG submission 119076) | Clean room microbial communities from NASA Spacecraft Assembly Facility at Jet Propulsion Laboratory, Pasadena, California, USA -... ...
TTTCAAGTGGCCAAACCATTTTTCAAGAAGATTTATCCTTATTAAACCTTGATATGATATTTTTGCATAAGTTTTGTATATGTGCACTGTGTGGATAGGTTAAGGGGTTTTGGGGATGGTCAAAGTCCCTATTTTATGTAAAAGGGTTTTAAGGGTAAATTGTGGGTCTCAAACCATGGTTTGAGACCATAGTATCTACGCGCTATATTGGATATAACTAGATAGATCAAGTCTAAGGAAGTAGTCAATAATTATTCATGTTTTGGATCTAAGTGTTTATGCATCAGTGATACTTTTGTTAGGGTTTCAGTCTGGAATGTGTGGAAAGGCTCCTACTGGTTTTGTGCATAAAGACCTAGTCCTGGCTGTGTGGAGACTCCAATGGTTGTGTGCGCAGAAGGGTAATGTGTAAGGGAAAGTTTGATGTAATGAATTTCTCTATATCTAATACAAGGGATGATTTTGGTGAAATCACTGTGTTATATATCTGAGTTATCTATTTAATGTTTCTATCTTGAGATCATTTACTTCGGATTGTATTTATGCATGCATAAAGTTATATTGATGGTTGAATACATGGATGGATCTTCCAAAGTGATTACGCATTACATAGATTTGGACCTGTATTATATATTTGCGACGAAGTGATCTGCAATTTTGTTTCTGTGATCTGATAGGTATTATTATGTAATTGCACACATCTATTTATGATCTGTATAAGTTCTGCAATCAATATGTTTAGGGACACTACATTATCTTCTTCCTCAGGGTGCAGAAACTTGGTTCCAACACCCCCATACTGCTTCAGGTGAGACTTTGATCTACGTAAGCAGGTCATTACCGAAAGGGCCAACAGTTAGAGGGTTTTTTGGTTGCATGATAAACTCTGAACCTGGGTCAGGACCCCTCAAGCAAACAGATACCATCACATGAATTGTTGTGCATTGATCAAAATATTCTTGATCTTGGAAAACTATAAATAAATAAAGCATTCAACACACACACAACAACTATATTTTCTTCAAAAACAAAACTTTTTTCCTCCTTTTCCATTTAATTTATACAAATACTAAATAAATTTCAGATCCATAATTTCTGGAAAGTATTAATTTCAATAATCCTCAAGATACCAAATAAATGGATCTAAAAACATATTCATTCCTGTTTGAAATAATCAAGGAGGAGATAATATATGATCCCCAAGTCGAATTGATGGTGTGGCCTTTAGCTGTTGACTTGGCATTTTTATAGAAAACAAAATTTCGAAAAATATGGAAAAATTATGAAAAAATAAGCTTCAAATATGCATTAGGATCTCCCAAACCGTGATATTTGTGTAAAAACAGAAAACATATTTTTTTGAATCATTTCATTTCCAACAAAAACCTCTTTAATATTTGGAAAATTCATCTTCATATTCTCGAAAACCTTTCCTATATTGGATGCCTAAAACAAGAAATAATTAATTATTTAAATCCTGAAAAATAGGTTTAAAATATTCCTTCATATCCTTCAAACCATACTGGTTGGGTAAAGCCTAAGAGAGGAGTTTTTAAAATTGTATGTGGCAAAAAAATCTCTTTTTGTTTTTACATATTCATCTCCATATGTTCAAAAACTACATTTAAAAATAATCACTAAAACAGGAAAAAAAATGTTGGAAACTGGCATTTTAGGTTTTAATTTAAAATCCCTCTCTTGGGATTGAAAACTCTGCCAAATATCATATCAAGGTTTAATAAGGATAAATCTTCTTGAAAAATGGTTTGGCCACTTGAAAATCAATTTGGAAACTCATATTTTTAAACTTGGTGAAGCACCCTTTAAGGCTTCTTTAAATAAGGTTTACAACTACCTTCTCCTGAGAAAACAACATTATTAAATTTGCTAATAAAAAGAAGCCAACAACTTCATTACATTCATAATATTAGAGAGAAAAAATTCATAAAAAAATGGAAACAAAAGAAAAGAAATTTGGTTGCAATTACCAAGAACTAGAATCAAACTGCAATTTTTTTTTTTCAGATTCCAGAAAGGATTTCTGATTACAATACCCTGTCATGAAAACTAGACTCCAAACCCTTTACAATTATTGATTTTTCGTTTTTATTCTCAATCAATTTCCAAAACTATTTTTTGATATCATTATTAAAAATGTTTCGTTACTTGCCTCTCTCTTCTAATTTAGATTTTGAAATCATCAAATTAAAAATTACAAAAATATTATTTTAATATTATATAAATATATAATATATATAATATTAAATAAAAAAATTTAAAATAAAAATCACAATCCTTTTTGAAAACTTTACAATACAAATACATTTATGTTGGGGCTTTAATTCTAGGCATGAATAAATGCACGAGCCAAAATATTTGTAGAATTCTTAAAAGGGTATAAACATTATCGTGGGTCCCAGTCAATGTAGCATATATGAAAAATATTGATGTTGAGGTTTTGTGGGCCATGTCTTCCACGCTAGCTGGAAGCCAACAATTGTGTTTGCCAAAACCATAAACTACCCCCCGGGAAACCTTCTGGCGGTTTCTAGAATAGAAAAGGGTGTTGTCGTAATCAATTGTAGCCATAGATCTGTTAGATGGAGGATTTGGAGTAGGGTTTTACGACAACACTTTATTGCTTAATTTTCGAGCACTTTACGCTGTAGGGATTTCTTGTCAATAGCACACAGTAATTGTAAGAAATATGTTTTCCTTTGTTGATTGGTTTTCGTCATGACATGAATTCCATCTATATATTTCCGAGGGAAACCATTTTCTTTTCCAGGAAATCATTCACTTCTTGTGGTCCACTTATAAGTCGATAGGGCCATTGTTACAGTGTTAACATGGGTGAAAAAATTATCAAGGGAACTGTTAGACTCCTATACCAATAGGTGTCATATTTCATGATTGACTTGATTAACTATGCAATATGCTCATACCTTTTCTTGTTGTAAAGGTTTTCCATATTGTTCAAAATTGAAAAATAAAAAAAATCAAAAATTAAAAAGAGGGTAAAAAGTCCTAAAAGAAAAATCAAAGGACTTGGAAAAAATAATACACCCCAAAAGAAAAGAGATTAATAAAACATGAAAGTGTGCAAGTCCAAATGCCACTACTTTTACATTTGCATTTTACTATGGCGGAGTGTCAATAAATGCCATAGTCCATGATGAGTTGAATAGCCTAAACTTGACTTGTCATGTTTCAATTTCAATTGTTGTAGATAGAGAATAAAAATAGTCATACAGTTTAACCATGGCTATTCAGTAGTTAGGTAGAGAATAAAAGTGAATCCAACAGTTTAACCTGGATTCCTGGATGAAATAAATGTAGAATTAGATAGTTTTACTGTTTTCAAGAAGAATAAATGCTATAAAGGTTGCTAGTTCAAATGCACCTAATAAAAAATGGAATTAAAAATGCTAGCATGCTAAAAAGGGTAAGTAGAAGATGGTGAAAACATCAGTGTAAATATCATTCACAAAGGCTGTAAACAATTACTAACTTCCCCTCCCCATAGTCATTAAACATTCTAAGCTATCATTCATAAAGGCGCAAGGCATTTCCTTGACTTTTTTTGGGACCGGACCCAAGGCTCTATGATTGATTAGTGGAAAGTGTTAAATGTCTATATTAATCCCCTCAAAAATCACATCAATACCCCATTCATGCATTCATTCCCCTAAATAATCTTAAGTAAAACATCTTTTTACTTAAAGATACTATAACTCCCATTTAACTAATTTCCTTCATCATTTGAAAACATTCAGCCCTCAAAATAACATTATATCATAAGTTAAGTGATAAGATCAATGCAAATTATCTTTTAAAATCTCACTTTACTTGTTATGTTTATGTATTTTGAGTATGCATTATCCCATTTTCATATTAACTTTAATTTATATATTAAATCCCTATAGAAATGACCATTTCCTATGTATATAACTCCTTTTTATATATAATAAACCCAAAAACCCACTTATTATAACTTAAGCCAAAGTTATTTATGTCCATGTGTTTAATAAAACCCCCCTATAACCCCTTTGGCAAGAAGTTTATCCTTATGTATAATCCCGCCCCCTATAGTAGTTAAATCACTTTGATTTAAATTACTATATAATAAAAATATATGAAAAATGATTAAACATATTTTAATATATGTTTAAACAAGAATAAATAAATATCTGAAGTTTAATTTAAACTAAACTTCAAAAGAAATAAACCCCATCTCCTTGTATATTTTCCTTTCCCGACTCCCTTTTCCCAAGGTCAAAACTTAACCAAATCCCTTTCATTATCACGTTGAATGTCAGTCCTTCGATCGCCAACATCCATTTGATCCAACGGACCAAACACAATGTGATAAGAAACCTAAATCCATATCCCCGCTGCGTTTTAAAAGAGGGAATTAATTAATCCTCCTGGTTAATTAAGAACCTAACTCCGCCAATCAAAACACTCCCGGAATGATTAATTGATAAATAATTACGTCGGGCCCTCCTCTTAACTCCCCATCAACTTCATGCCCCGACCATCGTTCGATCACCCGCTCCAAGATCAACGGCTGTTGATAATTCCGCTGGCCATCCCCGATCCGAACAATAATGCGCGAAATGATGGTGGTTTTCAAACAGTACCAGGGCCACGTGTCATTCATTCTGTGGAATCACTGCCCATCCGCTCAATACTGCCTTCCCTAAAAAACGGTGCGGAAAAAACCACTTACTGCCTCCCACTAACGACAAAACTTCACATCACCAAGTCAGTGCCATCTGTCCGCTGTTCATTCAAAGCTTACCCGCCAATATCAACCATTTACCCGTTTAAACAAAAACACCCTAGTGTTGCTCATTTTCACCTGATTGTGCAGTAAAACCCTTTGTAACCCTGTTGCGCCACCTGAAGCCTTTGTTAACCAATTCGAGCATGGTTTACCTCCCAAATATCATTCTAGATTCACTCCACAGACCTCTCAAAATCAAATGAAACCTTTTTGACCTCCCCTGCAAACCAATGCTTTCTTAACAATTTGTTTTGTTTTACAGGTGATCAGAAGACCACATCCTTGGATAAACAGTCTTAATACTAGTCATAAGACTTGTTTACTTCAAGAATGTTATCAAATCTATTCAAATAGAGATGGAAGATAAAACATACAATTGAAAGACAAACAAAGGAAACAGGATATTAAACAATTTACTGTTGAAACAGACAGTAAAAACCTAAACTACACATTGAAGGTAAAAGGACACAATAAATAACAGTTAAAAAGTATCAGGATTAAATAGTATCAGATTGAAGACCAAGTCAAGGAAATCAGCTAGCATGAAGAAAAACAACAGGGAAGACAGTTACAAAACAGAACATACAAGTTCATGACAAAGTGAAGACAGATAAAAAATAGAGCGATAAAAAGTAAAACATGGAAGCAATAAAGGTAAAAAGAGATGAAAAACTTTCACCAACAACAATTAATTTTATCCAAAGTGAAAGTAGACAGTTAAAAGAACAAAAAGGTTAAAAGATGAAAAAGAGAACAAGAAGGAATATTTTTGCACAAATTTCCAGTTTAAGGTCATTGTTTTACAGAAACTATTATGAGAAATCCAAGATGAATTTGGAGAAACAGAAAGAGGTTTATGTTCATAAGATATCCATCTACAAAAACCTCTCTCACTTTTCTAACAGCTATTATGGTTTTGGAATATTAAATAATGTTGGAAAGCACTTTTTGCAGAAAATTCCTTTTAAGTCATCATTTTGCAGAGAAGCTTGTGGACAATAAGAAGTACATTTTACAAAAATAAAGGAGGTTTTTGTTCCCAAGAGACTCATCTACAAAAAAATATCTCACTTTTATCCCAAGTGTTACATACCAAGAGATACATGCGCATATTTACAGCCTATTTTGCAGACTCTGTAAAACTCTGTTTTACACATATTTTTGCAGAGCTTATTGTGAACAGTTGGAGCATTATTTTAGTAAACTGAAAGAGGTTTATTTCACCAACATATTTATCTACAATAACCTCTTTCACTTTTTACATATCTATTACGGATTGGGAAATACAAAGGTATCTTTGGACCCAAAATTTGCAGAATTGCTGGAGCAGAATGCACAATGAAAGGAAGCAGTTAGTGACTAAGGATGCCTCATCATCAACTAAGAGTTGGATCAAATTCGAATTCTCCTCTTTTTCATCGCCTATCCATAAAAAATAGTGCCAAATAGATGCATTATTTTTTAGTGTCATTTATTAAAGTTCTATTTATGTAAAGCAGTTGGAGAGATTTGTGAACCAATCTTGATATTTTTTCAAGATATTCTAGTTTAGAATTTGTATAAATACTTCACTCCTTGAAGTGTTATTTTGTGTGGAATAAAATTGGAAGATTACTATAGACTTATTTTGTTGAAACATTGGGAATTTTTGTGAGTTAAATTGAAGTTGCAAGCTGGAGACTGAAGCTAAAGACATCATAGCTAAGGATTCATGAGATAATCAGATGAGTATAGTCTTTCAAGTTTTCATTGTGTTTCCTTTAAATTTCATTCATAATTAATATGTGTTTTCCTTCTCAAATGATAAACTAGGAATGCTATTACAGAATTAGTCTTAAAAAGCTCTCTGTATTTACTAGTTATCATTATTTATGTTTTCTTCTGATTTTCAGATTCTAGAATTCTTAATTGCTCTAGAATTTCGTTTGACTTCATCTTTCCCTCTTCCTTCTGTGATCTAAGGATTCTTAATCGCCCTTAGTCCAGATTTACATTCACTTCATCAAATTAGCCTTTCAAACCCTCTGAAGGTTATCTAACTTGCCCTTAGCATATTTGTATCTTTTGCCTAGGTTTTCTAGTCTTGTTAGCTAGAGATTTGACTCCATTGCCCAATGGTTAGATATATATTTTTATGGTTTCCTTTCTAATCCTTTATTCCCACCAATCTTTCATAAATCAAACCCAACCGCACAATCATAGCTAGCCTAATATCTTCAAAAAACAAAGCTAAAACTTAAAGAGAGAGCCCTCTCTGGATACAGATTGGCTAGATTCTGTATCTAAAGGTTGGTTTGTGGTTACCTTGGACTATTTCTCTCAAACCTGGAGAAATTACTGAGTGATAACAGGAACCACAGAAATTTCTCTGGTCAGAGGAAGAAGAAAAATGCACCAGATTTTCAGGTTTGCATAATCCATAAATTCCATCAGAAATTACTAGAATTAGGTCGTTCAAGCCATCATTTGATAAGTCACCATATATTTTGGGTAGGTAGGTGGATATGGAAATAGGATGGATGTGATATGAATACCATCTGGAGAAAGAATAACTACTTCATGATCTCGAGCCATCATAATTGCTTTATGGGTTTCATAAACATGCAATGGAAAAAGTTCTAACGTGGGGAAAACCTGTTCTTCAAAAGTACTCACAGGTGAAGGAAATTTTGACCAAGTAATGCTAGTTAATAGTTGTCATCTTCAGATTGCACCCTTCCCATGAATTCCTAGAAAATAATAAGTAACATATCCTCAGCTTGTCATGAATATTACATCACCATGGCTTCCTTTCTAATGTTGGTGTCCATCACTCCTGGGAATTAGGATAGGTGTTTCTACCTCTATAGGATAAGCATAAAAAGTGTGACCAAAACTTGTGATACACCCAATGGGCCATGACTGCAGATTGAGGCATTAAACATTGCTCTCGTGATACACCCAACAAGGTTTCAATATTTCCATTGTTCAAGTTGCTACAATATGCTTACTATCGCTTCCTCCATTAGCATTAACATGATCTAGCACTCCATCTCCATTTTATACCAACATCCAGGTCACCCTCTTTCAGTGCTTCCATTGTTCCAGTTGCTACAATATGCTTAGTACCACTTCCTCCATTAGCTTGAACATGATCTAGCACTCCATCTCCATTTTATACAAGCATGCAGGTCACCCTCTTACATATGAAGCTTACAAACTATTCGCTCAGATGCCATATGAATAACTTCTAAATTGCATTGGTTTTAAGTCGTTGCACGAGGCACAAAAACCTTTAGAGGTGAGATTTGAGAATCTTCAAGGGTTCTACTTTTATATCTTCTTGTAGTGATAAATAACAAATATAAAAGCCATGATTACCACGATATAGTAGTGAACCTCGAAATCTGTGACATATTTCTTCATGGATGCAAACTATGCCATATAATAATAACCGAGATGCTTCTATTATGAATATGGTAGGGTATAACCCACATATACAAGGGAGAAGTTTCTTATACAATTTATATTTGTCATTGTTTACCATATCCCTTGATTTGTTGTGCAAATATCAACCTCCTCATGAGCTCCTCCTTTTGGGGTTTTATATTTGTTTTAATGCTTTATTCACTACCTTGGCCCCAATGTGAGCTTCTCTTCTCGATGTTTTGTGATTTTGATCTCTTGCCATATGTATGGAATCCACTGGGCCTCAAGCTTCTTCTTTTTTTAATTTAAAATAAATATTTTTTTTTGGATTGGAACCGAGAGTGCCAAAATGGTTCGTAAAGAACAAAATTTCAAAAACTATTAATAAAAAAAAAATCATAAAATATGTTCATGAACCCCAATGAGAGTGTTTCCCTCCTTGGCAAGATTTAGCTACAAATGTTTTCTAATCTTCAATGGTTCTACTTTTATATCTTCTTGTATTCATAAATAAAAAATATAAAAGCCATGATAACCAGTATGATATAATAGTGAACCTCAAAATCTATGACATATTTCTTCATGGATGAAAACTATGCCATATAATAATAACCGAGATGTTTCTATTGTGAATATGGTGGGGTATATCCCACATATACAAGGGAGAAGTTTCATATACATTTTATATTTGTCATAATTTTTCATATCCCTTGATGCATTGTGCAAATATCAGCCTCCTCATGAGCTCCTTCTCTTGGGGATTTATATTTTTTTTAACGCTTTATTCACTACTTCGGCCCAAATGTGAGCTTCTCCTCTCGGTGGTTTGTAATTTTTATTTATGGCCATATGTATGGCATCGACTAGGCCTCGAGCCAATTTTTTTTAATTTAAAATAAATAACCTTTGTGTAATGGTTCATAAAGAACGAAATTTCAAAAAAAATTAAAAAACAAAACTCATAAAATATGTTCATTAACCCTAATGAGAGTGTTGTCCTCATTGGGAACATTTAGCTACAACATCTTGGATCCAACTGGGGAGAGCACTTTTCCTGCAAAGCGCTGAGAATTGCAGACTAGAGGCCTTGGTTGGGGATGGAGTCTAAAACTCTGAAAAACCTTGAGATCTGAAAACTAAAATATGACATTCCTCAAAACTAATTTCAACTAGGTCTGCTCCCTTCATTCGCCAACTGAAAAACTGAACTGAAAGTAAATTCTCAATACCTTAGCTTATTTATATACAAGTACTACTTATATATACGGTTGAATTCCTTCAGGTGAAGTCATTCTCCCAATGGTACCAACCCTACCTCTGAGTGTTGGACTTTATGCCTGTATACTGGTGAGATTTAGAAATTAAAATTGGCATGCACCATATAAAAAATTCAGGCAAGGAACTTGATACATAACCCATAAAATGTATTTTTTGCTGAACAAAGAAGGCTTCCATATAGTCAGCTACTCAATCATAAAAAATATGAGATAAATTGGTAGATGCTCCCTTTTCCTGAATAAACTTATGACCTGTATTTTCTTGAACTTGACAACCACAAGCACTACTCAAACCTTCAATTTTGGGCTTTCTTGGAAAGGTTGCTCGAGGATATTTTCTTTCCTTTTGCCAGCAAATCAATCTTTTTGGAAACCTACAACTGGGTCTTCATGCTCTTAATTGTAAGTATCATAGATTAGGGAATCTACTGAGGAACACAAACACTCATATGAAAAATAAACATCTTAAACAAGAGGATGGTGGAAATTGGTAAAATAATACTTGAAAGAATTAATTTGAAGCTAAATTTCTCCTTCTTTCACAAGGCTATATTAGTTATGAAAGTTGTGACTATCTTCAAGAGACTCAAGGGGCCAATCCACACATTCACCATACTCCATGACATATTTTGAACAACGTTTTTCTCATTTTCTTGATCGAAGAGCAGTTGTTCTCAGTTGTTAGTCTAAACTTGTATCATGTTTAGTGCCCCCTTGATTAGCTTTAATCATGGTCAACATATATATTTTTTTGTGAAGTTGTTAAAGAACCATTTTATTTTAATTGTCTAGCATCATTTTCAGAAAAAATATTGCTTCTTTCATCAAAGAATTCTTCTCCAATAAATATGTTATTATCCCCTTGAAAGCTTGATACATTATCAACATTCACCAGAACTCTTGAAGTTATTTCTTATCGGTTTCTTCAACAGGATC
>Ga0181465_101364_pt1 | contig 10405 bp, 10 predicted proteins | sample InSIn3gowninarea_FD_119076 | JGI IMG/M metagenome (GOLD analysis project Ga0181465, IMG submission 119076) | Clean room microbial communities from NASA Spacecraft Assembly Facility at Jet Propulsion Laboratory, Pasadena, California, USA -... ...
GTGCCACGCTCAAACTGGGCGCAAGGTCTCTTGTCTTTCGCCATACTTCATGGCGTGCGCAAAACCTGGCGTCTCTGATGGAGTGTTGTGTGGACTGAGTGACGTGCAGGTTGAGTGACACGTGCAAGATCGCAGAGATGGAGTGGATCGATGCAGATCTCTTGTTGCGATGACTGAGTAATGGAATCGAATAGCCGCGGTGTGCCGAAGAGTGTGGTGCGAGTGAGTGAGTGTGCGGGCGTAAAAGTCGATTCGAGTGAGGTGAGTTGATGTGTCAAAGCCTGGAGCGCGCAAAAAGGCTGCCGCGCCAAGAAGTGAAGCCAACGCGAGGAAGGCACGCACTGGTTGTTCCTGCTGCATGCACTCCCCCATTGGTCTAGCGTGTGTGCTATGCTCCCAACATCATCCTTGCTATCTGCTTCCAGTCGACCTCTTTGCAGTCATTGAAGCGATACCGAGCTGCCATCTACGCCTTTCCACGAGGAGCAAGTAGGCGACCGTGACAGGTATCTCTTGCTGCACCTAGGACATCTATTAGCATTGTATCTCCAGAATATGTATAGCGCGCCGACTTACCCTACCATCTTGTCAGCGGTGGGACGGCATGCTCACATAACGCTTCAAAATGTCCAGTGAGCTAGTGTTAGTGCTACATGTCAATTTAGACGTTGTGGTCGGGCGGTATACTCGATCAAAACTACTCGGTGAGACGAAAGACTGTCACAATCACAAGCTAAAGAAAACGTTCGATTCACACAGCTGTGCTGAAATGCCATGCCATGATGTTGTATGCCTGCTCCAGTGCTCTCTCACGTGGAATCCACAAGTAGTAAGCTCATCTAAACCAAGTGAGGAAGACCTACTTCGAGCGTCCACCGCCAATATCCTGGCCAAGCTATTGAAACAGTCAGCATTTGATCCCCTCATGCTTTCACGTGTGAGACTTACCCTATACCCTCCAATCTTCTCCCACTCCACCCTCTGCCTCGTCACCGGCAACTGCCTCCTCAACCCCTTGAAAGAGCCCTCAGCCAACTGCACAAAAGCCCTGTTCAGCTCTTCCTGGAACTTATTCTCCGCCTTCGCAATCTCCCTAACCACCGCCTCCGCACCACTCGCTCCCGCACCCGCAGCCTCAACATTCTTGCTCGTGCTCATGCGCACATTGCCGTCTTCGTAGTAGTGCACGTCGACTTTGATGCTGCCGCTGAGTCCGCCGGAGGGGGAGAGCGTGTAGGTGGACCGCCAGCGGCCGTTCCAGAAGTTTTGCGGGGAGTATTTGTTTGCGACGAGGAGGATGGTGATGGTTTCGGAGGAGACGGAGGGGTAGATGCCGATGGTGGAGGCGGGGAAGTGCTCGGCCGCGGTTTTGGAGAAGGATTTCTGGAGGGAGCGGATGAGGTCTGCGTTGGGGGATTCGAGGGGATGTTGTTGGGTGGCGGATGCGGTCTGGTGGAACTGTTAGTTTGCAGGATTGGTCGATGAGAGACTAGGGTGAGCATACCTGTGAGGCATGGTCGACCTGGAACGACGTCTGGCTCGCCGAGTCGAAGTAGCGGTTGTCTCCCAAAGCATTGTGCTCGCTGACAATGACCTAGTCATAATCAGAACCCAGCTTATCATCAACCCTCAGTCCAATGTTTTTTACCGCCTCACTGCTTCCAGGCAACTTCACAGTCGCATACTGCTGCTCATTGTACTTCCTGAACGCCGGCTCAAGCGACTGCAGCAAGCTAGCATCATTGCCAGCCAAAGCCTTGATATCTGCAACTTCGTTCAGCCGATCGAACTTGACGATCCTATTATCGGCGTAACATACCAGCCACGACGTTCGAGAGCTATAGACGTTAGCCCTAGACTTGATGTATTGGGAAGGCGGTTCCTACCAACCTCTCCCGGCGGCGCCGATTCGATGAACGAAGCGACGGTCGATTGCTTCGAAGCCATTGTTTCTGTGTGTTTTTGGATCGTGAAATGCAAGGCAACGCGAATACCTAGTAGTGGGCTGGTGGGATGTCAATGGTGAGGTCGATTCGGGGTGAACGTGGAAGGTATGGCGGCGTAGTTCTGCCTGAGGCATCAGGGTCAAGGTAATCGAGACTACATATGTAGCGACCAACGACAATCTACCTCTACTCTAATCTGGCGACGAGATATTTCAATGAATAGCGTGGTCTGATTTGATATGCTACAGGTGTGATTGTATAGTGTAGTCACTACAAAAATAATGGCCGTCTCATTCATACATATGCAGCTAAGCAATATCTAAAACCTAGTGATAGTGATAATACCCCAAACTCCACGCTAACCTTCCAAACAAACAAATACCAAAACACCTGTGACATACCACACTACCCAATACTCATCTTCATCAACCCATCGTTGGTATCGACCATCCCCTGCAATCCCAATTTCTTCCCGGGCCCAGACGCACTACCCGTACGAGACGAACTAGCCTGGTGCGAGCTCTGCGAACCGTCGCTGTTAGCGCCTGGAAGGGAAGGTGTGTCCTTCTTCTTTTCCGGAGGCTGGCCCCAGACGCCGTTGGAATCGCGGTACGAGGGAGACTGGTTGAGCACCGGGCTGTTCTGCGTGCTCATACCGGGCGAGACGGCTCGGCGTTTGACTGTAGCGATGTCGAAATCATCGTCACGACGGCGCTTGAACTTGTTGAGGTGCATATCGTCGGTCATCGCGGCTGCTGCGGTCGTGCCGTTGCTGGTTGTTGGACCGAAGGCTTCTGAGGCGTCTGAAGCTGAGGACTGAGCACGTCCACGCATTTTCATGCTGTAGCCAATTTCAGACGGCATTGGCGATTCCATATTGATGTCCGACATGATGCTGCTCCCTTGTCTGTTAAAGTTGGGAGGAGGCGGAGTGCGCATGGATCTGTTGATATTAGTGGGGATCTTATTTGCATAAGCACGGGAGAGGTATTAAACTCACGGATCGAATCGATTCCAGTATCCAGAGCCAGCACTGTTGCGATGCGCGTGCAGAGCAAAGTTCATCCCGAGGCCTCTGTCATTGCTGTTCAAGTCACCATCAAATTCTCGACCAAAGTCTTCTTGCGCAGCCTCAGGTACCGCAGGCAATAGATTAGGTGACGATGCTGCGGTCGCAGTTTGCGGGCGTGGCCTAGTCAGATCGAAGTCGGCTGAAACGCTAGGTTCTCTCTCCCGCACTTGTCTGATGGTCTCCGACTCTCGCCTAATCTCAGTGTCGACAGGTTGCGACTCTTCGGTCAGTGCGGCTCTCACTCGGGCAAATCCCTTGGTCTTTGGCAGCAGGTTGCCACGTCGAGTGACGACCCTTCTGATTACACCCGGAGTCGTTGGGGCGGCCGCTGAACCCTCATCGCCGCTGTCGTTGCCACTCGAAAGATGGGGTCCATCCGTGCCGAGGGCGAGGCTCTCTCTGCGACTTCTTGCCGCCTTATTCCAGAAGTGACCCCCGCCCCCGGGTTCAATGCTTCGCATAGGCGGTGGCGACCCTGCTCGTGGCGATGCCATCGAGCTGTAGCCGCTGTTGCTGGCACTGCTCGAATGCTTCCTAGACTTATTGGGTGTTTTGCTGTGTAAGCGTGAACGACGAATAGTCTTCATAAGACTTTGCGCCGCAGGTGAAAAGGCGCTGCCACTTGTCCAGGTCGATCCTCCAGGCGTTAGCGGCCCGCTGAAGGGTGTCGAAGCTGTCGGATTCTGTAACTTGTGAACTTGAGGTGTGGCGAATATCGGGTCGTCCTCGTCACCTGCCATGCTCTCATCCTCGTCACTGTCACTTCCTTCGCTTTCACTGCCTAGCATGTTCACACTACCGACAGAACTACTGACGGTACTGCGCTCAGGCGCAAGCGATCCCCAAGCACTTCCTGGTATCATAGCCGGCGAGTCCAGCGCCATCGAGCTCACCGACATCTTGCGAGAAGGAATGTTCATTGCTTTTTGTGTAGTGACCGGCGATGAATCCGGCTCGCGCTGTTCCGCGAGTGTCGAATGATGCAGATTGGTGCACGCACGAGAGAAGTCCAGTCCTCGTGAGTGCCTGGGAAGCGATGTCGCTGGGCTGCCGGTCTGGCTTTGTGATTGCATGTACGAATGGATGTTGGTTTGTTCCAGCTGCGGGCTGAGCGGTGCGGTTGTTGAAAGCTGAGCCGGACTGGGCATTTGTAGACTCAAGCCGCGAGAGAGAAAGTCGGGCCGTCGTGTGGTCTTTGGCGTGGTAGGTACGGCATTATCGTCTTTACTTTCCCGCCGTAGCTTTTCGCGGAACGAAGGAGAAGGTGCGAGGGCTGCGGGAGGATCGGAGAGGCTTCTATTCTTCGCGGGAGACGACTTGGACGGCGTTTTGGCCTCAAAGGCCGGCGGTAGGAGGTTGCCGACAGTGTTCATGGCATAGAAAAGCTAAGAATGGCGGTTTGGGAATGTTCAAGCGTTGGTTGTCTCAATGGGCGTTGACGGGTAGTGTTATGTCGGCGTCGCGTGTAGTTGCTGCGAGATCGCGTGGGTGGATGAGCATGCCGGCATGCTGGGATTGTCGGATTGTATATCTTCAGACTGTCGGCGCCATGTTTTGATCTGATGGGTCTAGTGCCTGCAGCCTTACTACTCCGATCACCATCTGGCGCTGGCGTGAAGTCGGGCTCGCTAAGCTGTCGACCCCACGTCCGGCGCGTACAGTTCGCTTGCCGTGCTGCCGATTAGTCACCAAAACCCTGACAAAGAAAGTCTATCTACAATATCCAGGATGGCAAGAACATGACACTTTGATGCGCTGACCGAACAAGCACGTGTGATTGGGACTGCTAATATATCTGCTCTTGATCCCTGAATATCGACTGTCAAAAAAAAGTACTCGTGATGGCAACTAGGTCGTCTCTGCATCGAAAGAGACGTGCGCATGCCCAAATCTGGTAGAAGGTACCTCCTAAGCACCGATGTACTACCTCCAAGTGGAGCTCCAGAGTATAAAGTGATATCAACAGAGCTCCAAAGTCCGGGCATGACCTCAAAGCCGACGTCTCTTGCCTATTCGCGTACTTGTACAAAAAGCAAAATGTACGAACAGTAACATATCTCCAACTCATGTCCACATCAATAGCCGACGCTATCAGACACTCCATCTCCATCCAAAAAAACAGCCCCACCTTCAATGTTACCTTACCTTGCAAATCACCACAACCACGTCCAACAAGCTCTTCTCCCTTCACGTTGCTAATCGCAAACATACAACCTACACAATACATTTTCCACCTCACTCCATACCATAGACAGCAATAAACAAACCCAACCTAAACATCAACCACCATGCCCCTCATCCGCCCCGTCTCCCTCTCCCCCTCAGAAACCGCCTCCCTCGACAACATCTTCCGCACCACATCCGGCCCATCCTTCAAATCCGAACCCATAGCCACCATCGCCTCCCAGATCTACTGCCACCAATACCCCCACCTGTCACCCACCACCTGCTTCGTCCTCGAAACCGACTCAGGCGAAGTGGTAGGCTACATCCTCGGCACACCCTCGACATCCGCATTCTGTCAAAAATGGAAACAAACCTTCCCCAGCGTCCTCGCAGAGATAGGGCTGGAAGCACCGCCAGATTACGCTGCTGAAGGACGTCCGGAGCCTACTTTTGAGGAAGATGCAGCGGCGCAGCTCCTTTACCAAGCTTACTATAAGCCTGAGGAAATGCTGAATGGGAATTTTGAGGGGTTATGGGAACGTTGGCCGGCCCATTTCCACATTGACATTCTGTCTGAGTGGCAAAGGCAGGGTTGGGGAAGGAAAATGATCGAGACGATGCTGAGGGCTTTGAAAGCTGAGGGGGCGAGGGGAGTGCAGTTGGGCATGGAAGCTGGGAATGGAGGCGCGGAGAAGTTTTATAAGGCGATGGGGTTTGAGAGATTTCCTGGAGTTTTGGATGGGGGTGTTAGTGGGGAGATGGGGAGGGTTGATGATCGGGTGCTATATTTGGTTAAGACGTTGGAGGGGTGAGAAACGGGATTAGATTATAGACTGGATTGTTTGGTTTTGGTATGGAACCGATGAAGAAGAATCGTGGCTCGTTCGTTCTGCATATGCTTTTGTGCTGGGAACCCGCTCGCTAAAAAGGCTGAGAATTTCTTCTGAAAACTTTTGCGATCAATTACCTCAGACCACCGCCTGGCTGAATGTGGCTGACTGGCACATAAGATCCGCTCCTCCTCCCGTCTCTCGAAGTCCTGTAGGTATCCTGGCTTGGCCTCATGCCACTCGTGCCAGGTGCACGACGTCCGGTGACACCGGCAACTGCGGCCGGTGCGTATGTCTCCCAAGCGCTGCTGACACCCTCCGGAACAGATGCTGAGGGATACGTCTCGTCTGCAGGGAAGAGTCGCTTGCTTTCGAGATCTTCCTTGCGAGCGTTACGGAAACCAACGGCCTCAGGATCGGAGACCGTAACGCTGTACGTGGGGTTGTCTGAGCTGCCGACGGCTGCATCGTTGCCTCCTGGCGGATCGATGGGGATGCTGCGCATGACTCTCAGGAGCTCGCACATGAACTTGTTACGGCGAATTTGACGGAGATGCTCGTTGGAGAAGTTTGACTATGAACATGTTAGCATATGACGCTATGATGGTTATCATTCGACCTCAAAACTCACCTTATGTCTAATTTCAACCCTGAGGTCCAGCTGCTTGAGATCTCCAAGACTGATCAACTCAATGTCAATATCGTCCTGGAAGTCACGCTTGTTCTCAGGCGCCTGAACGAATTTCTCCAGCTGGGCACGCAAAGCCAGAATATCCGCGTTGCTAGTGGCAGCACAAACACTGAAGTTGTATTGCTCCTTCATAGGCTTACTGCGCGAGATGTTCTCGATCCATAGGGTATTAGCGATGTTGTGTGGGATTTGAACCGTTTTGTCCGAGTCGATGCGGCGGAAGACGGAATACATGAGGGAGATACGCTCTACAACTAGAGGCACGTCCTTAATGTCGACGCGGTCACCGACGTCGTAAGGGTGTTTGACGAACAAAAAAGATGATGCAGGCGAGGAACTCGTGACAGTTCCACCGATGGCGAATGCGAGACCAGTGAAAGTCGTCCACAATTGCGTAGCTCGGGCTGCGAACGCTGCACTGAAGAATGTGGCGTAGATCAGGGCGATGGCAATCAGAACGATGAAGCTGAGGATCTTGTCGAGCACACCAATGGCGTGACTAATGTCCTGCATACTGGTGGCTCGGTTCTTGCGATCTTCTCCCAGACTCACAACCAGCATTGTCATCTCTTCCATGCTGACATCGCCGTTCCCATCACGGTCAAGCGCGGCGAAGATGATTTCGGCGTCACCTGCTCTCGTAGGTCCAAGAACTTCGATCAGATCCGTCTTCAGAAGTGCGTCTCTGCTGTCGCCAACGAACGACAGCCAAAGTCTGCGTGCCAGCGCCTTCGATCCACGCTCAGTCTCAATGGCCTCGAGCACTACCGAGTGTGCGCTTGTAGTGCTGAAAACTTCCTTACCAGCAATATCGCTCGCCATGACACCAAACGCAGCTGTAGCCTTGTCGCGTGCGCGTCCCATGGTGCTAAAGACCTTTGTACCCACACCAGCCTTAGCCATGGCTTCACGAACTTCGTGCAGTGTGTTGCCCTGAATCTCGCAATCTTCCTGCTCAAATTCTCTGCAGTACTCTGGGAATAGCGAGCGCGAGGCGTCATACAATAAGTCGAGAAGTCTGACAAGCTTCTTGCTCTCTTTGATCTTCTCATCGTATTGCTTGCGGTGATAGTTGATACTGATGATCTGGATGAGCGTCTTTTCAGCGAGGAAGATGGCTGCCACGATAATGCCAGCTTTGAAGACGGTGTTGAGAGTCTTAGGCCAACCTGCATCGCAGTTCCCTCCGAATGCACAGATGACGTCTGTGGTCGCGAATGCGACAATGGACCAAAAGAGCAGTGAGATTGGGACTTCCAATGCTGCCAGCACTAGTGAGTATTTCCTAATTCCCGTGCTGATGAGCCCGCATGCAGCTTGGAAGATGAAGGGAACAGCTTGAGCACACAGCTTGCAGATCCAGAGACTGATCCAGATGACTTCAAGCCAGACAAAGATACCGAGCAACCTGACCTCGCCCGCCTTGGCATCTTTGTAGACAGTGTCGGTGAGAATAAGAGGCACCGCCAGCAGTGCCGCGACAGGAAGGATGTACAATGCATAGCGAGTGAGCACGTTAGCGCTGTGGATCTTCCACAAGAAATTGCCGACTTTGGTGAGTGCGTCCTCTTCTTCAATGTACTCGGCGAGTTTGGTGTCGGCTTCGGCGGGAGCACTGTGCGTGGTTCGCCTGCGACCCAGCACAGGTCGTTCGCTCGGTGAGTCCATGGAGTTGATTTCGAAAGTGGCGGTCTTCTTGTTGCCAGATTCAAGGTCTGCAAGAAGGATAGATTTGCCGCCCGTCGAGGGCGTGCTGGGGTTAGAGGAAGAAAAGTGCATGTCGGATGCTGAGTTGCTGCCTTGGGACCAAAGACAAGCAGGTGAGTGAAGTGGTTTGTTGAAGCAGCAAACAATGACGAGACCCGCAAATGAGTGAGCGGCGCCTATGATTCACGTCGACTGGAGACGACGAACATTAGTTGCAGGGAAAAGAAAAGATGTGAATACTTCAGCTGAGCTCGCTATGATCGCCCTGGCATGTACACGCCTTGCGCACTGACGCGTCTGGCCAGCGTCGTGAAACAGAATAAAGATGTCCGCCTCCTGACTGCGGCATGTGGCGTTCAATGCCGGCTTGCGTGCAGATTGATTGGTGGCCGCCTGCAGATGTTGGGGCTAGCCAAGAGACATTCTCGTCGGTGAAGTGGTTGACAGCGTTATGCGAGGTCACGCACGATACCTATTATTGTCGCAGATGCAGCAGTGCGAGTGTATTGTGCGGTACAATACCAGAAATAAAGAAGGAAGCTGTCACGAACGAGGTTCTTTAGCGCCCAGCCCATTCAAGCCTCGCCTTCTCCAGACGTTTTGTTTCGCGGGTTCTGGGGAGCGGAAGAGGCGCCGCCCAACCGTTCAAGGCGTCCTGCATGAAATGATGAAACATGAAACCGCGCTTCTTCATCAAAATTCTTCCTTCAACCGCGGCTCACCATCTGCATCGCGGAGACGGCGATGTCGCGATCTAACCGGCTGCGACTGCGTCCGCGCTGGCGCCTATGATGTTGCCATGTTGACCTTGGTCATCCATCTAGGAGAACTCGGTGTCTCACTGATAGCTACCTCCTCGCCATAATCTGATCGTGACCTGGTGCTGTCATACAATGTAGTGGCCAGGTGAACGACTATGATGGTAGCCTGATCTCTGTTAGGGCCGTCGAGACAGCTGGTGAATATACAAGACTCGCCAGTAATCAATTCATGCATTCAACAACAGCTATGTCCCATTGATTGCTCGAGAATGGCACGTAGCTATTTGCATAGCTCACAACCCGGATCTGCATCACCAGCTTCTCACCGAGGTAGACATACGTGTCCTTCTTCCAGATGTCCTGGCTACGCACTTCCAATTTGATTCCCTCGCCAGCTTGCGTGCAAAGCTGCCTTTCATACTGTCCACGTTGAACAACACTGTCGTTGTGGAAGCGTGCGTGGATGTGAACGATCAAATGGCATACATGTACTTTGTGAACGGCAAACGGAGGTATGCGTTAGGATATGTAGCCCAATGGTCACCGTGATCGAATTAATACCTAGATCCTACAATTGAAATATCTGTCCGGTCGATACTGACTATCTTGCAACGCATGTACTCGAGCTTGCTACAGCGAGGAAATTAGGATCAGGCTGCTGAGTGCAACGGTGATCAATCAACCATACCCACCAACGAGTCGTGCCTGTGAGAAGATGCAAAGTACGGTCCGTTGCCTGTGTATAAAGACTACAAGCTGGGTATTCATTCATATTGACAGGTAGACATATGTAAATTGTTCATTTTCATTTTCACCCGGAGCCCCAACCCGTACCCTGTGCAAGACTCAGATTCTGGTCAAGTCTACATGTACATGTACGCCTTCTGAACTGTTGCACGTTCATGCAGATTTATGCGAATAATAAAGCTTGATCGCTACCTTGATTTCGTTCAGTCTGCTCCTTTCTTTGTCTGAGCTGCTGATTGAGCCGCTGATCTAAGACCTCACGTGGCAAGAAGCGATCGCGGAAGAGGGTCGTTCTTGGGGAATGATCACAACATGAAGTTACGCTTTCGCAGTCCGATCAAAGACATACATGCGTGTATATAAATGTGTGAAGGAAGAATTTTGATGAAGAAGCGCGGTTTCATGTTTCATCATTTCATGCAGGACGCCTTGAACGGTTGGGCGGCGCCTCTTCCGCTCCCCAGAACCCGCGAAACAAAACGTCT
>Ga0181465_100975_pt2 | contig 10404 bp, 7 predicted proteins | sample InSIn3gowninarea_FD_119076 | JGI IMG/M metagenome (GOLD analysis project Ga0181465, IMG submission 119076) | Clean room microbial communities from NASA Spacecraft Assembly Facility at Jet Propulsion Laboratory, Pasadena, California, USA -... ...
CTTTGCAATGGGGTCATAGGATGTTTGAAACAAGTCTGCTACTTTGAATCGTGTAGGGTCTGTTTTATTGGCTGCGCCCATACAGCATATAATTGGAATTTGTCTGTTTTTAGATTCCTTGACCAAATGAATCTTACTGGAAACCGTGTCAATGGCATCCACAATATAATCTATTCTCTCAACCGATGAGAAAAATTGTTCATACGTTTCTTCATTATAAAACATATTGAGCACAATAACTTCGCACTTAGGATTAATCCTGGCAACTCTTTCCTTCATAAGTTCCGTTTTTTCTTGGCCGATGGTATCCAAAAGAGCATGAAGCTGACGGTTTATATTAGTAATATCTACAACATCCTTGTCCAAAAGGATGATTCTTCCTACTCCAGACCTCGCCAGAGCCTCAACAGTAAAAGAGCCCACACCACCAACACCTAATACAGCGACAGTGCTCCCTCTTAATACCTCTAATCCTTCTACTCCAATCGCAAGCTCAGTACGTGAAAACTGATGCAACATGTGATACTTCCCCTTTCTATAAAGAAAACAAAGTTATCATATATGATTTCCACAATTATAAAAAAAGCTTCATTGAAGCAGTTCAAAGTAGCCAGACCCTTCTTAAGGAAGCTTTTTATTGCAATAGGAAAATATATAATTATTTACATTTTATACAAAATTAGAATTCCCTATGTGGTCAAAAAGTAAATATAGCATACTAAAAAGGAAAGGAAAAGTAAAAATACTTGTATTTGTCCTAACTTGGCAGCAACAAAAAAGAGACCCCTCATTTAAGAAAGGTCTCTGGTCTTTGACATAATGGAAGAGCCCCGTTATGCCGTAAAATTTCCTTAGTTTTGAACCTGCTCAAAACTAATCCCTGAGGTGGGGTGCATCCTGTTCACTATTTCTTGGTCCGTTTTACTTGCACGGCATCATTTCATAGAGAAACCCGGAATCCCGAATACTAAAGTGTTGGGCTCAAAATCGTATAGGTCTACGTACATCCTAGGACTCTTATAGCCTTATTTTACCCCAACATAAAAGCGATTGCAACATCAACCTAAGCCTTTGTTTCGACAGGTATTTTCAATTGAATATGAAGTTCATTTAATTGCTTGTCATCTACTTCCCCTGGTGCGTTCGTCATTGGGTCAGATGCGCTTGCTGTTTTCGGGAAGGCAATTACTTCACGAAGATTCGTACGTCCACCTAATAACATAACAAAACGATCAAGGCCAAGAGCAATTCCGCCATGTGGAGGCGTTCCATACTCAAAAGCATCTAATAAAAATCCGAACTTGTCCATGGCCTCTTCCTTACTGAAGCCAAGGGTTTGGAACATTTTCTCTTGTATGTCACGCTTGTAAATTCTCATGCTTCCGCCGCCAACTTCAAAGCCATTAAGTACGAGATCATATGCTTGAGCTCGAATTTGACCTGGATCGGTTTCAAACAAGTGAATATCCTCTTCACGCGGCATCGTAAATGGGTGGTGTAAAGCAACATAGCGCTTTTGGTCTTCATCATATTCAACAAGTGGGAAGTCTACCACCCAAGCAAACTTGTAGACGGAGGAGTCAATGAGTCCTAGTTCCTTTCCAAACTTTGAACGTAGAGCACCCAGTGAATCCGCAACTACTTTTGCCGAGTCGGCTACGAATAATAATAGATCTCCTTCGGTTGCAGAAAAACGCTCTTTAAACAGCGTGATTTCTTCTTCCGTAAAGAACTTAGCAATCGGTCCCTTTAATTCACCATCCTTAAAGGCGATCCAAGCTAATCCTTTAGCGCCATAACGGGCTGAAAATTTCATTAGATCATCGACATCTTTACGAGAATAATGTCCACATCCTTTGACATTGATCCCTTTCACTTGTCCTCCGCGTTCTACTACGCTGCTGAACACTTTAAACCCACATTGGGCTACCATGTCTGAAACATCGGTGAGTTCCATTCCAAAGCGAAGGTCAGGCTTATCGGATCCGTAACGTCCCATTGCTTCTTGATAGGTTAGTCGTTGGAACGGCGTTTCCATCTTAAGACCAGTTGCTTTTTCACATACCTCTGAAACCATTTCTTCCATCATAGCTAGAAGCTCTTCCATTGATAAGAAGGAAGTTTCCATATCCACTTGCGTAAATTCCGGCTGTCGATCAGCTCTTAAGTCTTCATCACGGAAACAACGAACAATTTGGAAATAACGCTCAAAACCAGAAACCATGAGTAATTGTTTAAACAATTGCGGTGACTGCGGCAAGGCGAAGAATTCACCTGGATGTACACGACTTGGAACTAGATAATCCCTTGCCCCTTCTGGTGTACTTTTCGTTAGCATCGGAGTTTCAATTTCTAAGAATTCCTTTTTATCTAAGAAATCACGGAAAGCTTTCGTTACTTTATGTCGTAGAATTAAAGATTGCTGCATCGATGGGCGGCGAAGGTCTAAATAACGATACTTTAAACGTACGTTCTCATCTACCTCAACCTGATCTTCAATCATGAACGGAGGGTTTTTAGCCTCATTTAAAATTTCTACTGCAAAAATGTGTACTTCAACTTCACCCGTGTCCATTTTTGGATTAACGGTTTCCTCAGCCCTAGCTACAACTTTTCCTTTTACTTGAAGAACATACTCGCTACGTACGCGATCTCCTATTCTATGAGCTGCTTCATCAAATACAGGGTTTAAGACGATTTGAACAATCCCGCTTCGATCGCGAAGATCAATGAATATGACTCCTCCTAAATCTCTACGCTTTTGAACCCATCCACAAAGGGTTACCTCTTGTCCCACATTTTCTTTTGTTACTTTACCACAATGCTCTGTCCGATAATGTCCCATTTGTCTTCCTCCTTTTAGTTATTATCTTCTAATAAAAAATCTTTTAGCTGTTGAACACTTACTTCCTTTTGTTCACCGGTTGCCATCGTTTTCACGACAACGGCCTCTCTAGCTAACTCTTCTTCGCCCAAAATCAATACATATCGTGCTTGATAGCGATCTGCTGCTTTGAACTGTGCCTTCATTTTCCGGCCTTGATAGTCCTTTTCTGCTTTTAAACCAAATTTTCTTAATTGATTTAATAAGACAACGGCTTCTTTCTCTGCTTGTTCACCTAAAGCAATTAAATAACAGTCCAGTTCTTTTGTTACTGGGAGTTCAATCTTTTGCGCTTTCAAAGTTAACAAGACCCTTTCAATACTCATGGCAAAGCCAATGCCTGGTGCATCATGACCACCTATAGACTCAACAAGTCCATTGTAACGCCCCCCGCCACAAATGGTTGTAATGGAACCAAATCCCTCAGCCATGATCTCGAATGCGGTTTGAGTATAATAGTCTAAACCTCGCACCATTCTCGGATTGACTTCATATGAAATTTTCAAGCGCTGTAAGTGCCCCTTTACTTCCTCAAACATAGGCGAGCAATCGTCACAAAGGTGTTCCGTAATATTGGGAGCTTCCTTTGTAATCTCCTTACATTTATCAACCTTACAATCTAAAATCCGCAGCGGATTTCTTTCAAATCGGGACTGACAATCGGAACATAACTCATGCCTTCTTTCAGCGAGGTGTTGAATTAAGTGCTCACGGTGCACGGGACGGCATGTCTTACATCCGACACTATTTATCTCCAGAGACAGGTTCTGGATTCCTAGTTCCTCATAAAAACCCATTGCTAATGCAATCACTTCCGCATCAATGGAAGGATCGCTAGAACCTATCGCCTCCACGCCAAATTGGGTAAACTGTCTCATCCGACCTGCTTGCGGGCGTTCATAACGAAACATTGGGCCTATGTAATACAATTTTGTTGGCTGATTAGGATCTCCAAACATCTTATTCTCAACATAGGAGCGAACGACTGCAGCGGTCCCCTCAGGTCGAAGGGTTATGTTTCTTTCTCCTTTATCCTGAAAAGTATACATTTCTTTCTCCACGATATCAGTGGTTTCACCTACCCCACGTTGAAAAAGCTCTGTGTGTTCAAAAATCGGCGTTCTAATTTCTTTATAATTAAATCTTTGACATAATTCTCGTGACTTTTGTTCAATATACTGCCACAACTCCACTTCTCCAGGTAAAATATCTGCCGTTCCCCGCGGGATATGTATGGACATGGTTTTATTGTTCCTCCTTCTATATTTTGACTGGCGCAAGCCTTGCGCAGACAAATTCTGGATTGCAAAACAAAAAACTCCCGCCTCTGACATTAGTCAGGGACGAGAGATTATTCACCCGTGGTACCACCCTAAATTGGAACAAGACATACATAGTTCCGCTCATTTCGCATAACGTTCACACGCCAATAGACTACTAAATCATGTTCGCCTATGGTCCTCAAGAATGTCCTTCACTAGAAAGGTACAGAGAAGTGATTTCAGCCCAGGTCACTTCTTCTCTAATCTTTCCCAAAATCTAGTTACTCTTTCTTTCAACGGATCGATATTTAACTGATTATATATTACTGATAACGCCATTTGATGTCAAGTTTTTATCAGAATTCTGAGGCTTTCCGGGAACACTAGCAAAATGCTCATCTAATAATTTAATCTTGTCCTCTGTATATTTCATAAAGGCGTCGTTATAGGCCCTCGGCTCTTTCGGGTTAGCAAAGCGTGTGATTTTCCCTGTTTCGGGGTGAATAAACTTACTCGAAGCGCCGCACCCTAATCCAATAATAGTCTGGACCTCTTCCATGATCATGATATTATAAATGCTCTCTTTACCCGGTTTGGAGTAACCTACATTCTCCAAATTCCCTAAAATGTTTTTTTGCCGATAGAGATAGTACGGGACGTATCCTTTTTCAAGCGTCCAACGCTCAGCTTCTTTCATCATCCAAGCTACTTCTTCCCTGTCGGCAACTTTATATTTGCTTTTATTTTTGGTCATTTCCGAAGCCCGTTTAAAAGAAAGGGTGTGGACTGTTAGGGATTCTGGCATTAATTTTTCTGTTTCCTGTAAGGTGTGGTTAAACTCCGCCATTCCTTCTCCCGGAAGTCCAATAATTAAATCCATATTGATATTATCTATCCCCATTTGACGAGCTAATTTATATTTTTCAATTGTTTCTTCAACGGTATGATGGCGCCCAATAGCTTCCAGAGTTTCTTGGTTGTATGACTGAGGGTTAATACTAATTCGATCAATCTTATACTTTTTTAACACTTCTATCTTCTCTGGAGTAATCGTATCAGGTCTGCCCGCCTCAACCGTAATCTCTCGAATACTCTCAACATCGGGAAATGATTGAACCATCTCTTCATACAGATCGTTCATTTCTTCCGCCGTGATACTTGTAGGTGTTCCACCACCAAAATAAACAGTAGTAATAGCCATTCCTTGTTGCTTTAGCCACTTTCCAATCATTTGCATCTCATAGTGAAGACCGCCTAAAAAGGAATCAACAGAACCTTGTCTACCTTGAATGGAGTAGGCGGGGAACGTACAGTAGGCACATTTCGTAGGGCAAAAGGGAATCCCGATATAAATACTAACTTCTTTTCTAAGTTGATATAAGTCAGGTACGGCTTGAAGTTGCCGTTCTACTATTTTTTGCATTAGCTCTGCTTTGTCAGTTGTAATGAGAAATTCCTCTTGTAACTCAAGCTTAGCCTGCTCCATCTTGACTTTTTGCCTTTCTTTTTGATGCATAAGCTTGGTAGGACGGATTCCCGTTAGCGTTCCCCATGGCTGTTCAAAGCCTGTATAAGACTCTAGTACCTGCAGCAATGCACGGCTTAGCGTTCGTTTTATCAGCTTTTTCCTATCCTTATCAGAAAGGTTATCTTGGTTCTCCACATAAAGAGTCTTCTCATACCTTTTCTCTTCCGTCATATCGAACAATTCGGCTTTAGTTTCTATCGTATGTTCACCCACGTTAATGGTTAAATCTATATGCAACGATACTTCCTGAGTCATTATAAATTCAATTCGCGCATCTTCGATGAAAGGCTGAATAATATGCGCCATCTGAAGCTCCAACGATTGATCGATTCCTGTTACGCATATAAGCATGTAAAAAAAACTCCTTCATCTATTCGCATTTCAACGACGTCAATTCAACTTCTTTGCTGAGTTGCAACTGTTGTCCCTTATGACCTTATTCTAGACTATCCTGTATAATTTATCATTTCCCGATATTCTTAGCAAGGAATCGACCTTCAAAGTAAAGAGTTGGTTCCTGATCAACTAAATAATGGTCATCAAGCATGACGATCTTATTTTGAAATTCTGTACCATTAATCGCTTCCATTGTTTTTTGAACCTGACAGGCTTTCGAACTAAATCTCATTTGATCCTCCTAGGATAATGTAATGCTTGTCCTTTAGGACTTCCTCTATTCGAATTTTTACTGGTTGAATTTACTACTTTACTGGAATGCAACGGTTGCCTTTAGGGCTTCGTATCTATTCTATCCAAATGTGCTGACATTTTTTCTTATATATAGAGGACTTCTCGTTTTTCATATCGAAAATCTATTGCATGCGAAAATACAGCTTGAAAGGAACGTCACAATTGTCGTACCGTGTTTTGGTCTCTTATGTGTTATCACTCTTGATTCTTCTCGCCACCTTCTGTTGGCCTCTTTCCATAGCAGAGTCCAAAGAAAAAGACCGGGGTTCGGTCAAAATTGTCGTGAGCAGCTTGAACGTTAGAGAAAAGCCTGGTTTAACCCATCCAGTTATAGGGTATGTTCAAAAAAATGAGCGTTTTATAATTCTTGACTTGAAAGACAATTGGGTCCAGATTAACTTAAAAAGTGGATATAAAGGTTGGGTTGCATCCTGGCTAGTAGAATTTGAACAGCAAACAGCTGTAGCTGCCATCCCTTTATTAAATGTCCGTTCTGGTCCTGATATCTCTTCTTCCATTATTGGTCAATTAAACAAAGGTACCTCTGTGGTGGTTTTAGATCGAAAAGGTGATTGGGTTCAAATAAGAACCAATAATCTAACAGGTTGGGTCGCTAACTGGTTGATTGTTGAGAAAAAAGCAGAAAATGAGGATGCTTTTATAAAGATTCTAAATCCTGGAACAAATATTAGATCAGGTCCTCAAACTTCCCATGATGTCGTTTTCCTTGCTTCCGAAGGAACTACCTTTCCTGTTCTAAACAGGGAAGGAGACTGGTTTAAAATTCGCCTTCCCGATAAACAGGTAGGCTATGTTGCTGGGTGGATTGTTTCTGCGCACGGCATTCCCAACGTAGAACGTAAGGGGGTCGACAAGATCCTTAAAGGTAAAACAATCATGATAGATCCAGGCCACGGAGGAAATGATAGTGGGGCTATTGGTCCCCATCTTGGATCCTTGGAAAAGGTTATAAATCTTAAGGTCAGTCGTTTACTAGGTAGCAAGCTTAAGTCAGCAGGCGCAACCGTTTATTATACAAGGATGGATGACCGAAAAATTCCATTAGATGATCGCATTTCCATGGCAGTGGATAAACAAGTCGATGCTTTTATTAGCATTCACCATAATACAAGTGAGAATTTTCAAGTTAATGGAGTTATTACTTATTTTTATACCAATGGGGAAGACCGAAAATTAGCGAGTATGATTCAAAAGGAATTAGTAAAAAGAACGAATTTAACTGATCTTAAAGCCAGATATGGGGATTACTTCGTTCTGAGGGAGAATCCCCAGCTAGCCGTTTTAGTTGAGCTCGGATTCCTAACCAACTATCAGGAAGAGTTGATCGTAAATACTGGTGAATTTCAGAACCAAGCTGCTGAAGGAATTTTTCAAGGTATCCTGCAATATTTTAAAAAAGATTAATATCGAGGCTGGAACTCCCGATGAACGACCATTCTAGTCCATACCGCCTCAAAATACAAAAGCAGGTACAGAAAAACGAGTCGTTTTTCTGTACCTGCTTCTTATTAACTCTCTACAATTAAAGTAACTGGACCGTCGTTAATTAAGCTGACCTCCATCATGGCTCCAAAAACTCCTGTTTGCACCTCAACCCCCAAGTCCCTTAGGGTTTGATTAAAGAATTGGTATAACGGTTCTGCATGTTCAGGACGGGCAGCAGCCATAAAATTCGGTCGTCTACCTTTTCGAGTATCACCGTAAAGAGTAAATTGGGAAATGGATAAAATGGCCCCCTTAACATCTTTAAGTGAGTGATTCATCTTCCCGGTTTCATCTTCAAATATTCTGAGATTAACAATTTTATCTGCTAAATACAGGGCATCCTTTTCCGTATCGTCGTGAGAGATACCGACTAGTAAAACGAAACCAAAGTCAATCTGTCCGGTCACTTTTCCTTCAACGGTAACTTGGGACTTTTTACAACGCTGAACAACTACCCGCATGGTTTGCTATAACTCCTTCTTAGATGTTTAATACCCTTCTTATGGAATCAACATCTTTAATTCGTTTGACTCTTTCAACCACTCTCTGCAGGTGACTTGTACTGGTTATGGCAATCGTCATATTAATCTTGGCAACTTTATTTTTGTCAACCTTCCCTGATACAGCAAAAATACTAGTTTTACTATCTGAGACCGTACTGATGACCTCATTCAATAATCCACCGCGATCATGTCCGGTTATTTCAATATCTACATTATATTCTTGTGTTACCTCGCCTTCCCATTCTACAGGGATAAACCGATCCAGTTCCACCTCATTTTGAATGTTTGGACAGTTGGCACGATGAATGGAAACCCCTCGTCCACGTGTAATAAAACCAAGAATTTGATCCCCAGGTATCGGGGTACAGCACCTTGAAAAACGGACCAGTAAATTGTTGACACCCTTAACGGAAATTCCCTGCGCCGGACTTTTTCGTTTATTAGAATCTTTTTTAAATTGGGGAATAATTTTTTCATCCCGAATTTTCCTTGCCTTTTCCGTTAGGCGGGTAACAAGTTGAGCAGGCGTTAATCCCCCGTATCCAATTGCAGCGTACATATCCTCTTCATTATTGAAATTAAATTTACCTAATGCTTCAGATATATTTTCTGTGATTAAAATTTCTTTGGGATCAAAACTTTGTTTTTTCAATTCATTTTCAACAAGTTCTTTCCCTTTTAGGACATTTTCATCACGCTTTTCCTTCTTAAACCAGGCTTTAATCTTACTCTTGGCTTGGGATGATTTGGCGATTTTAAGCCAGTCCCTACTTGGACCATAACTATGCTTAGAAGTTAAAACTTCCACAATATCACCCGTTTTTAGCGGATGATCCAAGGTCACAATTTTATTATTAACTTTTGCACCTATACATCTATTTCCTACCTCAGAATGAATACGATAGGCAAAGTCGAGAGGAACGGAGCCTTTCGGCAATTCAATAACGTCCCCTTTTGGGGTAAACACAAAGACAACATCCGTAAACAGATCCATTTTCAGCGTTTCCATAAACTCTTGTGCGTCTTTAGCGTCATCTTGCCATTCCAAAATTTCTCTAAACCAGGTAAGCTTATTCTCTAATGTATCCTCTACCTGCAATCTACCTTCCTTGTAGGCCCAATGTGCAGCAATCCCATATTCTGCCGTTCGGTGCATCTCATAGGTTCTGATTTGCACTTCTAAGGGCTCTCCATTCGGTCCAATAACAGTAGTATGCAGTGATTGATACATATTTGCCTTAGGCATGGCGATATAGTCTTTAAACCGCCCTGGCATCGGCTTCCAGAGAGTATGAATAATTCCCAGCGTTGCGTAGCAATCCCGGATATCCTCTACAATCACCCGCACAGCCAGTAAATCATAAATTTCATTAAACTCTTTGCTTTGAGTTGTCATTTTTCGATAAATGCTATATAAATGCTTTGGTCGACCAGAAATATCTGCATCGACATGCATTTCCTTTAAACGGCTAAGTATTTCGCTCATAACTTGTTCAATATATTTTTCCCGCTCTGTACGTTTCTTTTGCATTAGGTTAACAATACGATAATATTGCTGTGGATTAAGATATCTTAAAGCGATGTCTTCTAATTCCCATTTGATTGAAGCTATTCCCAGTCGATTTGCCAAAGGAGCAAAGATTTCCATCGTTTCATTGGCAATCCTTCTTTGCTTTTCTTCCGGAAGGTGTTTAAGTGTTCTCATATTATGAAGGCGATCCGCTAGCTTGATTAAGATAACCCGCACATCCTGAGCCATAGCCAAAAACATCTTACGATGATTTTCAGCTTGCTGTTCCTCTTTGGACTTATATTTTATTCGACCCAGTTTGGTAACCCCATCAACAAGGTTTGCTGTATCTTCCCCAAACTGTTGTTTGATTTCATCAAGACTTACTGGAGTATCCTCAACCACATCATGCATGAAACCCGCCGCGATAGTTACTGCATCCATTTGCATGGTAATTAAAATTTCTGCCACGGCACTGGGATGAATAATATAGGGTGCTCCTGATTTACGAATCTGCCCTT
>Ga0181465_101366_pt1 | contig 10396 bp, 5 predicted proteins | sample InSIn3gowninarea_FD_119076 | JGI IMG/M metagenome (GOLD analysis project Ga0181465, IMG submission 119076) | Clean room microbial communities from NASA Spacecraft Assembly Facility at Jet Propulsion Laboratory, Pasadena, California, USA -... ...
CTGTTAAATCTCAAATCCAATTACATTAGTGTTAATAAACAATATTCAGTTACATTTCTAAAAGCACTTAGTAAGTTTCTTTCCTAGATAAGTAAAATGGACAAGAATCCTACTCCAATAATAAATAGAAAAATTTTATGGAAGACACAAATAAATTATGAGTTTTAAATACAAATTTAATTAGGAGTTCTGAGATGTTCATGATATATTTTTTTTTTTGTGGCTTGGCTATGTGAAATATATCATGAGATATTCATTTGAGTTTGCTAGCCATTTCATTTATAAGTTACACTAATTGCTATATTCCTGTCAAGACCAAAGAGCATGCCTGATTACAAAGATTGGCACACACACAATTCCACTCATTCTTTTTAAAACTTATTAATTTTTTTTTAATTTATCAAAATACTTACCCTACATACATAGTGCTTTACAATTTTAAATAAAATATTATATTACTACCCAATAATTTTCATATAGCAACTATTAAAAAAAATAAAAAATAAAAAACATAATATATCTGTCACACTCTCCAATCTTAACTTCTTTCAACACCTTACTTCAAACATCTGAAAAATAAATAAAATAATTATAAACTACAAATCCATAGAATAATATGAGTAACGAAAAAAATAAATAAAAACAAAAATATGAATTGAAACCCTACTGTGCATTTGAGATTTCCCTTTGGAAAAAGCATTAATTTAAAGAGAATAAAAAAACAAAAGCATCGGAAAAAGCAAGAACCTTGCAACAAAAGCATCAGCCTAACATGCACGGAAAAAGCGTCAGCGTGAACGCAAAAAGCATGAACCTCGCAACCAAATCATCAGCTCAACGTCGACGGAAAAAAAATGAACATGGCAACAAAAGCCTGGACGGAAAAATCATGAACGCAACAAAATCATACCTCGCAACAAAAGCATCAGCCCAACCTGACAACAAAAGCATCAGATTTTGGATGGAAAAAGCATGAACCTGATAACAAAAGCATCAGCGCAACCTCGACGGAAGAAACATGAACAGGGCAATAAAAGCATCAGCGTGGACGGAAGAATCATGAACCTGGCAACAAAAGCATGAGCGTGGACGGAAAAAGCATGAACTGACGGAAAATCCATGGTCCTGGCAACAGAAGCATTTTCAAAAATAGAAAGCACAAGAATAGAAATTTAAAAGAAAGCAAAAGGATCAACCCATTCGTTTCCAAAAAACAGAAAAGCGCGAGAATTGAAATTTGAAAAAAACAAATAAAACATGAATCCTCAAGGGTTAGAATTTGACGGGCAAAAGACCAGTTTACATGCAAAATACGTTGAATATTATTTAAATAACCGTCTGACCTGACGTGTTGGGAAGGATGCAGAATGTATTTTTGACGTTTAGGGTTTATTTTAACACGTTATTAATATAATATCCCAAGAGTGACACCTTTCCACTTCAAATTGGAACACTATAATAATAATTATCTTATTAACAAATGCACTTTAGAAAAAATCCAGGTGCTTTAGAGGGCAGTTTCCTCGACTTTATTTTGCAGAAAAGATCAGCTGAATTTAAAATTTGTTTGCATCATAAGTTCCGTCATTGTGGTTTCGACAACTCTCACATTCATGACCATCCTGCTATTCAGAGCTCAGTTATTATTAAGTATTTTATATTTTTATATTTTTTTCGGATTGGAATAAGTATCGTATTTTTTTTTAAAGAAATGGTAAAAAAGTGTAGATTTATGTGGATTAAATATTTTTATATTTTTAATGTATAAATTAATTAAATATATTTAAAAATTTCTTTAATTTAAATAATTAGAATTTGATAAATATAATTTTTAAAAAAAGTTTAGTCCTTTTTTATGGTGTTTTAGTTAAAAATATATATGAAATATATTAAGTGAATTTAGTGAATTGCTTTCTATAATATTTTAATATTTTTTGTCTCTTCTTTTCTTTTCTTTTTTTAAATATTGGGAAAAATGATTATAATTTAGTGGTGAAATTCACATTGGGGACAATCATCCGTGGCAACTATCCATAATGCAGGTTGAATCATCATGGTTCCACTGGCTGCTATCCATAATGCAGGTTGACTCGTCATAGTTATTATAGAAAAACCACTCGCTAGAATTACCCCACTCCCTGGAATTACTTGAGTTTGAATTTCACTCTTACCAAATATCTCTTGGTCTTGGCCTATTAACCTATTTCCTTACATTCCAAGAAATCAAACTCTTAGCCAAACAAAAGCAATTTTAGACATACCATAGAACTAAAAAAAATTGTCAACAATTCCAACTTATAAACACAATTCTTTTAAAAATTTGTAAGAAGTGTGTGTATATTTAATGGTTTATGTTTTACTCTATCCATCACCAACAAGGTGTGTTATTGAAACACATACTTGTAATACGTTAAGTGGGTTCAAGTAAAACAAAACATAATTTATTAATTGTACAATACCATCAGAACGAAATGAGTCTAAAACATCAGTGAAAACTATTTTTTAATTTATTAGAATTAATAAACGTAGAAGTGGTGTTGAAGAACTCAATTGTAAACATGATAATGTAGATATCTTATCTTGGAAACCCTTTTTGACAAAACCTTCTAGAAACCACCTTTGTTTGGCTCTTTTATACTCTAGGAATTATTACAAATAGAAATTATAAACTTATAGATAACAATGTTGCGTATTTTTTTCCTAGGCTTCACATTCTCAGTCTTTCTCTATTTTCTTTTGTGCCATTAATTTTGCAATATTTCAATTTTCCATAGGTAAATCTATTTAGGCCCCTTTTCACCTTTCATTGATTTGCTTTGTTGTTGATGAGCTTGAGGTGCATGTGAGTGGACCATGCTAATTGAAGAGAGCTCTCAAGTAAATTTGAATATGCACACACATAGAAAGTGAAACATATTTTTATTAAAGTAGGAATTATGATACTTGCAACTGGCACAAAAGAACCTAAATCCTAAGGACACACAACCAGGAAAATGGATTTGAGACCATTCAACAAAGGTTATTACCTGGTCTCCTTAAATATATGTCTACAAAACTAAGTGATCAGTAAGCATCTAGTCTAATAGACACTTTATGTCAAATAATGTCAGATATATATATATTGCCTACAACAAAACAAATTTGGCTTGGTTTGAAATGTTTTGTTCATGATGAGATCTCTTCCGATGCTCAATCTTAATATGATTGAATTCCAATAAGTGTCACCTAGAAGGCACAAAGGGAAGAAAACATATATATTTTTGTACTCCTTAAAAAGAATGTCGTTCAATAAATCACAATTCATTCATTTGATTAGGGTAAGTTGGATTGGAATCTAAGTCCAAATAGTTTCCATGAAATCCAATGAATATGTATCTACCTCTTATGCAAACATCATTAAAATTCTCACTTGAATGAATTAAACAATCAATCCATGAGTGTGTTAGTGCATCATCAAACCTACATAGCTAAAAGAACAAAACCTCTTCCTTGACACAATAATTTTGGACCACAATCTTGCTTGTTCCCACTTACTCTTCCTGAGTGTATCGTCCACCCACCTTTATTGGATTGTTTGGGCCAGAGGTTTGTCATCGTGTCACCAACGCACCACTCACTTATGAAAGTTATCCTATGTCACAATATCACCTATGGAACAGTGGAAGTGTTGGCTCGACTACAATCTACACCAGATATCGAGTGTCTCAACATATCACTTAAAAGATTTGAAAGATATGGCTCGTGAAGCTTATGAAATACTAGAACACCTTTTATATATTGTACTTACTTGACTACAAACTCTCGACGGTGGACCCTCACATTGATTTCATGTTATTATGATCATGGAGAGGATGCAAAGGATAGTCCATCTCATAGTTTTACTTTGTTGGTTATCTTATAATTCCCATAAGAACTCCTTAGTAATATCATGTTATGGCATATCTGAGTCAAGGACATTTGATTTCAAAGTTATGAAGATTTTATTGTGAGTGTTCCATATAATTTCAAACTAAATTTCAGAATCCATTAAGTCATTTATGTGTTATGTTCATTTTGTTTTTTCTTTTCTTATGATAGATATGCGATTTTAATGAAACCTTTATTAGTGAAGCGTTAATTTATTATTAAAACATCACCTTTGGCAGCACAAAATTTTAAAGATAACATTTCTTGAAGGGTAGCATAAAGACCTAAAACGTAAAAAAAAAATTGTACGATGGGTAAAGAGGGATCCAAATTCCAACCTTGACCCTAAATTTAAAGGCTGTAAAACACTCTTATAGCCGTTGAAGGGAGGGAGTTGGGGAATCCCTACATATAGCTATATTAATTCTTTGTCTATATCCAATCCAGTATGCTTGTGTCAGTGTGGTTTGAGTTTTGGGTCTGTTTTCTATCGATGTTTAGGTTGATTCTGCGACATTCTGTGAGAGGAGGAGGCTGAGAATAGAAGGGAAGGGAATGGTAGGGCTGGGCAGTTGATTTGAGTTGAGTTGTTTAATAGTTTTTTGGGTTTATAGAGATCAATTATTTCTCAGAAATGGTACGGATCGAATTATATTCTATTTAATTTAATTTCATTGTTTATTATGTTCATCTCTGCTCTGGTGTGATAACTAATTCCATTTCATAACCTTATATTTTTGTTGGGTGCATTGTAAATTATTGGCAAGGAAATGAGTGAAAGAAGAAAATAGGTGGTTGCCTAGCCTACTTAGCTGAAGAAATGAAATCCAATCCCAATTTCAGGTATTTGTATCTGTATCTCTCCTTCTAATTAGTTTAAGCATGGTGCTTTAGCCATTTTTATATTGAATTTAAGCCTCTGCTTCATCCTCAATAATTCATAGGTTTTCTTCAATCGGTTCTTGCACACATGTCTCTGGCTCTATCTTCACCAATTTATCCTATCCCTTAGGAATTCAAGCATCATTGTCTCTGTATTATTAATTTATTTTCCTATAAAACACCTCTTCTTCTTTATTAGATTAACCCATGGTTGTGTCATGGTTGTCTCTTGTGTTCTTTGTTCCTTTAACCTGTCGTTTGGTGGTTGTTTTTTCCCCTTTTTTTACCGTAATGTGTTGTGCCATATGCATCAGCCATGGATTTAAGGCTCTTTTTCCTCAATAATTTTACCCCTGTGCGAAGTGCATCAAGCATGGATTTAAGGCTCTGTTTCCTCCTTGAATGTGTCCACCATATCAGTTCTATTAAATTGAATTGATTTTTCATTTAAGGCTCTGTTTCCTCATGGGATGTGTCCACCATACAAATTCTATTAAATTGAATGGATTTTTCATTTAAGGCTCTGTTTCGTCCTCAATGATTTTTCGAGCCATGGATTTAATGCTCTTTTTCCTCCCCAAAAAATTGACAAGACGTGGATTTAAGGCTTTTTTTCCTCCTAAATGTGTCCACCATACGAATGAGTTTACATTTAAGGCTCTATTTTCTCCTCCATAATTTTAACCATACCAATTATATCCACTTGTGTATGCATGCATGTCTCTAGATTCAGATTCACCTTAACTACCTGTGTAGACATTTGTCTATGTATTGTGTTATGTGTCAATTAAACCCAACCACCAATGAATTTATTTGCTGCTCAAACTCAGTAATGGAACCATCTTCCCTCTTCTATCATCTTGCGGTTAAACTTCCTTTCTTTTCACAGGTTTATTAAACTTTCAAATTAACATATAATATCCATTTTCAAATTAATAATATATATACATATAGCTCAACTCCCTTCTATGAGTTACTAGTTTATTCAAATTTTATTGGGCTTAGCTCACCTCTTTCGCGTTGGGAATTATAGCTGTTCGCCTTCTTTGGGAATTCTACCGTTCCTACTATTTTTTCCTGGGGATAGTTTAAGCCACGTAAATTGAAATGGCCTTCTACATATGTTGTTTTATATTTTTCACACAGCTACTGGAAAAACCTCTCATACATTTTAAAAATCAAATTAATTATATAATTAGTTCCTACTATTTTTTCCTAGGGATAGTTTGAGCCACATAAATTGAAATGGCCTTCTACATATGTTGTTTTATATTTTTCACACTGCTGCAGGAAAAACCTCTCATACATTTTAAAAATCAAATTAATTATATCATTAATTATAGTATATAATCATAATTAGTACTATATATTTTTATTTAAATTATGTTTATCATTTTTTGGGTTATTTTATGAATAAAAATATTTGTTTATTTATTTTATTTTTATAAATGACTCATAAAGATATATATTTTTATTTAAATTATGTTTATTTTTTTGGATTATTTTATGAATATCAATATTTGTTTATTTATTTATGATATGTATATTATTGCAAGCTTGTTTTTAGGGATAACTCATAAATAATTTTTTTACATATATATTTTTATTTAAATTATGTTTATTATTTTTTTGGATTATTTGATGAATACCAATATTTGTTTATTTATTTATGATGTGTATATTATTGCAAGTTTGTTTCTAGGAATGACTCATAAATAATTGTTTTACATATATATTTTTATTTAAATTATGTTTATTATTTTTTGGATTATTCCATGAATAACAATATTTGTTTATTTATTTATGATGTGTATATTATTGCAGGCTTGTTTCTAGGAATGACTCATAAATGATTTTTTTACATATACGTTTAAGGAAAAGTGGGAAGGAAGGTAAATTTGTTTTTCATTATTTATATATGCCATATAAATCATTATTACTTTTATATAAAAAAATAAATTTATAGTTTTGTTTTCATTATATATATACATATGCAATATAAATGATTATTACTTTTATATAAAAGAGAAATTGATAATTTTTGTTTACATTATTTATATATTCAATGTAAATGATTATTATTTTTATATAAAAAAGAAATTGATAATTTTCGATATATCTTGTTAAAAATATATATTTTTCTCTAATATTTATGTGGTATTGCATGCACATTTACTTACAGGAATGACCGCACCTTCTAGTTTGTGAAAAGAGTTTTTCCCAAAATAAATATTAATGTAGTTATATATTATTCTTTTATGAAATATTCTAATAGAATTATGCACACAATTATTAATAAAGTTATTTTTTATGGAAGGGGTTCAAAATACACCCAAGTGCTCAAGGAGGATGGGGCCCCATTCTTCTTTGAGTAGTGTAGTATTTCTTGTTTGTGTTGCCCATATTTCTTTAAACACATATGCATCACAACACATTTTTCTAAGACACATTTACTTTAAAACATTTATATTTGAAGCAGGTCATCTTACAATTCAAAGATCATCCATTCATATTATAACACTTTTCCCAATTGCATTTAAGCCAAAACACATTTACATTGAAAAAAGTTTAAATTTTTTACACAAATACAAATTATACAATCTTCCACAATGCATTGAAAGGCCCTAAGTATCTCTATAATTAACAAGCCCTTCATATTGGAATTTTTCTTTTGCTTTTTTTTCCCTTTTCTATTTCATTGGTTTTTAAAGCTTTTACATTGTATTGTTTTATATATTTATATAATTAGATAAGAGTATACACATATACTTTAGCTTCTTATATATACTTGGTTAAATAGTGGGATACATATTTACTTATTCGAATTTCTATATATATATATATATATAATTTCAAATAAAGAAACATATTAAGTACAAGTTGAAATAAAGAAACATACAATATACAAATTCAACTAAACACACAACATACAATTTCACGTCAATAAAGGAAAACACTAAAATGTGCTTATGCAACTTTAAAGAAAAGTAAAATCATAACAACAAACACATGATTACAATTTCAAATTACATACATATATTCATAAATAAACATTGACTCAACCATTCATATATAAGCAATTCGAACAAGCAAACACACAATTCAACTAAACACATGGTCAAAACCACTCACATATACATCCAATTCAATTAAACACACGATTTCACAATTTCAAATGAATAAACAAAAATGGTACACAATTTGAATTCAAAATATCAACATAAATACATAAACATTTTCAAAATCAGAAACATATATATATATATATATATACAAATTCAAATAATATTACAACTCTCTACATTTAGAGCTATAGTATTTCCAGTGAATTAATTAATTCTCTACCTCTTTCTAGAAAATTCCTTCACAAATATCTACTTGTTAGCAACTAATGATACAAAAAAACCTAACCTCCACAAAATAAATAAAAATTGGTATGATATAGTCAAACAATAGTCGCAATAAAGATATTTAGAAAAGTAAGAGATACCTTTTCCTTCTCTATCCTTAGAACTATAAATAAAATTCATTTCAAATACCAGATTTGAAGGTTAATCCCAAAGTAAAAGGTGCGACAATCTAAAAAAATTCCAAAAGATATTAAGTTCGGAGAGACTAACTCAAAGATATATTACTAAAATCTAGTACTCCTCCGGACTGTTTGAAACACAATGAAAATTAAATTCGGTACCATTGAGTAAGGCATACCCAAATATCTATTTTTCTTAGTTTTGAATTTTTCATCACGCATAGCCATAGTGCTAAATATGTAACCCTTTCTAGTATTGCAAAATTTTCATGAAAATTATGTTAAGGATATTGTATCCAAAATTCCTACTCTTCCGGCTATTATAAACAACTAAAAACTAAAATAAGTACCATAAGGTAAGACATGCTAAGGTGATTTTTTTTATTAGTTTTATGGCAATTTCAAACAATTAAAAATTAAAATAAGTACCATAAAGTAAGACATACTAAGGTGGATTTTTTTGGTTAGTTTTCACTTATTTTGAATTTCCCATTGGGCATAGATGAAGAGCTACGCATGAAATATCATTTCTTCTATTTTCAGAACAAAATATTTTGTTCTTGTTTTGAAAAAAGAGCATAGACTCTTGAGGAAAACCACTCAATAATAAAAAAGAACCTAAAAGAAGAAAAGGAAGGATGCGCCTACGAATGCTAACAACTACTTGTGAAGACACCACAAAAATATATGTATGATTACCATACCTTGTAAGTAAAAGTAATTGTGAGAAATTGAAATAGATTCTCTTCAACTCAATGCCAAATTGGATGGTAAAATTATTAAAATAAATAAAACCCAAAGGATATACCAAGTATGCGACTCTTGTTGAGACAACAAGGAAGAAAATTTTATCATAATGCTTAAATGCAACACATAAACTCATTTTATCACAATGCTTCAATGCAACACATTAACTATTGAAGATGACAACATAACGAAATTCCAGGTTATGTCATGTAAGAGAAATATGTAGTCATGACATAGAAATTTTTTTTTATGGCTAATCAACGATTAAAGGTAAACATTGAACTAACTTATAACACTATGTAGTAAATTGCGTGAAATTACTAAACATTGTACTTTATCTACATAGTAAAGATTTGAAATTATTTGTAATCTATCATGACTCAATTTTACATAGTATCAACCAAATGACATTGTATGGAAGAATATTTATTACCCTGAACTTTTTTAAATTATAAGTGAAATCATTAGTTATTGAAAGATGTTGATTCAAGCTAATAATATAGCTCAGCTGTTCATTTTAATTCAAACAATTAGCATTTTCAATAAATGAATCCCCCAAAAATGAGGAAAACACTAACAAACAAGACATCTTCACCACAACTAGCATTTTGAATAAATGAATCCCCCAAAAATGAGGAAAACACTAACAAGCAAGACATCTTCACCAAATACCAAAACAAGATCGAGAATATATACCTAAACCAACATTCTTCCTTTAACCAACTGAACTCATTTCCTTAACATCAAGATCTGGAATGAGCATTGAGTACAACAATAGCTTTCATGAATATTAGATAGGAACCCAAAATCAAGTTAATTAAATTGGATTTTAATTTAAGCACATGTAATTTTCATGGTGAAACGCATACTTTGAGAAAACTATTAAGCACATACCTAAGATCAAATCAAAATGTGGGTAGGAAAAAAAAATCATAATTTTCAAGAAGCCATATCAAATTGGGATATTGAGAATAGTAGCCATTCAAAAGAGGGAAAGCTCGCCTGCTAAAAAAATGTCTTCTACAGTGTGAAAATCATATTAGGAAATTAAGAACAAAAAATGTTTTTCATTGGGCTACATATAAAAATGGAAGAGTAATGATAGTTGAGAAATGTAAATAATAAATAATAATTCATAGAAATATATATCTGACTTGGAGTTTACACAAATTGGTTTTTAAAAACCCCATCCACTCAAATGCCTTATACACTGTTAAATCTCAAATCCAATTACATTAGTGTTAATAAACAATATTCAGTTACATTTCTAAAAGCACTTAGTAAGTTTCTTTCCTAGATAAGTAAAATGGACAAGAATCCTACTCCAATAAT
>Ga0181465_101369_pt1 | contig 10390 bp, 10 predicted proteins | sample InSIn3gowninarea_FD_119076 | JGI IMG/M metagenome (GOLD analysis project Ga0181465, IMG submission 119076) | Clean room microbial communities from NASA Spacecraft Assembly Facility at Jet Propulsion Laboratory, Pasadena, California, USA -... ...
CTCTAGCCAAGAGGAATTATGTTTTGTTAAGGCTTTAGCCAAGTATTATGGCTCCTGGTTACTCACGGAGCAGCAGATGTTTAACAAGGACTTTCACCAGAAAATTCTTACAGTTTTGCAAAGTCTAGATTCAGACTTTTTCCAAACCTGCCAAATCTACTTTGGTGGGGGTACATTAATTAGCTTGAGTCACAATGAGTATCGATTGAGTAAGGATATTGACTTTCTCTGCCCTGTGGGCGATAGCTACAAGTTACTGCGTCAAGCAGTAGCTTGTCGGGGGTATAATGCTTTATTTGCTACGCGCACAAATATTAATCTACCAGGAGAACTGCAAACAAATCGTTACGGTGTTCGGTTCTCAGTGGTGGTCGAGCGTGTGCCAATTAAGTTTGAAATAGTTGCGGAAGAGCGCATAACTCTAGGCAAACCAGATTATCCTGACTGGTCGCCTGTCCCCTGCTTGAATAAGACAGATATGTTTGCCGAGAAGTTGCTGGCAAACTCAGATAGATGGGCGGATACTTCTGTCCTGTCACGAGATTTAATTGACTTGTCTATACTTCGACTAGCTACTCCTATTGAGCAGGAGGCAATTAACAAGGCCGAGAATGCTTATCCAGTCATCGAACCCTTGAAGCGAGCAATTCACAACTTTCAAGCTCAGCCTTCTTACCGAGAACGGTGTTTTCGCTCTTTAGGTATTCTTGCACCAGAACAGATCATTGACGGGCTAGATTTGCTAGCCGCAGACTTGAAGATCGCTCCTACAGAAAGAACTTTTCAGGAAAGCAGAGTATTTGACCCGATAGAACAACCGCCCAACTCTCAATAGTTGTAGTAAAAGTAAGCAAACTGGTTGGACGCAGCAGCAAATACCTTATGCAGTAATCTTCTCAACATCAACCATTCCCAATTGGTAAAGGGCATCGATATGCGATGCATCACATGAATTATAGAAATCTTGGTAATGAACGCTAGGGAAGAGATGTTGTCCCTCTCTGCTCCTTTGCCCATGATTTTGTGATTCACGGAGTTTTAGCCTGGTTCAAATCAACGGGCAAACAAGGTAATTACCCAAATCTGCTACAGCGAACCGTACATTTTTGGTGTAACCAGCGCCTGTGGTTCAAGGTTTTACTATTATTCTCTGTTTTATTTACGATCACTTACCTAAATCTTTTATAAAACGATTTAGATAAAAAAACTTTCGCAACGTTGCGAAAACTTTTACTCTCATCGTTTAACATCAAATCCCAATTCAATCTTCAAGTACCCAAGCTCAGATTTAAGCTGAATGGTTGCGTTGCAAGTGATTTGACTCATTTTGATCTTGGGATCGGTGAGTCAATACTTGTATGTTTTGGGTCAAAGGAGAATGGTTAAAGTCACAGATGCGCTACTTTTTTCCCTTAGACCTTTTATCTTTAACGGAGAAATATTGGTCGGTGAGTCCACTTGCCGCCCTGCCAAGTCGAGTGCCATATAGGATAGCGTAATCTGAGCGGGATACGCACCAGGGCAATACCATCATGAGCAAATTTCCAATTTGCAGGCATTCCTTGTCCCTGCCAGAACAGATCAAGATTTCTCTCGGTTTTATCTGCACAGGGAAATCCATTCTTCTGTCCTGGGTATGACTCATCTTGCTGACACCAGGGGCGATAAGTCGCTACCTGCTCTCCCAATGCAAGTGCTGCTAATGACTCTGGGCTAAGTGTAACTTCTTCTAATGACAACCAAGCTGGCCCCAAGTAGAACTCCATAAAGTACGAAGAATTGAAGCGCCAGTACCTAATCAGTCCAGCTTTGACCAAATCTCGGCAGAGGCTAAGAAACTTAAAGCTAGTTACAGCAAAAGCCCTTGACAGAAAGTAATCCCAAAACTTGTTCGTCCCATGATTACCAAACTGCGATATCAAGTACTTTAGTAATAATCTATGCCGAGCAGTAGCTTTTGGTAAATATTTGTCAAGCATGGCATCTGCATATGGCATTATCTGACTAGAAGTAATACCTAATTGCTGCTCTAACGATTGCCCAAGGGCGCTCAATGGGTAATCCGCTAGATTAATCATTGACTTCGCCCAATTTTGAGCCGCTTCAATACTGTCAAAACTCTTGGTATTATCGCTGTGAAGTCGCTGACCATTGGCTAAATCAATGTGGCAAGTCCAGCCTGGTTGTTCACCTCGGTTGCAAGGCATGAAGCGAAGATGATGTTCTCGGTATTCGGTTCTCACTTTGGGGAATTTGTTTTTAACTAGGCGATTGGGTTAGAAAAAACTGGCGGCTTTAGCTTAGCATCACAGTAAAGCCAAATTCTAAATTCATGTAGCGTTGTACCCACTCTTTTTGCTTTTCCTTCCTAAGTGCGACATTAACGAGATAGTTATAGTAAGAAGCTTGTTGATCTGGAGTTGGTTTGACCCCGAAAACGGCTCCTCTGTCCCAAGTTTCAGGCGGCCAGTGGCCATACTTTTCTCGGAAAATGTGACTAGCCCAGTTAGGATCGAAGTTCTTTTGGTACGCACAGCGCAGTTTTTCTCGGTACAACTCATAGCGCTCCATATCCTCTTCACTCAAGGCTTGTTCGAGTTCTGGAACAATATAAACTTTCTTTGGCTGCGGGAAGACATATCCGCAGTTGGGGCATTCCATTACAAAGCTATACAATATTGAGCTACAGCCGCCATGCTCTTGTGGACAAATTTTGTATGGAGCTTCCCCCGCAAAGCTTTCGGTTGATGCTGCAAGGCTAACATGGGTAATATCCTCCACGAACCCATGTCGAAAGATATTACCTGCGGTATCAATTACCACACAATCTATTTTCCCCGTCTGGGGCGAAAGCCTTAGCCCACGACCGATCATTTGAAAGTGCAACGAACGAGATTGAGTTGGACGAGCCAGAACTACAGCGTTGACACTAGGTAAGTCGAACCCCTCAACTAGTTTTTGGCACGATGCCAGTACCATTATTTCTCCAGTTGCTAGCTGTTGATAAATTCGATTTGTCACCTTTTCTGGCATCGTTCCGTCTACCCAAGCGGCACTCACACCCGCTGCGTTAAATGCCCCGGCTAAATGACGCGCGTGTGCTACGTTGATAGCGAATACGATAGTCCGTCTACCATACGCCAACTTGAGCCATTCACGTACTGTTTGCTCGATTAGTTCAAGGCGATCGCAGGCAAGAGCCAGTTCGCCCTCATCGAAGTCACCGTTTGCATTTGTGCCGACGCTTTCCAAATCTGCGCTCTTGGGACTAAAGTAACTCGGCTTACTCAAGAAACCAGCGTCGATCATCTCATGCGGCATTGGGGCTGAGACTAAACTTTCATAGATATCGCCCAAACTTTCGCGCTTAGATAACCGCCAAGGGGTAGCAGTTAGCCCCAAATAAATGGCTTGCGGATAGATTGATTGCATCATCTGTTGCACGATCGCATGAAAAGAAGTCAGATGTGCTTCATCAAGGATGATTAAGTCAGCAGCGTAATTATGCCACCAGTCGCGTCTTGCTAAAGTCTGGATTGACGCAACTTGAATCAGTGCATCTCTGTTCTCTTTCCAACCAGATTTGATGAAACCACAATCACCTACACCAAAGAGAGTCAATTTTTTCGTGTGTCTGAGATATCAGCGTGTCCCGATGTACTACAAACAGCGTCCGCCTTTTTCTAGCAGCAGCATGGGCAATTACTTGCGCCCCTATGACGGTTTTACCTGTCCCAGTACCGCTGAAGCCGAGTATACGCTTTGCCCCGGCTCTAATCTGAGTATAGGCATCAGCGATGAATTGCTTTTGATAGGGACGAAGTATCGGTAGTGATACACTAACATTAGCAGACGGTAAGAGAATTTGTTCTGTGTCTTGCACAAATTCCTTTTGGGTTGAATATTTTTTGGAGTTGCAACTAATTACCCATGAGGTGCAGTAATTAGATCGACTGACCTGGTGGTAAAAGATTAAGCCTGATGCTGGCTTTGCTGATGTCTAGAGCGTTGTGGTTGAGGCTGCGACTCGATAGCGTTTTGCCTAGTAGCTGCGGCTAGAGTAACATTAACAAATTGCAATGCCTTGTCGGCTCCCTGCTTTGAGGCAATCTCTTTGAATTTCGGGGATTGGCTCAGAATCGACTGAATTTGTGGTCTCGTGAATTTTTCTTTAAGTGCATTTGAGGCAATCTGCTTTGCCTGAAGTGAAGGGGGAAGTTTAGGGTCAATACTTTGAAGTAATCGCTGATATTCTGATGCTGGTTGTAGTTGAGGCGTTTGTCCAATCTTTATATCTCCCTCACGGCTAATGCTAAGACGCTTACCATTGCCAGAATCAATGACACGATTGCCGCCAGAGGTGGGTTCGCCAAAACGCTCTGTTGATGCTAGGGCTAATGTACCGACCAGAGCTAACGAAACTTCACCCGCTTTTTGACGTAGCGAATTTCTAGCCGCTAGCCATGTATTAGCAACATAGTCACGGACATTGCCCAAGAATTGATTCAGCCCAGGTGAATGTGACCAAAATGCTTTTGACTGACTCAGCTTTTCTAGTTTTTGACTAAGGATTTCGACTTGGCTTGAAAGGTGTTGGTTGAAAGACTCCAGGTTTTTTACCCGCGACTCTAAGGCAGCAACGGGATTATCAGTATTAGCTATTGAACTGAGTGAATTGGTCTTAGTTTGGTCGGTAAGTGAATTGAGTAAATGATCTGTCAAACGTAACGCAGACTCCTGACCTAGGCCTAAAGCAAGGGTTTGGTGGAACGGGTCTTCCTTCAATACTTGTTTTACTTGTTCGACATGAAGACCGTCGCTCAGTGCCTTTTGGGCAATGCGTTCGTAGGCATCAATTGAAGCTGGCGTAGCAGGGACAGTGGAATCTACTTGAGTTTGTTGTTGGTAGCGTTTGTAAGCAGCAGGCGGATTGAAGGCGGGTGAAGAAGAAACAGCCTGTGCTTGCTCTGGAGATGGGAAGAAGCTTTGCTGCTGGTTGCCCACAAGTCCTAATGAATCGATCTTGACTTCGCCATCAATAATCTGAAAAATTGTCTGCTCGTTAACGGTAATTAATAGCTCTCCTTTTAGCCCAGTAGGATCGTCTAGGGATTTTTGCAACAAATCCTGCTGATCTTGAGTAAGGATATTAAGCTCAACTGCCTGGATGCTTCCTTTATAAAGCACGTCCGATCCAAAGCGGACGAAAATTGTTGCGTTGTTAATATCTAGGTTAGAGCGCTCCTTCAGCCTTTGGTGAAACACATTAACGAAAGAAGGCTGTGTAGTTTCAGTTGTGTTCTCATTTAAGCTCTTTGGTTCTGAATCAGGTAATTGAGCTAAAGTTTCCGAATTCTCGTTCAATTCGACATCTGGGGTAGGGGTAGAAGGATATTGAGTAAAAGATTGCCTGCCAACAATATTTTGACTTGATTCCTCAGTTGCCTCGGTTAAGTTGGCGGTTGCGTCACTATTGAGTTCATTAGGATCTATAATTCTTTCGCTATTTGTATCTAAGCTTTTTGGGTCAGTTTCTAGCACCACTTCATCTAGGTTGCTAACGTAATCTCGGTTTGGGTCTGTGCTGTATGAATCCTTACGGGGCAAGATTTTTTGCCGATTTATTAATCCATCTCTATCGCTATCAAGTGGCAGTGAGGGATTTTCTATCGGATCTGGCTTACCTGAGCTTGCTAATTGGTTCTGCTCCGATGAACCCTCATTTTGCTCGTCCATTATATTGCTTGGGGTAAAGTTAATTATTGGGATTGAATTATCATTCTTTTGAGTTGCAATTGTTTAACTGCCTCATAGGGAGGCAGTTTTAGCCTAATAGACAAATTTAATTGTCAAAATTGGTTTGCACTATCAGCTTTAGCCCTGGAACTCTTTATAGTTACCTGACGACATTGCCTGAACAAGCTTTTTGAGCATCAATTCATGATGAGTTAGCTCTGGTGGAAATTGAATACCTTCTGTCCGGTCAAGAAAGACTTGATGCTGAATACAAATATAAGTCCAAACGTTATCGACCATTACTTGCGTGACATCTGGACTTACAGGAATTTCTTCAAGCAAGACTTTCTTTAACCGATTATCCTCCCAGGTAATTGCTGAAGTTGGAGCCGATTCCTGGTAATATATAGTAATTCTTTTGGGGACGTATCCTTGAGGGAATTTAGGCTTGTTCCAGTGGTCGGCTGCATTAAAAACAGTGGAAGGATAGCGTTCTTTAAAAACCGCAAATTGGGGCGGCAAATTCTTGTTAATTATATCGAGATGATACTGGGTTAACTTGTAAGCCATTAGAACACTCTGGTTAGGATTAATGGAACAAAATGCAACGGATAAAACCAGTAAAACCAACGGGCTTTTAAACCCCGCACGTCAATTGTATTCAACAGGGGCATCAGGATAATAGTAGGTAGCGCATAAAGCTGCAAGGGGTAACTCTGTGCATATAAACAGTGCAGTCCAATAAAAGCAGCAACCCACATTGCTATATTAATCCTTGAATCTATTAGCCCAAAAGATTTTGGCAACAAAAGCGGGTAACTATGGGTTAAATAAATCAGCCCAACCCCGTAATAGTGATAGTCAAAGAATAATGTGGCTATCCCGATGATGGCAACCCACAGCAGGACATTCATTTGGCGTGATTGAATTAACCTCAACAGCACCAACCCCAACCATAGTTGAAACACCGGATTTAAGGGCAACAGAGATTTGATAAATACAGCATAGATTGGCTGCGAGGCTAGAGCCAGTATCAACAAACGTTTCTCGTAGCGTTGCCAGTCCTGAGTATGCCTTGACCCTTGAACTAGCAACCAAACAAACAAAGGAAACGAAAACCGCCCCATAATCCGCAGCGATTCGTTCTGCATGACATAACCAATATGGTCAGTCGCCATCAGCAGTGCCGCTAACACCTTAACATGAAAGACGGTGAGCCTGGTTGACGGTAGGCAATTATCCGACATCAGCGCTCAATAGTTGGAGTTTTCTGACCACGTTGGGCTTGGATACCAGAGGATTCGGCTTGATTTTTGCGGACAGCAGCTTGTGAGACGGTTTGAATAAACTGCTCTGATTTATCCCCAAACTGTTGTGCTTTGGGGTCATTACGAAGCATATTTACAATCACTTCAACACTTTGCCCATCACGGGCAGCATTTCTTGCTACTGCTAGAGTTTTTTCAACGGGAGAAGTCGCTTCTACCCCTTGTAAATACTGCGTGTAAAGCTTTTGGTATTTTGCATCTCGTGAAAACTCTACTTCAACAGTATTAGCTGGCTTTTGTGCGCTCTGCCCCGTTTGCCCCCTGCCATTAGGTAATCGGATTCGACTTAAAGCTTCCATTGGGCGATTAGTTGCATCGTTGACTAATTCTGCAATTTCACGATCGCCTTTCATCAAGACCTCCTATTTTTGCGGGGCTTTTTCTTCTTTTGGCGCTACAAGTGCTTTTTGTGCCGCATGGATCTCATCTGGTTCTGGCAGTAGCATATCAGCGTAAGCCATGCGGTCAAGTAGCTCTAGTTCCAATGCCCGATTATCAAGCTGTAGTCCAGTACTGTATGCATTTTGAATCATGCGCGGACGAATCTTTTGCTCAAATAGTGATTGACAACGCTGTTCGAGATCGAATATCTTTTGCGCCACCTTGACTTTAGGGATGTGTCTTGGCATCGAGGCACGTTTTTTCGACTTGTAACCGCTATTTTTTAAAATCAACTCGCCTTGATCCATTTGCTCAAAGCGGTAGGATTCCCACAAAGGTACACGCTGAATATTTTCCGAGCGAGAGCGACCAGTTGAACTATGAGAATATGACTCTATTTTAACTTCTTTATCTCCAAGAGATCTACTGAGAATCTGCTGATAGTCAGAGTCAATTGTTTTAAAAATCATTTTAGTTACAGTCCCCGTTTCAATATTAGCTGCTTTGTTTTGTCCATAGCGATCGAGCAATTGAGAGCGCCCCTGATACCCAAGGATGGCAATCAAACCGTAGGAGCGCCGCAGGTTTAGGTCAATGTCAATATCAGGAAAATAGGCGCTGGTACACTCGTCCATAAATGCACACAAGGGCTGAATCCGCTTAAAAGAGTTATTCAGATTCGCTAGCAGAAACATTCGGAACATCAAAGCGCATAGCGGTGCGGTGACAGCAGCCCGCTCTTCATCTACCTGGAAGAAGACAATGTGTTTGCCATCAAGTCGCAACGGAATTGTTGAGCTTCCGGCAATCGTTGGTAGCAGATCGCGGGAAATAAACGCTCTAAAAGCATTCACCGCACCGCCTATAATTCCAGATACAGTCTTCTCTGCAAGAGCAACAGAAATTGTAATGGCAGCATACAGTATCATGCCATCTTCAACGATTGGCGGTTTACTGCAATGGCTCATCACTTACATCTCAATTATCCTGTCACAGGCTTACTATCTGATTATCATTGGCATTTTTGCATCGCTGCTGCAATCGTCAGAGAGTTCGATGCTTGGCGACATTTTGTTCCCGTTTGTCTTGGGCTTGGGTGCTTGGGTAATTGCAGCAGGCTTAGCATCGGGGGGAGCGATTATGGCAGCACGGTCATTGACGAATGCAGGGATTACGTCAATTAGCACAGTCGGTACTCTTGGGGCAATGGTGGTGGCAGGGCCAATGGGAGGAGTCGTTGCAGGTGGCGTTTCTTCTGGGATAAGAAGTGTAGCGACGAGTGCAGCGCGTGTTCCAAGTCCAATGAGATCTCGCGTTTAACAGGCGTAAAATCTACACTCAACCAGTAAATGCAGATTCACAGGGGACGCTGCCCTAATTGCTCAAAATTGTTTTACTTCCCAGTTGATTATCCGGGGGGTTGGTTTCGTATTATTTGCCAGCACTGTTATCTGGGTTATGACATGGTAGCGGTAATGGTGGATGAGGAATTGTTAGCCCAAATGCTTTGTAGTTATCGCACTGCCATGTGGGTGCAAAAGTCGAAATCCCAAAAGCTATTTCAATATCTTCGTTCAACTGCTTTGGAGTTCCGTTTTGTTTCCCCCACCGAGCCTAACGCAATTATTTTTCAGGTAGCAGTGCAGCGCTCAATATTTCCAATCGCAATTTATTTTCAATCTACTTATTATCGATTCCAATCGCTCAATCGTCTACTATTCTCTGCATTACTTGCAGGAATCGGGGCGCTGATTTTAATCGCAATAGGACTATCATTAATCCCAGTCATTATTGGCGCAACTTCAGCGTTATTCTGCTTTTGGCATTTTACTGCGCTGCCAAAAATTAAAGGGGTAGAGCGTCGCCGCTTGTTAGATGAACAGTTCCATTTGAGGCAATGCTACCAACTTGGACAAAATCTCAACCGAATTTACATTCTAAAAAACGTTCAGCAAAACTCTTTGCAACTGAGGCAATTGTTGTTGGAGAAAATCATCCACGCTCCCGAATTGTATCCAACTCAAATTAATCTCTATCAAAAGGCAATTCAATGCACTAAATCGTATTTGGAACTGTGCGATCGCGTAATTGATAAGTATCAGATGGCGATTCGTGCAGAGGCAATCCAAATCGAAACGAGCAAATTCTTGAGCGTTCTGGGAGCGAACAAAGCAGATCCAAATATTGAGTCTGATCTAGAGGATTTAGAAAATCAGTTAGTAAGTAGTAACCCAGACAAGCTTTTCGATTACAACCATGAAACAGACAACCACTAGAGAGGCTAGCCATCCACTAAGTCTGTTCCCTGACATTAAAGAAATGCTAATGTGGGGAGAAGTGCAAATGCTCGGTGCATTGCTTTTAATCTTACTCGTTGCCAGGATTCTACGCACCAGTGACAAACTGGCTGATGCACGTTGGGCAGACAAACGTGCAATCCGACACGCCCGCCGCAAGGCATTGGCGCAAATCAAAAATCCCCAGATTGGTAAGGCGACGGCTCTATATTTAGGAGATCCTAAACTTTACCCAATACCAGATGCTCAACGCCACATTGCGGTTGTTGGCGTAACTGATTCTGGTAAAACTACTAGCGCTATAGATCAGCTGATCCGCTCCGCCCTGGAACAGGGGTTCACCTCGTTTGTCTACGATGTTAAAGCCGAACAACTTGCCAAACACGCAGCCTATGCTATCTCACTGGGTTATCAAATTCACTGTTTTGCCCCAGGACTCGCATGGTCTGGTTGCTCCGATCCGATGCGGTTCTTGCGCGACGAATACGATTCAACTACTGCGCGTCAAATCGCCGCGACGATCAACCGTAATATGATGGCTGGGGCAAACAAAGATGATTTTTTTGGCCCTGCCGCTGACTCGTTGGTTGAAACTGTATTATTGCTGGCGAAGGGTAGTGTCTACCCTGACTTACTGATGAAGTAGAG
>Ga0181465_101371_pt1 | contig 10375 bp, 13 predicted proteins | sample InSIn3gowninarea_FD_119076 | JGI IMG/M metagenome (GOLD analysis project Ga0181465, IMG submission 119076) | Clean room microbial communities from NASA Spacecraft Assembly Facility at Jet Propulsion Laboratory, Pasadena, California, USA -... ...
TTGTTTATGGTTTTGCCACGGTCCTGCCGAGGCTCATGAATTTCATCCTGGTGCCGTTGCACATTGATGTCCTCTCCACCGTTGGATATTCGGAAAACACCACTTTTTACATTTGGGCAGCTTTTTTAAAGCCAAACCACTTCTGGGACGAACCTGGCCTTCATACCCTTTTGGAAGTTCCATAAAGAGCCCGGTTTTCACCAGTTTACGCTCCATAGGTTTTAACGTGATAGTTTCAGAATTATTGGCTCTTAAGTCCATTCCCGCTGAAGCTTCGGTTTCATAATTTGGAAGCTCAAAGGAAGAATTATTGATGATCTTTATTGTCATGAGTCAAAATTTGGTTTAAATCTTTGCGTTGCTGAACAAATACAATTGCAAGGAACAAAAGTACAAAAGCAGTTCCTATCAGGTAATTTCCGGGGAAGAAATAAAAGGAAATAAAAGACAATCCTGTAGAAAGAAAAATATATAAACTTACAAGTTTCAGGTTGTAAGGCACCGGGTAATATTTCCTGCCCAGGAAATAAGAGATGATCATCATCAGGCCATACGCAGCCAATGTAGCATAAGCTGCTGCCATAAACCCTAACACCGGGATCAGCCAGATGTTTAGAACTATTGTAACTATCGCACCCACTATGGAGATATACATTCCAACTTTGGTTTTATCTGTTAATTTGTACCAAACTGAAAGATTATGATAAATACCAAGAAATAAATTCGCCAGGAGCACCACAGGCACTATGGAAATAGTGATCCAGTAATCTGAATTCGGGACAATGATGACCTTAAAGAAATCGAGATATATGACCATAATGATCAGGATCAAACTGCCGCAAATCACAAAATAGGTAAGGATCCTGGCATAGGTTTCCCTCGCATTTTTCTCTTTTGCCTGATTGAAAAAGAATGGTTCTGCACCCAATCGAAAAGCCTGGACAAAAATTGTCATAAAAACTGCCAGTTTATAGCATCCGGCATAAGCCCCCATTACAGATTCTGAGATCATATCCTTTAGCAGGAGCTTATCAAGGTTCTCATTCACCACAAATGCTATTCCTGCTACCATTACAGGCCAGCCGTACTTCCACATTTGTTTGAAAACGCCAAAATTGAAATCTATTTTTGTTCTAAAAAAATAAGGAAGCAGGATCAAAAATGTCACTCCGCTGGCAATTAGATTTGCGATAAAAATATACTGCACCTGGTCCTCAAAAGAATAATTATCGATTACAAAATCAGGAAGAAGGTCAGGAAATTTAGGAATGAACCATAAAAGGGCAAAATTGGCCAATACCAACAGAACAATATTTACGATCTTGATTCCTGCAAATTTCAGGGGTTTTCCTGAAGCTCTTAGAAATGCAAACGGAACAACCACCAGGGTATCGAGAGCTAAGATCCCCAGAAGAATATTAAAGTATAAAGGATCCAGTTCAACGAGATCCCCGATTGGTTCCCGGAAAAGAAATATGATTATAAAGAATAAAAGGGTACTGACCGTAAGACTTATAAAAGCGGTAGAAAAAACCTGACCTTTGTTTTCAGATCTACTGAAGTATCTAAAAAAGGCAGTTTCCATCCCGTAGGTAAGGATGACATTAAAAAAAGCTGCCCAAATGTAAAAAGTGGTGTTTTCCGAATATCCAACGGTGGAGAGGACATCAATGTGCAACGGCACCAGGATGAAATTCATGAGCCTCGGCAGGACCGTGGCAAAACCATAAACAACTGTATCCTGGAAAAACCTCTTTAGGGTACTCAAAGGCGAATCTTGGTTTAAAGTCTAAATATCCAAATTTCTGAGGAAACTAAACCGAAACCGCCTTTCTTATTTAAGATTTATTGTCTTGAACGCTCCTGAATGTTTTTGATTTTAAAATAATTTATCTGGCCGTTCTGAGTAAAAACAAGAATAGCTTCATCATCATCCAGATCAAAAGGTAACTTTTCAAGTTTCACAGGCATTTTATTTCCATACTCTTCCTTAGGTTCTGAACTCATGATCAAATCTTGATTTCCTGTTTTAAATTCAGCAATATAATTTCCATCTACCAGCTCAAGAGGCGCTTTTCTGCTTCTGAAATAAACGCTGTCCAGAGATACCATTTCAGTCTGAACAGCATTAACGGGAAGGTAAAGAGTCAATTTATTTTCCTCCGGAATTATATAAGCCTGTCCAAGATCTGCAGGAGGTACTTCCTGGAGATCCTTAGTGCCACCACAATTGGTAAATAGGAATGTTGTGAAAATAAATCCGAAGAAGGCGTAGAAGTATCTCATGATAAAAAATTTTAGTTTAGTAAGATTAAAACAAATTGGGTGCCAAATAAAAAACCCTGCCGGTGTGCAGGGTTTTCATACTATTATTTTTCAGGAATTTCCTGTCACTATTACTTATTTAAAGCTTCAGCTCCACCTACAATTTCCAAAATTTCATTTGTAATAGAAGCCTGTCTGGCCTTGTTATAGGACAGTTTTAAAGCATTACGTAGATCTGTTGCATTATCTGTCGCTTTATGCATTGCTGTCATTCTTGCTCCATGTTCAGAAGCAATGGAATCACTTATAGCTTTGAAAAGCTGCATTTTCAACGACTTGGGGATCAAATCTTTTACGATCTCTTCTTTCGAAGGTTCAAAAATATAATCCAAAACAACATTAGAATCGTTTTCCACCTGCTCTATTGGAAGAAACTGCTCAGTTGTTACCAACTGGGTTGCTGCATTTTTGAACTGATTGTACATAAGCACAATTTCATCAAACTTACCTTCAACAAAAATCTCCATTAGATCTTCAGCAATCTTAGCTACGTTTTCGTAATCTGGCGTATCATAGATCGCATTGTTGCTTGTCGAAATATTAAATGTCTTTTTTAGAACATCATTGGATTTTTTTCCTAATGTATACAAAAACACATTTTTTCCCTCGTATTTAGAGGTGGCAAGTTGCCTTACCCCTTTCACAATATTACTGTTAAAAGCCCCGGCCAGTCCACGGTTAGAGGAAATCGCAACAATTAAAACGTTTTTTACTTCCCTTTGTTCAGAATATTTACTTCCGCTGTCTTCGTCCAATGTGGCACTTAGAGCCTGAAGAAGTTCAGTCAATTTTTGAGAATAAGGACGCATTTGGGTAATTGCATCCTGGGCTTTGCTCAACTTTGCTGCCGATACCATTTTCATGGCACTGGTGATCTGCATGGTTGAAGAAACCGAAGTAATCCTGTTACGTAATTCCTTTAAATTTGCCATTTTTCTCTGTATTGGGAACTGAGCCTGCACTCAATTCCCCGAATTTATTTACTTCTTCTGGTATTTTGCTGAAATTTCTTTTGCAGCATTTGTGAGAGTATCAGTGATCTCGTCGGTATATTTTCCGGCTTTGATGCTATCTAATACATCCCTGTGTTTCACATTTAAATATTCCAGGTATTCCTTTTCAAATTCCTTCACCTTCTCTACCGGAACATCTCTCAACAGGTTTCTAGCACCTGCGAAAATAATAGCAACCTGGTTTTCTACAGGGAAAGGATCATTTTCTGCCTGCTTCAGGATCTCCACGTTACGTTTACCACGTTCAATAACATTCATGGTTGCAGCATCAAGGTCAGATCCAAATTTAGCGAAAGCTTCAAGTTCACGATACTGTGCCTGATCCAGTTTAAGAGTACCGGCAACCTTTTTCATCGGTTTGATCTGTGCGTTACCACCTACCCTTGACACTGAAATACCCACGTCAATCGCCGGACGAACCCCTGAGTTGAAAAGATCTGATGTTAAGAAGATCTGCCCGTCTGTAATAGAGATCACGTTCGTTGGAATGTAAGCAGAAACGTCAGCTGCCTGAGTTTCAATAAGAGGAAGCGCTGTTAAAGAACCTCCACCTTTTACTTTTCCTTTTAACCACTCCGGAAGGTCATTCATTTCACCGGCAATTTTATCATTGTCAATGATCTTTGCAGCACGTTCCAGCAATCTTGAGTGAAGGTAGAAAACGTCTCCGGGATAAGCTTCACGACCCGGTGGACGACGTAGTAAAAGAGAGATCTCACGGTAAGCAACCGCCTGTTTTGAAAGATCATCGTAAACAATAAGAGCAGGACGACCTGTATCTCTAAAATATTCACCGATCGCTGCCCCTGCGAAGGGAGCATATACCTGCATAGGAGCAGGATCTGAAGCGTTTGCAGCTACAACAGTTGTATAAGCAAGCGCACCTTTATCTTCCAATGTTTTTACTATCCCTGCAACTGTAGAGGCCTTTTGCCCGATTGCAACATAAATACAATAAACAGGTTCTCCTGCATCATAAAATTCTTTCTGGTTAAGGATAGTATCGATAACCACAGCAGTTTTACCTGTTTGACGGTCACCAATTACCAGCTCTCTTTGTCCTCTACCAACAGGTACCATCGCATCTATCGCTTTGATCCCCGTTTGTAAAGGTTCTGTAACAGGTTGACGGTAAATAACTCCGGGAGCTTTACGCTCAAGAGGCATTTCAAAAGTTTCCCCTTCAATAGGTCCCTTTCCGTCAATTGGATTTCCTAATGTATCTATTACTCTTCCTGAAATTCCTTCCCCTACTCTAATGGAGGCGATTCTTTGAGTTCTTTTTGCAGTAGATCCTTCTTTAATTTCTTTAAAAGGCCCAAGAAGTACTACCCCAACATTATCTTCTTCCAGGTTCAATACCAGTCCTTCAAGACCATTTTCAAACTCGATCAACTCCCCGTACTGAGCATTGGCTAAACCATAAATTCTTGCAATACCATCCCCAACTGTTAGAACGGTCCCTACTTCATCTAGAGAAGCCGTAGCTTCAAAACCTGAAAGTTGTCTTTTTAATATTGCTGAAACTTCAGCTGGATTTATTTCGGCCATAATTATTTAGAATAAAATGGTACGCCGGGCGTACCTGTTTTAATTTAGTTTTGAAATATAAGTGTTGTTCCTGAACTCCCTTTTTAAGTCCAGAAGGTTCTTTGCAACACTTGCATTATACTGAAGATCTCCAATTCTTAGGATAAATCCTCCAATGATCTCAGGATCAATTCTTTTATCTAAAGTAGCAGTGTTACCTGTAAGTTCTTTTACTTTACTTTGGATCTTTTCTTCAAGAAAAGCATCCAGTGGAAACGCCGTTGTAACTGTAGCTACCTGAATGTTGTTCATTTCATTATACAATTTTGTATAATTAATGGCAACTGCTTTTAATCCTACAATCCTGTTGTTTTCGATAAGGATATCAAAAGCACCTTTCGTGATCCCGTGAACATCCTTAAAAACTTCCTGAAGGACATTCCTTTTCAGATTAGCATTTATTACGGGGCTGGCCAAAGCATCCAAAAGGTCATTACTGGCCGAAAGGGTTTTGGCAATGCCTTTCATATCGGCATTTACAACTTCAGCGACATTCTGTTCTTTAGCCAATTCAAGGATTGCCTTCGCGTAGCGTTGGGAAGCTCTATTCTCCTTCATATTAGTTTAAAGTAACGTCGTCTAACATTTCATTTACCAGTTCCTTTTGTTTGCTGTCGTCTTTCAATTCTTTACGAAGAACTTTTTCAGCAATTTCTATGGAAAGGGCTGCAACCTGGTTTTTAATATCTGCCATCGCTGCATTTTTTTCATTCTGAATTGTAACCTGAGCCTGCGCAACAATTTTATTAGCTTTTTCCTGCGCTTCTCCTGAAGCTTCCGAAATAACTCTTTCTTTTATTTCACGGGCTTCTTTCAACATTGCATCACGCTCCAGTCTCGCTTCCTGTAGCAATTTCTCATTATCTGCCTGCAGGTTTTGCATTTCCTTCTTTGCATTCTCGGCAGATTGAAGAGCGTCATTAATAGAAGCTTCTCTTTCACGCACAGCACCTAAAATAGGCTTCCAGGCAAATTTAGCCATTAAGAAGATCAATACCAGGAAAACAATGGTTTGCCAGAAAAACAAGCCAAATTCAGGAGTTATTAAATCCATATTTTTTCAAAAATAATAGTTAGAACAATAATTAAAATCTCATTCGTAACCAACCGTTACGAATGAGATTTCAGTAATAAATTACCTTAAAACACCTAGTAAAGCGGCAACAACTCCAAAAAGAGCAACCCCTTCAACAAGTGCAGCAGCAATAATCATAGCTGTTTGGATTTTTCCAGAAGCTTCTGGTTGACGGGCAATAGCGTCCATTGCTGAACCACCGATCTTACCAACACCAACTCCGGCTCCAAGAACCGCTAATCCAGCTCCTAAAGCTGCAAGACCTACATACAATAATTCCATAGTAAATAAATTAAAAAATTAAATTAATGATGTTCATGTTCCTCAACCGCCATCCCAATAAAAAGGGCGGACAGCATCGTAAATATAAACGCTTGGAGGAATGCTACCAGCAATTCCAAAACCATGATGAACAATGCGAAGGGAACAGAAACTCCTGCTATACCCGCATTTTCCATAATAAAAATTAAGCTTATTAAACTCAGTATAATAATATGACCCGCTGTTATATTTGCAAACAAACGTATCATTAAAGCAATTGGTTTTATGAAAACTCCCATAAACTCAACAACCGCCAGGATAGGTTTTACTCCCACGGGAACACCTGGCATCCATAATGTATGTTTCCAGTAATCTTTATTTCCGTTAATTAAAATTAGTCCAAGAGTGAATAATCCCAGGGAAACGGTAACTGCAATATTCCCAGTAACGTTGGCAGCTCCGGGTAATAATCCTAATATATTTGTAATCCAGATGAAAAAGAAAACCGTAAGCAGGAACGGCATAAATTTCATGTATTTTTTCTCCCCTATTTGAGGAATCGCAATTTCGTCTCTAACGAACAAAACCAAGGTCTCCAGGATGTTATTAAAACCCTTGGGTGCGTGAGTATATTTTTTATGATGACTTGCAAGACCAATGAAAATGATTAACATGATAACAACAGTCAAAAACATTGCAGCCACATTTTTAGTAATGGAAAGATCAAGAGGCGCCACGGCATTTAGAGGTTCATGCTCTTCATTAAACTGAAGAGTCTCTGCACCTTCTTCGAGCTGGTAGATATCTTCATGATAATTCACAAATCTCATCCCCTCCTTCTCAACAACATATTCTCCTTCAGTATCGTGATGGAATGCGCTGGACATAAAAGTTACCAGTCCATTGTCAGTATAAAGAATAACAGGAAGTGGAATTGTATAAGAATCATCTCCTTCGCCAAAAAAGTGCCATCCATGGGTATCACCAATATGGTGAAGGATCATATCTGTAGCATTAAATTCTTTTTCAGAAGGATCTTCTACGGCATCTTCCTTTGCAAAAGAAGAAAAAGGTAAAAAGGCTAAAGCCAAAGCAAATGTCACTATAATCTTATAAGATTTTTGTGCTATCATAGTCCTGTTAAACTTAATAATTTATAGGCTCAAAATTTCTGTGCAAAGGTATGCTTTTCTTTTTTATCCAAAAGCTCCCATTTGTTTTTTTTAGTTAAATAAAACAATGGGTGATTTTCTACGGCAATATTTTATTGTTTATTGTTAATCAACCTAATAGCAAAGAAGGTTTCAAAAAACAGAAAAAGGAAATAAGGAATAAAAAAGGAAAGAATGTTCTGAAATGTATCCTCTGTCCTGTTCAACAACATTGGAAGTAGAAAAACAATAGCAGCCATCATTTTAATAAGGCTGGCGCCCATAAAAGCGTACCCTGTATAGTCGATGAAATTGAAGTGTATATACACCAGGAAAAGATAAATGACAAAGGTTGCCAAAACGTGGAATAGATAAATCGACAAAAGGGAATAGTAGAAAGTAACTTCAGGTAAAATAAATTGCAACAGGAAAAAATGCAATAAATAAAGGACCAGGGAGAAAATAACAAACGGAATTATAAACCGGGTAATTTGCCTTTTCATTTATTATTATCCTCTTTGCTCATTTTGCTTACACGCCTTATTACCTGGTAAAGTGCAATGAATACCCCAAGCAGGGAAACGAAGATAGTGAAACCCGAAAAGTTATTAGGGATTTTTTTATCCAGCCAAATTCCTAAAAATACCCCTGCAGCAATGATGATAGCCATTTCTAAGGCAATGTTTACGAACTCCAGGTATTTATTAGGCGGTTCGTTCTTCTTTTTTAGGTTCATTTTTCAGGGTTTTCATAGTGCTCTTCATAACACAGGAAGCATTAAAAGCAGCTCCGGGCTCAATAGATAATTTTGAAGTTATCACTTCTCCTTCTATAACCGAAGAAGATCTCACTGTAAGAGTTTCCTGAACTTTAAGTTTTCCTGAAAACTTCCCTTCAAAATCGGCATTTTGGCAGGAAAGATCTCCTTCAAGCAATCCTCCTTTACTTATCACAACTTTTCCGGTGGTACTTAAATTGCCTTTTAAAATGCCTTCAATTCTAAATCCTCCTTTGGCAGTTATGTCACCGGTAATTACAGTTCCTGCTGAGATCCTGTTTTGCTCTTTGCTTAATTCGGCAACAAATCCGGGTTTTTTATTATTCTTAAACATTATTCTCAAGGTTTTAATTGTGTATTTAATTCCAGGTAAGAATCCAGGTTTTTATGTATTTGAACAACTCTGTAATTTTCTGAAGAGATCACTATGGGTTCTTTCTCTACTGCGTAATCTTCATTTATTCTTAATAATTCAGCAAAACCTATAGCTCTTTCCATATTCTCCAGATTATGCACCACTACAAAAATCTTCTCTCCAGTATAAACATCTACGGAAGTAGTCAATTTTGAATAACCAAGGTCTAATAATGCAGAATCAATTTTTTTCTGAAAAGCTTCTGCCTCAACCTTTTCTTCAGTATTGAAGCTATATAGCAATTTTATCTGTTCGGCTGCTTCCACCGGTTCAAATTTAACTTTTTCAAGTTGAGGGATCAATGTGTTATATAATTCCTGCGCCTTAATTCCTGAAGCTGTTCCCGGATAGTCTATGATCACCTGTTTTAAAGCTCCTTTATAAGCTTCCAATCCTTCCAACCTACCTAATGCCATGGCTTCCAAAAGCGAAATTTTTGGTAGGACCTCCTCATTCCCCGGTCGTGACAAATATTGCCGGCTCATTTCAAGGGTTTTCACATAATCTCCCACTTCATATATTTTATACAACTCTTCATAATTTTTTTTAGCTACATCATCCTGTTCCAAATCAATTCCGGGATTCAGGATACTTGCAGAATATCTGGAATCAGGGTAATTGTTTAAAAGCATCTGCCTGTATGTTTCTGCTTCGGAAGGATTTCCTTCTGCAATTTCTATCTGGTATAAATGATAAATCGCCGGTATTACTATCCTTTCTTCTGAAGTAAGCTCTAATAATGGTTTCAGCCTTTCTTCAGCTAAAGCATTTTCAGCGAATTTTTCTTTGTAAATAAGACCCAATCTGAAATATGCATCATTTCTTTGGGCAGTAAGACTGTCAATTATGGCCGGATCTTTAGGAATCCTTTCAAGATAGATCTGAGGGTCAAATAATGGATTATTCGAAATAACAAGATTTGTAACATCATCCAATTCATTTGGCGTTCCAGGAGTTGCATTTTGAGAATTCAGCCTCCAGTTATCCTGCAGTTCCCTGGTACCCCAAACTCTTAAAAATTCCTGCATCCCACTGGCAACCCGAACTGGATTATAAAAATAAAAGGAATTAGAACCAGAAGAACTTCCTATTGCAGGAGGTAATCCGGGACCTCTGAAGGCGCGAGGCGGTTGTGGAACTTCGGCCACATTTCCCTCCTTTGCATCTTTAATGGCAGCCGTTTTTAATTTATCAGTATAGGATGTGAAATAATTAATTCTTTCCTCCTCTGTCATTTCAACCAGGTTCAGGATGCTATCATTTTTTTCAGCAATATCTTCATACATGATCACTTCCTGCAGGTTGTCCCTTTTTCTTTCAATAAAGAAGTAATCCCGGGTGTAGGGAGGAATTTTTGTAAGCGTGCTATCATAATAAGCACCCGCCATTCTGTAGTTAGCATTGTCAAAATAGATATTCCCTATAGTTTCGTAGTTCACCGATTGCAGGAAAGCATCATTTGCAGAGGCCTGTAAGGATTTATTATAAAATTGGGTAGCAAGTGCAGTTGAATCAATGTGATTAAAATATTCGGCGATTTGAAAATATATCTTATCAAGATAGGGTCTGTTTTCCCTGTTTTCCTCAAGCTCCAATAGTTGGGCATAAAGTGTAGCAGGATCATTTTCCGAAAAATTAAAATTCCTTGCTATATAGCTTCAATACTGAAGAAAAGGTTGAGGCAGAAGCTTTTCAGAAAAAAATTGATTCTGCATTATTAGACCTTGGTTATTCAAAATTGACTACTTCCGTAGATGTTTATACTGG
>Ga0181465_101372_pt1 | contig 10375 bp, 11 predicted proteins | sample InSIn3gowninarea_FD_119076 | JGI IMG/M metagenome (GOLD analysis project Ga0181465, IMG submission 119076) | Clean room microbial communities from NASA Spacecraft Assembly Facility at Jet Propulsion Laboratory, Pasadena, California, USA -... ...
GATTCCCCATTATTGAAATCATGACTGAACTTCTATAGGCTTTAGAGGTAGGGGAAGTAACTTCTTTCTACCTTCGAACATCTGCCATTGTTTACAGCTGGCCACCTTCTTATAAACATCTGCAAATTATCTTACTTCGTCAAGTACTCAAGCTTCAGTACTTTCCTTGCACAAAGGCAGCCTGTCAAACACAGGTGATCCATTTCCTTCATAGGCTGCTCATCTGGACTCGGGCCAGCTACAGGCTGAGCAACTTCCCAGTGAAATTTTTGCATTCCTGGAGGGAAACCAGCCTTTTCGTCCAGGAATTGTGCAATTCCTTCTGACAGTCTGCTGCTGGGCTCCAAGATTGCACAATCCTGTTTACCCTCGCAGCAGGAATTGCACAATTTTTCCCATCAACAGGAAGTTCAACCTAATATTTGTGAAAATCTAGCCAGTAGTCAACTGCTGGGCCCAGAAATTGTGCAATCCCCTTTGGGCAGTTAGCCCGACTTACAGTCAAGAATGCACATTTTTCCCAAGCAGTTGAGCGCTGGCATGCATGGACAGTCTGGTTGACCAATTCCACCAGGAACCAAGGCAACTTGACTTGCATGCATGCATGACCTGATCTTCCTAGAATAGCAAGAGACAACATGCAAAAGAAATCCCATGATTTAGGGAGATATTTTTAGCAATCGGGGGTTACATGCAAAGTTGTTTTAGAAGCTTCCCTCCGAGTGTTGCTTTTTCCTATATTTGTGGCATGTGCGTCGTAAGGCCAAACTTATTTATTCAATGCATCAAAGCTCATTCATTCACATCAATCTTGGAGCTCTGACATCCCACAAAACATCCAGGACTCTCTAACACATCTGGCTCAGCTTTTCACGGGTAAGTGGCCTCAACTTGTCTTTTTTAGCATTTCTGTAGATTTTTGTGTATTTTCTTCTGTGAATGTTGTTTTCTTGTTTTATTTGAATGCCTTCTACCGTTTACATGTATTCTAGCTTGTCTTAGCTCTGTTTCACTTTTGGTTGCTATCTCACTAATGTTGCATGCATGAAACTGTTTTGCACGAATGTTCGCCCAACCAACAAACGGTCTCACCCACATGCATGTTGATCTATTTTCTCAATCTTCCATTCATGGTTTGCATGCAATGTTTATCACTTCTGCTATCACTTAGTGTCACCATACATTTCATCAACTTAGTTGCCTGTCGGTGAGTCGGGGCAACCTTGACTCGGTCGTTGCCTTCACCAAGGCTGCATTGAGCAACTTGGAGAAGGAAGGCTCACCTTTCTCTCCAGATTTGCGCAATCTAGCCCAACACTAACCTCCTAGACTGAATTTCACATTTCTAGAGGTCAGTGACTACTTGGCCCAAAAATTTGCACAAATATGGCATGGACTAGCAGTACTCCTCAATTGGGATTGCGCATTATGCAACCCCAACTGCCAACTTCCCAACTAGATTGTGCATTTTGTAGAGCCAACTACCAGTTCAGTCTCCCAGTCAAGCCAGACTACCTTTTGCACAACTCTAGAAGCTAGTCACTCAACCTTCCAATGAAATTTGTGCAATCTTGCTCATCAGATTCCCAAGTATTTGTTGTGTCCTTCCTCAGATTTTCTTTGTTTTCACTGACATATTTCTTGCCATGCATGCTGCTTGTTTCCATATATTTCAGGTGTTCATCTATCTCAATGGCTTCCAAGAGAACTAGATCCTAGGACATTGATGGTGTTGCAACTGGAATAGCAATTGAACAGGTGTCCTTTAGCATGCCGATCTACCAAGATACGAAGTTGTATCTAGACAAGGACATCAAACTAAAGTGGCAAGAGGTGAATGAAAAATTTGCAGGCACTTATGGGGAAGACCTTGAAGACTGTCAGGTGTACATGAATATCCATAAGTCTCGCCTATACCAGATTGCATGCAGATACCCTGCATTCCCATGTGCAGATATGATTCACTGGATCGTCTCTCACACTGGCCTTGAGACGATGACCTTGAGCAATGTCAGTGGGACGAAGCTTGCAACCTTTTGGGCATGAGACTATGATGATATGTATAATATGGATGAGCCCATGACTATCATGACCCCTCCGTTCATCTTTCCCAATGGTAGAGGCCACTCCATAGATATTATGAAGGATTGGGTAAAGGAGCCAACCCATTTCAAGATGACCCCTAACCGAATCTACAAGACAAAGATATTGAGGAAGGCATACCAATACTTGGTCATATTCGCATGTTGACTGAGTGGCCAAGCAAGCATTGATACCTTCCCTCAGACTTGGGTAGTCATGCTGGATCAACTGGATAGAGAAGGAATACCATGCAACTGGTCCAACATATTGGCTCATCAGCTGAAGGAGCAAGTCATGAAGGCTTGACAGTCACCCGAAGGCATTCATGCAGAGATTTATATGTCTGCCTACATTCTAGATGCAATCTTTGCCCAACATGAGTTCCCATGCTTAGAATGGGCATGGTCACCAACGGAGACTGTGATGAGCATGTATTTAAAGCTATTCTCTGAGTGCAGCTTTAGAGGAGTGATTAAATGGCTATCCAACCATCTTGTCACCCCAATGTATAAGTTGATATTTTAACAAGATTTTCCTTGCATGTCAGAAGAAGCGGTGAAGGCATTGTTAGGCATTGTAGATTGGTATGCCTCACTGAATGGCACATTCATTTGAGTTCTCAGTGTGAATGTTGGCTTGATGGGCCCTGATCCAGGTTTAGCGTTAGTTAGCCAAGAAAATCCCTACACTATTGACCCTTTTAGCATTAGCTCGTAGAGCACAGACTGAAGTCTCACCCGAAGTAGTATGGGGGGATGCAGGAACCATGTTTCCACACCCTAAGATGGTTGTGATGTTGGTTTTACACTTTAGCTCAGTGTTCACGCAGATCGATAAGCCTTTATGGCTTATTGATGTACTTCTTTATTAGTCTTTCAGAGCTTCTGTGAAGGTCTGTGATCGCCCTTTGCATAACCCTAACAGGTAATCTTGACACTTACGTGCCTGTGTAACTACTTTGTTGTATAGTTTCTTGAATTATCTTAAGTGTTTGCCAATTGTATTATGCAATTAAGATGGTCTTCGCGTAAACATATATCTCTACTTGTGTTCATATAATAGAGGAAAACATATATATTCTCACATCAAATTAGCAATACAACATAAACCCAATGCTTAACATAACATAATCGCATGCAATAACAGAAGTAAAATTCACAATAATTTCAAAATACTTCTCTTTATTAATGGTTCATATTTTCCAGTACAAACTCTAACTACCCTACACACACAGCTGTAGGGGTCCATGCACTCAACTGCAAACTTCTACCCTAGGCCTCTACACACTCAGCTGTAGAACCTCCTTCCTACGCTAAGACTCTCGCTCTTAGCTTTTCACAAACTCCTCAATACTCTATCATCCATCTATGAACTATCAACTGAACTATCTTAGACTCCTCTACGACCTCCTTTTTATGCAATCCCATGGTCCATGATCCAAGGGTAGATCTCATCAAGCTGACACAACCTATCTAAACTAAGGGAGGAAACCCTTTTTTACTCTTGATACCTTCACGCTCTATGGTCACAAAATGCGGAGACTTTACATTTCTTTATACAAAATTTTGGCTTTTTGCCCCAAAACTTAGGCTTTTAACCCCACAATTGACCCCAAGGGACCCATTCCCAACAAGCCCCCAAAATGAACGTGGTTACTCACCCTCGAGTCACTCAGTTGGTGCAGAGATCTTGTCGCAAAGACCTCCTAGCTCCACTTGCACTACTACAACTTCGCCAATGCACTATGTTGTCACGTGCTTCATCTCCTCAACTAACTACTCTGTCACTAGCCTTGTACTATCTGATTGTATCTTTTGCTAAGTCACTTGCAAACCAGCCAACTTTCCTTTGATGGTGGCAGTGAGTGCATAGGCTTTATCAATCCAAGGCCCTATTCTAGCCTTGAGGACGCTCCTTTTGTGCTACGTTGCATCCACCTGCTCCTTTAGTACTTTTTCCTCCTACAACTTTTCTAGCCTCTGTGGAAGAGCAAAAGTGTGCACCCTCACTTTGACTTAATCATATGTCTGTTGCAGCTCCCAGGCCTCCATTTCCAACCTTTGCAAGGTGGGATCCTCCTGCAAATTGGTAACCACTTCGAGCACTTGCTCGAAGAGCGTGGTGCACTCCTTCACTGAGTTGTTCACTACTACAATAGCGTCTTCCACATCTCTCTTGTGCTTCTCTCTGACTTCTAGTGGGGTTGAAGGCTGGGCCTTCAACTGTAGTTCTGCAATATTGAGGTTCAGGTCAAACTGAACCTTCGCCAACTCTATTCTGGCATTGCGGACTCTGGCAGTGAGCTTCTGAATCCACACATCTACTGGCTCATCATCGGGAATGTCCAGCTCTAGGACATACCTGCATGCCTCAGCCACTGCCTTAGCCATGCACTCATTTTTGTCTATGATGGATTTGATGAGGTTAACAACGAAATCTCTTTATACATTCATCTAAGCATTTTTGACTTTCTATTCACTGGTTACGTGTAACGCACATTGTTCACAGGCCCAAAGTTCTACGATCATGCCATCTTGCAAATTATGAAGTGCCTCACTGGGAAACACGGCCAAATTGATCCCAACTCCTTTGAGGGCACTGACAGCAGGCCTTTCAAATTTAGTATCTATTGTTAGTGCTCCCTCCAGTAGCATTATTGCTTAGGGACCCATTTTGTGCACCATCCCTGCTGCTTCTGATGTGCCGAGCACCAAACTAGTTGACACTGTGTTGCTTCATCCCACACCGATCTGGACCTACGATGCCTAGATCTGCAACTCGCGAAAACCCATCTAAATGGCAGCCAGGGCCTACTTCTGTTGTAGCTTGAACTGCTGGAACAGTTCTGCATGGCATCCCTTACTGTATCACTGATATCATTTAAATCACCTACTGTTAAGGTGATTAGATCAAGAGAAGTCTTGTTGGCCTTAGACTTCTTTCGTGGCCCTACCTTCTTTGGATATCTATTGGGCTTAATGCGGAATGGAATAGTCTCTAGGTTTGCTCCTCCTTGGTCTGACTGCTAGTCCTCCTTCTCTGACTCTAGGGAAGGTGACTTCTAACTCCTATCAGGGCCGTGCTCCTCTTCTTTCACCTATCATCAAGTCTGCTTCATGGCGATGTGCTCTTCCTTGGCCTTGTCCTCAACCTCCTTTTTTCTCTTTGTGGCCAAATGTTCCATATTTAGCTTGGCCTCTTGCTAGACCTAGCTATCAAGTCCAAGGCAGTGCACTAATCTGTCGGCTAGCAGTCGAGGACCACTATAATCACATCATCTATGGCCAAGTATGGTAGGTCATACCATTTCTACTCAGGATCCTTTCACGCGAGTATCAGGACATCGTGGAAGTTGGCCTTGAACTCCACATACTCTTGCAGCTTCTCAAAAGCAATTAGCAACAACCACGATTTACGGTTGATGGCCATATGGATACTCATCTCCATCAAGATCCAAAAGACCTTGCTATCCTTGACCCTTTGAGAGTCCTTCATAACCCATCGAGAAGTGAACTTTGTTGCTTCTGGTAGGTTGGGCATGATCGGAGGAAACTGGCTATCCTCTGGTAGCTCCCACGCAACCAGCACTATGAACAATAGCATCCAGGCATAGTGGAATGTTTTGTTGTGATCATATGCCTCTCTATATTTCACAAGGAACTCACCGCAGAGGTAGCATGCCCATTTAAACTGTACACCCTCCACGCAAACTAGTCCGTTAAGGCTACTACTGGTGTCAACACTTCATCTACATGACACTTACACATAATATTTCCTGCCAAGATTTGTGTTGCTACTTTGACTATGGGGTCAGTTATACTTGTGATGGCATAGCCGTGCGGCTTCTTAGCAAGTTTGAATTTGTCCTTAATTTCTTCAGTGAGGTCACTCTCACCTATCTTTCCACCAAATGCCATGGTCGTATTTTCTCTCGAGTGTGGCATCTGAGTGATCCTATGGATTAGCATGTCAGTGATGGGTATCAGTTCTTCTAGCCACAGACACCCATCATGCACCAAGCATAGCAACTGCTTGATCAGTACCATGGTTATGTGCGTGTGGTTATAATGTGGTACCCACAACATGTTTAATAGACCTGCCTTATCCACCCCTTTTACCCACTTCCTTGGCTCCAGCATGGTCACACCAGAGTATTTGTAGAAGACGTGGTGCATGAGTTGGTCTGTCACTAAATGGGAAAAGCGTTCCACATCAGCCAAATCCTAGTCCTCCAATTTTAAAAGGGGGATGCGCCCCAGGCATGGTACTTCAAAGACAATTTGGTCCGATAATAAGGGTGTGTGTAGTGTGACCTTACATTCATCAATATCCTTCGGAACCTTTGTCTTGCCTCTGAGTAGAGGAATATACTTAGGTAGTTTAGAAATGTGGTTAGACCCCTCCAGATCAACATCTCCCGCCCCCTCCATATCAATGTCATTCGCACCCACATGGAGTTCTTCAACCTTGGCTTCAGGTTCTAGGTCAATCGCCTTGCCCTTCTCCTACGCATTGAGCTTTCCCATCTTTAGGTGCTTTCTGGGTAATGCGTGCATCGGCTGTTGTGCTTTCTGCTTATCCTTCTTTGATTTTGGACACTCCTAGGTTGGCGTAGGCCTTGACCTTGGTGTTCTTGGTGATTTAGGCACTTTTGTCGGTACTTTGATGATGTCAACCTCTGGGACAGCTCCCTCAGCTTCCATTACTACCTCTGAGGTAGCTCCTTCAGCTCCCATTGCTTCTCCTACACTCAAGATTTCTGTGGATGCCAACATAATGCTAGACAACAACACTTGCGTCTCTGTTGGAAACTACTCAAACACTAAACTCGCTACCAGGGCTTCAAATATCTCAGGGTTCATACGTGCCTGAGAGCTTAATACCTCAATTCTCAAAATGCTAAGTGTTTTTCATTGGGCAGCCACCTGTAATTTATAGTTGTTTTAGAATTCAAATCCGATCGTTCCCCCCATAAGTCATTCATAAATGTTGGATTGGCACCAGATTTTCATAGATCTTGCCCTTAAATTCCAACTTAAATGTCACCCCCCCTCCCCCCACGCTCCATTTGGTCATTTTCCCACTGTCAAGTCATGAATAGTGACCATAACGGTCACTTTCTGGCTGCCCCGCGTGGTCTGTTCTTGGATAGCACAGCTATTATACAATAAAATGACCTCCTCATCAGCTCAGAGGGGAAATACATGATGACTGAAGCAATGACCAAGTTCACAAGCCTTATTTCCAAGCTAACGCTACCTATAAACTAGCAACCTGCATTATAAAGCTTCTTAGCAAGCATAAGGGTGTGTTAGTGACCTAAGTAACTCTATTTGTTACCTCAGGAACAACGTTAGTAAACCCTAATGAGTTTCTAAGGGTTAGAGGAGAGGATTGACTAAGAAATATCCCTATATTCTCTCCTAAATCAACTCATAAAAGCAAGGAAACATCAAAGTTCGACCTATTTTGGGGATTACTAATCCTAATGGAGTATGCAAATGAGAAAGAGCTCAAAACAATGGCAACATCATTGCTTTTACCTAAAGAAACTCATGGAGAAACTTAGCAACCCTAACCTCACATGCTACATAAGCAGAGCTAGGGCTATTGTGAAAGGGGTCAGATCATTTGAAAGGATAGCCTACTTGATTGTCAAGCAAAGTCTTAGACTTAAGCATAAGAAGTTGGTAAGAAGGGAGAGAGAGAGGAGCTAGAGGGGTAAGGGAAGGCTGATGCAACTGATGGTTGTAATCACTCTTTCGACATTAATATAGAACTGCAGTTGTACTGTCCACTCTATGATGTTGGTACTATAATTCATTTATATGTTTATTCAATGTCTCTTAGCATGAGTGGCTTAGTTATGTTCACCTATATGTATTTTTTATATTTATGCATTGATTATCAAGGTTTTATGTTGTGATTACGCTTGTCTTTTCTATGTTCAGGACTTGATCTGGAGCAGGCTCAGGGGACTTTCGCCTAGTTGCATTGCACTCTCCAACAACTCCACATGAAGGCTCAAGGTAATGAATACATCTTGCTTTGATATTCAGTTTTTGAATATGGACATGCATGTATATTTGTGACAGCTACAAATAATCTTACAGTCTACCAAGGGTCCCAAGAAGACCCTTGAGGGTTCCTTCATCTTCCATACATCGTGCATTAATCCTTATAGAAGAATTGGTGACTCCACTAGGGACTACACTTTAGTTCCCAATTTTCCTAGAAAGTTCCTAGATTTCTCCTTATTCTAGACCTTCTTATACTTCTTCATTCCTTTTTTGACCACTCAGGACCTTGCAACGCTCTTCTTTCATTGCTCAACCCTAGATCTGATCCCCACAACCCCTTTTTTGAAGTATTTTTCCTCACTAACGTAGGTTACTTATGTAAACAGAGCTTTATAAAGCACTGTGGCTTCACAACCAAAGCGTTAGTGCCACCAGTAACTCTCTGTGGCCTCTAGCATAGAGCGTTAGTCACCCATTTTTTGATAAACAACAGTGTCTATGACTTCAAAGGGTTGGGAAACTTACTTCTGGATTGATAAGGGATTTGTAGCTGTGTTTTTTGACTGATCTGTGTCCTAAACAATTTTTTTTTTTAAGAAACTAGCTTTCCTTCTTAACGTTTTTATTTTCATAAAAGAAAAAATAAAAAAAATTATTGTTTTCTGCTTAGCTGGTTAAAGTTCTGCATTATTTGGTTTCAATAGTTGTTAGTGAGCATTGAAGTTCTATCGGTTATGCTAGTGTTGTACTAAATAGGATGCATGGAATGAATATTGATGTATGAATGACTCTCCCTTTGTAGAAGCATATTATTCATCGAAATTGAAAATTTACAAGCATTGTTTTTACATGATTTGAGTCAGAGTCCCATAAAATCTCATACGTCAATACCCCTACTAAAGACTCTAACAAAGTACACTTAAAATCTACCTAATAAAATCAATCAGCGACTCATTCTAGAGTAAACACAAATTAGTTTAGGCTAGGATCTTGGGTTAGGCAGTGTGGGTAAACTACCCAAGATCATACACAAAAAATAGTGTCATTAAAGAGAGAAATCCTTCTACACTCATACTACTGGGACCACTCCAGTAAAAGTGGAGCTAAATACGAGACAACATCGGACTATAAGTGAAGGTAGCCCACCTTTTCTTACATCTCCTTTGGGTATTCTATGTATCATGGATATCAGAGCTGAGTCAGGCACTCAGGTATCCTGCCCACACAGCATATTGTCTGCGACTATGTCCCCATGGTAGTGTCTATGATCTAAGGTATCCTTAGTGGCCATACTTTTAGGGACTAACACAAGGTGACTGGGGCAGGCTGCCCTGGTACCTAACACAGACGGACCTACTATGTCTTCAGTTTTTGGGAGGGTGCTCGTCTTCATGAGAGTACTTGGCCCCTCAATCTAAGGTTCAGGTGAAGCTCTAGAGTAACCATAACTGTACATTTGGCCAGCTCTCTCTATTATTCATTGTGATACTGGGTTCCATCTCCAGTGATTGGTACTTATTAGACAAGGTCATTTCCCTCTGCTTGTTGATTGATTTACTTAGTGTATTTTTTATTTTTTAGGTGCTAGAGTGTTATCATTGAGACTTTAATAAACATCACTGTACAATTTACTGATAAAAATTATCGACAACTGTGCCTACATTTGGCCCTCATCATCAATCTAGATTATTGTTAGGACTTCCCCCACTCAATGTGGAGGATCCATCAAGCTCCAGTGAACCGGATTCCTCGTCTTCGGAAAATTAGTCTCCAAGATATCACACAAAATTAGTTTGGACATCCAATGATTCAAGCTTACCAGAGGATTTCTTTATGGAAGGATTTCTTCCTCCATACAATCCTCCGATCACGAATCTATTGGGCCCACCCTTGGTTCTTGTTACATTTGTACCTCCTTTGTCTTCAATTGGAACACTTCCACCCATCCCATCAATGAATAATGGGTCGTGGGACTTTTTTGACACTTTTGATCCTCTGCCACTTCCCTAGTCGACAGTCAATAACACACCTTTGATGGCGAACCCTACTATCCCATTTGTCCTAGGTTCAACCCCTATGGCGACACCCTCCACGAGTGGAACCCAGTCTATTTTGAGTTTCGCCCCTTTAGTGTCAAACCTTGTACCTTCGACAAGTGCTACATATAGCATTCCTTATAACACTTAATATAGCGAGTTTAGTGTTTGAGTAGTTTCCAACAGAGACGCAAGTGTTGTTGTCTAGCATTATGTTGGCATCCACAGAAATCTTGA
>Ga0181465_101375_pt1 | contig 10364 bp, 13 predicted proteins | sample InSIn3gowninarea_FD_119076 | JGI IMG/M metagenome (GOLD analysis project Ga0181465, IMG submission 119076) | Clean room microbial communities from NASA Spacecraft Assembly Facility at Jet Propulsion Laboratory, Pasadena, California, USA -... ...
AATACGATCCTTTGATGGTGTTCCTTGTTCAGATTCTTAATTATAAGCCTTGTGACCTTTCTCAAATAAAAAAGAAAATAATCTGTTGATCATTATTTTCATTTGAGAGGAAGAAATACTTGGACTACTCTTGGACACTTTCACAAGGAACTACCTCAGCATGTACCACAGAAATTTCTAAAGGTAACTCTTTATATGATTCAACATGCATACCAATCTGATTTTCTAAAATTTGCTTTTCAAAATTTTCTTCATTTGATGTAGGTTGATGCAAGGAATGACATGAAGAATAAACTTCTTCCTTTGCCTGAGGATTATAGAAATTATCTTCCAGTATTTCCTCTTATTGTTTGAAATGATTCTCATATTCCTGGTGATCAAAAGATTGACAAGTGTGCCGTAAATTTTCATCAAACTCAGAGGATGTAAAATTATTTTCATAAATAAACTCCTGTTGGGTTACATTTTCATCCAAGAGAGAGGTTATCCTTTCTTCTTGGTGATGAAAGGGATTGTCATGAAGGGCCTCTAAAATTTTCTCATCCATGAACTCATCATCTTCATAGAAATTCTCCAAATATTCAATAAAACTCACACAATGTTTAAAAAAATATTTGACCAGCAATAAGGAAGAATGACATTCTTTATTCATCTCATAAAATGCAACATGGAAATCAACAAGAGAATATAAGGAACCATTTGGCAGGATTTAGTACCAGGACCATGATTTTCCTTCTAAAGTGACCATAAACATCTTCATGAGACAATCCTTAGGGAACTAAACCTTAAGTCTATGTACATACATATGGAATCTAACCAAATGAAGAGAAACATTGTCTTTCTTTTCATTTTTAAATATGGGAAGATCAGTTAACCAATCAACCTTTGGCATAGGATTTGGAAAACCAAGGATGTGAGACCGATTCATAGGGCCATACTTGGCATTTATTCTTGCAATGGAACTCATCTTGGAACTTCATCAAGCTATTGATATTCAAGTAGTGGAGTCACCTTCCAATTTATTATTTGATGTGTTGAGTCACCAGAGTAGAAATACAGCCAATATGCGTCTAAGTGTCTGTTGCTCTCAGACCTTAGACTGAAACTTTTTCATTCTTCCCAGGGAAAATTTACACCTTCGTCCTTGGCAACGGTGCCATAATTTTATCACAAAATTGAACATGATTGGCTGTTGATCAGAAAACTTTATGTCATTGCTTCAACCTAAATTTTGACTAAAGCTTAGCCTCTTCTGTTTGAGAGGGCTCTCTCAAAGGGGTTTACGATATTTGATAATGATAGTTCTAGATGGCTAACTCTATTTGAAAAGTAACTTGTTTTTTTTGTATATAGGTTGAAAGAATGCCAGCTTGCTACCATTGGGCTTATGGAGTCAACAATCATTGGTTTCAGAGGCAAGGTTTCTTGACATGGAATCTGAGGCAGATAGGGGTCTTAAATAGAGGAAATTCACACATAAAACATGGAGTAACATAATCATTTCATCACTAAAGGAAATCATAGCATAAACATGTGAATTCTGAGTAATAGAGATGAAATCTACTGCAAGTGGTAAAAACAAAGATATAGATCAGAAATAAATTAAAAACCCCATGAGAATCTCAGGTCTATCATGAAAAAAGTTGCTCTATATTACTGATATAAGTCAAATTACATAAAGCAACAGTTTGGTGCAAAAAATCTCCAACCCTTTACTACTTTGATGTTTTTCCTTAAAATAGACATTCTTACCGCAGGGATGATTTGCCTCTTGGCTAGATTCATCGGATTCTTCCTATGACACCTCATATAATAGAAAAACATGTCTTTTAACAAGAAAATGATAACTACACCCTAAAGAAGACATTTCCTAGTAGTACTCAAACTCCTATTTATTACATTATTCTACCTTATCTTTGAAACAGTTACATGTCAATTACAAATAAACATTAGATTCTCAAATAGGCTATAACATATTTCATCACTACTTTACATATTAAAAACCCTCCTAGACATGTGGAACAAAACCCTATTTTTCAGGAATGCAAAACCGTTATCTTTAACGAAAGCTTTAGCTGATGAGTTGTCTCCACAACACTTTATTCAAGTCATAAATGTTTGCTGTTAAGGTCCCTTGACATGTTGGAGGATTCTAGCTATCCAAAAGCTTCCATTAGGATGCATCAAAACCTTCAAAGTAACTCGCTATGAAAAAAGGACAGTTTCATAGCGAGCTTTCGTTTCGTTGAAAAAGAAGCTTCTAAACCCAAAAAATCTTGTCTTTTGTTGTTCCATGATGTCAACCTAATCATGACACATCATCACCACCATTCTCCCTTCTTGAAAACTAAAAGAAGCATGTTTAGAAGCAAAAAGGCTGCTACAGAAATTTTTGTAGCGTTTTCCTGGCTTTAAGCCTAGGAAACACTACGAAACTATGAAAAAGTGCAGAATTTATAGATTTCAACACTAACTGCAAAAAGTGACTTCCACCTCTAAAAAATTCATCTTTAGTATGCCATGAAGCTTATAAAACACATTAAACTCAACTTAAGACCCTTGAGGTGTTTCCTCTTCATTAATGATTAGTTGAGCAATGGGCTCATCAACCACAGTCATCTTCAAACCCTTCTTCTCCAACTCTTCATGAATCAATTCCAATTGTTCTTGTAAGTCTTTGACTTGGTATTTTAGTGTCCTGTTCTTACATTTCAAGTATAGGTTCATTTTTTTGATATGCTTCACCTCTCCTCTCAATGGATGAGTCCATTTGATCAATTTTTGTGTGTTGTCCAAGGTCTTTGACACACTTATAACCTGCTCTTCCCAAATTTCTTTCATCTTCTCAAACTATACCTTTTGAACATTGTGTTTCCTTGCCTCTTTCTTCAAGACTACTATTTCATCATTTGCTAACTTCAACTGCTCCTTAAGGACCTCAATCTCTATTTTTTCAAAGATTTTCTCTTTTCCTTTCCTTTGTTTAATAACCGTTTCTTCTTTTGCAGGTGAGGAAAGGTATATTATGTTTGGTGGTGGACGAACAGTTTCAGTGACCTTCTGAGCCTCTTTGCTAATTTCTAAGACCTTTTTGGCATGTCTTAGCATCGGTTTTCTAGCTTGAAACATGAATCCTGCATATTCACCTGCAAATTCTAACTTTTTTGGCTGTTTTGGATTTTTTGAGCTTATTTCCTCCCTTATTTATATATTCAGCTTGGACTATGGGAGTTTCTTCAATATCAATAGCATGCAGAATGTCATCCAGGTTAACCTTAGCCACTATTTGGCTTCTTGTAACCCTTTTTCTTCCATGTTTTCTCACTGTTGGCTTTTGTTTTGCAGGTGTAACTTTGGGTGTGTCAGCTTTCTGCAATGGCTCTGTCTCCATGATCATTGGCTAAATTTGCTCTGCCACTGAAGGTGATGGTATATCTCTAGGACTAAGAGTTCCTTTAGGAGTGATGGCATCTACTTCAAAATGACTGACAAACCTAAAAGATGACCATTCTCTGCCTAATCTCTTTAATTCTTCTAATACCAGCAACTTGATTAAACCATGATGAAAGAGTGAGGTTTCATTTCTTTCAGATTTAGCTTGAAATTTGTCTGACATTTTAGCTAATATTTTGTATAAGTAAAAAGGTAAATCAAGAGACCTCTTACCAAAAAAATGTAGCAGAAGCCTGAGGTGGTAGGAATAAACCATACGATACCTCCCTTCATAGGTGAAATACTTCTCAATGATTAACATCATCTTTGAGAAGTTGCATTTCATGTAGCTCCTTGGGATAGCATTTGTGAGATCAATCTCACTATGCTCTGGCTTGATAAATTCCTTACATTCCTACATGGTGAACTTGAAGCCTTTGAACCATTGTTCTCCTCCTCTAGGGATTCTTGTTGTTTCTGCAATAGTCTCTGGTGTTATAGTGAGGTTCAACATTCCCACCATTGAATTTTTCCCATTGAAACTGATGGCAAACTCCTTAGAAACTTGCACATGGCACCCTTGCAATCCTTGGAAAAATTGCAAACACCCTATTCTTCTGAAAACTTCTAAGGTAGTTGGCTCTTCATTTATCAAATTCATGTCTCATGGCTCATATCTGAGGCAATGGCCACTTTTTTGGTCTTCCTCTTTGTGGCCATGATGATTTTATACCTTCTCCACCTCACTTGATCAGTGACATGTACAACTTTTGAAAATGCCAACAACCAGTTTGGCTTGTTGAAACAACTCTCTGGAACTCAGTAGCATGCAAATGACTCAATTGGGTATTATTTTAAAGTTTTGATGACAACCCATGGCTTAATCATGACTCATACATCCTAAAAACAATAATAATGACCTCATCCATGACCTTTGTACCTTGATTTAACCCTAACTAACTCGAATGACATCCACCCTAACACTTCTAATAATTGACTGACACCTTGCACCTGATTTGAAAAGACAGAAATAAATACCTCTTTTCTTAGGGTAGTTAGTTAATTTCCTTGCAGTTTCGCCACAAACGTATTAGTAGTTTCATAGCGAAAACTGTATTTTTACTATGTAATTCGCTACGAAAACAAGAAATCTTGGCTAAAGCAACCTTTTCGATTTTAAAAGCTTGGGAAATGAAATATTTCAGCAAATTATGACTAATGGGACATGATGCGACTTTAATGGGGGTGGGTTTGGACCTTAGGATAGGCTAATATGAAAAAATTTAATTTTTCCTAATGAACTCTATGACCATACCTTTGAAAAATGAACTTATAAGACTATGTCAAATGATGTTTCACTTTTTCTGAGTGATAAAAGTGGCTCCACTTGGGATGGTGTGCCCCTATGGTACACTGAAGAAGCTGTAGTTCCAGTGCTATCCATCTTCTTGAAAACAAAAACTCTGAAATTTGCCAAGCTTTCCTTCAAACGTTGATGGCCTTTACCTCAGGCTCAAGCTTGATGATAAATTTGTCTTTATTAGTAGAAAAACATATTAAAATGGAATATATACAATGGAATGAAAGATCAGTAGAACCTAAGAGGAATAGTGCTTCAAAAAATTTCCATTGACAGGCCCTCCAACGCAAGGTTGTCCATCCATCTCGTGTAGTATGTAAGTGTTGTTTCCATGAAATGTAGCCACTTTGAATGGACCTTTCCAAATATTCTAAAACTTACGATACTTCCCCTTTTCTTCAATCCTGGCTTCCCACTTCAAAACCACATCTTGAATTTGAAATTTTTCCTCTTTTCCCTTCCTGTCAAATGTCTTCTTGATTCTATTTTGAGGTTGATGATTTCTATTATAGACTTTCTCCCTTTTCTCCTGCAAGGCTATCAACTAAATTATTTTCCTTTGAATTGTATTTTTCTCCTCCTCCAATCCTTGCAGCAGCTTCATGACAGGCACTCCCAAGGATGTAGGAAAAATGTCTTCAGCCCCATACACCAACTCATAAGGTGAAGTTCCAATTGATCTCTTTGTGCACACTCTATCAGCCCACAGAGCATACTTCAGCTTCAAATGCCATGACTTCTGATTTTCCTGTAACACCTTCTTAATAATCCTCACAATAGGTTTGTTAGAAGCTTCAACAAGACCATTACCTTGTGGATAGTATGCAGTAGAGTGTCCAAGTGTAATGTGATATTGATGACAAAAACTGATTAGCCTCTTAGATTTTAATTCCTGTACATTTTCAGTGATGATCTTCATAGGCCAGGAAAACCTAGACAATATTTTATTCTCCAAAAATGAAAGTATAACTTAATCATTTGCTTGCCTAGTTGGGATTGCCTCAATCCACTTGGTGAAATAATTAGTTGCTATCAAAATCTACCGATGCTGACCTAAAGATGATGGATGAATCTCACCAATAAAATCTAGCCCCCACTTTTGGAATGGTGCCTCTACATAGATAGGCATCAAGGGCAAACGAACAAGCTTTTTCTTACCATAAAAAATCTGGCATTCATGGCAGGCAACAATCTTTTTGTAGACATCTTTGGACATAGTAGGCCAGTAGTACCCTGCTCTAAGAATATTATTTGTTGTGGCTTTCCAATAATGATGACCTCCAAAATCTCCTTTGTGAAACTCCTCAATCACCTTTTCAGCCTCCTCTTCTCGCAAACAATTCAAAATAATACCTCTAATATCTTTCGAATACATATTTTTATCAATGATGCAGTACCTTAGGGATTTTAGCTTCACAAACCTTTCTTTTGACTTTTTCAATTCAACAGGAGCTCCATGATGATGTAAGAAAAAAAAATGTCTTTGTACCAGTCAGAAAGGATGTACTTCTCTTCAATGGGAATCAATTCTTCATCTTCATCTGATAATTATGAAATTTCTACAATTAAATTCATATCAAGACAGTCAAAATTTGACTGTGCCATCAGCTTTGCTAGCCCCTGAATTTTGACCAATTTTGTAGGTCTAATCTCTATATCATATTCCAACAAGTTAGTTATCTACTTCCCTCTCTTACCATCAGGATTAGCTTGAGTTAGGATGTCCTTCACAACATCATTAGGAACAAATGCTATAGCATGAGAATGCAGAATGTAAATTCTAAAATCTTTGATGGCTTTGACCAAAGCATAGGCCTGTTTCGCTAGGATTTTGTACCTCAACTATGAATTAGCTAAGGTCCTACTAAAAAATGAAATGGGCTGCTCAGTGCCTTGTTTTCCTTTCTGCAGCAAAACTCTAGCAATTGTATTTTCTAATGCAAATGTAAAAACCAGAAATTCCTTTGAAAAATCCGGGTTGATCAACATTGGTGCTTGAGTGAGTGCCTTCTTGATCTCCTCAAATGAATGATTTGCCTCCACTTTCCACTTGATGTCATCTCCTTTCTTCAGCATCTTGGTTATGTCTTTTACAATCTCAGCAAAATTGGGAATCAATCTCCTCACAAAATTCACCCTTCCAAGGAAAGACTGAATTTCCTTTCTGCCTCTACGCAGATCCGCTTTCTAAATTGCATTGACCCTTCTTGCATAAATCTTAATCCAATATTTAGAAATAATATGCTCAAGTAACTTACCTGAAGTCAGAGAAAAAATTATTTTAGTGGGATTGAGAGAAATTCCAAACCTTCTACATTTCAGCAAAATCTTGTCTAGATGCTTCAAGTGGTCTTCCTTTCACCTTGAGAAAACTATTATGTCATCTAGATAGGAAAACAACAACTTATCCTTCTCCTTAGCAAAGGAAATATTCATTGCTCTTTTAAAGGTCCCTCCTGCATTCATCAAACCAAAGAGCATATTGGCATACATAAATGTGCCCCATGGTGTGGTAAAGGAATTTTTCTCTTGATCTTTTGGATGCACTAATATCTGATTGTACCCTGAAAAACCATCCATCATAGACATCCTTTGGGAACATATAATGTTGTGCAAAATCTGGTCCATCTTTGGGAGAGGTTAATTTTCGTTTAGAGAAGCTTTGTTCAAGTTTCTGGAGTCAATGCAAATTCTGATTTATCCACTCTTTTTTGTGACTGGAACCAAGTTTGCAACCCATTTTGAGAATCTGATTGGAACAATAATTTTGGCATCAAAGATCTTCTTGATTTCCTTCTCAATCAGTGGCATGAGAAGTGGATTAATCCTCTTCAATTTCTGTTTGAAAGGATTTTAATTTTCTTTAATAGGAATGGTATGTTGAATAAAAGTAGGATCATACTTATTTAAATCAGCATAACTCCATGCAAAAACATCTATGAACCTTTTCATCATCTCAATATATTTATGTTTCCTGTCAACTGAAAGAAACTTTGAAAGCTTAATCATTTTTGGCATTGCTACTGTACCAAGGTTACAACTCTCTACCTCTTCATCATCGGCTTGTATCCTAGGAGATTTGAACATATCATTCCGGTCAAAAAGTTTTTCAAGTGGGATTAAACCTTTAGGTATAGAATTATTCTTCAGCTGTAACACTATAGAATTCCCTTTAGTTTCAGCAAGCATATTTTGTTGATCTACTTGTGTGCTTTCAAACTCCTCTTTCAGCTCTATAAAGTTTTTGACTTGTTGGTCATCCTCAAAAACTTTCCAATGAATTATGTTGTCAAGGATAGCAGGCCTATGGAGAACTTCAACTTCATATATTTCAGTGGAATGTGGAAGAATAATAAACAAACTTGTAGAGACATCTAGGGAGTCAGCTACTGAGTTTTGGTCCGTAGTCTTCATAATAAATGAATATTCTTGAAAATTATCTAACATCTCCAATATCAAATTTCTGTATGCCCTCATTCTCACATCCTTATTTTGATATAGACCCTCAAATTTCTTAATAACTAATTCAAAATCTCCACAAACAGAAATCTTTTGGGACCCATTCTTTTCAAAATTTCTAAACCCAATAATAGAGATTCATACTTAGCCATACTATTCGTGCAATCAAAGTTTAGTTTTTAAGAAAATAACTCACTTTCATCCTCTGGAGTTGTCATCCAAATTCCTACTCCATCCCCCTCTCTTTCTGTTGATCCATCAAAGTGTAACAACCACCAACCTTCTACCTTATCTTCACTGATTTGTTGATTTTCTGTTTCCTGAATTTCTATTTGTTGATTTTCTGTTTTCTTTTCATCTTCTGCTTCATCAGTCAATTCATTGAAAAGTATATCAAATCCTAATTCAATATCAATAACATATATTGGAAAATTATGAGGTTTTTCCTTACTACTTACTATATAAGCCATCCTTTTTTCTCTGTATAGTCTTCTTTTCTCACCAAAAACAGGAATGGTGGCATAAGTTAGGTCCATATACATGGTGCCTTTGACCTTTGCTTCCCAATACCTTGATAGCAACATGCCAAACTTAGGTGGAATGTATGCCACCATAATGTCCATTACCATTATCTTGGCAGGGACTTGTGTAAGACCAACAAAAACATATTCTATTAAACCAATGCACTGAACTCTTTTTGAATCAAAGGAAACAAATCCTTATATGGCCCAGTAATTTCCAATCCCATCATTTCCATGATTACTTTAGGCATGAGGTTATGAGAGGACCCTAAATCCAACATGGAATTGTGTAATTTCATGTCATGGATGCTAAGGCTGACATAGAAAGGAGGCACCTCGTCATTTTTCTCATCTTCCAATCTTGGTCCCAAGTATATGGTTGGATGATATTCTTGAACATTAAGGATGTCAGTAGCTCCTTGTCGGGAATTAAGCATTTTTACAATTCATTCACCTTAATAACTTCTCCAAAAGGAACTGGGATTTTGATCTTAGAGATCTCACTCTCCACATTGAAAACAAAAGAAGCTTTTTCAGTCTCATTGATAGGAGGAGGTGGTGAATATTTTCTAACCTCAACAGCTTTAGGGGCATCTTTCTTGGGTTTTTTTTTGTTTTCAGTAATTGGAACATTTATGTTTCTGAGGTTTTATTGTTTCTACATCTCAAAGATTGCATTTTGATATCCTTTAACGTAATCAAATGGTTCCTCACCCTTGTTAACATCATGATCTGACCCATCATGTTATTCCTTAGTCAAAAACATCCCTGACATGTTTTCATCCAAGCAAAGAATTGAGTCTTCTGGTATTTCAGGCTGATATTCTTCATCAACTAAATTTTGCTGAAAAGGAGGCCTTACTTGAGGGTTAGGCTAATTTTTGTTTTCCCTTGGTCTCTGCTGGTTTTGAGGTCTTCTTAACTAAGGATTTCTAACCTAAGGTTCATGTTGTGTAGGAGGAGTAGAGGCATTCCCAAGGGCAAGTCTATCCACCATTTTTTCCATTGTCTTCATCATGGAGTCAAATTTATCATCTGAAGTGGAAGGATTATCTTCTTCTTTCATTTTTTTTCTTTCCCATCTTGGAATTTTTAGTTATTACCATATTGACCTCCACCTTCACATCATCATTTTACATTTCAGCTAATGAAGGGGATTCTCTTTCTCTTAGCAGGATAGAAAATTCATAATAAAAATCCTCAACATATCTCAGCTGAGCTTCTCCTGGTGGACGCTTTAGATGGGAAGGGATGGAGTCATAAAATTTGTTAAATATCTTGGAGAAATTTTGGGCAGTTTCATCAACATCCTTTTTCAAACTATTGTACTAAGTGAGGGCTTGTATAGGGTTGGTTCTATTTCCCCATTTTCTCAATAAGCTATCTTCAAATTCATTCCAATTATGCAAGCTTCCTGCAGCAAGGGCTTTGAACCACTTTCTGACCTCACCAGTAAAGCTCTGAGAAAATAAACTCATCTTGACATCCTCATGGTCAACCTCCTCCCTATCTATGAAGTCATTAAGCTGGTCTACATGCTCTTCAGCTGTAATCTCTTCATCACTTCCCCAAGTTTTGATTCTAGGAGAATA
>Ga0181465_101377_pt1 | contig 10362 bp, 12 predicted proteins | sample InSIn3gowninarea_FD_119076 | JGI IMG/M metagenome (GOLD analysis project Ga0181465, IMG submission 119076) | Clean room microbial communities from NASA Spacecraft Assembly Facility at Jet Propulsion Laboratory, Pasadena, California, USA -... ...
CTACATGTGCCAATGTAGCCCTCTAGAGGGTTAGGACCCCGTATAGGGAGACCAAACCCAATATGGAAGCCATTTGTAATCGTGCATTAGATCCATTGCATCCCTAGCCTTCCAGTACAACAAGTCATTAGAGAAATTGAGTAAATGAGCTTACCTAATCATGGACCACGGGGGGGACTTCATAATGACCTGTCCTTCCATAATGGGCTTCCGGATGTGCTAATGTCTCCTAAACTCCAAATGGTGTTAACCAATAATCCTATTAGGTGGTTTCTACTTCTAAAGGGGATAATATAGTCAAGGAAAATTAAAAGGCGGTGGCAAGTGACGGATAGGTGAATGAAGTAGGGAATGAGAAGGGGCAGCCCCGGGCCACATGCTGGGTTACAAAGTTAGCTAATAAGAGGAAAGGCCACACTTGGGTTTATAATGTGTAGGAGGGAGCAATTGTGGTACATGAGTTGCCTTGGCCTTGATTTTTCGACCCTTATTTTCATGTCTTTTGCCTTTTTATGATTTTATTTGATTAACTAGTCGGGGCTCAAGGGGATAGAGCATGATGTATAAGATACAATAGTGAATTCCCCCTTTTAAGGTGGGGCGGCTCATTGCCCACCAAGGGTTGGGGCAACTATGGGTTCCTATATGATGAAGAAGTCTCATAGAACCTATAGGAACCAGGGTGATGGCCATGATGATGGGGTAGAGCTTGTGTATTGGCTTTTGCCCACATGCTAAATGTATTTGCCCCAGCCATCTTTTGCATTTTGTGGTACATTTTCCTGTTGAATGTGGCCATATATGCTTTTATCTTTCTTTTCAGCTACACGAACCTTCGGGCTTCATTCTAGGCCATGACCCAAGGTGTGGGCAAGGCGAAAGGGCAAGCTAACCCTATGTGGACTCAATGGAGGAATGTGGACCCAGGGGGGAGAAATGATGAACGAGGTTGTAATGAATGGAAAGGGGGTTAATATAAGCGGATAAGGGAGCAGGACCATGCAACCAAAATTGAGGTTTCCCACGGGACTAGAATCCAAGGTCAATTCCTAAAAGGTGTCTAGGGGACAAAAGCACAGACCTAGACATTCTTTCCCCCAAATCTCCCCATTAATCCATGCCCAGAAGTGTCCATGATAAGCAAACTACAATAACCAATTTCCAAATCACAAGGCATGCCTTTAGATTCGAGAGGCCCACCTTCAAACATGCGATCATGGCAGATGGGCGAGGGACCACATGGTTGGCTCAGGGGGCGAAGAAATAGCACAATGAGCTAGCTGGTGGTTGTAAGGGGCTGTTGGCTGCCAACTGAGGACCATCTTGGGAAAAAATATCTCCTAGGGATTACCCAAAAAATGGTGGGTAACAGATCCTAACCTCTATTTCATTATGGTTAGTGACGATCCACTGATTCTAGTTTTGTATGTGGATGATTTATTTATTACAGGAGAGGACACACTCATCTAGCACTGCAAGAGAGATCTTGCTTCAAAGTTTGATATGATTGATATGGGATTGATGCATTATTTTCTAGGGTTGGAGGTTTGGCAGGGGGCTGGGCATATTTTCATTGGCTAGGGCAGGTATGCAGGTGATATCTTGAGGAGATCTCGTATGGAGGAATGCAGGCCTATGGCTACTCCTATGATCACCAACTGGGAGAAGTTTGCATGGTTCAGATTCCGAGTTGGTGACCCCACTTTGTATCGTCGACTGATTGGTTCCTTGATGTATCTGGTCAACACTAGACCGGATATTTGTTTCGCAGTCAACAAATTGGATGGATCCCAAGACAGTGCACTAGGTGGCTACGAAACATGTATTGAGGTACCTACAGGGCACAGTGGACTATGGTTTTAACTATGTCGGGGCAGATGGAGTCAGATTGATTGGTTGCATGGACTCAAATTGGGTTGGCATTGCTAGTGACAAGAAGAGTACTTCTGGGTGTTGTTTCTCATTGGGCTCAGCAGTTGTATCATGGTTCAACAGGAAACAGATGTCAATGGCATTGAGCAGTGCAGAGGCAAAGTATATGGCAGCTAGTCAGGCAAGTTGTGAGGCATTGTGGCTTCGCAAGATGCTACATGGATTATTTGGTCAAAGGCTAAAACCAACTACGATATACTGTGATAATCAGCGTTGTATGAAACTCTCTGAGAATCCAGTGTTTCATGATTGGTCAAAGCAAATTGAGATCGGATACCACTTCATTAGAGACTGGGTTCAGAGGCGAGTTGTGAAGCTTTAGTATATATCCACTAATGAACAGGTAGCAGACATTCTCACCAAGTCATTACCAAGGGGCAAGCATGTATTCTTCAAAGATAGGATGGGAATGGTGAGAAACACCTTCCTTGGTAAGAGGGAGTGTCGAAAATGAGGGTACCAAGGAGGTGTTTCCTAGGCATTTATTCTTTCGGCCTAGGATGACACATTAATCATATTTTGTCTAAGTGATATTATGAGTTTATTAATACCAAGGAGCTAAAGCACTTTTATGAGACTTGTAAAAGGTACTTTAAGTTATTAAAGTCACATGTGTTTTAAAAGTCACTTTATGTGAAAAGTACTAAGTACACTTTATATTATTAAAGTGACTTTCATATTACAAAAGTGACTTTATGAGAGAAAAAGTGACCATGGTACTAAAACATCAAAAAGTACTAGGAGGATCATTAAATGAGACGGGCTACATGAGGGAGGGGGTCAAGTGGGGGCTTGATCTCATCCATTGATTTCATGGGCTGAGATTTAATGTCAACCCTAGATTTCAAAGGTTAGGGTTCTCTACACTTTGGACAGACAAAAGAGGGAAAAGGAAACAAGTCTCTCATTCATTCTCATGACAGCCATTGAGAAGAGTGCAAGGAGAGAAGAGGAGACCAAGAAGGCAAGTTTGCAGATAAAGGAGAAGACTGAACAGCAAGAAGAGTTCAAAACTCTCAGCTATTACTCAGGCACATATCCCGAGTTTCTAGGGACAAATCCTGAAAATTTCAGGCTGCAATATTCAAGTGTTTTTGGCAGGGTTATTAGGCTGAGTTGAGACATAAATCTTCACCGGTCTTCATACCTCCTTCCTGGCCGAGTTTTGTGTTGAATACAGGTCGAGTTCAGGCCCAATCTACGGGTGGTATTCAGGCCAAGATCCCTGGGTATACAGGCCAGATTGCTTGTGTTTTACCTGAGCGTGGATCAGCACAAGCTTAGACAGGAAACACATGTGTTGAAGGCATTTGTTTCAGCTGAGAAGAACCTCGTTTTCAGAGCTGAAGTGTTGGACTGTTCAGTTGTCTATTTCCAGTGAAGGAGCTCTTAAGAGGCTTAAAATTTCACTGAATGAGAGTTGACTATGGGTGGAAAAATATCAGTCTAGAATTCAGAGTAACGAGGACCTTAGAGATGCTTCTTCAAGGGAAGAGTTAAGTTGAAATTTCTTGTGTATTAATTGTTGTAAGAGATTTCTAAACAAGCAAATAAAATCCTCCTTGAAGACTGTTTTTCCCCTTGTGGGTTTTTCCAGGGTCATTAGACCCAAATATTGTCTCTATTTTCTGAATGTGTGCTTGCAAAAATTCTTGTATCAATTGTTGAAAAGTTAAAAGAGTAGAGTAGTTTTTTGTTTCAAGTCAAATGCAAAATTAATGTACATATCAGTCACATGTTTATGATGGGATTTGGGCATTAAACCATGCAAACACTTGAAACTGGGTGGGCTAGAGCACTTGCATAATTTTATACAACATTCACTCGAATGATCACTTCCTTTTTTGCAGTACTCCCATCTACTGGGGGCACCAAGAAACAAATGGATAGTGGCCTTAGCTATGAATCCTGGTTAGTGTGAGCTCATCAGACTATCCCCACTTCTCAAATGCCTCAATGGCAATGTCAATCCCAATACCATCCCAATGATCAGACAAGATCACCAAGGCCCTAATGACAATAAACCTCTTCCAGGGAGTAACACAATATATAGTCCAAATCCTCCTCCAAGTCCTCGAAACAATCTTCTATCCTATGTTTTCTCCACTCTACCTCAGATGTTAGGGGAGCTAGCTCTAGTGAACCCTGATACATTGGCCTTTTGGGCACTTCAAATTTTGGATCAATGCACATTATCCATCCTTCTTTCAAATCCGCTCTCTACTTTTGCAGTTCAATTCTCATGTTTTAGCTTAGATTAACAGTTTACTTGATGCATCTTGCTTTTTATAAAAGTTATTTTTGAGCTCCCGCTTTGTATCGACATCATTGTATTTGGCAATGCCATTAAACCCACTTCATTGGTCATTAGTTGAACATTAATATAATTATCTTATCTTATACTATACTATCTTATTACCTTCCCAATGAGGTTTAGGTCCAGTACATCATCCTCGTCATTGTAACTAGTTGATGATTGTTGTAGTCTCAACTACTCTCCACTTGAATCATCCCACAACTACTCGAAGTCAGGTAAACACTTCTAACCACAAAAACTTGGATAAAGTTGTGCCAAGAAAGACTAAAGCCATTCAAAAAAATCTAAACTAGCTCATTATCCACAACCGCATTCCCAACTACAGCAATATGATATCTCAACATTGCAATCTTTATGAGATAGCTTCCTACTGTATGTAATGACCCATATTTTCAATTAATCCTATACCTGGTGATGAAAATAAATAAGTGGTATTAAAATAGTAATAATGATCATGATAATAATAAAGATGATAAATAATAGTAATCATCATCAATTTGCTAATTTATTATAAAAGAAAAAGTAAAAATGGGAGAAATTAGTAAAATGAAATTAAGGGAAAAGCTAAATAAATAAAAGGCTACCTAAAAGCTACAGGATTAAATACAAGGGTTAACTGCTTGATGACAAGTCAAGCCTCCAAATGGGGATTTTTGCATGGATGAATGGGAAGAAAAGCAATTTAATGGATGCTGAGGACGACTTGAGGAGATTTTTTGCTCAACGCAATCTTGACCTTGAGGAGCTACACTTGGAGCTTGGACATCAGATGAAGACAGAAAAGGGATATAAGCTAGCATAGGTTATTGATTGAGGGCTCAGTAAGCTCTTAGTTGTATTGACTATATTGACTAAGAGGAGAGTGGTACCCCCACACCTGGTTGCCTAGATGGTTGTTGCTAATGGGAGTGCATGACTAGAGCTCATTATTCCCTTCATCACCAAATTATAAGTCAAGTTTTTGCAGAATTATAGACATGCCTAACCATAAGTGTATTTATGATTCAAATCCAGCAATTCACGATTAACTGATGCGGTATGTATTACTTTTGATCCAATTGGTAGTTTTTAAAGTAAATTGTCTTGTTTTATGCAAACTTGTACATTGTTGTAACCCTTATAATTTTATTGTCGAGCATTACATATGTTACCAGCACTAAGTGTCAAAACTACAGACCTAGGGCTTCCCAAAGCATATATTTTTAACTGTAGTTGTTGTATCTAAAGATAAATGGAGAATAAGAACTACAAGAAATAAGAAATCTTCTCTATGAACTGGGGCAAATATATTACAATAAATACACATTGTTGTTTGTTACATACATGGCATTTCAGAGCCAAAGTTGGTGAATCAATCACAGACACTTAAAACAAGAAAACTGTGGGGGGAGAATTGGAGGCTAAGATCCTATAATCATCACATATACAGACAACTACCAAATGATGCAAGTTCGGAGTTATGGATCTTGTACAAGACTATTGTTCTTCTGTAAATACCTTAAACAGGAGTATCCAGCATGAATTTGGAGATATTTCTACTTTACATAGGGTGCATCCCTCTACATTGGTTGGAAAGTTGAAACAAGTGCAGGCACAACTTCCATATGTAAAACTAGTAAATTCCTACTAAAAATATTGAAAGTGTTTCAATAGTGTACTGAGTCAAAACAATCAAGTTAAAGTTGCTTGTGCTTGCTAGATGATATTTTATGCTTAACATGCTTAATTTACCTTATGATCTAACACAATACCACAGTTAATCTTTCTTTCGTAAAGTAATTTATTTTCTGTAACTTTAGTTTCAACAATTTCCAAGAATATTCTTCATTTATCTACCAACATCCTAAAACTTAAAAACTGCACAAAGGATTAGATGCATAGAGCATCAAATGGAGGACCATAGTATAGAGTTGTAAAAATGTGTGGCCTACAATGATCACCCTGCAGTTGTTGTGACCAACATTAGAGCCCAATTTGTGGATCGGGTGGATAGTGTGATGTAACCAAGACTATAGAAAACCCATACAGACCACATGGTTGAACAAATTGGCCAAGTGATTATCCATAGCATGAAAACCCCACTTGAAGAGTTCTGCCTTGGGACCCTTCCTCATCAAACGCTTTGCTAGTGTTCATATTCCAAACAACCTCCCAGATATCTTAATAGCAGAATAAGTGGCAAGAAGGCAAGGCGGCATGGGAGGTGACCTAGATTAAAGGGAGGAGGTATGAGAAACCATGAATTTTGGATCAATATTGGGAGGGAGAGGGGAGTAGCAAGGGAAGATGGTGCGCCAGAACATTTTAGCAGGGAGGATAAAGGAAGCATTCAAGTCCCATCTCCTCAATGAAGAAGCAATTCTTATAGAGAAGGAGGTGGTGGTAGGAAGCCTTAAGATAAGGGTTAGGTGTGTGAGTCTCCATGGATACCATCAAGTATCGCTCATTTGTGTCCTCGTCGATCTTGGATGAACTATACCCAAAGTTATGCCTAGTGTCTTTGTCTAGGAGTCTCCATGGAGGCAACACTCCAAGACCCCACTGTGTAGCATCGTACGCCCCTACATACCACTGAGCATCCTTGTACTCCTCGACATGCCACTGTACTCCGTGACCTACCCTTGTACACCGATGGATACCCCCTACTACTGTTGTCCCATCTTGTATCACCTCGTGTCCTACTTGTGTCATCCTACCTGACACTTGCGGGAACTCAATGCAATGCAAGCTACTACCCTACTCCACAATGTAAACCGACATGCTACGACACACCAGCATGCATCTGCATGCTCCTCTGTAGGTCTTTGCTCCCTGCACACCATTGGATGCTGTGGCCTAAAATCAGGTTTGTACGCATCAATTTGCATCCCTATACATAACACTGGACCCTATGAGATAAATTTGTGTAGCCCTGTGTACCACTGCTCAATGTCGTACCACCTTGTGACATATGGTATCTTGCATGTGCCAAAGTATCCGGCTCTCTGCTAGTAAACCCACCCTCCATGATGTGGGCTACATCTTCCCCATTTGCCCTGAAAGCCCTGAGCGACTTGACTCCTCACATGCCAACAAGAATGACACTACTTTGCCTATCTTGAGTAGTTGTGGTGTCCAATATACCAATGAGAGGGCACCGTCTCCATGTAATGCCCCGTTTGGTGGCTTGCCGATGCCACCTCCTACCAACTCCTGCCAGAGTAAGCTAATCACTTTCTGACTCCACGAACAATCAATATGCCAAGACAACTCATGAAATTTTTCTACTCCCCTGTCAAACCATCCTGTCACTAGTGCTGACCGAGGCTCTGATGAAGATCTGAAAATGTGTGTGTGCCCAAACATCGAATCCATCACGCAACTACTACCATCACCTACCAACTCTATAATGTGATGGGAAATCCCATCTGGTTCCCAACAACAGTCTAGCCCTCGAGTCCCTCTGGTAATCCTCGACTTTTGCTAAAACGTGGCCATGGATGTATCCAACTGCCTAGCCTACTCCAGCGGGTACCAACTCAATACCTCACGCCATCCAATCCCAAAGAGGGATCGAATGTACAATCTCTTGTGTACGGAACAAGCCCTCCATGCTGACGCTGTGCCGTATGCAGCTCATGTCGCTCAGTCCTGCTAACTTGGACATCCCCTCGAGTATGTCTAGACAACTCTGCCTCCCTCAACCCAATGTGTAAGGGTGGGCTAATGACGCTGTAGATCCCATTAGTGTGCCTCTGAAGCGAACTATGCTTGTGGCCTCTATGCTACCCCTCATCAATGGCTAGCCCAAAGGATGGTTGCACATCCTCCTCCATCGTGGACTCAACACGAGCCTCCAACTGCCCCTCCATAGACAACCCAACACATAAGACATGCTCACTAGTCAGCTGTAGGTGATTGTCATTCGAAAACTCTGTCATAGATTTGGATGCCTCTCTACCTATCAGCTCTTCATCAACAATGGAGATGTCTCCCTACACCTCATCAACCTGTGGTGCGCTACTATCACTTGAGAACTCAGTCACAACCCTGGATACCTCATCAATGGATACCTCAACAACGGATGGCATCTCATCAATGGGTGTATGCTCAATTGTCTCCTAGTCCTTGCTAACCATGGCACCTTCAACTACTCCTTCATCTTCTGCCTTAATCCTCCTCATCATCCCTGCATAATTTCACTGAATCCCCACTGATTTGTGCATGCTTCTTAGTTCATAGAACTTCCAAAAAGAGAGGAATGCCTGAATGCCATGACCCAATGATTGGTATGCCCTCTAATTTGTTGTCAATAACTCCACATCAGTTGTAATCATGTCTTGCCATCTTGATGCATTACCCATAATTTTGGGCATAGTGGATTTGTTTTATAATTGAGAATGGTCATGATTCCCAATTGCGGAATGAATCAACTGCTCCCCCACATCAATCAACATTTGTTGCATCCTATTCATCTTCGGATCTCGTGATTTCTTATCTTTTTATTCTGGTGTTGTCATAGAATGAAGGGTTTCCCACAAGTTGAGCCAAGATTATGCTATGATACTATAGTGATATTCCTAATGGAAATATTAAGTGATAACAATAGTGAAATCATAAACACGCAATAAAAATTGTACATACATGCAGAAATACTAGATTACTCCAGAAATAACACCCAAAATGATGAGCCTTTTATTAAATTAATCAGATGGAGTACAATGAGTAGGAACAAAAGAACTTGGGCTTGCTACAACAAGCAAGGCAAGATTCCAGGTGAATATGATGGTACCCAAATGTTGGAAATGACTCGACTACCAAATCTTCGTCCACCCAGAAAATATTGCTGCAGATGGAAAGGAATTGCTGATTTAGCCCTTCAAACTGCTCCAAAAATTCTGAGAAATTAGTCACATGCACTACTCCACCAGTGCAACAAAACCTAGAAATATCTTGCGAACCCAAGTGGTGGAAAGGGTCCTCGAAATAACTATGTCCTCTTCCAATAATTTCAACTGCTGACTGCTGAATGCAACTAGGAATTTTGCCCTTAGGAGTGCTCAGAAAATTCTGCAAAATTAATCCTAACCTCCTCTCATAAAACCCACAAAAACCCATGAAGGGTTTGGGTTGAGTGTGCGTGGACCTCTAATTGGTTAGCAAAACTGACTATAGTTGAAATCTGCTACAAAATGCTCCAAATCTCTCCTAGAAAATCTCCTTCCCAAATTTTCCCTTATTCATTCGTAGCCACACAATAGACTCTCCTTGCCCAAGTGATTGCATAACAATGCCCAATGAGTCCTTGCGTAGGCCAAGAATTGGAGCAACTCAACTCTCCCAAATGCCTTACCAATAAACACGCAAATTGACAAGAAACTCCAACCCTCTTTGTGGAAGGATTCTCTGCTAATTGGCCGGCCCAAGTTCCCCTTTTTGCTGGATCTCCAAGAGCCACAATTTTTCTTTTGCATCCAAGGGAAACTCGCTCCAGCTGAAGGAAATGAATGTAAATGTGCCCAATGGAAACTCTGAACTGAGCTCCCCAATTGCCTCACTAGGGAGACGCTCGACGTTCTCCGAAATGAGGGTGGAATTCTTGCACAGGAATTCCTTGTGCTGAACAATACGGTTGTCTTGGCTAAGCATCTCAAGAGAACTAATGTTAAATTGTCAAATTAACAAAAGTACCAAATGGAGACCTCCAAGCTCTATCTATAATTGTTGGTTCTCTATTCCTTGGTGGTCCCCACCTTCCTCTAATTCGCACCCCTTCCTTTCTCTCTCTCTTCTCACTAGCGTGAATTGTTCCATTGGGTTGAATTTCCTTCTCTTGTGGCCCCCACATTCCACTAGACCTATAATTTTCTATTTCTCCTAAGTCCCATACGCCAAAATTGCCTCCAATGCCCAGGCCCCAAATTACAAAATTGTGCTATGTTTAGCGCCTCCCCAATAAACTCTTTAATCCCCTCAAATAAAAAATCAAAATTGGGGATATTACAGCTTCACTCACACTCACCTTTGATACCCTTATCTTAAGGCTTCCTACCACCACCTCCTTCTCTATAAGAATTGCTTCTTCATTGAGGAGATGGGACTTGAATGCTTCCTTTATCCTCCATAGCATGAAA
>Ga0181465_101188_pt2 | contig 10358 bp, 16 predicted proteins | sample InSIn3gowninarea_FD_119076 | JGI IMG/M metagenome (GOLD analysis project Ga0181465, IMG submission 119076) | Clean room microbial communities from NASA Spacecraft Assembly Facility at Jet Propulsion Laboratory, Pasadena, California, USA -... ...
AATAAATAAATATAGGAAAAATTCAAAGATGACAAGTTTGAAGCAGAAAACCCCAAGATCTAAAGATATGATAGCAAATGTTATGTATCCATACCAAAATAACACAAAAACATAAGAAAAGATAGCTCAAAGGCTAAATAATAAGCCACTTTGAGGGGGAAACCTCACTTTATATTGCATAAATGAACAATTCTTAGATGATTCAAATGACAAGACCTCCTTGGTATATATAGGAATCTAAAGGGTCAAAATATAACCAGGGTCTACATAACAATAATTATGTAAGGGAACAACAATAATAATAGTGGTCTTCTATGGGGCACAAAAAATAACAATATGGAGGCTACACTAGTATTATATAGACCTAACAAAATTAGTTTAGAGTAATCTAGAATATGAAAGCTATTTTCTTTGGTGTATCCCAATCCATGATAATTTATGTTGAATGAGACTTATTTCCAAGATCTAATTGTCCAGGGACATGCATTCTAACACTTTAGGTATACACTGGTAAATCTAAAGGTGTCTGGAAATTCAAGAATCCAAATATCATGTGGAAAATTAAAGCAACAAGAATATCAAGTTTCTCAAGGTTGATGGCAAAGGTGAGTAAATTAGAAATACTTCTGAATAATTTGTATCTCTTAGACCCATTTTGTACACTCCATGTCAAATGGAGTAGTGGAACAAAAGAATAAATATGCTTCACTCCAAGAAAATGAGGTATCCATTCTAGAGAGAGGTGGTTGTTTACAAGGCCCATATCATCAATATAAAACCTACTCATGTCATCACATGTATAACTCCTTATGATAAATGGTATGGTAGTAGACCTTATGTTTCACATTTCAAAAATTTTGGATTTGGTGCATGGACCCATGCTTCTTATGAAAAGTGAAACACATAAACATCTCCAAACTCTTGTTATAATTTGGTTGTATATGGTTAAATTTTTTATGGATGTCACCTTTATGGTCCCACCCCTTAGGGTAGTTGAATATAGAGAGGCTATTTTTTGTGAGGCTCCTACTTGCACTCTACTTGGATCTCTCCCATTACTCATATTCTAAAATTCATCAAATGGATCTCAACAAGATTCCACAAATCACACTTTGTCTCATCACCATGTAGGAGCTCTTGAAATGATTATTATCATGTTTAATTGCTACCTTCTCCTTTGTAGTATGATGTTTTTCCTCTATCTACTTCTTTTAGTACTCTATTATAATATTTATGTAGACCCCTACTACTAATGTGAAAACTATTTATGGCTCATCCAATCTTCCATAGCATGTCTCTTCACTTCTACATGGTGCTCATGTTAGTGGTTCATCTAGTCCTCATGTTGCAAATGGCATGTCAATGGCTCATTTAATGCTCATGTTGACTATGAATTCTCACCTATTATGGATTATCATAGAAATTACACTATATTATTAAATAATGAATATGGAGTCATCTTGCATGATTCACTTGCACCAATTACTCTTCCTTTTGGATAGGTCAAGTTGTATACCTAATAGAGTTATATCCATCCTTATCGATATACCAAAGTTTCTTTATTTTCCATATACATGTTATGAGACATAATATCCTTAACCTTGATCCATTTTGCTCAAATTGTTAATTATTTTTAGGGTGAATTTGATACAATTGAATTTATTACCAGCTTATTTGGACAATATAAGGAGATCTTCTAAATCGAGAAAATGCGCGCAATAGCCCAGCCCGAGCCTGCGCTGACCTAGCCGCCGCTACCCCTGCAGATCCCTCTCGCAGCAGCCTCCTGCTGCTGAGGCCAACCGAACCATGCAACCCTCTGAGGAGGGAGATCCTCACCCTCCCTCGCAGCCAAGGAATGAAGAAAATGTAGAGGCCTTCGCATCTCTGATCGCAGAGAATGGAGCTCCAAGGAATAGGCCATCAGTCAATAAATTTGTAAAGAAACTTGAAAGTATCCCAGAGATTTCTCTCCCTCCATCACTTCCAAGAAGAGCAGCCATCTCTCTGGCAAAACGTGGAGTTGTTGGGCAGTTCACTGGGCTTTGGCCCTCACCCAAATCAGTGCAAAAATGGGTGGAAAGGAACTGGAATGCAACCACACAGGGGAAAATAGTAATATGATTATGTGGAAGGGAATACTACATCTTTCTCTTTGAAACAAAGGAGGACAAAGATCTAATATTTAGAAATGGACCTTACTTCATGGACTCCAGAGGTATATACCTGGATAGGTGGATGCCAGACTTTGATCTAGAGATGGGTGTCCCAAATGCAATGCCTGTGTGGGTCAGGTTCCCGCATCTTCCTCTTCACTATTGGGGAGACAAATCTATAAAGGCTATAGGAAACACAATGGGAAAATATATTGACAGATGTGAGCCAAAAGACATCATGCATGCGTGTGCAAGAATATGTGTGGAAGTAGATCTCGGAAAAGGCCTCCCAGAGGTAATAAATATTAAGGTCGATCAACGGACACACATTCAATAGATGGACTACGAGAAAATACCATTTAAATGCAAGGTATGTCATGAGTATGGTCATTTTTCAAATAGGTGTCTTAAGAAAATAGAGCATGAAAATGTATAAGTGCAAGAACCTAAATGGGAACAAGTGAAAAGGAAAAAACCTACCAACAAGCAAACCGCATCAAATATCTACTAGTCCCAAGAAGAAAATGAAACAACCTCTCAACCTCCAGCGAAGGTTACTCCTCCTGATCACACAACTTCGAATCCTTTTGAGCCATTAGAAGATTACTTTGATCCACCCTCTCCTAGATCCCCACCTTCAAACCCCATCTCTTTAGCTCTCATATCCTCCCCCAACCCTATATCCTCTCCACCTCCTCCATCAGTGGACCACATTCTAACTAGAAACAAAGCCAAAGAAATCCCCCAACCCTGGGATAAACAAAAAAAAGTGGGAAGGAAATCCAATAAAGAAATCAGAGATGAGGAAACAACTAAAGAAATGGCCCTAGGAACGCAACAACCAATGGAATCATTCCTTGGGAAACAAACAGGAAGTCATGAGAAATCTCAGCAAAGAGGAAAGGGAGGACCACACCAACACAATAGTAAATAATGATAGTGGTCTCTTAGAATTGTCACGGCCTTGGTACCTCCTTTAAAGTCAATGCAACCCGAGACATTTTAGCCAAGGAACAACCAGACATATATATGATCCAAGAGACCAAACTAAACAAGCAAGAAAATCAAAAAATGATTCAAAAACTAAAAAATTATGAAGGAGTAGCGTTAGAAGCCACAGGAGCGTCAGGAGGAATCAACACCATTTGGGATAAAAGAAAATGGGAATTAATGACCCAAAAAATCAGTAGACACTGGATTCAAACAGAGTTGAGAAATCCCATTACAAAAGAACAATATAGCATTATAAATGTGTACTCCCCAAATCACTATAGAGAGAAAGAACAATGCTGGAAATCAGTTAAAGAAGAAATAACAGAGAGACAAAGTGGGAACTTAATCCTAGGAGGAGACTAAATCTAATAAGGAATACAGAAGAAAAATTTGGTGGAATCTTCCACAATGATCCGTCAAGAGAAGCTCTTTAAGGAATAATAGAAGAACACAAATTAATAGACATTCTGCCAAGCAATGGAAAATACACATGGAACAATAAAAGAATAGGAAAAAACAACATAAAAGAAAGGTTGGACAGAATTCTTATTCATGAAAGCATAGCAGTTGCTTATTCTCTTGTGAAAAGTAAAATTGTTCACAACTCAGCTTCAGACCACGAGCCGGTGGTGCTAACCTTGGGAAAGCTAGAAAATCAAGGACCCTTTCCCTTCAGATATAATTCAATTTGGGACAACAAGGAAGATTTTGGAAAACAAATAAAGGATAGCTGGAAAAAAAGTGTCACAGGATCTCCCCAGTATGTTTGGGAAACTAAGCTAAAGAACCTAAGGATGCACTTAAAAAATTGGGCAAGAGAAAATGATATCTGGGACGAAGTTAGGAAAATCGAATAGCAAAAAAAAAAGGATAATCTTTGCAAGGAAAAAGAGAATAAGGAAGAAAGTAAGCAAGACCATATACAAGAAAAGGAAATATATCTAGAAATATATAAGCAAAATAGGAAAGAAGAAGAGAAAAGCAGACTGAAATCAAGATGCCTCTGGCTAAAATCTGGTGATAAAAATACAACATTTTTTCATAATACAATGAAAATAATGAGGTCAAAAAATCACATTGAACATATTCAAGTAAATGGTCAAGTAATAAAAGGAGTTGAAGCAATAAAAAATGCAACCCATCAACACTTTAAAGAACTCCTCTCAACAAGTGGCTAGCAGGCAGCTAATGAAGAAATTTTGCAGCATATAAAAAAAAATAAGCGACCAGCAAAACAAGGAATTAGACAAAGAAGTTACTGAGGAAGAAGTCAGAGAAGCTGTGTGGAATCTCCACCTTGATAAGGCACCATGTCCAGATGGGTTTACAATGGCCTTTTACAGACAACATTGGGAAATTATGAAAAAAGATCTAATGAGAATGCTCAAAAATGCTTTCCAAAAAAAAATAGATTGGAGGAAATACAAAATCCTCCTTCCTAGCCCTCATTCCCAAAGAGCCGAATCCTACAACTTTTAACAGATATAGGCCAATCTCCCTTTGCAACTCGTCTTATAAGATACTCACCAAAATTCTAGCAAATAGAATGAAAAAATTACTTCCGGAAATAATTTCAGAAAACCAAGGAGGATATGTCCCCAAGAGGCAAATCACAGACAATGTGATAATTGTTCAGGAGGCTATTCACAACAGTATCCAAAGAAAGGAGAGAGGAATGATTGTTAAGTTAGATATGGCTAATGCTTTTGATAGAGTTAACCATAACTTTCTTGCAGCAGCTCTCAAAAAGTTTGGCTTCTCAATAAATTTCATAGAGATTATCCAGGCATGTATATCAAATCCTTGGATAGCTCCATTAATCAATGGATGGCCCAGCAAATTTTTCCAAAGCACATGAGGGCTGAGGCAAGGTTGTCCGCTTTCTCCATTCTTGTACATCATCATGGTTGAATCACTGAGTGCTACGCTGGAAAATCAGAGAAAAGAGAAAAAAATAATATGGATCCAAATATCGAGAGGAGTCAAAGATATAAACCACTCTCTCTTTGCAGATGATACCCTTCTCATAGGTGGGGTATCTTGCATTATAGCAAGATGATTCAAAAAAGTCTTGGATGAATTTCTCCTAGCTTAAGGAGGAATTTTAAACAACTCCAAATGAAGAATTTATTGTTGGAATACGTCAACAAAAACAATGTAGCGTATCTCACAATAATGGAAATACCTTTACAAATAAATTGGAGCCACTTCACTTATCTTGGGCTGCCCTTAGCAAAGGAAGTGGTAAATTCTGAACAAGCAAGTGGAGAGAATGAAGGAAACAATTTAGAACTGGGGAGTGATGTGGCTCAACCTGGCAGGAAGAGTGACATTGATTAAAGCTCTTCTCTCGGCCTTGCCTATATATCAGTATGCAATCATTATGGCTTCGGCAAGGAGGAAAACAAGATAATAAAAAATTCAGCCTTGTTAGATGGGAGCAAACTCTTCCCTATGAAAAGGGAGGTATAGCAATTTGCTTGCCAGGACTAATGAACATTGCTCTAGGGACAAAAATTATCTGGAGAATGATAAATGGGAACGTCCATTGGTGGGAAAAAGTTCTAACAATGAAATACTTAAATTGTCATAGAACAAAGCTTCTCACTGATACTATTCCAGACAGGCCATGCACCCAAATTTGGAAATTGGTTAAAAGGATAATTCCTCTTATTAAAGATAAAATATCCAAAAATCCAGGGAATGGAAAAACAATTTCTATCTAGGAAGATAGAATAATGGGGAAAAACCCCTTAAATCGGCGACAAAATTTAAGAGAACTTCAGAGATGGATGGAAGAGCAAAGTTTAACACTCTTTATTCTATTTCAGATTGGGATCAGAATAACTGGGTAAGATGGAAAACACTGGCTACACCGCCAAGACCAAAAAGTAAGTGGGAAACTTTAAAAGTTCATCTGGCGGGGGCCATGCCCATCAACAAAAAATAGCAGGATGACTTTGTATGGAACCCAAATGGAGGGGATTACACAGTGAATTCGAGGTACAACCTCCTCCAAAAACCTCACAATCAAAACGATTGGAGTATTTGGAAGGCAGCTTGGAAATCAGAGAGTCTGCCCAAAATTAAAGTCTTCACCTGGACCCTTCTCAAAGGAAAAATTCTTACTTCTGAAAATTAAAAAAAGGGAATACAAGGGCCCTCAAAATGTGTCATGTGTCAAAAGGAGGAATAAGCAATCCAACACCTCTTCATAAACTGTAAGGTGTCGAGAGAGTGCTAGAAACAAGGAACAAATCCTTTGGAAATAAACATAAATCCAACAATTTAGTTGAAAACTCTTCATAAAAACTGGGATAAAAGATATCCATATACAAAGAAAAAAAGGCAACAATAAATAGGATATGGAAATGTCTCCCTTCAATCCTATGTTGGAAAATTTGGTTAGCCCGAAACAAATCCATTTTCAAAGAACAAAAGCCAAATCTAGGCAAGATCCTAGCAAAAACTTGGAGCCAAGTTGCAAAGATAATAAGTACAAATGGTATCTCAAAAATGGACTAGAACAATTTACAACAAGAAGAGAAAGACCGGTATAGCAAAGCAATGTTAGAAAATAAAGCAAAAGCAGAAGCTATAGCAAAAAATAAAGAATTTCACACAAACAAAATATGGAAATTAAGACTGGAGGATAAAGAATTTGCAGAATGGATAAAAGAATAGAAGAGACACATTCTTTTTTTTTACAGAGCTATAAAAAATAACCCAGGTAAAGTAGGGGCAGGCCGAGTTATACTAGATCTAAATGGAAACAAAATAATAACCTATGAATGGAGCCTTGGAGAAATGACAAACAACAGAGCTGAAGCAGACAACCTTCTCCTAGGCACAAGGCTTTTAAACAAAAATGCAATCAACGAACCTATAATAATAGGGGACTCAGCTATCATAATAGCCACTCTGGATGCCAAAAGGGACTTCAAAAGCATAGCCATCAACAAAATCTATCAAAGGATTAGAACAAGTTTTGAAAGTTTGGGAAATATAACCATAAAGCATGTCCTGAGAAACAAAAATAAGGACGTTGATAGCCATGCCAACAAAGCAATTGACAGACCAGTTGGGATTTTCAAAGAGAATAATGAAGTTGATGAAGAAAGTATACCATAACCCCCTCACCCGGTATGAGGATCGAGAAAGTATACCATGACCCACGTGCACCTGCGCAGGCTCCCAGGCGACTCGAGATAGTATGGAAATCAACAGCAGTAGGTCTCTCCTCAAAAGAGACTAATAAATCAGGAACAAAAACCACAAAACAACGAGGAAATGCCGCAAAGCAAGAGTGAGGAGATCAACGGTTGAGGATTGAATTCAGTGGTAGCGGAAGAGGAACTCAATGAAGCCGTTGTAGTCATTGATGGTGGCAGATCTATGGCCATCGGGCGCTAACATGCTCGAGAGTTAGTCAAAGAGAAAAGGTGGGATTTTAAGTAGGAATGGTTTTTCGGGATGAGATTAAGTGGTAATTAGTTTCAAGAGGGAACTACCCGATTCCACTCATCGATGAACACATAGCAACAGGGTGGAGTGAGAATATTTCTTTTTCGGGCGAGTATTCTCTGCGTGATTTGTCCACCCGAAATCCCTGCCTGCTGTTGGATCTATCGTGAGTGGATTGATGATGGTGGAGTGACGTGTAAGTTGACTGATCAGCGAACGGAGGTGTCTGTCAGATCTGATGGAGGAAATTCTATGGTGGAGATTGAGCCTAATAGAGGCACGCTTTGAAAATCACGCCAAGGCTTTGGATAAGCGGAAATTATTATTTATCGTGTGTTTGTGTTTACTCCCACTTTATGAGGATAAAGGGTTTTGGTTAAGTCTGCTTTACCCAAAGTTAAGTGTAGGTTTGGTTTCCGCGTGAGGCTTATGGAGTTCAACTCAAATTTTGGAAAGTTATCCCACAGCTCAGAACCACGACACCAACACTTTAAGCTTTTGAAGTTTTTGGATTCATGGTGGCAAAAGTAGTTGTGGGGATTGCGCTCCCAATTTGCGCACTACTTTTTAACCTGCCCTCCTCTGATTGTACAAGGAACTAACTTCCTTTTCCTTTTTTCTTTTCTTTTTTGCAATATATACAAAGTAATTTACAGTAAAAAAAAATTAGTAGATCTTCTCCATCATGGGTCATTATTCAGTTGTCTAATGTCCCTACCAGGCTATATTATCTCACACCTAAATATATTTGTAGCTTAGTGTTGATCATTAATGATCTTGTTGGATTTTTCGAGTGTAGTGGAAATCAAGGGTGGGTTGATTTAAACCTTTGCTTAGAATTAAAACAAGGTAAGGGAAAATGTAGGAGGGAAGTAAATTTTATAATCTTGTATTGTAATCAATTCTCTTCATGGCTCCCTATATACTCAAGGGGTGATGCTAGAATTGTGTGTAGTATGCACATGTGGACATGATTCATTTATATGTGTCATTATGTACTTGTAATTATGGTTAAGGCCATATTTTATTTCATTTACCCTATACTAGGTGTGTTGTTAAATCCAACCTAGTCAAACTTGACGAGTAGGCTTAATAACACTCTTCGGGTGTGTTCCCTTGTTATGTGGGTTCATAACCCCTTTGGCGAATGCCTCACTTGAATTGTGTATGAAAACATAACTTAAGATCTCATCTGTATCATCTCATTTTGTGATATTCTTGATATTTTATATAGAGTTTTATTAGCCCAAGGAAACTTGGATTTATATTTATTCTTCTTGTGATTGACATTTTCTCTTGTACATTCTTGTGCATTTTATTTTTTAATGCACTTGTGCTTGTATTTTTCATTCCCTTTCTACCTTGATTGACCTATATTCCTCTAATTCACTTCTGACAATGTTATTTTAGAATTTAGGTGAGATTTGGTTCCATCAATTCTCATGTTAACCCTTGTAAGTCTTAGAAGTACCCACCACGAACTCAAAAAATGTTGGGCTATAAATTCTAAGGTTTGTTTTAACCATTGCAGAGTAAAAAATAAAAAATGATCAAGTTAATAATATTGATGACATTAAATTTTACATCTACAAGTATTTTATTCAATCCTTATTTCACTAATCAAAATGATTTTCCCAATATTAAGAGCTTAAAAAACAAAATGAATATTGTTAAAAGTAGGACCAATTCGCATGATCCCCATAGTGACATTGATTGTTGGACTAATCCAAAAACACATTGAAGTGAGTGAATTTGCAAAACTTGTGATACAAATGGGATTGAAGATGGACAACATTTATTTTTAACATGTCCTATCCTTAAAAATATATGATAACCTTACCCAGTTTCATAAATCAATTACTCTTTGAGGCCTCTTAGATTACACTTAATTTTTATTTTTATCATTGGTGCTTTCATTTCCACCATGTTAAATTATAGAATGAATTTTGAAGAAGTGTTTTTGAAATTCTCTTTATTTTTATAATATACCATGTTGTTCCGAGAGGAAAATAGATATCATCATCAACAACAAATCTCAATTGTCATAGATTATCTATGGCAACAAATAAAATTAATTTCAGACAAAAAACAAGTCACTCCTCTTAATGGGAATGTGTGTAACTAATTGGAAACAACTACTACATCCCTACCTTCACAAGGCTCAACAAGACACTTCCAAATTTTCATTTATAGGGTGTTTGTTTCTAGGATTTTTAGAACAAGGTAAGGGTGCAAGAATTTTCAATAACCAATATCAGAAATGTAAGTAAAAGCATTTCAAAAGAATTTGCTGGAAGAAAGGTACAAAACTTTCCATCTTGTAGCTTTGGATTTGTAGTTTTGTCCATCCCACCTAAGTCCCAACTAGGATATGTAGATACCCAAAAAAAATGACTTGGATTTTGTTGTAAAATAAAGAGAAATAAAAGGATGGCAAATGAAAGAGAGAGAACCATTTTGAGGATGGATTACCAGGAATAAATGCACTCATTATTTGTCTCTTATGAACAAACTAGTTTGTAATGTTTCTAAGCTTCTAGTTCAGATCTCAATATATATGTATGCTTATAAAGAGTTGGATTAAAGTAATATGAAATTTACCATTCATCAAATTTATGCAACTTACAAGAAACAAGATGAAATTTATGTGAAGAAAATTGCAGTAATCAAGAGGCCTCAAAGAGTAATTGATTTATGAAACTGGGTAAGGTTATCATATATTTTTAAGGATAGGACATGTTAAAA
>Ga0181465_101378_pt1 | contig 10350 bp, 10 predicted proteins | sample InSIn3gowninarea_FD_119076 | JGI IMG/M metagenome (GOLD analysis project Ga0181465, IMG submission 119076) | Clean room microbial communities from NASA Spacecraft Assembly Facility at Jet Propulsion Laboratory, Pasadena, California, USA -... ...
GCCTTCACGCTGCCACCACTCATCGCAGCATACAGAGAGATCAGAAACAGAAGGCCTTGGCTCTGGTTCCTCGGCTTCTTTACGCTACCCTTTGCGTTTATTGTCCTCTTTGCGGGACTGTTCTTGGAAGATTACCTGCTACTGGAGCTGCAGGTGCTGAGCACACCCATCATCGGCATTCCCTATCTGCTTGTGCTTGTGGAGGTGGTGTGTATGGCGGGGCATGCGCTTACTAAGAAGTATATCTACTCTTATAGTTCATGAGGGGAGTGGCTGTTGTTATTGCTATGTATTCGAAGTGCCGCTTGCATAAAAGTCCTTCTCTCTCAGTTCAGTTTCTTGATATTGCCTTTATGTTTGAGCAAGGACTTCATCTGGGTTATGGCCATTTGATTTAGCTGTGTCAATCACTCAGGTTGTTCCATACCCTGATGGATAAACATGGCGTTTACACTTTCCATATTGGAAAGGACAACCAATTGCTCGAGAGAAGCATAATCTCTGATATTTCCTTTCTGTTCAGGATTTTGGTCTCGCCACTCTTTGGCTGTTTTTCCAAACAAAGCAATATTTAAGACATCAGTCTCACTGGCATAGATGAAGGATACTTGTTTCTTAGATAATTTCTCAGGAATTAAATTTTCTTTGATGGCATCTGTATAAATCTGATAATTGACCTTGGCCAAAGTGCGCTGTAAGTTCCACTCTAATTGGTTGCGGTCACTTTCCTGTTCCTTCAGTCGTTGGTACTCCTTTATCAGCAGCAATTGGAATTTTGGACTGATCCACATTCCAAATTGAAAGGCAATGTCTTTATGTGCATATGTACCACCGTACCTTCCAGCTTTGGCAGTTATTCCTTTGGCGTTAGTAGACTCAATCCATTGCTTTACCGAAAGGACGAAATTATTGCTTCCCGCTGCATTTTTAATTGTACCGAAATCGGTATAATTAAAATCTGGGTTGTAGAGAGACTCCCACTCACCTAGATACTCAATTGTGCTCTTAAGACTTAACCACTTAATAATTACAACATCGTGCAACTGACTTCTGGCCATGTCTGTCAAAGAGATATAGTCGTCCGCCTCCTGTGAAAGGACTGTTATATCTGTGCCTTCAATTGTTAACTTTTTCTTCTTTGCCATTATTTAGAAAAGCTTTTGAAATCATGCTGTCCGAGCTGTTAATATCTGCATGATGTTTCTAATATAACTTCACTCTTTCAGATTTGCAATTTGAAAACCTGGGCGAGAGGATCTTCAACCGCGCAGGCCAGACAACAGGAGCAAACAGCTCGGCATCGCGCTTATCTTTGCCAAATCCCCATCAACCGTATCGTGTTCGCGTTCATGGGCTATAACGATGAGCAATGGATAGCCAGCAGCCTCTATGGCGACTCACAGCTCTCATTTTGGGTCACAGTGGCCATAGTCCTCGCCTTCACGCTGCCACCACTCATAGCAGCATACAGGGAGATAAGGAACAGAAGGCCTTGGCTCTGGTTCCTCGGCTTCTTTACGCTACCCTTTGCGTTCATTGTCCTCTTTGCGGGACTGTTCTTGGAAGAGAACCTGCTCTTGGAACTGCAGGTACTGAGCACGCCTATCTTTGGTATTCCTTATTTGCTTGTGCTTGTGGAGGTGGTTTGTACTATCGGCTATATGTTGACCAAAAAGTATCTTTATAAGTCTGATGGGAGGGTGGTAGCTGCTTTTTCGGGTTAGGAATCCGTGCGGAGCGAGCTGGAGGCTTATGCTGCTGTTGGACATCCGGAATGCCAGAGGCATGGCTTTATTGTAATCGTGGGTTTCAACCCACGGATGGAGCGTCCGTGCTGAAGCTCGATGAAGGCAGGCGCTCCTGATCCATAGTATACAGAAGCGGACGCTCGTGTGCGCAATACTGCTTTATAATAAAGTTCTCAATTCGAGAACTTTATTTATATTTGACAGTTATTATGCAGCGGATATTAGCGAAAAGTACATTAAGGCAATTCTGGGAAAAACATGCGGATGCAGAACAGCATCTCAAAACATGGTATGATACTGCCATGTCTGCTGACTGGGGAAGTCCGAGCGATGTAAAGGCCACCTATGCCACAGCAAGTGTCTTGAAGGAAGGCCGGGCCGTATTCAATATCAAAGACAATGCATATAGACTGGTGGTAAAGATCAATTATGAGAAGCGATGGATTTTTATTCGATTCATAGGCACACATAAGGAGTATGACAAGATAAATGCAGATGTGATATGACACTGAAACTGATAAAAAACAAAGAGGAGTATCAGAATGCTCTGAACAGACTGGCGGCAATATTTGACGCTCCTATTGGCAGCAAGGACAGCGATGAGGCCGACGTATTGGCACTGCTTATAGATGAGTATGAAAACAAACATTATCCCATAGATGCGCCAGACCCTATTGAGGCCATCAAAATAAGAATGAAGGAGCTACACCTGAAACAGGTAGACCTGATAGGTGAGATAGGAGGGAAGAGTAGGGTCTCAGAGATTCTTAACAAAAAACGAAAGCTGACAATAGAAATGGTCAGAAACCTTGAGGCCAGATTAAATCTTTCAGCACGGCTGCTGATCAAGGATTATCAGCTCTTGAAGTAATCCCGCTCTTCGACATGTTCCGCAGGGCATGTCTAAGTTTTGATAAATAGGATTTGTAATCCTACTTTCTAGTAAGCCAGGGCTGACAAGGCTCCCCGCAGGCGGTGCGGCATGGCACACCACACTACTGCCATTCCACAATTCCCGACCAAAGGAATGTCTGGAATCTCTTTACGCTACTGTGGGGCACATCTTCAATTGCCATTGTCAATACCTATATTTTAACCCACAGAAAAACCCTAAACGCAGTGGTCTGTGAGCCACAGACCACGGTGATGCATTTATCCCCAAATGCCATAGGCATGACCGATATTGAAACCGTGGGTTTGAACCCACGGAACAACAACGCCAAGACGTGCTGCGAGATGTTCAATGTATCAACCCACGGAATAAGCTATCTTGCACCCCATGAATAAGGCGCTCCGGATCCTGTTAGTCGTACTGGCTGTTCTCCTGGTGCTGGTAATCAGTCTATTAGCGCCAGTAGACCGCACACCTTATCAGGAGACGGAATACTATTCCCGCACCATGTTTACGCTGGACAGTGTGGCAGTGGTGCTGACGGCACAGGATGGGCTAGACACCGTGCGGATAGGTTGGGCCGAGGCCAACATCACCCCAGAGGAGCCGGTGGATATGACCGCTTATGGCATGCGCGGTGAGTATCAGAGTGTTCACGATTCCGCCATGGTCCGTGCCATTGTTTTCTCGAATGGCAGTCGCACGGTGGCTTTTCTCACCTACGACCTATGGATGATTCACCCGCACCTCGCTGGCCGCATTCGTGAGACTATGCGGCAAAGCGGGCTGCCTTTGGATGGCATATATCTCTCTGCCACCCATACCCACAATGGCTACGGAGGCTGGGCACCCGGACTGGCTGGCCGACTCATCGCCGGAGAGTATGAGGAGGAGGTGGTGTCGCTTATCACCGCACGGACAATCGAGGCGATAAGACAGGCGCATGCCTCGGCTAAGGTTGGTGCCATAGGTTTTGACCGCTACAATGCCGCGCCTATGGTCAGAAACAGGCTGATAGAAAACGGTGAGGTAGACCCGTGGCTGCGGACGTTGAAGATGCGGCACATCAGCAGCGGTGCCACCGCACTTCTAAGCACTTTCTCAGCACACTCCACCTTCATGAGCTCAAAGGAGAAAAAGCTTGCCAGTGATTGGCCGGCGCCTTTGCTGGAAAGTTTGGAGCAGATAGATAGCATAGATTTTGCCGCCTATGCCTGTGGGGCTGTCGGCAGCCATGCCCCTGTAGAGGAGGGGCAGTTCAGCTACGGTGCATTAGAGAGATATGGTGACAGTCTCGCCAGTCATATCATGGCAGGGGAAGACACCATCGTTACCGCTCCCGCACAGGTGCTGCGCTATGCAGAGCTGCCCGTAGCTATTCGTGAACCACATATCCGTATTGCAGAAGACCTCCGACTGCGTCCATGGGTTTTCAACGCGCTGATGGGTGAACAGCACCCACGCATCAATTGTCTGCGCGTGGGCAATGTGGTATTCCTTGGGCTGCCTGGGGAGCTGTCAGGAGAATTCTATCCGCGGTTTCAACAGATCTGCGAAGAGCGTGGCCTGCACCTGATACTCACCACCTTCAACGGCGACTACCTTGGCTACATCACACCAGACGAATATTACAGTCTCAATAAATATGAGACGCGGGACATGAACTGGTTTGGGCCGTATAATGGTGCTTATTTTACAGAGCTGATCTTGGGGATTTTGAAGGTGATCTGACTCGTGTGCCGATAGCCACAGCTTATATTATCATTTTATATTTTCCCTTAGTTTTTCCCCAATCTCTTGATTTTATTTACAATAGGGGCAGGGTCAGTTTCCAAGCCTTCTATCTGCTCCACGATGGCACCGTCTTTATTTAGGAGTGTGATCTGGTTGGAGTGCGCAAAGTTGCCGTCCGGCTGTTTTTTATACTGTACATTCAGGAGCATGGAAAGTAGGCGTACATCCTCCTCATCGCCATGCAGCATCAGCCAATTGTCACCCATTTCATTCTCCTTGGCATACTCATTCAGGCGCTGCGGGTGGTCGCGCTCTGTGTCAAATGAGGCAAGGACAAAGACCACCTCATCCTTCAGGTCTTCTGGAATCTGAGCCTCTATGTTCTCCAGGTCAGCAACCATTCTCGGACAGGCGTATGCGCAGTTGGTAAACACCATGGCCACCACTGGGATTTTTCCTCTGAGCTCGCTCAACTGCATAGTATCAAAGTTGTGCGTGTGCCACTCACTCTCGGTCTGATAGAGCGACTCGGTCGAGTATCTGCTTTCAACCTGCTCTTCTTCCTCCTCTAAGATAATATCCTTTTCCAAATCAGAAGTTTGGTCTTCCGACTGACCGCAGCCGAACTGAATCATAAAGATGGCTACAAATACAATTACTGATAAACTCCTCATTTTATTTCTTTTTAATGTCACTGGCGCACCTGAAGCCAAGATTGGCCACTGTATAATTGGCTTTGAGACTTGACCTGTAAGCATATCTCATGAAGGAAGCATAGTCTTCCTTGTCGGCCGCACCAAAAGAACCCGATGCGCAGAAAAGTGTCTCCTTTAATGCATCGTTGCTCCGAGAGTCACCGCCCATTACCACACTGTTGAAATCTGAGGTCCACTCCCAGACCAGCCCATGCATGTCGTACAGGCCAAATTCATTGACCATGGTAGATCTCACAGGCGGCATTACCTTTGGTGTAGGCTTGCTGTACCATTCCAAAATGATCTCGGTCAGCTTTTTATCAGAGCCGGCCATCTCGCTGCTGGCTGCATATTCCCATTCATCTACGGTGGGAAGGCGCTTGCCTTGCTTCTTGCAATAGTCATTGGCTGCAAACCAAGAAATGTTGGTGACGGGGCTGTTTTTAATCTTTTCGCTGATTGCGCCAAGCTCCATGTCACCTTGCCAATGCTTTAGGTAACCTGTATCGGCATAAATCTTAGATACACGAGACCGCGACCACTGCGGGTCTGTCTTTACAAACTCTAAGAAATCAGCATTGGTCACCGCAGTGACATCCAAAATAAAAGGCTCTATTTCTGTAGTGAGGCCACTTTCATTGCTAAAAAACAATTTGTGCTCACCACCAGGTACTTTGATCATGTCGGGCGATGCAGTAGCACCGCCCTGAGCATGACCAATACCTGTAGAGAATACTAGGAAAATAATAACAGCGAAGAACGACCTTCCTGTTTTTATTAACCTATTTATTGCCAGTTCGAACATCATTTACTTCTTGAGCGGTAACTATGTCACCATTGTTGCCCCAGCTGTTACGTACATACGTAAGGATGCTTGCCACCTTGTCATCGTCTAGGCGCATCTGAGGCATCACACCATCATACTTTTTGCCATTTACGGTTATTTCACCTCTCAGCCCCTTCAATATGATATTTATGCCTTTGTCTTCTCTGGCCATAAGGTAGTCAGAGTCAGCCAATGGCGGGAATGCCCCGGGCAGACCCATTCCATTCTGCTGGTGACAGGCAGCACAGTTCTGCTCGTATAGGGTTTTACCCATCACCATCCTTTCATCATAGCTTCTTTCAGGTATGGCAATTTTTTCCTTTTCTTCAGTAATGGTCTGAATGGCAGACCCTTCAGGCAAATAAACTCCTTCGCTCTGCTTTCCAGTAAATACTTCCTTGTCGTCTTCACCTTTAACATCCAGAAGACCGATGGCTCCTTTGTTGAATGCCCTGAAGATGGAATGGTCTACCATTACAAGGTGTCCTGGTACCTCGCACTTAAACTCCACTATGGCTGCACCACCGGCTGGTATGGCTGTCACACCTACATTGGTGTTTACCAAGTCTCCCCCATCTATGTATACTTTGTCAAATATCTCGCCTATGACATGGAAAGAAGAAATGAGATTTGGGCCGATATTTCCTACGTAAAGACGTACTGTTTCGCCAACTTTCACATCCAGCGCCTTTTGGTCCATCAGCGCACCAACAGAACCATTGAAGACCACATACTCAGGATTTTCGTCCAAAGCCTTCTGCATGTCAAAAGAGCTAAGTCCCTGCTCACCAAATTTCTCTTTGGTGTAGAACTCGCTTTGCATGATGTAGTACTCTTTGTCTACCTCTGGGAGGCCACCGTCCGGCTCTACGAATATCAATCCGTACATGCCATTGGCGATGTGCATACCAACAGGTGCTGTGGCGCAGTGATAAATATATAAGCCTGGGTTGATTGCTTTAAATGAAAACTGAGTGGAATGACCGGGTGCAGTCATGGATGCCTCGGCACCACCGCCCGGACCTGTAACTGCATGCAGGTCAATATTATGAGGCAGTTTACTGCTAGGGTCGTTCCTTAGGTGAAACTCGACAAGGTCGCCTTCATTTACCCTGATGAACTGTCCGGGTACCTGGCCGCCGAATGTCCAGAAGTTGTAATCTACCCCATCGGCTAGCTTCATTACCTTTTCTTCCACATTCATTTTTACTATCACCTTCTTATTGTTCTTATACTTTCGGGCAGGTGGTACTTCTGGAGCGTAAGTCAGCTCAGCTTCATACTCTCCATCTATTTTCTTGCTGTCATTTGCCTCAGGCTCTTTGTCGCAGCCAAGTTTTGCAAACATCAGAAATAGGTGCAAGGCACGTTTTAATACAGTTACAGTCATCGTCGTAAGTTTTTGAGGTTCAACTTTCATGGCTGAAAGTATTTTTGTTGAATGTTTTGGTTTGATTAATTAACAATAGTTGATAGAATCATTATCTTGCGCAAGGTAATAAAAATATAAAACGTCGACGGGCAAATAGTGTCTATTATACGCCTCCTATTATTCCCAAACTAAAGTCTCCAATCCTTTCTACTAACATGATACTAATCTTGTATAAATAAGATTGTTATCAAATTTTAAGAATAATTGAATTCCATAAAATGAGCTAGTTCGAAAATGTCTTTAAGGTAGTATTGGAGGTCATACTTGAGCCAAAGTCCTAATATTTGATTTTTTTATATATAAGGAAAAGATGAAAAATATTTTACTGATCGTCTCTTTTATAATCACATGTACAGCATTGTCTTCTCAGTCGCAATCCAAATATGCAGGGGTGAGGGCAGGAGCTAATTTGTCAAGTACAGAGCCTAAGGGCATTGGGCCAAAAACTAAGATGGGCTATCATGCTGGTGCCTTCTATCATTGGGGTATTGGGGAGAAAACTGGATTTCAACCGGAGCTGCTCTATTCTACAAAAGGGTATAGAACAGAAAGAAATGTTAGGCTAACTGACGAAGTAGGTGAGTTGATATCTCAAAATGGAAAACTTGAGTTAAAGGGCGATTTCTCAATTGTAGAAGTACCATATTCATTTACACTAGGAAAGCAGACCGTGGCATCCAATTGTTAGTGGGCCCTACAATTGGACTGATCATTGACTCGAGTTCTAAGGTAGTGTGGTCTGCTGAAAACTTTGAGCAGGATGCTGACAATACTTTCGAAAAAGCTGCGACTTTCCAATTTGGAGCAATGGCCGGCATAGGTTATTTGCACAAAAGTTGCGTAGGCTTACAACTGCGATGGGATCAAGGCATCAATCCAATGTTTACAAATAATGGTGTTGACTTTAGAAACAACAATTGGATGTTGAGTTTGAGTTATAGACTGGGCAAGAGATAAGGATTTGCTGGAATGTCTATTCTGCTTTTTAAATCCTCACTGGTTCTTTAATCCTTCAAAACATGTAGGTCAGATTCAACATCGTTCTGCTATTCCCTTTAGTGGCATGGTGGCCATCTGTGCTGCTTATGGGCATCTGTAATGTGCCTCCCAGTGCTATGTTGCTGATGTACATGTTCAGGCCCAGGTTGGAGTAGTAGCCATCACCGCCTTTTTGCGTCTTGTGTGTATTGGCAAACTCATCACCCTTGGCATGTTCGTAGTAGAGTCCAGCGCTTGGCAGAAAGGATATTTTATCAACCTGTTGCCAATAAAATGCATTGGCAGAAGCAGTTATCCTGTCTCCAAACTTGTAGTCATGCTGATTGCGGCCATTGAGCCTGTAGGCCAGTTCATTGCTCAGGCCCACTTTGCTATATCGCACTGTATAGATGGCATTGGCTATATAGTCGGTGCTGCCGGTACCGGGCTGCAGATTGATGTTATCAGCGCTTCCATCCTGATGCATGGTGTGCTTGCCGGTTGCGAGTTTCACACCGCCACCAACCTGTAGCGTATGTTTGAAACTGTGATTTACGCTGTCGCCGGTGTTGATGAGTGAGTAGTTGGCCAGGAGCGTCACATCACCTAGGCCTGTAAATTTCGTGCTCCCCCTTGAGGTCATCTGCTCATTGATGGCATAAGGTGCAAACGTGAATATCTGCACATTACGCATCGGGACAAATCTTCCCCACAGCTCAGTGGTAGTATAGGTCTCATCCACCATGTCAGTATGCGTCATCGGTCTTCCCTCATGCATGTGAGTATGCGTACTGGTGATGGTATAACTGCGCGTGGTGTGGCGAAGGCCGATAAAGTGCTTGTGAAACTGTGGGAGTATGCCGAAATAGTTGCCGCCCATGGTGCAGCCCTTGTCGCATGCATGGCTGTTCATAGAAATAGTGAGGAGGGTCAGAATCAGTAAGATCGTCTTTTTCATGGCTGTCGATATGTAGTATATTATTTGACAAATCTCCGCCGCAGCTGACAGTCAGTTTATGATTTCAATCAGGTCTCGATAACAATTCAAAATTTAAGACTTTTTTCTCCGAAACTGATTTAAGTCATACTTCTTCAAAATTGGCATAATTAATTTTGGACAATTTTATTGCCAAGTGATTGTGCTAGGCTCGCTATAAGGAGGATATTGATATGTTAGATTTAGTACTGGATAAGGGTACAGAGCAGACCCTTGATCAAAAGAAGAAAGCAGCGAAGCTGAGAAGGGAAGAGCTTATGGCTGGCATAGCTAAACTGAAGAATGAGAAGAATGCCATCATTCTCGCACATTATTATCAGGTGGGAGACATCCATGAAGTGGCAGATTATGTAGGCGACAGCCTAGGCCTCTCGCAAAAGGCGGCAGAGACCGATGCAGAGATGATTCTCTTTGCCGGTGTGCATTTTATGGGTGAGACGGCAAAGATTCTTTCCCCTGAAAAGAAAGTAGTCATCCCAGACATGGATGCCGGCTGCTCACTTGCCGACTCCTGTCCGCCCGAACAGTTCAAGGCATTCTGCGATGCCAATCCGGACCATGCGGTGGTCACCTACATCAATTGCTCCGCTGAGATAAAGGCGCTGAGCGACATCGTCTGCACCTCATCAAACGCGGAGCGCGTTGTCGCTTCCATTCCAGCAGACGAGCCTATCATTTTTGCGCCAGACATTCATTTGGGCAGCTATATCAAAAAAATAACGGGCAGGGAAATGCTGCTTTGGAACGGTGCCTGCATCGTGCACGACAGGTTTTCTTTAGAGAAAATCAAAAAGCAGAAGCTGAAATATCCCACGGCAAAAGTGCTGGCGCACCCGGAGTGCAGCGGCAATGTGCTTGACCAGGCGGACTATGTTGGTTCCACAGCAGGAATCATGAATTACTCCAAGACCAGCGACACCGATACCTATATAGTAGTGACTGAGGAGGGTATACTGCACCAGATGCGGAAGGCGTCGCCAGAGAAACTGTTCATTCCCGCGCCGCTCGTGGAGCATACGGAATGTGCCTGCGGCGAATGTCCTTATAT
>Ga0181465_101381_pt1 | contig 10333 bp, 9 predicted proteins | sample InSIn3gowninarea_FD_119076 | JGI IMG/M metagenome (GOLD analysis project Ga0181465, IMG submission 119076) | Clean room microbial communities from NASA Spacecraft Assembly Facility at Jet Propulsion Laboratory, Pasadena, California, USA -... ...
AGTGCCCGAGACTAAAGTTAGCGCAGGCGGGCGGAGGCTGTGGACAGGAGAGGAGCCTAACACTGACGATGGACTGTTGTACTAGGGTCGACGACGTGGAAGACTCCTCCCTCCTCCGCCGCGGCGTCCCAGTCGCAAACTCCATTTTCGGCACAGCCCAGACGATCAACTCGGCCAACTACGTCTACTTCCTCGCCCTCAAAGAGCTCTCGAAACTCAGATCCCCGCAAGCAATAGACATATACACTGAGGAACTGCTGAACCTGCACCGAGGCCAGGGAATGGATCTCTTCTGGCGCGACACCCTGACCTGCCCCAGCGAAGCCGACTACCTCGAGATGGTCTCGAACAAGACTGGGGGACTGTTCCGGTTGGCCGTGAAGCTCATGCAGGCGGAGAGTGCGTCGGACATGTAACTCCCCCTTCTCCATTACTATTTCGCCGTTTCTCCAACATCCCTCGCCGTATTAAGGCGGATCCTCGAAGATACGAGAGAAAACCACTCTGACCCGCGCTCCGAAACAGCGACTGCGTCCCTCTAGTAAACACAACAGGCCTGCTCTTCCAAATCCTCGACGACCACCTCAACCTCCTGTCACCAACCTACACCGCCCTCAAGACCTTCGCCGAAGACCTGACAGAGGGCAAATTCTCCTTCCCCATCATCCACGCTATCCGCGCCGACCCGTCCAACCTCGTACTCATCAACATCCTCAAGCAGAAGACCAAGGACGAGCAGGTGAAGCGGTATGCGGTCGACTATATGGGCCGCATGGGCAGCTTTGAGTATAGTCGGCGGGTGATCAGGCAGCTGAGACGGAAGGCGTTGGGGCTGGTGGAGGAGCTGGAGGGACGGGTTGAGGGGGGCCGGGAGGGCGGGGAGGGGATTAGGGGGATCTTGGAGAGGATGAGGGTGGCGTGATGGCGCGCCTATAGAGTGAGCTGTTAATACTGCACATGTGAAATATGGGTGGCAGGATGAGCATCTCTGGCGTTGGAAACGCAGCTGGGGAGTGGGGGGCTTGCCGTTTTGCTGCATTATACGCACTTTTTGGTCAACGGTGGAACTTTATGAGAGGGGAGAACGCCGCGGCTTAACAGCGGTGTTGGTACCGAGGCGCCGTCGATCTCGACGGAGCATCCCAAGGTTAGCAGACATGCTGCTAAGTTCGAAGTGATTGGAGAGCACTATCTCCATCTTGCTGGTAGCGAGCGCAGACGGCGACAGAAGGGGTGGTGGGCTTGTATCATTTAGCCGCAACACGATGGCAGACACGTATACGCTCGCGAGTGGGATGGCGGAACTGTAAGATTGGATCAAATAAGTCGTCTTCGTTCGACACCGTTTCCATCTCATATCACGATCCTCTCAAAACTATACTTCCCCACCTTCCTACTAATCTCATACCCAATCTCCCTCTTACTCTTCACCTTGACCTGCCCGCCCGCGCTAACTTTAGTCTCGGGCACTTTACTCTCAACCTTAAATCCCAGCGGCAAGATCCTCCTCTCCGCCGCCTCCTCCGGCGTGGCCAGCGCAACCGTAACAGGCTTCCCCTTCCTCCTTTGCGCCTTCGCGCTCGGCAGGCCCGGCGTCCGTTGCTTCTTCGCCCCGTATCTGCAGAAATCGTCCAGCAAGCCGCGCATAAAGCTCGCCTCGTGCGTGCCCTCCAACGCAGCCGAGATCTCGAGGCGCAGCGAATGCAGCAGGTCCTCTGCACCGCCGTCTGCAGCGTTCAGCCCGGAGACGAGCCATCCTGCCGCGCCGATAGCGTCAAGAGCGCAATTGAGCAGCTCAGCGATGATCACGATGCCGCGATCTGAGGGGTCGCCGGCCTCGTCGCTTCGCCCGCTGGGGCCGGCGTCGATGTAGCGCGCCGTCCAGCCGCCGTCCGCGAGCTCGATGCGCAGGATCTGGATCAGGAAGATGATTTCGTGGTGGGAAAGGGTTGCGCGGAGGGCGGAGGCGATGTGGGAAGCGGGGAAGGAGTGGAGTTTTGTGAGCGCGGTGCGGAGGCTGCGGCTGCGGATCGCGAGGCCGTCTTCTAGGGTGCTGAGGGCGTGATCGAGGTCCGAGGAGGCGGCGTCTTCGGCTTCGGCGAGGTTGGCGTCGTTGTCGTCGTTGTTTGTGTCGTTTGCTACGCTGATCGTGCCGTTGGTAAGGAGGGGTGTGGGTGCTGGAATGGGTTTGTTGTCGAGGCTGCGGATGAGGAGTTGGATGGCTTTGACGGTCTGGGATATGTCGAGGTAGGAGGGCCCGTCGAGGATGCTGTGGAGGAGGTGCATCTCTGGGTCGTACTCGACGATCGCAGAGATGATGTCCGGTGAAGCAACAGAGGTTGAGCTATGACTGGCATCAGATAACGTCCGCAGCGCTTGGATGACCATGTCGGGTGTGAGAAAGCCCGAGATAACAAGCCAATGAAAGAGGTTCGGCGGATAAAACTGGATGGTGATTGATCCTGGCGTATCTTCTTCCTCTTGGAACGAACCATCACTTGGGTGAACCTGGGAGAAAATCCTACGCAGCGCGTACAATGCTTTGTGTCGATGAGCCTGGCGGTACCTGCTGGAGATGTGGTTCGGAAACTGCCAATCAGGAAGTGGACACTCTTCCGCCAGCACAAGCGATTGGTTCTCAAATGCAGAACTTGTTCCGTCGACTTTGTCGACGTTCGCTCTCACTCCACTGTCTGACTGGGTATCACCGTTGGCTCTACTTGGCTGTTTGGTACCATTCGGTAAACCCTTCGGTGCTGAGTCTCCGGCATTTGGCAGGGTGTTCTCTGCAAGTGGAATGCCCACACTCTCGGCAAACAGCCTCTCGAAGTCATCAATGTCGCCGTTCTCAAGATGTCTATCAAGCTCGGCCATTTTCTCGGGCCAAGTGGAATCCAGTGATCCTGTAGGGCCGACCAGACAGCCCTTCGGAGGCTTAGCCAAAGTACTTTGACGAGTGCTCTCCGTTCTGGCGCTCTTCTTGCCGATACCCCTTCCAATGGAATCTATCAACAAGCCCTCAGTTGCTCGGGTCCGCTTCGACGGAACCACATCAGTCCCGATGTGTATACCAATCAGTTCATCGTCAGCCAAACCAACAGCCAATCCAATATCCCCAAAGTAGGTTAAAAGGACTAATGATCCAAGGTTCGCGGCTGATTTGTCCTGCTTCCTTTTGGAGTTGGCTACTGCTTCAGCCTCCGAGCCAAGCGGTATCACGGCCTGGACGGAACCATATTTGACATCATAAATTCCACAGGTTGTTGCTGAAGATGCCAGCAGGAGCGAAGAAGACAGGCGGACGAAGCTTTGAAATGAAGAGGCGTCATCACCAAGCTCCGAAATTGTCCGTGGGAGTGTCCCTGAGAGGTCGTAGGTCGTGATTGTGCCAGCGAGCAGTTGATGAAGTGTACCAGACAGGGCATGGATATTATACAATGGCTGGCGTGCCGGATTATGGCTTCTAACATGAGGAGTGGGTAAATCCCAGGTCAGCAGATGTTGCATAGATGGGCGGCGGCTGGTGATAGAATCCGGCGACCTCGGCCGAAGTGCGTAAAGATGTAGCTTGCGTGGCTGGGTTTCTGTAACCGCGGGCTGGACTTCGGCAGTCACCACGCAAAGTATCCTGGTAGCTTCTGAGAGGCCGGAATCGCCGTCCAATGTGGGATCCAGTAGAGCAATGATATCTTCGCGACCCTTGAGAAGACCTTTTCTAGCGGCGGCCGCTTCGGTGTAGGAGATGTGTTCAACGGCAATACCATTTTTCTCTTGGGAAGAGTCCTGTGACCTATAAAGGCTACTAAGATTCTCACTCCACCTCTCCGTTGTGAGGTCCGCCGACAGGCACACCACTTGGCCGTCCGCATGAATGATCAAAACATCCTGGGTGGGGTCTCGTGATTGTGAACTGGCATTATTGGCGAGAACATCGACGGAGACGACCGGTTTCGACGACTTCGGGAGAGCGTATGAAGTCTTCGCGGGATTACCGGCGGATGCTTTTTTCACGTTTTCGGCGAAGCAAACAATTTGCGGCCTCGATTCACCCGCTGAGCCTGCTACAGAGGCATATGTGAGACGTCGCGACCCCTCGGATCCTTTGAGGTATACCGAGCATGGCGGCGCAGTGAAGCGGGTCTGGGGCGGCAAGGCGTAAGAAGCGACAAGGCGCGGGTTTTGTACCTATGCAATTCTCTTAGCACCACAGAAACTGGCCGACCTGCCTTCCATACATTGTAGATATTTATCCATTCCCCGTCCACGCTCACAGCAACTTCTGTCCTCTTTCTCTTCTTGGACCCATTTGATGCATATACAGTGGATGCAAGCGCGCGTCCATGGACTGAGGGCGGCAGTGAAGCCAAGGTATGGGGCGTCTCAATCGCCTTGCCGAACGACATGATTTTTGCCAGACGGGGAAGAATGCGTCTGCGTGGATCGTCAAGCAAGGGAGACTGCGAGTGATTCCTTCATACGCCGACACCACGGCGTCCAAAAAACTTCGAGATCGCAGACCGGCCGGGCCTTTAGATGATCCGCGGCTGAAGTGGCCGAAATCTTGGCGCGTACAAGCATCGCGTCTGACGACATGAAGCGCGTCTGCCGCTGAAAGTACCTCAACTTTAGCCACCACTACAAAACCACCTCTAGACAGCCCTGAAGTCGACTGCCTCGCACCTCCGAACCCCCTATGTGAACTTCCACTCCGACATCTGCTTCGAAATGATATGACGGACTGCAGGCTTCATGGCGCTTGCCGCGGTGCTTACGGCAATGACTCTAAGTGACAAGTCAAGCTTGCACCCCTTTTTCGACAAATCCCGACGTGCGTGAGCCTCATGTGAGATTAGAAATCAATGCTGAAATATTAATCACAGGTAGCAAACCCTCGACTGCCCAGGAACAGCACACAACCTCACCAACCTCCGATAGAACTATAGCGGACGTTGCATCAGATGCCGGAAGCAATGAACCTAAACAGAAGAAGCGGCCTGGCAGGAAGAAAGTCAAGGCTGAGGCTTCGGTTGGCACAGCCAAACAGGCATCGATACTGTCGCTTACCCAGGGTCGGGTCGCAGAAGGGCACGATGGCAAGGATGAAGCTACTTCCTTGGAGGACGACCCTAATCTCGACCGCCGGAAGCGTCGCAGGACTACCCCCGCAAAGGACGATGTTGTGCCGACTCCTGGGGGGCTACAGCCTGGTGCTCCATCGTCACTATCCTGGCACGAACAACTACGCGCAGAGGCAGAGAAGGGCCTTGGAGATACCCAGGCGGAAACTTTAGGCACATTAGCAGCGAAAAGCAGTGCAAGCGACAGCATACTCGTCCCGCAGACACCGCCACCTAATGACACCTTCATTCCCTTGCCTGTGCTGGCGCAGGTCAACCACCCACGATCACCCCAACCATTGCTCCAGAGCGGCCCGAACATGCTGGAGAGTGTCGACTATGGAGCCAATCTGAAGCAGCCTACGGCATCTCCACGGAAGACGACGCCCAAGAAGATGCTGAGGCTGAACGCCGCAGGCAGGTTCAGCTCCCCTGTACCAAATCCACAACCAGCACCGAGCGATATTGCGACGAAAATCTCGCCTGGCAAAAAGAAACGGTCTAAAAGAGTCAAAGGCCACAGAATTATCGTGATACGGTACGGACAAGCTGGTCAGGATAGAGCTGCAATAGGTAGGAGGATTCAAGAGATCTTGGATTCCAGCAAAATAGTTATGGATTCGCCGACAAAGCCCAAAAAGCCAGTTGGTCCACCGAAGCCCACCCATCCATTCTTCCTAGGGAAGACAAGTCAGGCCACTGGCGATGGATTAGAAATGGGCTCTAAAGCGACCACTCAAGACACTTGTAAACAGGCCGATGTCTTCTCTAGACCTATGAAGACGGCATCAACACCTGGGAAAATTAGGGCTCTAGCTCTAGCGGCTCACCCTCCAGACTCCGGCATACCCTCTTTTGCCGCTTTTGGAATGGAGCGAGCTAAATCATTAAGATATCCAGGATTGAGAGAAGCCCCTTGGCCTTGGAGAGGCACAGCTCATGTTCGGGAGCCGTTAGACGTCCAGTTGGCGTCTGATCTTGTCTGGGAACCGTCCGCATCTGTGACCCGCGGTTCCTTACCTGGTCGTCGGAAGATGAAGGATAACACCACTCGAATATCTACACAGGAGAATCTTATCTCCTTGTGCTCATGTGCTCTGGGCATCCGTTCAAGGAAGGACGCGCCGCATGAAGAAGACCGGGTTTCGGAGATGCTACGCGTGCCGAAAAGATTACTCGTGACTGGGGCAGACATGCAGTGTGCCGCCCGAAGGGAACTTCGGTCATTCTCTGCGCTTCATAATGAAGATGAGTCAGAGATTTTCACCGCAGATGATCACCTTGCGATCGCCCATCCAGCATTGCGAAGGCTGTACAAGAGTATCAACAACACACTGACAGCGTGGGAGAAAGGCCAATGCGAGACGCGGACCTGGACACAGAAGTATGCGCCAAAAGTTGCCGAAGACGTTCTTCAGTCCGGCACCGAAGCCATTATATTGAGGGACTGGCTTAGGGGTCTGACTGTTTCCGCCGTTGAGGGCGCCTCCAAAGATGCTCCCAAAAGCTCTGGCCTATCGTCTCGAACAACTGCCGCCAAAGCTGCGACTAGCAAGCCGGTTAAGAAAAGGAAGAAAAGGAAAGCTGAAGATCTTGACGACTTCATCGTCGACAGCGATGGAGAGATGGCTGAAATGGACGAACTCACTGGTGCGGAGGATTTGGTAACTGGAGAGTTAGGACGCGCTCAAAAAAGATCCGTAGTCCGGACCGGTGACCTCGAATCTCGCAATGGCCGTCCAAGCAAGATGGCGAATGCCGTGTTGCTGAGCGGACCGCACGGATACGGCAAGACAGCTGCTGTTTATGCCGTTGCGAAGGAGCTCGATTTCGAAGTCTTCGAGATCAACTCGGGCAGTCGTCGAAGCGGCAAGGATGTGCTCGACAAGATCGGCGATATGGTGGAAAACCATCTTGTTCAGCGAGGTTCTGGAGGTTCCACCGCCGGGAGTGTTGCAGATGATATGTCACGCCTTTCGGACGCCCTCAATAAGGACCTCCAGAGCGGCCGGCAAGGCACCATGAACAATTTCTTCAAGCCCGCCATTCAGAAGAAAGCCTCACCAAAGAGCGAGCACCAAACTGTCAAGGCCCGCAAGGATACCTCGAAGGACGCTGCGAAGCAATCCCAGCCGCGGCAGCAAAAGCAATCCCTAATTCTGCTCGAAGAGGTTGACGTACTCTTCGAAGAGGACAGGCAGTTCTGGATGACCGTTTTCAATCTCTTAAACCACTCCAAACGCCCGATCATTATGACATGCAACGACGAGAACCTCATCCCTCTAGACGCTCTTTCGTTACATGCCATACTCCGGCTCACCCCACCGCCGTCCGATCTTGCTACAGACTATCTTCTTCTCCTAGCAGCGAATGAAGGCCACTTACTCAAGCGCGAGGCCGTCTCAAGCCTTTACGAGTCAAAACAGCATGACCTCAGAGCTAGCCTTACAGAACTTAACTTCTGGTGTCAGATGGCAGTGGGCGACCAAAAGGGCGGGTTGGAATGGATGTTTCAACGGTGGCCACCTGGCTGCGACGTGGATGAACATGGCCGCACCATTCGGGTTGCCAGCAAAGGAACGTATCAAGCGGGCATGGGCTGGCTTGGCCGTGATTTAATCGCTGCAACCGAACACGTCGGCTTTGATAGGGATTTTGAGGTGCTCCGCGAGGTTTGGGACAACTGGCAGTTGTCAGCGGACTGGGATCAAGACAGTTTTCAGAGTACCGCTTGTTTGGAATTGCTTGGAGATGGGGATTCTTTGGCGAAAGACACTAAGGCTTTGAGTGATTTGGAGAGCCTGCTGGATGCGGCGAGTGCGGCCGATGTGTATTGCAAGATCGGCCTTCCCACCGGCAGACAGGTATGTCCATCTACCTGAACTCTGATGTTCGTTTACTCACAACTCGGCAGGAGAGCATCGACACCACCCAACCTCCGATAACCGACAAGGCACGCTCGAACTACATCGAAGGCCAACCGGTCCTTCAAGCCGACCCCATCATCGACTACTCCGCCACAGACGCCAAGCTCGCACTAAGCACGCACCTAAGCATCGAACGCCAACTCGCCGCCTCCGACTCTATCGAACTCGAGCCCACTTGTCAACCGCTTACTGAATCAACTCTAATCAACCACATCCGAGCTTACACGAACCACACCCGCACCCACGAGCCCCTCACCCGTACCGCCTTCTCCACCGCCTTCGACCCCATCTCCGAGGCCCCCCTCTCCGGCCTCTCCCACTCCTCCGCTGCGCTAACAGCCTCGTCCTTCGACCGCCCCTTCAGCATCCTCACGACCGATCTCGCGCCCTATGTTCGGAGCATTGCGGCCCACGATCTCAGGCTCGAGGAACAGCGGGTGCGGCTTAGTGGCCTGCTTTCGGAGGGCGGACGTGGGAACGGGAAGAGGGTCCGCACGACGAGGGCCGCGAGGAGTGCGCTTGAGGGCGGGAAGAGGGAGAATACGAGGCGGGAGAGGTGGTTTGGGAAAGAGCTGAATCTTGCTTTGGTGTTGAGGACGGGTGGGAAGGAATGGGCTGGCGCGGTTGGCGGCGTGAGGGAGGGGGATGGGGTGGCTGGGTCTGCAGCTGGGTCCGCGGATGAGGGGAGTGCGGCGGATAGGCAGCTAGATGCTGAGTAGGGAGATGGAAGGGGTGAAGGTCGAAGCTATAGTCGGTGGCATTGCTCATTTACGCGCACATTTGCTTTTTGCCTCATGGCTGGTGGACTCGGCGCTGCGCACTGCAACGGCGCAGGATGGAGAGGACCGACATCTTTGCTCTTTGCTCTTTGCGGTTTGGTGACCTCAATTGGTAGCATTGCAGGAACAGGCGCTGGCGAGATGTGTACAGTCGGATATATCTGCGATATACAACATCAGGATTTAGCCTGAAGAGAGTGAGTTCTTGGTCGTTGTTCTTTCCCCAACGGAGGGATTGTGGAATGGGTGTACTATGAAGCTGTTGTGCGAGTCAGGATGCACCGCGAGTACTGGAGTGGAGCGACTGGAGCACTGGATCAATGAGATTCACAGATGGGGTTTAACGAAACACGCATCAAGCTGCAAGGACGACGTCAAGCTGCTTCTTCGGGGTAATGGGATTCGCACGTCTGATATCGGCGTTGAACTACGGTGATCTGGGCGCGCCGCTGTAAATAATCTGTGATATGGCAACATCACCGGTATCCAATCAGCATTGATATTATTGACACCCACAGCGCCCTCATAGCAGAATACATTTCTAGAACGTCCTTGACCCTGTCCCACCGTCCATTAGCTTTCGAATTCGATCCTTTGTCTGTGCCACCACGATACGTTCACGGGGACTTTTGTGACAGATGCTCAGGCAGCTCACACTGCTGTGAGCCTCTTGTAGTCTGCTATACGCTCTACGTGCTACCTCCTCGTCTCACGCAAGACTCCGTCGTTCACTCATGTGACCTACCTCACGCTACTGTTCACCGTCATCACGTGTCTTCATTGTACTTCCTCTGTACATCACTCGTCTTCGCTGCACCCTGTCCAGTATAACGTCCCTCTATCGCCTTTCTCTACAAAAGATTATCATAGTGAAATGATCCATGGAGAACAAAACAGCAAAAACTCATTTCTGAGGAAACCCCTGCCGTGTTGGGGAATTTATTCCGGCCTAGGAGTCGTACATCATCGTGGAGAACGACAGGATCGTGGCGGTTGTCGACTAGGAAATGGCTGGCTACTTCGGAAAAGGTGCATATCAATGCCCGATGGCCTGTTCCGGGCGCTTATGCGGACTTAGGCCTGCCTGAGGAGGGGATGAGGGATATGTTCTTCTGGAAGGATCTGTATGCGGTGCAGCCCAATTGAGAAGAGAGTTGGGGTTTCCATTGGTCTCATCTTGGGTGCTATAGAGAGGTCTGAGATGAGCAAGCGGCTTTGGATTTGGTATAGTCAGGGCGTTCTTGATTTGCACTCCAGAGATGTCTTTTCTGCTCATGCGGTTACACAGTCAGTCTCCTAACCCTCGAATCAACAGCAGAGAAAGGATGGGACACGATAGTTATGTCGTGTAGACTCATCCGTGTATGCGGCGAGGCCTTTTGACTCCCTCCGTTGGGGAAAGAACAACGACCAAGAACTCACTCTCTTCAGGCTAAATCCTGATGTTGTATATCGCAGATATATCCGACTGTACACATCTCGCCAGCGCCTGTTCCTGCAATGCTACCAA
>Ga0181465_101382_pt1 | contig 10332 bp, 9 predicted proteins | sample InSIn3gowninarea_FD_119076 | JGI IMG/M metagenome (GOLD analysis project Ga0181465, IMG submission 119076) | Clean room microbial communities from NASA Spacecraft Assembly Facility at Jet Propulsion Laboratory, Pasadena, California, USA -... ...
CCATGAAGCAGGAATAACAATAAATCAACTGCACCTGGCAGAGTTTTTTCTAGAAAAAAAAGATACGGTCTCCACTATTGAATATGCGTTGGCGGCAAAAGACTTATCTCAAAGGAGTAAGAATATGCGAGATCTATTACGTTCCTTGCAAATCCTTTCTACTGCAACAAGCAATGGTTCTTTAGCTTACGCAAATGAATATATTAAACTTAGTGATAGTCTTCAAAAAGTAGAACGAGCTGTCAGAAATAAATTTGCGAGAATTCGTTTTGAGACGGATGAGTATATTTCACAAACTGAAAGGCTGAACCAACGAATACTTCAAATTTCTCTGACTACATTAGGTATATTAATAATTTTTGCACTATTGTATGTTATAAAGGATCAAAGATCCAAGAATAGGCTTGTCAAGCAGAAGCAGGTTGCGAATGAGGAAATTTATGGCTTGATCTTAACTCAAACAAAGAAATTCGAAGAAGGAAGAGAAAAGGAGAAGCAGTATATTTCGCGAGAGTTGCATGACGGGATTCTGGGAAAACTTTTCGGGGTGCGATTAAGCCTGGATTCGCTTAATGAAGAAGATGACGTTGAAAGCAAGAACAAAAGATCTGAATGCATTGAAGAGATTCAAAAAATTGCGGAAGAAATACGACTTGTTTCACACCAACTCAATAAAACTTCGATGATTGATGTGGATTTCAAATTAGTTTTAGAAAAACTTATTCAAAAGGAAAAGAGGCAGGTAAATCTTCATTTAATTGTTGATCCTTCTATGGATTGGGAAAATGTCGAAAACGATGTGAAGATTAATCTCTATAGAATTATACAGGAAAGTATCAATAATATCCATAAGCATTCTAAAGCTACGAAGGCTCTTGTTGAAATTAATAAGATCGAAGATCGGCTCTTACTCCGCATAACAGATAATGGCACGGGTTTCAATTCTAAGGAATTGAATCATGGGATTGGTTTGAAAAATATGCAAACGCGTGTCAGGAGTATTAACGGAAAAATTTATTTTAAGTCGGGTTCAGGAGGTTTAGAAATAAAAATTGTTGTACCCATTAATTAATTCGAGAAAATTTATTGCCATGGAAGAGCGAAGAGAAATAAAAATATTACTCATAGATGATCATCATATGATTCTGGAAGGATATAGAAACGTACTTTCAAAATCAAGAATAGATAAGGTGGATTTTTCAATAGATACTGCAGAAAATTGTGAACTTGCATGGCATAAAATAAAGAAAGGAAATTATCAGGTAGTTTTTCTGGATATTAATTTTCCTGTTTCTGAAAATAGTAAAATCCTTTCCGGAGAGGACCTAGGAATTAAAATAAAAAAGGAATATCCGCTAATCAGAATCATCATCCTGACAATACTTGAAGATTCCTTCCGGTTGCATAATATTCTGTCAAACATAAATCCCGATGGCTTTCTCTTGAAAGGGGAAACTACCTCTAAGGAATTGGTGAGGTGTCTGGAAAGGGTGCTTCATTCCCCACCTTATTATGGAGCTAAGGTCTCAAAATTACTCCACTCCGGGAACACTCAAAGATTTTACTTAGATGAAACTGACAGAACGATGCTCTATCACTTATCCTTAGGTGCTAAAACAAAAGATCTTCCCGGACATGTAAATCTTTCTCTTCGTGCAGTAGAAGATAGGAAAAGAAAGCTTAAGGAAATTTTTGGTGTGAGTGGGGAGGGAAATAAAGCCTTACTCGAAAAAGCAAGAGAAAGTGGATACATTTGAGCCTAAGGCCCGATTAAATAGGAATACCAATAATCAAACTTAAATTGTCTCTTCCTAATTTTCCCTTCGGTGCTAATCTCTACAATAGAAGCTTAAAAAATTCCCATCACCATAGAATCCATAGATTAAGCCTGTCTCTATAATCTGACAACCTTAGAAGGATTCAAAAATCTCCTAAACTAAATGATCGGCCAAAATGAACCCACCTGACACAGAATTTTATTAGCCTTGTAAGTCGCTTGATCACTCTAAAAATGTCTCAATCTCCTCTCGAGTTTATGTCCACTTATAATGATTACAGGCCAACAAGACATTTAGTTAATGATAAAAACGTGGTTTCCCCACATAAATTATGTGGATTAGAATAATTCTATATGTTCTTGAAGATTTAACTTGGAACAAGTTAGCTAACATCAAAATGATTTTTAACCTGCCGATTGCATTAAATCAGTCGGCAAAAAACTTTACTATTATGAAAAATTTTAAAACAATTACTTTCGGAATGATGTGTTTATTTGGTTTTACTGTAATGGCAGTTGAACCCAATGAATCAGTAAAAAGTAGCTCTATAGAAGAATCTGCTGTAAAGGCTTGCTCTCTGACTTATTCTGCATGTGACGACCTTTATCCTTCAAGTCATTCTGGTTTTGTAGACTGTATGGAGCGCGGAGGCTGCTAAATTAATAGATTGAATTAATAATTTTATAATCTTTGTTGTACGGTATTAATGTTTTGGAAAATAGTTCAACACACCACTCATTTCTGTTTTACAGCAAAGATTATTTTAAAAATTTATTATGATTAAATACGTTAAAATTTTTTCAATCCTCTTTCTTTTTTTATTCAGTTTGAATCTTCAAGCTCAGCATCAGACTGGCATAATTACCTATGAAGGTGTTGTTAATGAAAAGTTTGTAGATAGTTTCTTAACTGCTTATAAACTAGAAAAAAGACCGATGGCTGTGAAACAAAGGGTAGTAGATGCGATGAGAAATGCGAAGCCTGAAGAATTTATATTGAATTTTCAGAATAATGAATCCTATTTTTATAACATACCTGACCTGGAACAGGAGGGTTTTAATATGGGCAGTAGGGCTGGGACAATTCCATATTATACCAATAGTGTTACCGATACAATTATTGAGCTGAATAAACATTTGGGTTACATAGCTCTAGAGCCTGTTGATTGGGAAATTACAAACAAGACTAAAACCATAGGAGATTATAAATGCTATCAAGCTATTGTGACAGAAAAGCTTTTCAGCCGGCAGGGAAACTATTATTATAAAGATGTCGTTGCCTGGTTCACCCCAGAAATCCCAGTCAGTTTTGGGCCAAAATATTATAAGGGACTTCCTGGACTGATACTGCAGATCGAGGACAAAGAATATACTTTAACTGCAATAAAGATTAAATTGAATCCTTCTGAAGATATAAAAATCAAAAGACTGGAAAAGAATGATAATGTCATAACCCAAGAAGAGTCCTATAGGCGCATTAAAGAGGTGGAAGGTGACAGGAAGAAAAGAATTTCCAATAACCGATAATTTTCATTTTCTATACCTCCCATGCATGAATATCAAAACATATATACTTCTTTTTTCTCTTGTTTTTTTTCAAATTAATGCTTTCTCCCAAAGCACATTAACCGGCACGGTACAAGACAGCCAAAATAGTCCCTTGGCAAACGCTAATATTATAGCTGAGCCGCTGGATTCCCTGCAAAAGATAAAGTTTGCTATAACTGGAGAAGAGGGGGAATTCAGGTTAAAACTGGAGAATATAGGTTATAAGATTACAGCAAGTTATATGGGTTTTGAGCCTTTCATTTTTGATTTTAAAGCTTCAGGGACAATAACCAAAGACATCATCTTAAAACCCAGGCCAGAAGGCCTCGAGGAGGTGGTCATCCAGATGCCGGTGGTGGTAAAGGAAGATACAATTATTTACAATGTGGACAAGCTGGTCACCGGCGAAGAGCGTAAACTCAAGGATGTCCTTAAAAAACTGCCTGGGGTGGAGGTGGACCGGGATGGTACTATCAGGGTGCGCGGGAAAGAGGTTGCGGTTATGCTCGTAGAGAACAAAAAGTTCTTTGGCGGCGGGTCTAAATTGGCGGTCGATAATATCCCCGCAGGTGCCGTAGATCAGATTGAGGTCCTCGATAATTACAATGAGGTCGCTTTTTTAAAGAACGTTTTTGACAGTAATGAAATGGCCATGAATGTCAAACTGAAGGAGGACAAGAAAAACTTTGCCTTTGGCGATATTGAGGCAGGAAAGGGCAATCGTGACTTTTACAGGGCGCACAGCAATCTTTTTTATTACAGTCCCAAGACGAACCTTAATGTTATAGGTAATCTCAACAACACCCGGGAACAGGTGTTTACCTATGAACAGTATTTCAATTTTAAAGGCGGGTTGAATTCAGTTTTTAATCAGGGGAATACCAGTTTTGACTCTTCTAATGATGATTTTTCACAGTTTTTGGAAAGCGCGGATGTAGTGGAAAGCCAAAGGCAATTTGGAGCACTGAATATTTCACAGGAAGTCAATAACAAACTGAATATTTCCGCCTACGGTATTTTTTCCAAAACCAAAGAAGAGACTTTGGTGCAAGCTACCAAGAGTTATAACACCTTTATCGAACGTAGTGAACTCTCTTCTGCCACAGACAATTTACTGGGCATCGGTGATATAAAAGCGGTGTATTTACCAAACCTGACTGATCAGTGGTATTTTAAGGCTCAGTTTAAAAAGACGGATAATGGGTACCACAACCGTATAAAATCGGCGGTAGATACACTAAACAATAGCTTTCTGACTCGTGGTGATGTAGCGGGATCATTTTTTAACCAGAGCATAGAATGGCACAGGAAAAGTTCAAGGAAGCATACCTTTTCCTTTGCGGCAAATTATACTTTTGAAGAGCGGGCGCCAAAAACCTTTTGGGAAACTTCAGATCCTATTTTACATGGTCTGATTCCGATTGTTGAGCAAACGGTGGTGCGGTTAAACCAGTCAAAGTGGATAAAGAACAACCAGTTGGATGGCATTTTTAAGCATTACTGGATACTTAACAAGAACAATCACATTTACTCCACGCTCGGTAATACGTATCTGAACCAGCAATTTTCCACTCAGGAATTTCAGCAACTGGATAATGGGAATATGAACGATTTCTCCAATGGAAATTTCGGCAATGAGCTGGATTTTATCTTGAACGACCTGTTCTTTGGATTCCACTACAAATTTCAGCTGGGAATATTATCTTTTGATCAGGGCGTGTTTTTACATCACTATCATTGGAACGTAGCGCAGCAAAGCACTATTTCAAAAGATAAAACATTGCTGTTACCAAGCTTTTCGGCGGAAGCCAAACTCAGCCAGACGAAGGAAATTGAATTTGATTATAGGCTCCAGTCCTCCTTTTCCGATGCCTCTCGATTTGCCAATAAGTATTATTTGCGTTCCTACAACAGTGTTGCTCAGGGAAACGAAAACCTTGAAAATGGACTGAGTCACGACCTTAAATTGCGCTTTTCCAAATTCAGCACCTACAGGGGGTTTCGGTATTATGCCGTCGTCAATTATATCGAGCAGGTACAGGGGGTGGTTAATTCAGTGAACTATGAGGGCATCAACCAGAACCTAATGCCTATACTGCTGGACGATCCGGAAAGCCGATGGATCCTCTATGGGAATATCAGAAAAAAAATTAGCGATATCGACTTTCGCGCGGGGATGCGTTATAGTGCTTCGAAGTATAATCAATTGGTAAATTCAAGTTTGACGGAAAATAAAAACAGCAGCTTCGCATATGACATTTCGGGAAAAACGTTATTCGACAATTTTCCTGTAATTGAGCTGGGTTTTCGGCAAAGTTTTGGTAGCTACACGTTAAGTGGAAGGGAATCGGAATTTGTGACCAGTGCGCCCTTTTTAAATATTGATTACGACTTTTGGAATGGGTTAATTCTTTCCTTATTTCCAGGGCCTGTAGTAATTGGTCATGTACACCTGTAGTATCTCCAGATTTAAGCGAAGCGTATGCTTTATTATCCAGAAGAACAGCATATATTTCCGGATCGGAGAGAAAAAGGTTATCCTTAGAGTTGAGAGCATCATGGAAATAGTTAACCGCCTGCTGGAATTTTCCCTCCTTATGGTAAACTACTCCTATGTTATTCCAGAGGAAGTAAAATTGATCTTGTCTCTTGCTTTCTGCTAAAAAATTTTCAGCCTTCTCATAGTATTTTAGTGCTAGAGAATAATCTTCCAATTCGCTAAAAACTGTTCCTAGATTGTTATATGCTCGGTATAAGTAATAATTTTCCCCCAGGGGTTTCAATAAAGAGATGGCTTTAGTTGTTGTCACTTCACTTCCAGTAAAGTCCTTCACATCTTTTTGAATTATAGCCATATTGAGAAGTATTTTCGCTGAATTAAACTCACTCCCAATTAGCTCATAAATCTTCTCAGCATTATTATAATAAAAGTAGGCACTATCCTCAATATTATTATAATGATAATAATGAGCAAGATCCCAATATGTCAAAGCGATCGCTGAAGAGTCTTCAAGAGAAACCGCCAATCTATTAGCTTCCTTGTTGGAAAGAACAAATTTGTTCGAATCCTTTAGTTTAAGATATTGATATGAAATCTCTAGGAGCATTTTCTTCCTTAAACTATCATTCCCCACTTCTAAAGCTCTTTGATAGGCCTCATCTAAAATTTTCTGCTTCTCAAAAGCACTCAAGCTATCTGAAAAACCACGTACTGAATAAGTATTACCTATTACAGAATCTCTCTTTTCATTACAAGAATGAAATAGCAAAAATAAAAATATTATTTTTAGGAGGTTTTTCAAAGACTTGGCTAGAAATGTAAAAGTGCCAATTTAATTAAAAAACCCTGACATATAAGTGCCAAGGTTTTCTATTGATAGATTTTCAATTTCCTCTACTATCCTCTACCTTACCTCCAGTGTATTCTCCAGTATCAGCTGATATGTTTTCGACTTCCAAGGTTGTTGATTTTTCGTTTATTTCCTCTGGCTCACAAGATTGTGCGAAAAGGGCAATTAAAAAAATACATGTAAGGCTTCTTAAAATTTTCATGACATAAGTAATTAATAATTAAACATTGATGATGCGGCCGATGACCATTGATGGTTCGATGTTTAATCATGCATGATGGATGGAGTGTTACCTGAATCCTAAAGAAGCTTCTCTTTTTTAAACCATGTTAAAAGTATCTTAAATCAAATTCTTCATTGCCCTATTTCTCTAACATTTAGCCATATTGGCGGTTCTATTAGTTTCTGAATCATATTTACTAGTTACTGACGATTTATTCGTGTCCTCTCAAACATCTTTTCGTATGAGGGCACCAGTTCGGGCAATCAATTAGAAAAAATTGCCTTTTGAGATAGAAGCTGTTCTAGGAAATCGAGGTTGTGCCGGTAAGATCTGGAAAAGGGCAGGGTAACCTTGTTGTTATTTAAGAAGCATCTCAGTTTTCCGAAGTTTATTCGGGAGATATGGTTTTTGTTTACTATATAACTATGATGAATCCGTAAAAAATTTTCTGGCAACTCCGATTCAAAAGATTTGAGGGTCTTAAAGGCACTCACCTTGGACCCATCGGTCAACACAAAATCTGTGGCATTGTTATCTGCCTGAAGAAAAATGATATCATCAATTTCAAGGAGAGTATAATCTTTATAGGACTTCAAGCATAAGGTATCACGTAGGAAAACCTCCCGTTTTTTTACCAGTTGTAAAACGGTTTTTCGAATCTCCAGCTCCTTACCCGGTGTTAAAAGATAATCAAAGAATTTATTCTTTAGTGCTTGATAAGCCTTTGTCTCATCCAAAGAAAGCGCCACATACAGAGGTTTCCGCGAAATATGTTCATCGATTTCTTTACAGTAGGAAAAAATGTCACCAGGTGTGATTCCTTGTTCTGCATCAACATTAACAAAGACAACATCCGGTATCGTCTTCAAAATTGAATTTATACCAACCTCATAGTCTTCCGTTATTCCTTTACAGATGAATTCCGGAAAATCTTTGAACACTTCCTCAATGTTATTAATGGTGTTGAGATCCTTTTCAATAATGAAGTAAGAATGCGGCACGCCTCATTTTTGAATCCAAAATTATACTTGTCAGTATAAAGCTAGTATTGGTTTTTCCGTGAGATAAATGTGGTAAACCCACGTATTTCAATTTCTATTCCGCACTGGTATCTTTTCTAGCTCCATTTCCTTGTTTTCATATGGGAACAACCATTTACCAATCACTATTCTCCTTGTTAAGCGAAGAACAAAAAATTTTTACTAGAACTTACATTGATGCATTAAAATTTTGCCGCTCTTTAGAGCTTTTGGCATCCCATAGATTCCAGAAACTTAATCATGACGTGTATCATCAAACACATTTAAAAAACGTGGTTTTACCACAAAAAGAATGTGGGTTATACGATACTAATATTTCTACAAAGATTTAACTTTGAAAACGTTAGCTAACAGGAAATGATCCTTTTAGACTATCGGTAAAATAATCCGGCATTAAATTTTGATCAGGAAAATCATTTTTTTGGGTTTAACTGCCAGTCAAACAGGACCGTGACGTATTTTACATTAAATGTATCATTGGCCAATGATTTTGCTCTTTATTTGCTTCAAAATAGTAAAGTAGGGTTTATACCAAACCGCAAAAATGGTGTGCTCAATAATTTAAAATTTTGTAACATGAAAATATTACATTTAATTCCCTTTCTCGCATTATGTTTTGTTCTATCCAATGAAGCTTATGCGCAACAACAAGATAGTAAAAGTACTGTCCTAGTAAATCCTCCCAATAGTTCAGCAACACTTTCCGTAGAAGGAAACCAGATTACCGACCTTACACTTGATAACAGTAATTTTTTAGGAGTACTTTTAAATGTTCCAGAACCGAAACCATTCCAAGGAAATTGGAGTGTTACTTTATTACCTTTTGGTTCTGCAACAAAAGAATACTCAGTGTTTGCTGAGTTACCTGTGTATTGGACATGGACCGTTACGACCTATTCCGATGTGGCTAGTGTCTTAATAACAGCCACTTGGCAGGCATTGTAAATTAATAACAATATTAAATCATTTAATCATGAAAAGAGTTATAAAATCAATATACATTTTTGCTTTAACCGTTTTTATTTTTAGCTGCAGCAAAGATGATAACATTACTGATGTAAACAAAAATCTAGAAGAAGCTACCTCTGTACAATCCTCAGTAAGTGCTAAACCATTTGTTGAAAGCAACGAAGAACTGGACGTAAAAATAAATTTAACGAATCCTGATTTCATGAAAAACCTCAGTGACACGGAAATTGCGAAATTAAAGGCAGCTGTGTATAGGTTCTATAGTACAGTTTATGTCAAAGATAGTAATTATTATACTTCTCTTGTAAGTGCCGCAGAGATCAATATTTCAGAAGATTTATTCAAGCTGTTTCAAGACAATCTTGACCATATGAATCAGAATATTAATAAATTAAAAACCAAGGAAGGTAAAGAAGATAAAGTTACTGTACAGCAAGTTACTCCGGAATATTTAGATTCGCTTTTGAAGTGAAAACTATTAGTTTAAGTATAATTCAACAATTTGAAATATCGGGGCCAACTAGCCCCGATATTTGTTTTATTCGCTAAAACTAAAATTCTGAGATGGCATGAACGGTTACTTCTTTCGATTCCAGAAAAATATCCAAGCCATTATCCAGATAACCCAGATCACCGACCAGATCATCCCTGATATAAAAGAGTGGTAGAATCGTCCTTTGGAGCCTCTGTATTGCATTGTATGGCTGGATGCGATGCATTATAAAGTTAAAGTAGATGGGAAAATAACCCATAAAGCACTCTACAACTTTTTGGGCATTACCAAAGAAGGAAAAAAGGAAGTCCTTGGAATGTATATTTCTGAGAGCGAAGGGGCCAATTTTTGGTTACAGGTACTCACAGATTTACACAACCGTGGATTGCAGGACATCCTGATTGCCTGTACCGATAACTTAAAAGGATTTACAGAGGCGATCCTGGGCGTTTACCCCAAAAGCCCAGGTGCAGCTTTGTATTGTGCATCAAATTCGTAACTCACTCAAGTACGTGGCCTCGAAAGATCAGAAGGAGTTTATGAAAGACCTTAGAAAAGTCTACAAAGCCGTCAACAAGGATGTAGCAGAAGATGAGTTGTTGAACTTGGAAGAGAAGTGGGGTAGTTAAATACCCTGTGGTCATTGAAAGCTCGCAGCGCAATTGGGAGCAGCTACCCCAAGTATTTTCAGTATACTGAACCTATTAGGAAAATTATTTACACTACCAAAGCTGTGGAGGGCTTCCATCGCCAGATCAGAAAAGTCACCAAAACCAAGGGAGCCTTTACCAGTGATATGTCTTTGCCCCGAAGCGTATTTCCCGGAATGAAGAGCAACGGAATGAAGGGGAATGTGCTGGAGGGACAATGAATCCTCCTTGATAAGCGCTAGATCGGGTCTGTAAATTAAACTCTGTCTGACCTTTCAATTC
>Ga0181465_101043_pt2 | contig 10324 bp, 7 predicted proteins | sample InSIn3gowninarea_FD_119076 | JGI IMG/M metagenome (GOLD analysis project Ga0181465, IMG submission 119076) | Clean room microbial communities from NASA Spacecraft Assembly Facility at Jet Propulsion Laboratory, Pasadena, California, USA -... ...
TGATTACCCGAGGGGCTTCAATGTCTTCATAAACTCGGTCGAAGAAAATTAGGGGAACCCGGCGGTTCTTTAAACTCCTTAGGTATTCGTGATCATTCGCTTCGCCCGAGGCAGACATGATAATACCTTCTACCCTGCCGTTATATAAATTGGTAATGAAAGACACTTCTTTTTCAAAAACGTCGTCAGTTACATAGATTAGTACGTGGTAGCCATGTTCTCGAGCTACTTTCTCAATACCTTTAATCGCTTGCGAGAAGAAGTTATTGGCAATTTCAGGAACGATAACGGCAATCGTCTTGCTTTTTTGTTCGCGCAGGTTACTGGCATAGTGGTTAGGCTGATAATTTAATTCCTTGGCGGCAGCAAGAATTCTGTCTTTCGTCTCCTTATTAATGTCGCTGTTTCCGCGAAAAGCCCGGGAGACAGTTGAGGTAGACAAATTCAACGCTTCTGCCAATGTCTTAATATTTACCTTATCCATAATTCCCTAGTATCTTAACGTAAGTGAGCGTTGCGATTATACGCAAAAACCGAAAACAAAAATACAAATTAGAATGTATAGTGATGACGTTCCCGAAAAAACATTTTCGCTCGTTTTAAAGGACTATACCCTCACGATAAAGCTTTTAATCTGCGGGAATTCGGCGAGAAAAACAAACATTTCCAGACGGTTTTGATTTATAGTTAAGATAACATTTACCTGAACTTTGAAAAGATACGGCCTACTCACACTGAAAATCCTGTTATGGATACTTGGAAGTGTTATCTTCCTTGTACTTCTAGTATTTATATTAATCGAGGTTCCCGCGGTCCAGAATTTTGCGCGAAAGAAAGCAGTAAGCTTTCTGGAAGGAAAAATAAAAACGAAAGTAGAGATTAACAAAATCAGCCTTGACCTTCCAAAACTCGTTGTGCTTGAGGACGTGTATTTTGAAGATCAGAAAAAAGATACTCTTCTTGCCGGAGATACTCTTAAAGTTGATATAAGTCTGCTTAAGTTACTCGACAACCAGCTTGAAATTAATGAGATCGACTTGCGTGGGATTACCACCAACATTCAACGTACTCCAGACAGCGTCTTCAACTTTGATTATATAATTAAAGCTTTTGTAAGCGAGCAGAAAAAAGAACCAAAACCGCAGGACACTTCGGCGGCGATGAAGTTCTCAATAGAAAAAATAAACCTTGATCGGATAAGAGCTCGTTTTAATGACGCAATTTCTGCCAACGACATTGATGTTTATCTCGGCCATTTTGATACGCGTATAAAGGAGTTCGACCTGGATAAAATGAAATTCGAGGTTCCAGCGGTAGATCTTTCTGGTGTAAATGCAAAAGTGATTCAACGAAAACCTGCCGCAACAGCAGAACCGCCAGCCGTAGACTCAGCAGAGGCCAGCAAACCAATGGACATCTCTTTGAAGCTAGGGAAGATAGACCTCGCCAAAATTAAGGTAGATTACCAGAACGACGTCTCGGCTATGAAAGCGAAAGTAAATCTGGGCAACCTCGAAGTCGAAACAAAAAGCCTGGATTTAAAGAATCAGCGGATAGCATTGAAAAGTCTGGATTTTAACAAGTCTGACATACTATTTGTCTTAGGAAAGAAACAAGCAGCCAAAGTGGTAGCTAACGAAGCACAAAAAGAAGTTGCTTCTACAGCAAATAACTGGCGATTTACTGTTAACGACGTCAATATTCAGGATAATGATATTCGCTTTGACAACTTTAATATGCCTGTGCAGCGTAAAGGCATTGATTTTGCACACCTTAATATTAAAGGCTTCTCTCTTGATGCGAATAATATCTTATACGCTGTCGATACCATTTCAGGATCAATAAATGAAGGAGGCTTCAAAGACAAAAGTGGATTTGCCTTGAAGCGATTACACACTAATTTCTTTTATGGCAAGAAGGAAGCCTACCTGAACGATTTGGACGTGCAAACAAATTCAACCCACCTTACCAATTACATCAGGGTTAGCTATCCTTCTATTGAAAGTCTTAGTAAAAACATTGGCGATTTAAATATCAACGCGGATTTAGATAACAGCAGGTTAGGGTTCCGAGATATCTTAACTTTTGTACCGACCCTTTCTGCCACCGCTCCCTTTAACCGGAATCCAAATGCTGTATTGCGTCTGAATGGTAAAATCCAGGGACGGGTAAGTAACCTAAATATATCCAACCTAGAAGTTTCCGGATTAGGAAACACTTACGTTAAAGCATCGGCGAAACTGGTTGGCCTTCCAGATATGAACAAGGCCCGCTTCGACGTAAATATTGCTAATTTATCTTCCCGGCGCTCGGACATAACTGGTTTCCTCCCTCCTGGCACTCTTCCGGCAAATATCAGTTTACCAGAGTCTTTCAAAGTTGCTGGTACCTTCAAGGGAGCAGTAACTAACTTCAACACAAATTTGGACCTTACCTCAAGCTATGGCAGTGCAAAAGCGATAGCCACCTATAATGCAGTTGTAAAAGGAAGGGAAACTTATAAAGCAAATGTGAGGGTCTATAATTTTAATGTGGGCCGTCTTATTAAACAACCTCAAACCATTGGCCGCATTTCTTTGGCCGCTAATGTAACCGGTACCGGTATTGATCCTAAGAAAATGAATGCTCACGTTGCCGGAAAACTTGTTAAAGCAGAATATAATAAATATACCTATCGAAACCTGAATTTAGATGCCACTGCACGTGCAGGCGCAATAAGTGCAAAAGCTTCCATGTCCGACCCAAATCTTGATTTTGATCTCGATGCTAAAGCAAGCATGAAGGGCAAGTATCCTTCAGTAGCGATAAATCTTGACCTTGATAGTGCAAATCTACAACGATTAAATTTCGCCAAGGAGGACATGCGTTTTCACGGACAGCTTGTTGCAGATATTCCAACCGCAGATCCAGATTACCTTAACGGAAACATTTTACTGAAAGACGCCTTGGTGGTAAAAGGAAGCCAACGCATTCAACTGGACTCTGTAAGTGTAATCTCTAAAGCCACTGCTGATAGCAACGCGCTGCATTTGAAATCGACCTTCCTTTCTGCGGATATTACCGGAAAATATAAGCTAACTCAAATTGGGACAGCTTTACAGGACTTAATCAGCAAATACTATTCGACAGGACCAAAAGGAAAACCAGCTAAATATAGTCCTCAAATGATGGCTTTTAAAATTCAGCTGGCTAATGATCCAATCATTCAAGGCTTTATGCCTTCGCTGAAGGAAATGGCTCCCGTTAAAATTAATGGCCGGTTTGACAGTCAAGCCGGAGAGCTTGTGGTAGATGGCAGTGCGCCGAGGATTTTAGTAGGAACTAATAACTTAAATAACCTTCGGTTCAATATAAATACTGATGAAGCTTTAAACTATTCACTCAAGCTTGATCAAATCAACAGCACACAATTTCAACTTGTTAATACGAGCATCAGTGGAAACGCGGCTAATAACATTTTGAATACCGACATTCAAATTCGCGACAAAAGCAACAAGCAACATTACCGTATTGCAGGGGCGTTAAGGGCACTTCCTGATGCTTTCGAATTTAGCTTGAGGCCTGATGGATTGATATTAAATTACCAGCCCTGGAGTGTTAGTCAGGATAACCAGATCCAGTTCGGAAATAAAGGGATTTCTGCCCGCAACTTTGCCTTAACCTATCAAAACCAAACGCTAAGTATAAATACAACACCGGCAGGAGCAAACAATCCATTAGCGGTAGATTTTAAAAACTTCAAGATCGAAACGCTTACGCAGATTGCAAAGAAAGACTCGTTGTTATTAGGCGGAACCATTAATGGCGGAGTGCTTGTTAGAAACTTGCAAGCTACTCCCGTATTTACTTCCGATCTGAATATTGGTGATTTTTCATTTAGAGGAGATACCGTCGGAAATATTGCCTTAAAGGTGAATAATGAGCAGGCTAACGACTTCGCAGCGAACGTCAGCATCACCGGCAAGGGAAACCAGGTTGATTTAAACGGCCATTATTTAACCGGAACGAGTAGCTTCGACATGAACCTTAATATTGTAAACCTGAGCATGAAGAGTATTCAGGGATTTACGATGGGAAGCATGAACCGGGCTAGCGGAAACCTTACAGGGCAACTTGCAATTAGCGGAACTGCAGATGCGCCTAAGGTGAGGGGAGGAATAAATTTTAATAATACAGCATTTAATATTACCTCCTTAAACTCCTATTTCCGAATTCCGAACAACCGTATTGCCTTTAACGATGAAGGAATAGGGTTTAACAACTTTACGCTGGTAGACTCGGCAAATAATAAAGCGGTTATAGATGGACAGATTTACACCTCTACGTTCCGCGACTATCGCTTCGATCTAAATCTCCGTAGTGATAACTTCCAGGTAATCAACTCAAGTGCCAAAGACAATGATCTCTACTACGGAAAACTACTGATTGATACGCGGATGGATATTGGAGGAACGCTTGAACAACCTAAAGTAGACGGCAGTCTCAAAATAGATCCCGAAACAAATTTGAGTGTAGTGCTCCCGCAGACTGATCCTGGAATTGAAGAAAGGGAGGGCATCGTTGAATTTATTGATAAAGATAATCCGCAACTCGCTACAATATTGCCAGCAAAAGCAGATTCGGCAGCACGAACAGGATTGACCGGAATAGACGTCTCCGTCAATATAACAGTGGATAAAAAGGCAGAGTTTAACCTGATTGTAGATGCTGCAAATGGCGACTTTCTTAAACTTCGTGGAGAGGCGCAGCTGGCCGCTGCGTTAGATCCAAGTGGAAAAACAAGCCTTACCGGAACTTACGAAATGGAGGAAGGTGCTTACGAGCTGTCATTCAACTTCCTGAAAAGGAGGTTTGATATTAAGCCTGGAAGTACTATAACCTGGAATGGAGATGTGATGGACGCCGATCTGGATGTCACTGCAATTTATCTTGCAAATACAGCACCTCTAGACCTTGTCCAGAATCAGCTTGCCGATGCCCCTCCTACTCAACTTAATATTTACAAACAAAAACTTCCTTTTGAGGTCCATCTAACTATGAAGGGCGAGCTAATGAAGCCTGCTATTTCATTTGATGTTGTGCTACCGGAAAAGAACTACAACGTATCTTCTGAAGTAACAACAAATGTGAGTAACAAGCTTACGCAGATCCGGCAGGAACCATCTGAACTTAACAAGCAGGTTTTTGCGCTACTATTGCTTAATCGTTTCGTTTCTGAGAATCCATTTCAAAGTAATGCCGGAGGCGGTGGAGCTGAATCTCTGGCGAGACAAAGTGCAAGCAAATTATTGTCGCAGCAGCTGAATAACCTTGCGGGAAACTTGATTCAGGGAGTAGAGTTAAATTTTGATTTGGAATCGAGCGAAGATTACACCACAGGACAAATGGCGAACCGTACAGATCTAAATGTCGGATTATCCAAACGTTTGCTAAATGATCGCCTGAAAGTAAGTGTAGGCAGTAATTTCGAACTGGAAGGCCCTCGTCAGGCTAACAGAAATACCTCTAACCTTGCCGGCAATGTGGAAGTGGAATACCAACTCTCAAAAGATGGGCGCTTCGCTAGACCGTAAGTACGAGAAGAATGACCACTTATGCTTTTCTGTTGCTTCTATTGATAACTTTATAGAAAACCTGAGTAAGCAAAATATCACTTATACTAATTGGCCTGGTACTGCAAAAGCTCCTACTGTGCGTGTAGATGGTGTAAAGCAAATTTATTTTGTTGATCCTGATGGTCATTGGTTGGAAGTGAATGACGATTTGAAGTGATTTTTTATTTTCCCCAAATAGGTAACTTATGAAAAATGGAATTATTTTTTTTATCGCCTTATTTGCTTCCCTTGGAATGCAGGCACAAACAAAGGAAGAAAAAGCAGTTGCTGTTGCGGTTGATAGACTGAAGACGGCTATGTTGAATGGGGATGGACCCAATTTGCAGAAGCTCGTATCGGATGATTTAAGTTATGGGCATTCGAGTGGGAAAATTGAAGATAAAGTGAGTTTTGTTGAGTCTCTTACTTCTGGAAAATCTGATTTCGTAACGCTCGAACTATCACAGCAAACCATAAAGGTAGTAAACGACGTCGCTATTGTTCGCCACAATTTGACAGCTGATACCAACGATAATGGCAAACAGAGTAGTGTTAAACTTTTTGTGTTGCTGGTGTGGCACAAAGAAAATGGGCAGTGGAAATTGTTAGCGCGGCAAGCCGCAAAGAATATGAACTAATATGGCTTTACAGCTGGTATCTTTCCTTGCGGATGCTATGGACAAGACTAGCTGAAGTAAGAAGTGACTCGCACTAAAATGACTGCAGGATATTCAGGTACACCCCTGGCAAAAAAGCTAGGTTTGAAGGAAGGGTTTAAAATCAGGCTGGTAAATCAACCGTCTTATTACTTCGATTTATTCACCGATTTACCGGCGAACTTCTCTCTTTCGGAGGACTTGATGGAGAAGAAGGATTTTATACATTACTTTTCGCTGTCTGCTGACGAGCTTGCGCAGGACATTAAGGCACTAAAAGACGAAATTACTTCAAATGGGCTAATATGGATATCCTGGCCTAAAAAAGCTTCTAAAATAGTAACGACAGTGTCAGAAAGCGTGGTACGTGAGTCTGCTTTGAAGGCCGGGCTGGTAGATGTAAAAGTTTGCGCAGTGGATGAAGTATGGTCTGCATTGAAGTTGGTTATCCCGGTAAACCAACGCAAATAAGTTTAATTCTTCTGGAAAGATCCGTTAAAAGCTCGATAGTTATTCGCAGCTACTCAATCTCATTTCGGTCTCCTTGCGATTTCGGCTCTGATATGACGATAAAGCAAAGGTCAGTGGTGGTTTGATTGGAGATGCAATGAGCTTTCCCCGCAGGAACGTGGATTGATTGATGCGCTTCCAACGAATACACTTCGCCTTCAATTTCAAAGCTTGCTGTCCCTTCAAGGATATAAAATACCTGTTGCGCAACCTTATGGAAATGCCTTTTTTCCATTGTTCGGGGCGGCATCCGTTCCTGTATGACGCTAAGGGTGTCAGATTTAAGTAAATGCCAACCATCGCAGTTGTCGCCCCAAGTGTAATGCTCCGCATTTGTAATTGACTTTACCATAGTAGACTTACCAGCAGGTTAATTTATAACATAATACTTGGTTGGTAAAATTTCTTGCAGTAAAACCTTCTCCGTCTGCAACTGTATCATAAAATACCTCTAATTTTGTACCTTCACTTCAAATAGCTGTTATGAAAAAAGTTTTCCTGTTTGCTGCACTTGCTTTCATTACCTGGATAAGTTGTAAAAAAGAGGACTCAGACCCCTTTTATGTCGACAGTGTAAGGCGAGACACAGTAAGCAAGACAATTGATACCGTGTACATCGTTTCCTCCTCCAAGGTGTCGGTTTATCGAAATGGCCAACTGGATACCACGTTAGAGCATTCTGCCCAGTATATCGATTTATATAAACATATTATTCGTAATGTAACTCAATCCGACACGAGGGTTTACCGATATCAAAATGCTCAGAAAGCGTTTGATTTTAGATATTCTACTGCTGCAAGCACCGTGCAGTATTAAGCATATTCTAGCCCTGAAGTGGGAAAGGCAGCCAGTCCTGACCACTTTTAAAGAAATGGATGGCGCTTTGAGTGAGGCCATCCATTTTTTCTTTGTTGTTACTAGAACGGATATCCAATGGCCAGGTTGAATACGAGGTTCTCTTTGCGCCAGTCTTTGTTGCCAAATTTAATATCGTCAATCACCCATCGTTGTCCTTCAGGCAGCCACGGTTTACGAAGAGGGAAGGCAAGATCTGTTCGTAATACAAGGAATGACAAGTCAAAGCGTAATCCTGCCCCTGCACCCACAGCCAGCTCTTTCAGAAAATTTTTGGAGAATTTTGACTTTTCGCCTCCCCGGGATGGATCTGCACTTTGTGTCCAGATATTACCCGCATCAATAAATAACGCCCCGTTTACAACACTGAACAAGTGAGGCCGGTATTCAGTATTCAATTCAAGTTTAATATCTCCGGACTGGTCAGCACCAATCATGGTACTTGCACTGGCGCTGTCCGGATGGAATGTGCCTGGCCCTAATGTCCTGGCTCTAAATGCTCTGATGCTATTTGTTCCTCCTATGAAAAACTGCTTCACATAAGGGAGGGAGATGGGGTTGGTATTTTCAAGAGGCGGCACGCGTTTGGAAACAATATCGCTACCATTTCCGTTGCCATAGGCGTATCCAATGCCAGCTATTATACGGTTAGCCCATTGTGATTTAGGGCTTAATTTATGGTAAAGCCGAAACTCGTTTTCTAATCGAATGTACTGGGCGAACCCAGCTCCAAAGATTTTTTTAGGGCCCTTGTTTTTGACGTCTGCTCCCATTACTAGTCCCAGAATGTTTCCGGAGAGGTCAAGGTTTCCGTTGTAGTAAAATGTATTCGTCTTGTAAGTTTTAGCAGTGTTGGTATAATTGAAATTGTAGATTGGCCCGATGGTAAATTGGCGTTGGATGGCGTTGCGATAGATTGCGCTTGAATCTGCCAAAGCCGCGTAGGCAGGACTTATATTATAAGGTTGAACGTAGCTGAGATTAAAAACATCCAACTGATGCTCTTTTTCCGCTGTTTCTTTCCAGCTGTATCCAAAGGAAGTTCTGAATGAATTTAGGGTATAGCTACCTGTTCTTCTTAAAAGATCATATCCCAGCCTTATCCTTGTACGAGGAATGTACGCACTAGAATTCTCAACCTTAAACGGAACGATAAACCGGGGGAAATTAAAGTTTACTTCACCTCCCAAACGGAAAATATTATTGCTTTGGTTAACACCCGATATTTGCACATCAGTACCACCATATGCCGAAACTGTTACGAGCTCTGCACCTTTGAAGGCATTACGATTTCGCCAGCTAAGCGTAACTTCAGATCCTGTAAAGTTTGCCGAGTTGGTCCTCCCTGTGATTTCCGCACGCAAAGATTTTCTGGGATAAGGAGACAGGAAATAGTAGCTATTGAGCATAGAGCTATCCGTGCGGTCTGCGTCTTCAAATTCGTTTTTTACGAAACGAAAAGTTCCCAGTGTTACCAGACGATTGAGCGAAGGTTATGGTCTGTTCTGTTATATACATCTCCCTTATGGAAGAACATAGTTCGTTCAAAAATTGAAGGTTTGAATGTGTTTCTCGGGTCAATTACCAGGAAGTCTTTGTATTTCTTTGTTTTTTCCTGCATGTTCGCAGAAGTGTCGCGCGGCCGGAAATTGGGGAAAATGTAAATGTTATTAATACTATAAACGTTTCGTGCTTTTTCAGGTGTTGTTCCTTTTACTGTTACATACAAATCTACCTTGTGAGCTTCGTCGGTGCTGTCTACCTGTACCAGTATGTTATCCGGGCCGAAATAGTAAAAGCCTTTCTCTTTTAAATCATTATCAATGCGATCCCGTTCGGTTTTTATAACGTCGAGACTGTAGGGATCACCTGGTTTTAAAAAGCTGTTCTTTGCAGTTTCTTTAATGGCTTTTCCTAACGCAACCGAGCTGTCTACATCGAAATTTACAGTGCTTATCTGATATTGGGGACCTGCTAATGCATGATAGACCAGACTTGCCTTTCTGCCTTTTACAATGGTATCCGCCGTTACAGCAGACCTGAAGTAACCTCTGTTTTCTAATCGATTTGCTACAACATCCCTATTGAAGTCTACTTTAACCGTACTAAAAAGCACGGGCGGCTCACCTTTCTTTTTCAGGAATTTATTCAGTCCTTTATTTGATTTTCCGGCCATATTATAGAGCCACAATTTCGGGCGGAAACCTAAAATTGAAGAGTTAGGCTTAGGACGCAATAGCGCTGTCAGATCTGCTTCCAGCGATTTACGTTCTTTCTTCTTAATCTTCTTATCCTCGATTTTAACCTTTCCCCCGGTGTAGAGGAAATCGCCTTTTGGAACCTTTTTAGTGATGTTACAGGCTGAAGTCAGTAATCCGAATACGATAAAAAAATATGCGACAAATTTATTCCTCATTATTGTTTACTTGTTTTTCAGCTTCTTTCAAAGCGCGCCGGCGTGCTCTTTCTTCTTCTGTTTTTCTTTTATTAAATATTTCCTTGAACTTATTGTAGTCCATTGTAAGAACGAATCCTACACCTGTTTCCACCACTTGCCCTTGCAGAGCCACCTGATATTCGTTCTTTTGATACGCTCTAAGAAGATATCGCCCATCTTTTGAGAGTTGGTATTCCACTTCCACATTGCCGGCAAGGTTAGAGGTATTTCTGTTAGCCTGACGAGGGCCTTCCAGTTCGAAATTACTGCCT
>Ga0181465_101384_pt1 | contig 10319 bp, 7 predicted proteins | sample InSIn3gowninarea_FD_119076 | JGI IMG/M metagenome (GOLD analysis project Ga0181465, IMG submission 119076) | Clean room microbial communities from NASA Spacecraft Assembly Facility at Jet Propulsion Laboratory, Pasadena, California, USA -... ...
CCCTTATGGTCGAGCACCTAAAGGTCCTTATCAGTCGAGCACCTAAAGGTCCTTATGGTCGAGCACCTAAAGGTGATGGCGGCCTTATCAGTCGAGCCTGCTTACGCATCCTTATCAGTCGAGCACCTAAAGGTGATGGCGGCCTTAACAGTCGAGCATGCTAACGCATCCTCTGATGGCGGCCCTCTCCTTAACAGTCGAGCGATAAATCGATGGCGGCCTTAACAGTCGAGCCCCTACCGGTCCTTATGGTCGAGCACCTAAAGGTCCTTAACAGTCGAGCACCTAAAGGTCCTTATGGTCGAGCACCTAAAGGTTAGGGTTTACTTATTGGGTGGGGGGGTCTCGATGGCGGCCTTAACAGTCGAGCACCTAAAGGTCCTTATGGTCGAGCCCCCTAAAGGGTGATGGCGGCCTTATCAGTCGAGCCTGCTTACGCATCCTTAACAGTCGAGCCTGCTTGCGCATTCAATTTACTTATTGGGTGGGGGGGCTTATGGTCGAGCACCTAAAGGTCCTTATCAGTCGAGCCCCCTGTCGGGTCCTTGCACTAGGAAGCGCAAGCCCCTCCGGGTCCTTGCTTTTTTGAAAGCATATCTAATATCTATAAAACATTCCGATTCCAGAACTAGGCTGGGTCAAATACTATACTAAACGTTCGGCTAGGAATGAAGAAGCCGTAAAGCCCCTCGACACCTATAGAGGGAGATTTTAGCATCAAGAACGATATTGATGATCCAAAACTTTTTTGATTTCAAGAAGCAGCAGCCCCTTCTCATTCTTCAGAGTCTGCTAATCGGAGAGCTCATATATATTCCCGATGAAGGGATGAAACCGGTCACCCTCTCTGAAAAAGATGTGAAATGTTTGCTTGTTTTTAAGCGCTGTTGGGCACAGTAGGAGTCGATCTTTGCAAATCGCCATAAAGTTGCTTGGAAGTTTCCATCTCTCTGTCAGGGCCCCGCTCCATTTAGATTAGAGCGAAGAAGTACCTATTGGTCAAGCCAGCTCCCCTTTCTCTATCTTCCCCAATTTTGCAGGCAGGATCGAAGGGGGTCGTTCCCTTCTCCTTATGAGATCTTTCAGAATATCTCCTACATATAGTACCATATGAGTGACCATTGGGATGATCGTCCCCGTTTCAAGTAGAACCGATTCCCCTTCGCAGCCTCCGTGGGCGCCCGATCAAATCACCTGCTAGACTGGCCTCCAAGCTCGATCTCTATGTAGCTATGAGAAACTTTCCATCCGCTTTACCCGTCTACATTTCCGAAAGGTAAGGCCAGGTTAAGAAAGAGAGTAATACCTACGTTTCGGATACGCCTAACCCAACCACATGAATAAACTAGGGCACAGGAACCCAACAATTGGTTGATCGCTCTCCCGCTTCTGCGAGGTTTATAGAACAAAATAACCCTTCCACTTATCTATTTCCAAATCTATGCTTACGATTTGAATAGCCGAACCTTCCATTCCAAAGAAAAGAGTAGATAGGTGCGGATAAGGCAGATAGGGAAAGGGCTTTCTATTTATATAAGAAGCCTGTTGTTTGGCCTGGCTCTTATAGTAGTACTAATGGGCGCACTTTAGAACAAGATCAAAGTAGGCTTCCCTCATTCTATCTAATTAATACGGAATGCCCCCTCTTTCTTATAGGAAAGACTTTCTTCAATAAACAGAACCGCCTTTCTTTGTATTTCGTATACCAACGGATTGATGGGTTTTGCAATAAGGCAGCCAGGTGCATAATTGATTCGGCATGCGCTCTTAGAGAAAGAAGCCTCGGAAAAGATGCAGAAGGAGAGTGGAATGTGAAATAATAAAGGCTAGCAATTTTCATTCTTCATTCTATAGTGTGGTGTGGCCCGCCCTAGGAATTCGACCACGCACTGTGAGTTGGGTGAGCGGTGGGTCTCAGTACCATGGCTTTTAATGGCCTTCGATGCTTGTTCATTTCTTGGGAAGAAGCCCTAACCGGATAAGAGGGAATGTATCCCACGTATAGATAGAAGAGAAGGGTCGGTCCCTATCTTTTTTGTTAATATAAGGGTGCAGGTGCCCCAATGTATCTAATATGGGATTTGGCTGGATCTACACGATACCCATAACCAAAATAGGGCTCCAAGCCGGGCTGCTTCATTCAAGTCTAGGGTCGGGCATTGATGGGTTCCATATTTCTCTTCGACACGGACCAAGACGGGAAAGAAGCTACCAATCTGAAAGACCCAGTGAGCACCTCAGTCAAACAAGATCGATCGCTTCGCTCCCCAATGCCAAGCCGGTCAAGAGAGAGCCTTAGTGAAATAGGCAGCAACTGGATGTTACAAGACCCGAGCAATCACGAGATCGAGTTGTAGTCCACTTCGACTTTCAGTCTCGTTTGTGGATCCTGCGATTAGAATATGAACTTGGTACTGCAACTAAAGTTCCTTCACTCAAGCTGGTTCGTTCACCAGATCTACTTTCTCGACCATTTCAGGGGTAGGCGGCAAGTGCTGCAGTGAGAGATGAGACCCCCTTTCGGGCAGTCTTCGTGCCATATTTTCTATCAGGTTCCCCTCGATCGGTTATATTGAAAATAATCTATCTTTCGAGGGAGAACACCGGTTGACTTAACACGGCAAAGGCGGTTATTTCTTTCTTTCTTTTTTGAGGAAAGGTAGGTTGCTGCCTTCTTATGGCTTGCGCTAAGGAAGTCCAAGGCTTAATCTGAATGGTGAGACGGAACTTAACTTCCACTGCACGGAACCTTCAACCAAGCTGGGAGGACTGATTCAAAGGCTCACCTATTATGGTCACCCACGTCGCTAAGTCTTCCTCAACTCTGATCTTTCTGATCCCACTCCACCGGGGGACTTCTGCTTTATGCCAAAAATGCTGTCTTTTCAATTTACTTATTTGGTGGGGGGGCGGGGGTCGAGCACCTAAAGGTCCTCTTCAATTTACTTATTGGGTGGGGGGGCTTATGGTCGAGCCCCCTAAAGGGTGATGGCGGCCTTATCAGTCGAGCCTGCTTGCGCATCCTTATCAGTCGAGCCCCCTAAAGGGTCCTCCAGTTGAATCGTTTTGTCGGTTCTGGTTCTTCGCCTACCAAATGAAATGGAGACCTCTGAACTCCAGATCTGGCCTTTCCCAATCCTGTCCCCATCCCAGGGCAGCGCTCAGTAGCAACCTCTCTTTGCAACCTATACCTCTCAAGTAGGGTTCTTGCCTTTCCGAGCTAGTTGGAAGCTATGCATCGTGAACTGCAGCGTTCATTGAACCCATTCTTGCTATCCTTGCTACCTATGAAACGAGTCCCTCTTTCATTCACTAAAGAAGACGCAGAGCTAAGAGTCAAGATGCGGGTTCATCTGACGAGCTGGATTTTGAAAGAGTCGGGCACTTATGTTTACTAAACGAACAGGCTCGGTAGTACCTTAACTAAGTTCTTCGAATGGAGGACAAGGGACGGATGAAATTCCCAATGGTATCGAACTGGCTTCTATGATTGCCTTCACATAACTTGAGTAGACGACAGCTGGAAGTCCCTTTTGGTTAATATAGCCGCTTGATTGCTTATTTACTATGAACCAGAATTACTTTCTTTCCTATTTATAACTTCAGATTTGTGTTTGTCGCTGGTTCGATCTCTGGACGTGCATCGGCGGCCCCCTTTCCATTGAGAGTCCTCCTAAGCCGATGGGCTTTACCTGAAAATAAGGTATCGAGACCTACTGACATAGATTAAGCAGCTACTAGATCCCCCGTCTTGTCGAAGAATCAAATACTTCGTTCTCATCGATTGGGATTGACTGTCTTCTTTACTTCGACAGATGTGGTCAACCCCAGCTTGCTTATCTACGGCTGCCATATTCCGTGTAACTTAATGAATTTGATCCAATCCAATAAGCCCGTAAGCGCCGGTACAATATAATTAGAATATCCTATAAAGAGGTGGAATCCTATATCTAGTCTTTCTTCATTTCCTGCATAATCTGATGCTTACTCTTCATTAATTAGAGGGGTGGTCACTCCACTTGAGTCAACCGGCCCCATGTAGGGAAGAGATAGAGCTCTAATAAATCTTTATGCCAAGGATTGCCGGAGTTTCTTATCTTGACCCTTCCCTTGACTCAACCTTCTGATTCATCCCAAGACTCGAGAGATGTTTTTAGAAAGATACAGAAAAGACTTTATATCAAAACGAGATTGAAGTATGTTCCAGGACCGACATCTGTGAAAAAGCCGAACTCACACGTTACCACTGGCGCTATGCTGCCTCCTCGTCATCGTGCAGCACTCCTATAAAGGTGAATATTCAATATACAATTCTTTGAGACTCCCCAAGGGGAACGGGATCATGCAATAAAAGATTACTATCAATTAAGCTGGTACAGCCACTACGTCTATTGTAGTACTACTTTCGCTGCTCTTCTACTCCCTGGCACTCGCCGCATTTCTTTGATCAACGCCGGTTCCGTCACTCCTATCTGCTTTTTCCAGTCCTTCCTTTCCGCCGTTCCGTTGGACCACCCACTCCCCTTCCTTGGTTCTTGGTATATTGGTTCCCGGTCAAAGCCGGTCGTTCGCCGTGAAAGCAAGCAAGATAGGATGAAGACATCCGTCTCGTAAGATGGGTATGAGTCTAGTATATGTACTCAGAGGTCACTTCGACTGGGCTGCCCGCTGACTGAGGTAAGCGATCTGTCTTAAAGAAGAAGATTGGCAGGGTGAAGAATGATTGATTCTATTAGCCAAAGGTGTAGAGTAGTCAGATCAAGGGCTTAGCGCCAGAGAAGAAGCTAGCCAAGATTGGTAAGTCTAGAATAGAAGAAAGAGTGCTTATGACTGACTCCACCAACTCCAAGGAAGAAGGGAAGCAAAGCTTAAATAGAAGTAGATGAAGGGAATAAGGAAGTGCCCCCAGAAGGAAAGGGGAGGAAAATGCCACGGGTTTGCAGACAGCGGTCCCTTTTGTACATTTGCTGAGGTGCGAGATGCGCTTCTTTAGTGCCCCAAGAGAAGAGAGGGCTTTAGGACTGAGACTGAATAGGGGGAAGGCTAGGGGAGCTCTACTGAGTTGGAGAGGGTGGGACGTTAGTTCAGGTTCGAAAGGACAAGGACCAGGATTTTCTTTCCAGGTCGATTGAAGAATCTTTCTTCCTCCTTTTTCAATGCAGCCCTTATCTTATAGTCAGTTCATTGAAGAAAGTACTATGAGATTGGGATAGAAGTAAGGGTAAAGGAAATTCTAATGAAAGTGCTGGCGCTATAGTCAGTCATTCCCCTTTGCCCATGCCTTTTAGGAGTGCCCCTGGTGCTAGGAGAAGAAAGCCAGCTAAGCAACTAATCAAGTAAGCTAGTGACTCATTCAGTCCAAGGGGATATTCTATATTAAGAAAGGGTCAGGGAAGTTCAATAAAGTAAGCCAGGTTCTTTCTCCCACGGGGAAGGTTGTCTTTTAAGCCAGTAGTAAGTAAGCCTATGAGCCTTGGAGGAGTAGGGAAGGTGATTCAAACCTAGCCCTGCGCTGACGAATAAGCTCAGTGCCCTCAAACCCTGCGGATAGAGCTAACATAAGTTTATTACTCCCAAGTGCTAGTTCTGTAGCAAGAGCTAGTCATTCCCACGTGCTATCAAGTAAGGCGAGAAGGTGCCAGAAGTTGCAAAGTAAGCGTAAGTATGCCTTGTAGAAGTAAGGAGGGTTCTTTTGCCACGGGATAAATAGAGGAAGCGCGCTCAGTCCCCAGGATCTTTCATATTCATAAGTCAAGTCAGGTTCTAGAGTCAGCGTTGTAGTCATTCCCTCGTGCTGTATGGGCAAGCAAACCCTGCCTTTGAGTTGTAGGAGTTAGCCTCGTTCCCTACCTACCCTCTTTTCCAGTAGTTAGTAAAACGCTCTCTCAAGTAAGGTAAGGAAGGGGATCCTAAGAGTAAGGATAGGATTGGGATAAACCATCTATCAAGTCAGCCCTACGCTCTAACCAGTGAGTCAGTCAGCCTGCTATCGTACCCCTTTTTCTATCTATACTCTCGTTCGAGTCAGTCATCAGTTTCAGTTCAAAGTTCCCAGGGATGATCGTAAGTAATGGGACAGTAAGCAACCCCTATCTCCCATGCAAGCAAGTAAGCCATAGCTAGAACCCCTGGATAGAGTATGGGAAGAAGAAGCTTTCAAAGGCTAGAGTAAGCAAGGTGATAGTAACCCGCGCGTTAATCTCTTTTGCTAGAGGTTCTGACTTTACTTGAAAAGGAGAATCTAAAGGAAGTAAGGAAGAAAGAGAAAGGGACCTAGCGGGAAAGATTCTACAGACCTTACTCCCACTTATACCCAAGGAAGAAGTGTGATCGCCGTCCGCGAACCTCATACCACGATAGCCAACTCCTCTATTGACGAGAACACCGAAATGCAGAAGCGTCCTTATATTCCCGAAAAGAAAGGAAAGCATTTGCTTGTCCCGCGTAGGGCAAGGAAAAGGACAGAGAGAAGGCAAGCTCTAAGCGTTTGATTCCCACTCTCTAGAGGTTCGAGTTGAGTTTACGCTTTTGAGTTCCATCTAGTGAAACAAAGAAGTGAAGAAGATAAGTTCAGAGGGGAAGGAAGAAGGGTTACTTAATCTCTTTTGCTTCTCATTTAGTTGGCCTATTGAATGCCATAGTATAAGATGTTATCCCCCCTAATCATGAGAAGGAGCAGAAGTTCGTGTAATAAGAGAGCTTAGACGATCTGAGGTTCCCGTCTCTCCGGCTCCATTTCGGTGCACGATTGGAGAGCTCATTGGGCCCGACCGCTTTCTCGCTCTACTATCTTAGACTGCCTTCTGCACATTATCCTAGTTTCAAATCCTTCTGGTGATAGCATGGGATACCGGCAGTGACCTTAGTATGCTTTCTCACTTGGCTATCTCCCGTTAGGATCAGACATAAGGTTCAAGGGAATCGAACCCTTCTCCAGTATCCTATCGCCGGATGCTGATGCTCCCTCTCGCATAAAAGAGATTTCCGTTTCATTATCACATCTCACTTCTTCTCTAAAGCAATTTCACTTGCCAACTCTCAACCCCCGGCACTCCGTCCTGTCTTTGAAGTCTATTGCCTAAACCCTGCGCCAAACGAGAGTCGTGAAATAGAAAGCTTTGTTTTTTCCCTTATTCTCTTTAAACCAACCCTTAAGCCCTTCTTTAAAGCCTAAACAGGACTTCTCCCTATTCTGTTTCGTAGGGAAAGGAAGAAGAGTCAAAACTGAGGCTAAGTACCGGATGAAAGAAGCTCGGCAAAGACTATGACGGAAAGGTTTGGGTATTGGGGTTGGGGGATAAGCCCGAATATGATCGACCAAAAAAGCCAAGGTTCGGAGATTCCTCGCCAAGGTCTGAAGATGCTAAGGGATCTGAAAATGCTATTAAATAGGGAAAGGGGGTAGTTATTCCAGTCTAATAGCATTTCTCTATGCCCTTTCCATTGTAAGCTAAGAAAGTAGACATGCCCTACGCGTGGGAAAGAAACCTAATCGCTACAGGTGAGCATTTCCAGCCAGCTATGCTGCAGTTCTGGTGGAAGGTTTTTTCAGTATTGTAGTTCAGAATAGACCTTCTTAGATTATGTACCCGGGGGTGGTAATGATAAATTGGAACACCTACTACGGACGGCTTTGAATAGTAACTAACTATAAGTGTTTGCGGGGTATTCATGCCATAGCGTATCGGTTCGTCTTGCCGGCCTTACGAACCTATTATTCTTTCCCACCGACACTTCTCTTCTGGCTGTATTTCAGGCTTCAAGCCGGGCCTTATAGCCTGGCCCATGCTATGTCAAGTGTAATTAGGTCCTCTCACTAGCTAAACTCTCAAACCGATACGGAAACATCGGATTATTCATGAATGTCATCTATCCCTCTCTCTAAGGCTTCTTTGAGCTAGCAGGGGTATGGATTTCCGAAACCAACCTCTTAGACTAGACGCCCCCAGACGCTCCCACCTGTTGAAATCCGCTTTCAGAACGTAGGCTGGCCTCTTCGCAACAAGGGAAGTAATCTTTTTTTACGTGTTATTATGATCTGCTGACACGGAAAGTAGCTAAACTCATTTGCCCAGACCCGGATGCGTTTTGGGTCTCAAGGAGGCAATTCTCCGCTTTTTATTGGGTCAACTTACATGTGATCGATCGAGCTAGACTTTATGAATGAGTTTGAGTTGGGCTTACGAGCGAATCACCCTTTCACCTATTCTAGAGTAGTACTAAATACCTAGTCTAGAAAGTCTCTCCCCACTGGCCTTCGCTCTATCCTTCGCACCAGCCTCAGACGCTAATGCCACTAGCTAGCAGACAGCGAAAATCGCCTTCTCTCTCCTATCCCCGCTGGCATGTCAATCAGTAACCTTCCCCCTTTTTATAGAAAAGGAGGGCTCCTGTTGTCTGTTCATTCAAATGGGATATGAAACTAACTGACGTTCTATTGATCGAGCTAAAGCTAAAGCGAAAGCGTTGAATTCGTCGATTCGAGATTAGGGATCAATCAAGAAGGATATTGCGGCTTGGACCGACTTTCCTGTGTGCGCTGCTTACTCCTTGTTTGGTCAGTTGGACCCGCGTAAGTCAATATTTCAGTGATCCTACTCACCCCACAGGAATCACGCAATGCGCTTTCTTCCCCACCATCCCTGCCTGCGAGCCTAGGAGCGCTTAGCTTTGATACTGATGGTAGCATAGCGTATTCGCGTAGAAGACACCGAGGCAAGGAAGGGAGGTAAGAGTAGCAGCGACGGGGACAGAGATAACAGCAGTGGCAAAGAGAGTTTTCGTAGACTCTTCCTTATAGTAAACACCTTACCTTGGCGAGTATAAGTGGAAAAGAGCAGTCGTTACGCCGATGAAAGCCAGAACCCTAGATGCAGAGCAGTCGTAAGGGGCGTTGCGTATGCGTGAGGTGCATCTAGCCTTAACCCTTGGGCCAGTTAAGAGAGTCAGTCTTCTTCAGTATCCCATCTGTCTATTAGTCAAAGCGGAATCACAACTGTCTCACGAAAGAAGGGTCTCCAGCAGTGTATTCATGGTCACTCCAAACATAGGATTTTCGGCATATACCATTGAAGAGTCGCTTTTCCTTTCCGCGTGCAGAGGGGATATCTTGAGTTTAGTATTCATCCGCTAGTGGAAGGCGTCGAAGGTTTAGCCTAGCCCAGAATAACCTCTTGGAGTTGGAGGAATAACCGCAGTTAGGTGCCTAGCCTGGAATGCTTGCAAAGTAGCTAGGCCTGTCCTCGTTCTAGTAGTGGGCAAATCAATCCCCTGCTGTTAGGAAGAATGAATCCGAGAGTGCTAATTCTGCAACTGCATGTGGAAAATCCGGTGCTAGTCTTAGTAAGAATCCCCTGCGCATTCATCTGACTCTATCAATTCCCCTTTTGAATGGACATCGACCTCCTTAGATTAGATTCAAGTAAGGGCATTGGAGCTCTTTGATGTTGATGCTTGAGAAGAACCTGTGGCACTGACCTGACTTTCGGAATAGAATGGCGCTGCAATAAGGACTTTCAGGTTTGAAAGCAGAATTGGACATTGCTGGAACAAGAGAATCCGAGAAGCCAAAAAAGTCATTCTGAGTCTGAGGGAAGTAGTATGACAGTTATTGCTAGCTCTGACTATGCCCAGCCAGGCAAAAAGCAAAAACCTATCCGTCAACCATCTAAGACCGGTTCTGCTTCTATGGCATCTTCTTAGACTATTATCCCTGTCCATTAAGGCAGTTCAGGTTCAGTTCCTTTCCGTTAATTCAATATCTGTCTGTCCTGCGAAATCAACAGGAAATTTTGCAGTTGCTTTAGCAGCTCCGGTAAAGGCGAAAAGAGCTTCGGTTTGGTTGCAGGAAAGAGAGCAGCAGATTCTGGGCATGAATGTGGAGCAGATTCTCGAACAAGATTCTTTCGTCCGAACACCGGATAAGCATTCGATTTGACCTATGTCAGTTGCTCGCATTAGGACAAGAAGAAGAAGGTCCTTAACAAGCCCTTTCCCTGTCCCCGCAAGAGTAACTCTTTCGACGCTTTCTTGACCACGGTCGACAATAGCTCTGACTCCGCTTTTCAAAGAACCTATGAGTGCAAAAACCGGTAATCCCGCATTTCTGCTCTGGGGTAATCCCGAAATACAAGATCAGCCTTCTCGTTTGGGGACATCATTGGCTTCATTCCTATCCCAACTGTCGAATCCAAAGCTAAGCCTAAACCGTCACTCCGCCTTTAACTCGTTTGCAAACAGTATTCAGGAGTGGAATCAGGAATGAAAAGGGATTGACTCTTTGAGGCAAGGGAACTAGTTGCGAGAGATCTGTCTCATGT
>Ga0181465_101385_pt1 | contig 10317 bp, 7 predicted proteins | sample InSIn3gowninarea_FD_119076 | JGI IMG/M metagenome (GOLD analysis project Ga0181465, IMG submission 119076) | Clean room microbial communities from NASA Spacecraft Assembly Facility at Jet Propulsion Laboratory, Pasadena, California, USA -... ...
TCTTTTAAGCCAACATAGTCCCTAAAGCTATTTCTATAGCAGAAATATATAGTAAGAAGGATTCCCCTTCTTTTGGTGGGACTAAAACTGGCAATGATAAAAGATATCATTTTATTTCATCAAATGCTTCTTGTTGTTCACTGCCCCAGTGAAAAGTAATTCCCTTTTTTAGTAGCTTATTGAATGGTTTACATTTATTTTATAATTGGGAGATAAAATATCTTATAGCTTGAAGCTTCCCTCACAAACTTTGTAGTTGTTTAATGTTTGAAGGATATGGCATGTTTACAATTGCTTTTATCTTACTTGGATCTACTTCAATTCCTCTCCTAGAAATAATAAACCTAATAATATTTGTGATGTTACCTCGAAGACACACTTCTTAGGGTTTAATCAAATATTATGCTCTAGCAATCTATCAAATGTATTAATAAGCACTTTTGGATGATCCTCTTAGATTTTATACATTGCTAATAAGTCATCTACATAATCTTCTACGATGTAATGAATATAGTCATGAAAGATACATGGCTCCTACATTTTTTAAACCAAAAGGCATCACTTTATAACAACACATCCTTTAAGGAGTTGTGAAGCTTATTTTAGGTTGATCTTCAATTGTTATTTTTATTTGATTATATCATAAAAATCCATCCATTAAGAATAACATTTCATGTCTTGTAGTAGAATTGACCAGAATGTCTATGTTAGGTAGGGGGAAGTCATCCTTAGAATAAGCTTTGTTTAAATCTTTGAAATATGTGCATATACAAATTTTTCCATTCAATTTCTTAACCGATACCATGTTAGATATCCAATCTAATTAATCAATGGGTTGAATAAATTTAACTTCCAAGAGTTTTTATAATTCTCCTTTTACCATTAATGCTATTGTTGGATGCATTCTTCATAACTTTTGTTCAATAGGTTTGACACCTTCTTTGATACCTAAGTTATGCACCACTAAATTAGGATCTAATCCTAGCATATCAGCGTATGACCATAAAAATACTTTAGATTTTTCTTTAAGGATGGAGACAAATTCCTATCTCTTATTTTTAGTTAATGACTTTCCTAACTGAATAATTTAAGGATTATCAAGATTGTCACTTAAATCAACTTCAATAATCTCTTCAACTAGCATATGAGATCTTTCCTCCAATTGGTTTGGTATAGGAATCTAATTATTATCATTAGCATTATACTCTTCATCTTTGTCTAGTTGCTAATTTTCTAACATTGCATTTATAGTAAAGTGTAAAGTATTAGACTCTTCATCTTCATCTAGTTACTGATTTTCTAACATTGCATTTACAATAAAGTGTAAAGTTTGTAGTATAGTGTCTATGTCCTTAAAACCTTATATTGTTGGTTGTTCATGGATCCATGATGAAGAGCCATTCAAACTTTCTATACTTAGATGTTTAAACTCATCACTACTTGACTAATCAAAAGATATTACTTCTAGGAGTTTATTAGGTATTTATATGATTTCTACCATATTAATTGACATTTCATTAAGAAACAACCTTTATAAAGATAAGTCTTCATATCCAACATCATCTTGATCTACCACTCCCTCAAATGGATCCTCAAACTCTAACATTTTTTGTTCTAAATCAATTATTTTATAACCAAGTTCTTTTTTACTTTTTCCTTTATATCCCAACCCAATCTTATCTATGGGTAGTTGATAGTAAATATCAATGATATATCTCAATCCTTGTTTGTATCATCCTAGGCATTATCCTTTCCATTGATATCTGTCAAAATATTTTCAAAAAAATAACCTTACATAAGGTGCTCAATATTCTATGAGTTACAAAAGATACCTTTTTGAGGTTTGGGTAAGGGAATGATATGTGGTTCCATTGATCCTTTGCAAATGAATAGTGTTTGGTTCGATTCTCTTCCTAATGTAACTAATTATCCTTTGACAAGTGAAGATTCTTTTGGTTTTCCCATTTCCTAGGTCATAGTGATATTAAATATGATATCATCAACTCCAAACTCTCTTATACCATAATCTATTAGTTTCACTGCCATGAGATATATGTTTGATAATCCATTCTTATCTTGGAGGTTTTTACTTTTGGCTAATGTACCCATAAGGATGAATGTCTTAAATGAAGAGGCTTTTCTTAGCTCATCTAAGTTTTGCACTATTTCTTCCCATGTTTGCCTTTCTTGAAGTGTTGGCTCTATACTTGGGGGTGAACCATCTTGAATCCCTTGATTGTTGAATGAATATGGGTTAATAATGTATTCTCCTTTTGAATAATTCAAAGGAGAGACCCTTTTACCTATTCATATGATTGATGGTATTTTTGGTGTTACCGATGTTGTAGAGTAATGGGTAGATAGCAAAGCCATTTCTTTTGAGAGATGCACACTATTACAATATGAGTAAGGATTCTCATCTCCAGGCATGAAATGGACCATATCTTCATGGATGTATTTTAGATCATTATGATAATTTGAAGGGACACATTACATGTCTCTAATCCAGGGTCTCCCTATGAGAATATTGTATTGAGTTATGTCTCCTTCAATTACTTGTAAGACCATTTGAATTATCTTAGATCCTACAGTAATGGGTATGGAAATAGATCCCATTGTTGAGCATAAAGCATCATTGAAAGCTTTTAATTACAAATTAGGTATACAAATATACAATAATGAAAGATTTAGGTTTTTATAGTCTGTTATCGAGATAATATTTATTATCGAAACTTCATTAATTAGAATCCTTTTAAATAATTTTTCATCTACCTTAGATATTATATGTAAGGGAGGATCTTGACCATGCATTCCAATTGATTATCTAACCTCATGATCATAAAAAGCAATAGTTGGTTTTTGACTTGCTTTAATATTTCCCATAAAGGTCACAAAGCTCTTCGAGTTATTCATATATAATTCAATGGATTGCAAGAGTTGGTTCATTGCATCTCTATGATTCTAAGATTGTTGTAGTAATTTGAATAGGGATATTTTAACTTACGAGTTCCTCAATTATTTTTGCAAGTCCCTTTTAATAAAACCTTGGAATGTTATTTTATTTTTCTTACCCTCTTTGAGCTCTTGTGGTGATGCTCACCATCCCAATAAATGTGATGTTATTGTAATTCTAATTGTGCATTACCTATTTCTTTGGTGAGTGTAACAAAGTATTATTAGCTTGGTGTTATGGGAGAGGATCTTGGTAAATTCTTAAGTTTTAATTATGAGGGGATACAAGATTGTCAACTTCTAATTTTCCTTGGTCAATTAGATTTTGAATCTTATGGTGAAGGGTCCTATACTTATTCGTTTGGTATCCCTTTTGGTGATGATAATGGCAATATTCATTCCTATTGTACCATTTGCTATTCTTGGCATCTGCTCATTCAGGACTTATTTTTGGTAACATAATCATTTGATGATCACAAAGTTTCTTCAAGATACCATGAAGTGATTTCATTAATGGAGTAAACTCTCTTGGTGGTCTAAAGTTCTTTTCCTTAGTTTACAAAGGACTGGCCTCTACATTCTTAGTGATAGAAACTTTGTTGGTGGCCAAGGGTTTATTTGCTTATTTTACTTGATTCTTATTTTTGCCATAGGGTTCCTTCTTCTTAACCTTTATCTCTCCATATTGGATCCAGAACTTTTTTATTATGATCACTTGGAAAATAGCTTCCTCAAAGGTCTTATGTTTTTGGATCAATAGGATACTAGCTATAGGTCTTAGACAACTTTGACTAAATATGTTCACTAACTCTTCTTAAGGCAAGGTATAAGGCATACTTGTCAAGATTACTCTCCATCTCAAGATGAAATCTATAATTGACTCATCTTGAAATTATTGTAACCTCATGAGATCAGTGATGGAAGTTTTATCTTTGATGTTTATCCTAAAGTATTTTAAGAATAAATTTTCCAATTGCATATACGAATGAATATTTTATTCTAGTAGATTATTGTACCAATCCATTGTTGAACCAGCAAGAGTCAGTAGGAAAATATGTAACATTAAATTATCATCGTTAGCAATAACATAACTTGAATATTTAAACCTTTTAAGGTGTTCTTTAGGATCTACCTTTCCTTTGAATGGTTCAATTTTTGGGATTTTGAATTTGAAAGGAATTTACTTTTTAGGGATATTTGGATGAATTGGTTCATTGCAAATGGTCTTGTAGGAGAGCTTTTGCTTACCTTGTAAACATAACTCTTTTTCAATCTCTATCAATGTTTTTTGAATAGTATCTTATCTTTCTCATTGAACAGGACCTTCAATATTTCTAGGCTTCACCTTTTCCTCATACCTAGGGGATACCCCATATCTTTGCTCAGCAGGTATTTGGATGTTATAATATTACTTATCATATGAAGGAGAGGGTGGTGAGGATTGGTAAGGAGACAATTGTTATTGCCCTTATGGAAGGTGTAGGGACATGGGGAAGTAGTGTGACTGACCCTTACTCTCTAGTAGTGGTAAATAATATCTTCAAGATTCATCTAGTTGCCTTCGAGGGGAGACCTCTTTTCTTTTCATTAAGTGAGAGTCCCAATGTTTATATGCCCTTTGACCTTGGGGAGAAAGCAATCTAGCTCTAGGTTTATCTTTCCTTACCATTTGGCCTACCCCTTGTTGGACATTATATTTATCATATCACCTTATGGGTAACTTACCCTATTGCATGTCAAACACCGACTATGTTTGATTTCATGGTTGCTGAATAAACTCAGTAGGTTTAGCTTGTTGGGGAATATTTCAATCATGCTAATTTGTTTGAGTTTGATGAGATGTTCTTTTTTTAGAGATTCTTCATCCTTATGCATGTAAGGTGGAATATTTTATACTTTATACCTAGATAAACCAAGATTCATCTTCCTCTAAGGCTCACGCTTGTAGTTAGTATGACTAGTACTAGGAGTAGCAGTATTCAATTTCAAAATGTAATGAGGATTATCATATACCTTCATTAGTTTTCTTACTTATGACAAAGGGATGGCCGTATGTATGGAAATATGATCATTAAAATCAACCTTATCTCTAGAGGTAGTTGAGGGGGTACCCTCTTATTTTATTATGTAAGATAATACTTCTCACCCATCTTCTAAGTATTGTATGATCCTATTGTACTTTGACTTAAAGGGGACCTTTTGAAATGTGGTATGGGTTGAATGTATTTGTGAAGGAGTGCTAGTCCTAGTATTTCCTTCTCCATGGTGACTAATCAATCGAGATTCTATTTCTATATCCTCTAGTCTTAAGGGTAAGATGCGTGCCTATGAGGAATGTGGGATATTTAGTTGCATTAGGCATCATCTAACTTCATTCAAATTATTATGAGTTAGATTGTGGTAAGTCATGTCTACTTCCTTAGGGGTTTTCCTCCTAGACCTATAACTTCTTGGTTCCTCAAGATGAGTATCATCGTAGAGTTCTACTTGTAACTGCACTACTTGAGAACATGTTTGAATCATTCTCTTGTAGTTTCAACTTTGTTTTTAGACTAATAGGTAGAAATAACCAAACATCTAACATAGCAATTCCATTTTATCTTGAGTTAATATTCATGAAAAAATAATTGAATGCATAAATAACATATATGTATAATTATTTTATGATATGATTATCATTTGTAGCCTTTTGGTTTATTAATTAAGTCTTATTCAAATGAGTGATCTGATTTGTAGCTTTTTATCTTGTTAATTTCCCTCAGTGATTTCATCTAGTCAAGTATTTTAGCAAGGTAGGTTGATAATCCCATAGACAATCTATGGTTGAGTCTCGGCTTAGTACCTAGAGTGGTCCCCTTAGTGCAATAGGATGCAAGGTATGTCATTGAAGATTACCTTGATAATGGAATCCAAGTGTAGCCTCCTTATTTATAATTGCTTGATGGAAACTGATGGCTTCTATCTTATGAGCCCAACATTCATATCCAAGTTTTGGCTCTATGGCTTATGGTGTAGTCGATGGGTACATAAGAGATATGAGAATCAATGGTTGTTCATCACCTCCAACTCACTAATGTTATTTTTAATAGGCATCATGAAAATGCATTTATCAAGTAAATAACTCATGATATGCAACTACAACCCACCCAACATGCATGTCCTTTGATTAACTTTATTTAATACGAGAAAAATAATGTCTTAATTAGTTAGTTTTAATTTAGCCCAAGCAATTCATTAACCTTTTAATGTGATTCTTTAACAATCCTTTAAATGAGATCCATTAACCATGATTTAATGAGGTTCCTTTACTCCTATGAGTGCAAAAGTAATTTAATATAGTTTATTACCTCTTCTTACAAGTCATAGTCTTTTGACCTCCTTCCAGGGGGGAAGGTAGATAAGTAAGAAGCCATTAAATGGATGCAAATTGCCTTAAATGTGGTTCCTTAAATCCTTTTCGATTCACAATCCTTCAACCTCCCTTTGGAATGGTAAGGAAAATAAGAAAAGTATTAATGTGAAGTGAGTTAACTTAATGAGGTTATTTAACTCCTCTTCGAGTCATAGTCCTTTGACCTCCCTTCAAAGTGGTAAGGTAGATAAGAAGAGTATTAATATGAAGTGAATTAACTTAAGGAGGTTATTTAACTCCTCTTCGAGTCACAATCCTTTGACCTCCCTTTGGAGTGGTAAGGTAGACAAGAAGAGTATTAATGTGAAGGTACACCTCCCAATTAATTGACCAATTTAATGTATCCTAATCTACCTTGAACTCGATAAATTAGCCTTCAATTCATTCCATTCTTAATCAAAGTTAATTACCCCTTTCTAGTGTGGAAGTAACTTAGTGAGAGTTGATTTACCATTTAATGAATAAAAGTGAGAAAATAAAAGGGTTAATTAACGTTTTCCCAATTGTACCCATTCTAATCACCTAATATTGCCTTACAATGCATAGGGAGAGCATAAGTGGATATAACAGGAAATCCTTAAGTGATCTTGTTAAGTTGACCCTTTCCTAAAATTAAAATAAAATACAAAATATTTATGATGGTTATGAACATAAAGCAAGATAATGAATACCTAAACATGGCATTTACCCTTCCTACATGAAATATGAGTACATAAATCACAGATAAGGGGTTTATTTCCATCTTTCATTTTAGTGCTTATCTTATGCTTTTAGTATTGATGAAAGATGAAATTTTATACCTTCTATTATGGGTTGTTGGCATTTCTATACGATCATCGATGTTTTATACTAGATTGTTAGCATTTTGCTTAAATCATTGGTGCTCGATATTAGTTTGTTGGTGTTTACATAGTGTAGGTAGAAGAAAAAAAATAGAAAATAGAAAATAGAGAACAAAAAACTTAGAGATAGAATGAGATTAGTAATGATTACCATAGAACATAAGATACAAAATGAAAATAAATACACAAAACGTATCCCTTACACCTTATTTTTTATGTAGTTTGCATGCGATGGGCCCTCCTTCTAGTGCAAAAATTGTTTACCTAAAAGTGTAACCCTATAAGCATACAAGATAAGACTTGTAATGACCAACAATGTACTCTATTACATTTTGAATAAACCTTAAAATATTTACAGTAGTACCTCATTCAGAGGGCTTTCGATACAATGATAATTCCTCATTCAGAGAGCTTAAGTAATGAAAATACCTCATTTAGAGGGCTTTAATACAATCTAAGATATGGGCCTCTTGGAACCTTTCTTTGATGTTGTCTATAAGCTCAAGAATCAATCTTTGGCAACCTAAAAAGGGTGTTATAAATTTATCTTCTTTGATCTTCAGTTCTTCTCATACGGTTGCTTCACATATGCAATCCCTGCACACATAAATAACTAACACATCAAACATACTTATTCAAGCCATAAAATAAGTAGAATAAGAACATGAAAAAGCATATAGCATACAAGATTACAATGCACTTAACTCAATAGATAGTCTGTTAGCATTCCAATAGAGTAACCTTGCATAAAATTAGGGATCCTTACTTCATGGTTGAAGGCTTTATTTATAGATTTGCATAATAGGGGGAGTTGTAGATGATAGGAATAAGAAAACATGACAAAAAGGCTCATCCAGCTCTTCTATGGATGTCCAATGAGGTAGGGTGCATGGGATAAGTGATGGCTCACCTAGGATCCCTTAATTTTTCCTAGAATGCCTTTAAAGCTACCATTTTTGATTGATTTTTCTATTTGCAAGGTCATCAATGATCAGGTGTTAGGTGCTAAAAATTGGATTGGGTTATTAGCAATCAAGCATGGCTCACCAATGACTAGGCACTTAGAGAAAAATCTTATGTTTGCTCAATTTTAATCCATCCTTATCTCTCCTTGAAAGAGGATAATTTTTGGGTATCTACACATACATAAATACCAAGATGCATCTAAGTGGGAAGGGGAGGCTCCAATTTGGGCCCCTTAAGGTACCCAAATAATCTTGGAGTGAGTTTCCTCACTCCAAAAGACATGTGAGTCCCCAACCCTTCAATTCAATGAAAGCAAATGAAATTTAAGTATGCCTATTATGCAAATGCTTTGATCTAGGTGTATTTTAAATAAATTTAATGGTAGATTTAAATTATGAAAGCAACGTAATGGTGTAAATGTAATCTATGATGATTTTAGCCTATACATTATGTTACATGCATTCAAATTATATAGGATAAAAAGTGTTGATCTCTCCAAGCCTCTCCAATGGTGGATTTGCCTCCATGAGAAATGTTACCTATCCTCCATTAGAGGTAGGTTTATGGAGCTTGACGGAGAATTTTGAGTAGAATCCCTTGAATTCTTTATAATTATTTCAAACCCTAACTTGAAATCTTAGCTTATTCTTGGAGCCAAAATTAGGAGCACAATTGAGTAGAAGTTATGAGAACAAATGAAAGTTAGGAGAATTATAATTTACCATTGAGTCTTATACTACCTTTAGTCACTTAAGTGAATAATTGTAGATACCCACTTTTTGTTTTATTTTGCATTTAAACCCATTTAACTCTATTTGATATTTTTTTAACATTTGACCTTAAAAAATAAATATTAGACCTAAATCAAAAATAATAAACTATGTATTTAAATACAAATAATTCATTTATTCAAAAGTACATTTTTTGATATCTACATTTTACCCATGTTGAACGAAGTCTATTTGCTAAAAAATGACTTGGTTCAACAAGTGTAGATAGTTGGATGTTAGTTGAAAAAATATTTGAACATTATGAAATTTAAAAAATCTAAAATTGAAATTTTAAACATGAAACTTCAAACATCCTAGCATAATTTGAACAATTTCAAATGAATATATAAAATATTGTGTTCATGGTATAAAAAAAAATTTAGAACAATCATGAATAAGGTTTCAAATGTAGTATTCATCAAATTCGAAACCTAATTCATGTACCCTAGTTGGAAAAAAGAAAAAGTGAAATAATCATGGATAAGGATTCAAATGTAATATTTATCAAATTCAAAACTTAATCCATGTGTCCTAGCTAGAAAATTTGGAATAAACACACATCACCATTCGAATAGTGGATTCATCAAATAGGGTAAGCAATATACTCTCATAGCTAGAAAAAATATAAAAATTTAGAATAAATATGACTAGGGATTCAAATGTAGTATTCGTCAAATTCGAACCCTAACCAATGTGTTCTTGGAAAAATTCAAAACAAGTATGGACAATACCTTGAATGTAATTTATGATCATTCAAGCCTTAGCCAATGTGTTCATAGAAATTTAGAATAAATATGTATAGCCATTCGAATGTAATATTTGTCAAATTTGAACACTAAATAATATGTTTGTGGAGGTAGGACTATGAACAACTTATATAGTGTTTGATGATTGGATATGTCAAACCTATGCAAAGCATTCATGATGGAGTAAGCACATAGACTTACTAGCAAGCACACAATCTTGCTAAATGAAATTTGCATAATTCAAACCATTTGTATTTTGAAAAATTTTAAATCAGGTAGAAATTTAAACATTTTGAACAATATTGCATTTTGAAATAAAATTTTCAATAATTTTACCATTTTTACACTTTTGCACATTTTTTGAGGCAAAAATTACGATTTTTTAAAACTTTGATTCATGAACATTTTGAACAATCAAGTGGTTTACCCCCTCAAGTGATATGATGTCGATAACTAATGATCAATACTATATTGATCGAGAATGTGTGTGCAACATGTGTAAAAATTTGCATATTTAAAAATTTGTTATTTTACCCCAAAAGAAATATATAATATATTAAGGGAAAAATAAAATAATTTTGAATAACTTTTAACCTCGAATTGGACCCACCCTTAGGCTAAAAATTCAA
>Ga0181465_101392_pt1 | contig 10291 bp, 7 predicted proteins | sample InSIn3gowninarea_FD_119076 | JGI IMG/M metagenome (GOLD analysis project Ga0181465, IMG submission 119076) | Clean room microbial communities from NASA Spacecraft Assembly Facility at Jet Propulsion Laboratory, Pasadena, California, USA -... ...
CATCATGCCACGCTTCACCGCCTTCTTTTCCTTAGGCAACCCGTCTCCATCTGAGATTTTTTATTTAGTTAGAGAATAGTCGAACTTTTGCTAGAACATTTGTAAGTTTAACTATTTTACATGATTATACGAATGAATAAAACAAAAAAGAAACGCCCACAAACGGCGTCCCTTCAATGTTTCTTATCTGATGGAGATAGACGGGCTCGAACCGACGACCTCTTCACTGCCAGTGTTAAAAGATGTACTTTAATGAACCTAACAGGTCGCTCAAAACGTTGGTGTTAAGCAGTTTATACGGAAAATGTACATGACAGATAATTACAGGTCGCTCGAAAAGTTTCGGAAGATTTACTGGAAGAAAATAAAAATATATAAGCCCGACAGCTTTATTTAAAATTCTACCGTAGTAATAATTCAATCATTTAAATAATATCACTACTTAGATTAAACACTATATAATATTTGAAATTATATATTTAGATTCTCTAATATCTACTACATCAATATCAATTGCACTCACTTTGTATATGGCAAAATAAAAGTCATGAATAGTGCAGAAAAAAATCCATAACTCGGGCAAAATAAAAAAGCCCATTGCGAGCACCCATACCAATCGCCTAAAATGGAGTTTGACCAAAAACTTCAGAAAGGCGTGAGAAAGGATGCTCACAATGGACCAAATTAATCATATCAGAAAATTGAGAAATGAAGAAGACTATTCTTTAAATAAAATTGCTATTCTAACCGGATACGATTGGAGTACTGTAAAAAAATATGCAGATGGAGACGGGTTGCCTAAGGAAAAGAAGGCGGTGAAGCGTGGCATGATGTACACCAAAGGTGTTGGGGATCAAACATACGGCGAAATTGTCGATGCGTTATTATTTGAAGACAGTAAGGAAAAGAAAAAAGATCGACGTCAAAAAAAGGCGATTCATAAAATTCTTAAGGAAGACTATGATTTCCCTGGTAGCTATCGCTTGGTATGCCAGTATATAGCAGATACTCATGAAGAAGTACAAAAAAATAAAGCTTATGAACGATTGGAACATCCGCCTGGAGAAGCACAGTTAGACTTTGGAAATTATCGGGTTTGTGAAAATGGAAAACTGAAAAATATTAAGTTACTTGTCTTGGTTCCGCCTTATTCAAATCGCTCATACGTTGCGGCTCTCCCACGGGAGAACAAAGAATGTTTCCTTGAAGGTTTGAAGCGCATTTTTGAACGAATGGGCGTTGTCCCTCGCACACTTCGTATAGATAATCTAGCAGCGGGTGTCGTTCGCTCAAGAGGGCGAGGTGAAGAAACTGTTTTTACAGATGAATTGAAGCACTTCTCAACTCATTACGGTTTTGAACCGATTGCGTGTAATCCCTTTTCTGGTCATGAGAAAGGATCAGTAGAAAATAAAGTGGGATACATTCGCTATAATTTCTTTGATCGTATTCCTGAATTTGAGTCTTACCTTTCGTTTGAAGATTGGATCAATCATGAACTAGATGAAGACAGCCACCGTAGGCATTATCAGGAACATCTTTTGATTAGTGAGCTGTGGGAAGAAGATCGAATGCATATGCTTTCGCTGCCTGAAACTTCGTTTCCAATTTTCAGATACGAAGATTATAAGACCAATAAATATGGGGAGATACGTTTAGATGGACAATCGATTCATATTCCTAGAGCTGGTCGGAATCACCGCTTAACTCTTCAATTAAAATGGGACACATTCAAGTGCCTGAATCGAATGGGTGAAATTTTATATGAAGGTGTTCGCCCTTATATAAATGACTCTCAACCCGTTGATTGGTCGTATGTCTTTCAGACCTACCGAAAGAAGCCGCGGGTATTGAATCATTCGAAATACAAGAAACTTATTCCACCGAAAATTAAAAGCTATTTATTGGAGACGGATTTAAAAGAAAGAATAAAACGGATTACCCAACTACTTGAACTACTTCAAGAATTTGATTTAATTGAGATTGAAGAAAAGTTTGAAGACATCGTTCTTAAAAGTCTACATACACTTTCAGATGACTCCGCCTCTTCTTTATCTCTTTATGATGCCTTATCACCGAAGGTGGTGGCTCATTGATGGAAAGTGAATTGAAACAATTATGCAAACGAATGCGATTAGCTCATGTGTATGACTACGTCATACAGGAAAACGGATCAGAGGATTTTTATAATGAGCTACTTCAATGTCTAACTTATGAACAGCGTGAACGGGAGATAGCTAAAGCTAATCGCTTACTTAAAAAAGCAGGGTTCCGAACACATAAACGATTAGATGAATACGAGTGGCACAACCAAATCGGTATTCCAACGTCTATTTCGCGAGAAGAACTAGAGGCGTTAGACTTTATTCACCATAGAGAAAATCTTGTCTTTGTAGGGACGCCGGGAACAGGAAAAACAACATTAGCCACTGCTTTAGGCATAGAAGCTTGTATGAACGGCAAGGACGTTCAGTTCTACCGTGTCATGGATCTTGTAGATAAACTGCAAAAGGCGTCCCAGAAAGGGACGCTAGCCCGAGCACGTAAAAGTATTCTTTCATGTGACCTACTTATTCTTGATGAATTAGGTTACTTGCCCATTGATAAAGAAGGGGCTGAATTACTTTTTCATCTCATTTCAGATTTCTATGAGGAAAGAAGTCTTATCGTCACAACAAATTTAGAATTCAGTTCATGGAACAAAATATTCCAAGATCCTCGGCTTACAGGAGCATTGGTCGATCGTTTGATTCATCATGCCCACATCTTTTCTTTTGCGGGCACGAGCTACAGGTATACGAATGCACTATCGCAGTTGAAAAATTAATTAAATAGGGTGCTGCAAAGTTATGGAAAAACTTTCTGCATTATTATGGAATTTTTTCTTGCAAAATACACACTTTTGAGTAATTTATTATTAGAGTCGAGTATTAGTACTACTCTTGCTTAGTTGTTAATGTAGATACAATTTGTTTTAAACCTTGGTAAACATTTAAATTCTTATCGTATTAGGATAACTTGCTATTATTCTGAAGGTTCTGCTTGTTCCCCGGCATATCAGCAGAGTAGGAATGTTTTTTATTGTTATTTATTTTTCTTATTTCACTTGCAAGCTTAATTATTTCATTTGTACTTGGCCTAACTTTATTATTCATTAAGTCTTTAATATCTATAAGAATACCTTGCACTCGTTCATAAGATGCTGTTGAATTTTTCCATTCAGATATTGCTTCACCAATTGAATAGTATGTACCTCTATTTTCTGAGTGATCTCGACCCTCCGAGTTAAATGGCATTAGAAAAGCATTGTACACTTTCATACCTTTATCACGTAGTTGTTGAAACTTATGATTAGTTGCAATATATTCTCCGTATGTTATTTGTTTATTTATTGAACTTGAAGGAGGTAAATGGTTCGGATTATTAGTAATACCGTATCTATAATATTTTGCATCAATAACATAAATATTATTTTCTTCCCGCATTATCGAATCTGGTTCCAGTGCTCTATTAATTTTACTTTCATAAGTATTAAGTAACCATTTAGTTCTTGGAAAATAATCTTCTTTAACTACATTTCCATACGTTTCTTCTATAAGGTATTCCCAAATATATTCAAAATTGTAAGTGCCAAAGTGAAAGGTCTTTGGATGTATTAATGAATTCTCATAATTTAAAATGTCTAACATAGCTTGGTACAATCTTTTTTCTTTATCCTGATGTGTTCTAATTATTAACGATTTTAAATAGTTTACACAAAGTCTTAAATCTATTACCTTAAGAGGCTTATTTGCCAATTGCAGTTTAAACAACCACCCTATTTTTAAAGTGCTTTGATAAACACAAAACCTATTAATTTCAGTGATCAGATCTTTATCAGTTTCAGAATGGTGCCTCACTCTATATTGTGTATAGATAAAACCATTAGATTGAACTATGGGTTTTTCTTGTTTAATAGTTCTATTCCAATTAATTGGTCCAGAAACTCCTTTCTTATATCTTTCTTCTTTAGTGTAAAAGTAACCATTATTTAAATAGTAATATAAAACTTGATAATAAGCTTGTATTGGAAATTCTTCGACAATATCGTTATTATCATAACTTAATCCTGATACATTGGACTGGTTATCTTTATAATCTTTTAGTATATTAAACAAATTGATTATTTCTTCCCTTAATTCTTCCTCTTCTTCAGATATTTTATACCCAATAGGAAAATTGATTATAATTGATTGTTTACCTTCAATTGATTCTGATTTTATTCCTACAAAAGTATCCCCATTAATATTATTAGCATTCCTGCAATAATGTCTCAACGAAGTGTCTTGTCCTATAGGCAAGGAATCATTATTGTTCTTTTTCATCGCTTTCACTTCCTGATAGTTGAGTGTTGTTTCCTAAATCTTCAAATACATCATTAGAAAATATTTTAAACCTTTCAAGACCTTTATTGGCCGAGAAGTCTTTAATGATATCTTCTAAACTCTTATAGTTTCTATTAAACAACGTATCTCTTGAGAATTTAAATGCATCATCCCATAAGTATTTTATAACTTTTTCAGCGAATGAAGATATAAATTCCTTTTCTTCAGAGGAGTGCAATAATTTTTGGCGGTCATCTTCTAAATCTTCTTCAACAATATAATAAGCCCCTAAACGCTTATCCTCTGAAGATAGAGCAGTTTGATTATTATCTAAGATTAGATTGTTAATTAATGTACTAAATTTTTCCCATGTTATTCCAGTATCTAATATTTCTGTTTCTGCGTGTTTTGCTAGTGAGACGTTATTTTCGATCATCCTCATATCCCATCTTCTTTGAAAGGCAGTATCTAATGTAAATACATTTTGATCTGCTGTATTCATCGTGCCTAAGATAGATAAATTGGATGGTATTCTCACTGGCTTATTAGGATTTCCATAGACTTTTAAAGCTATGTCTTGATTGTAAATAGAATATTTACTTTTAGCATTATCTCTATCTAATAACTGAAATACTTCACCAAAAATCGCAGGTGCATTGCCTCTATTTATTTCTTCGATGATTAAATAATACATATTCTCTGGATCATTTTCAGCGTTTTTTAAAATACGAGTAAATGGACCAGGTGTAAATTCATAAGTAATCAATCCATCACTTAATATTATTGGCAAAATTTGACCAACAAAGTCAGTATTCATATAGTCAGGATGAAATACAATTCTTTCCATTTTCTCTTCATCACTACAATAGTCTTCCTCTATTTTAAAACTTTTGCCAGCACCTGGAACTCCGTATAGGAGAATGTTTCTACCATCTTTTTTCCTTTCAGGTTTATTTACAAGTCTAAAAGGATTATTTTTATCATTAAGAAACTCTAGTTCCTCCTCTGAAAAAAAGATTACCCCTCTTCTATCACCTTGAAAAAGCTCATCTAGTTTATTATTATCTGGCCAATTTTCTGGTTTATTCTCTATATTAACAAATCCTGCATAATATTTATTATGGCTGGTTCGTATTATATAAATAACTAAAAATTCAATAATATTATTAAATTGGTCATCCTCTATATAATTTTCATCAGAATCTTTATTTGGTTCAGGGAATCCGTTATTCACATGCCAAGCTGGATGCCTATTACTAACAGTTTGCTTCCTAATTCTGTAATTATTTCGATTGGATCTGGGATCGAATTCTAGTTTTTTCTTTAATGAAATATCTCCTAGAACATAAGAATCTATTGTGTGCTTATATCTATAATCCTCATTATTCTTACTATCTTTCTCTCCCAAACTTAAAAACTTAATCAAATTTGACTCATCAATGCCAGCTAATTCAATATATGTCTGACCTCCACCGGTTGTTGGCTTTGCCAATTGATACATATTTCTAAAATCAGATGGATTGACTTTGCGATACATAATACTGCTTACATACTCCATTTATTTACCTACCTACCTTTGTATTATAATTGCATATTCATTTAAAACGTTAGATAATTTACTTTTGTTACTCTTGAACCTAGTATGTTTTGTTTCCCTTACAGACACTTTCCCAAATTTTTTAAAATTATTTACTAGTTGATCTAAGGTAAACAATCCATCTTCACTATAACTAATTATAAAATTATTTGAATTAGTATTCCCAATAACCTCTTCAAAGGATTCTAAACCTTTAGTTTTAGTACAAAAACTTGAATGTTGATCCCACCAGTCTCTTAACCCACTTTTCCCAATTGCATCTGGGTAATCACCACGTGCTAGAGTCTCTAATATATGGTAATTGGCTGCATATTGTCTTTTCATATATGGCGGGTCTAAATACACTAAATCTGCAGAAGTAGATTTGGAAATTTCTTCTGCATATCCTTGTAAAACTGTATGTTTAGTATTTGGATGTGGTTCTATTTCAACTGGCCTTAATTCAAAAGGTTGAAGTGAATTTTTCTTGAATTTAGAGAGAAAATAACCGTATGTTCCTGAAATATTGGCAATCCTATTCACTGATAATATCAATGTATGCTTGAGTAGCGATGCCTCTATTTCCGAAATTTTGTTATCTTGAATCCATTGATTTATTTTTTCTCTAATAGAATCGATTTTAGATGCATTCTCAGGCGTGAAATACTTTCTGGGATTTGATTCAATCGCAGTAGGTGTTCCTGAAGGAGAAAATTCTTTATAGAAAAAACTTTTCGAGCCTGGTAAGCTATTTAAATAGTTTAGCACATCTTCATAATTGCTAAAATTTTGTGTAAATATAACATCATTTGAGAGCCCCTTAAACAATGGTTCTTTATTTAATAATAAATTACATACTAAATGGTGATACGAATATGTCATGATATCTGAAGCAATCACTTTAAAATCATTTTTTCTATATTCTAGTGAAACTAATCCAGTTCCGGCCATTAAATCAGCAACAACATTTCCATCTCCAATTACTTCTTTTGAAATATTAATTACTTCTGGCAATAGTTTTGTTTTATTTCCAATATATCTATACATCTAAATCAACCTTCATCTGTTTTACAGCTCCTAATTCCGGCAGTTTATTCATTTCTTGAATAATCATCCTTTTTTCGAATTTTGATAGATTATACCATTCCATTATGGCTTCTTCTAATTCTATATCCTTCTGGTAATTATATTCTTTAGCTAACTGGGATGCAATTTTCACAATTTCATCTGTTAATTGGTTTTTTTCATATTTTTTAATAGGTAAAGAATATATAATTTTCTTCGTTAAATAAGGATGTGATTTCCACTCATTTTCTCCATATACTTTTAAATAAAAATAATAGACCACTCTAGAATTTAATAGAGCTATATAATACTCTAATGGTATATCAGAATAGCCTTTTTGCTTAAGAATATAAACTGTTTGTGTAGTGTAATTATGAGAATAATCAACACATGAATAAATACCTAATCCAGTTTTTCTAATTAAAATTTTTGGTGGTGTATACATATGCTTATTTTTATAATTAATCCCATTGACGTCTAACTTAACATAGCTATGTCCTGTAATACGATATCTTTTAATGTTTTCTCCAACGAAAATTTTCTCTGTGTTGTTATTTGTAACGTTTTTTATTTCATTAGTAATTAATGTTTTTACATCATCTCTTTTAAGAATAAAATCATTTTTACATGCACTACAAGTTTTTTTACCTACTTCTAGTTGTGTTTTTGTAAATCCTTGTGCGATATTACAATATGGACATGTAATTACCTTCCCCTTTTTAGATATCTCTACTCCTCTTCCAAAAACAAACCTTGAATTGAAATCAATTTTATCTTTTTTTATTTTACTAATTAAATACTCTTCCTCTTCTCGAGTATCAATATCAAATGTATAGTCTTCATTTAAAGTAAACCTTTTTTGATATATTGAATGGTTATTATTAACATAAAAATCAATCAATGGTTTATTGCTCTTTAGATAATCATTTCTAGCATCAGTATTTAAACGAAAACAAGTAGTTCTACTATCTTTTTCAGGTTTCTTTTTTTGAACTATTATAACAGTTGTAGCTCTATTAACTTCTTTAAATATCTTTTCACCTAATCGTGCTATTATTTTAATGCTAGTTTGTTCAGCTAGAAATTCTCTAATCTTTGTACTATGCGCTTCAAAAATAGAATCTGGTAGAATAAAAGCTGCCAGACCATTTTTAGATAAAATCTTAATAGACAATTCAACAAATAATGTATATATGTCATTATAATGTGCGCTTATAGAGTAACCTGCTTTTTCGAGTGTTTCTCGGTTATATGCTTTATAAGTGCTCCAAGGGGGATTAGCTACAATAGCATCTAAAGATGGTAGTTTATTAATCCAGTATTCTTCTGCAGTATTTTTTATCCCCTTTGGCATAATTACATTATTGTGTATTAAATTGTAATCATTTTTTTCTTTTAAGAGGCTTATTACTAATTCATCTATATCAATACCATGTAGATTACCACAAAACTTTTCGTTTCTCTTCATTGCATCAAGTAATGCCCCTTCGCCACAAGAAGGATCTAGTACATTATTTATACTAACACTTTCTTTGTTAGCTTCGATTAAAAGTAATTCTGAAACAAAATCTGCGAGTCTCTCAGGTGTATAAACAACTCCAAATTTCTTCTTTACAATATCAATATTATTCATTTGAGCAAACCTTTCACTAAAGTAATAAATTACTTTTAAAATAATGAACCAAAGTTACAAAGTTATTTATTCGGCAACATATTCCAAAATGTCCTCTACTGAACAATTTAGATTTTGACAAATACTATTCAACATTTCAAGGTCGAGTCGTTTAACCTTTTCTTTACATAAATCACCTATAGTATTAGGTCTTGCATTTATATTCTTAGCTAGATCTTTTTTAGTCATTTTCTCTCTAACTAGTAAATCTGCAAGTTTTATTTTTATCATTCTTAAACTCCTCTTTTATAAATTTAACATATATATATTATAACACTAAATAACGTTAATAGTTATTTTTCATTTAATGAATTTCGTTGTTACTTAAATATTACTAACAAAACGAAATTAGAATATTACTGTTGTGTTTTATATCATCACTAATAGCACTTTAAACCTTTAATATAATCTTTATTTCAAGAGCCGGCTTTGACAGACATAAGCATCATTTGTTAGCTATACACCAGCCTAATCATTTATTGGAAATTATTTAAGGTTTTTAAAATTGTCCAAAATCAAGTAGAATAAGTTGAATACCATAAAAAATTATCTTCATAGTTTAATTTTTTTTAGCATCATTTGTTCAAATTATTATACGCTATAATATCCTTTAGAATAGGAGCATAATTACTACCATAATCAAAAGTTTTTAAATCACACACTTTCTATTAGTTAAATATCTAACGTTCGATAAAGTACATATGATTGTGCAGAAGATAAACGCCCTTTTATGGTGCAATGTTTTTAACAACAAACTCATACCCAAAAAAGACTTTATCATCTTTATTTACACTCATTTTAGATTTCGCATATAATTTCCATTGTATCAGTTCTCCTACATCGAAATCGGAGATGGTTCATTTACGTCGTGCGAAATACGCGAAGCGGATGAAGCCGATATGTTAAATGAAACATTGGAGATGAGATGTAGGTGAATTGTTGACAGAAAATTAAAATATAAAAAAACAGCAACTTTTCAGAATTACTCCTGATAGGTTGCTGTTTTTTATTTTGTTAGAATGCTTCCTAACGGTTATTTGATGGTATTTAATAGTTCTCCATTAGAAACTTTTTAAAACGTCTTAGGTAATTAGAAAAATTATTCTCCAACCATCCCATCGCCATCACGGTCAATCATGTATTCATATAACCAATGCCCCTTCTTAATAGGCATTTTATATCCTGCATCTTTTGCTTCTTGGATAGTTACAGTCCCGTTACCATTTGCATCCACTGAAGATAAATCTCCACCTGATGACTCAGATTCTGGTTCGGGATCAGGCTCAGGTGTTGATGACTCTTTATTAGTACTACTGCCTGAACTGCTATTCGATTTATTATCATTATAGCTTGAAATTTCTCCATCTTCTGCGGGTCCAGCTGGTCCAACGCTTGATCCATTCGCATAATTAATTTCTACACCTGGTTGGACATTAGGAACATAAACATTAAACATTACACCTTCTCCATTATCTTCAATAGAGAAGCCTTCCATGTAAGCCCCTGAAGCGACTAAGTTATTCCCTTCAAAAACAGGTGTAACTCGATATCTGACATGGTTTTCAGTTGACTCGACATAGTTAGCAACCCAGTTTTCATACTCAAGCATTCGCG
>Ga0181465_101323_pt1 | contig 10279 bp, 2 predicted proteins | sample InSIn3gowninarea_FD_119076 | JGI IMG/M metagenome (GOLD analysis project Ga0181465, IMG submission 119076) | Clean room microbial communities from NASA Spacecraft Assembly Facility at Jet Propulsion Laboratory, Pasadena, California, USA -... ...
CTATGGATTTTGAAATTTATGATCATTTTAACTGAAAAAGTAGAAGCATTCAGGTAGCATGGAACTATAATTCAACTGTATTCTACAATCTACTAGGCCTTAGGGGATGATAGGAAATTAAGGAAACGTGAATTTTGATTTTTTTAATGGGATTCAAGATTTGGGATTTAAATGTCGGAGAGTAGAATCTCTTATAGAATGGAGAAATCTTAACAATTTTTGTTGCCTCATAATATGTTATGAAATAAAGTTCTAACTAAGGATCTTGCATGTTTGAATTCAATGACATGAATGTAGTTTCAACAAATATACATGCGTTTCCTTCTTGTTTTCAAGGTTTCTTTCCAAAGTTGAAAAGTTTTAGAAACTGTTTTTTCATTTATATTTAAAATGACTTTATTGTTAGCTTTAAAAAAATTTGAATTTATTCCTTTTTTTCCATAAAGAACAAAGATTTCAAGTAATTAAAATCACTATTTGTGAACTTTAAATGTTGAAACCACCTCAAAATAGCATTTAAAATGATTCTGCTTTTTTTTAATATTTTTTCATATTCTCTTTAGAGAAACAATAGTTGGAATTATGGACATATAGTCTATATGGAAATGTATGTTTTTAATCTCAGCTATTGTCCTTCAAGAGACAAACAAGTAATTGTCTCTAAAGAAACAAAAACGAAAATCTCCCTATCGACAAAAATGAAAGTGTCTCTATAGAGACAAATGAAAGTGTCTCTTAAGAGGAACTAATGTCTCTGTCTTTATAGAGACAAGAATAATATATGTTTTATATTGTGTTTATAGAGACAAATTTTTAAGGCAATAATTTTGAGACACCAGCTTAAAGACAATATTTAAGACACTATGCAAGTTTCCTTTTTTCTCAAGTTAAGACAATTGACTCAAAAATTGTTTTAAACACTCCCCACATGTAGTAGTGTGGGTTTACAAACCCTTGAATCAGTTCATCTCTCTATTGTTTGCTTTGTTCCATTGTTTCCTTCCTACATACGATGGTAGCCCCTTGCTCAAAGTGGTAGAGGTTCCTCTGCAAATGGCCCATTCAACAATGGTTTTTGAAACACCTCCCATCATTAAGTTGAGTCACATAGAGTTCTTATTGATGATAGAGTGATTAATGTGACTCAAGATCACCATGACAACACTTTATGGAAGGAGGCTCTAGGCTCGTGACTACAACTTAAGATGGAGCTAAAGCTTAGGATGGGGGCTCCACTATTACAACTATGGTTCGTGGTAGAGGCTCTTAAGTGCAATCATTGGGTAACAAATTTACAAGAACATCCATCTTTTTTAAGTAAAAGATTCTTCAAATTCCTTAGACATTGGAGTAAATTAAATTGCTTATAGTAATTAAACACTAAATTAGTAACCATAACACCCTATAACAACACACAACAATGTTGTTGAATTCAATAGTGTAGGATTTTTTTTAAAAATGCTCATAATATTTATAACAATATTAACTCACATGCTTTACTAACTCCTCATAACCTACCAAAACCTATATAAAGAAACAATTAATACATTTCTAATTCCAACCAAAAAAAGAAACATTCTACAATTGGGAAAAATATATGAACTTTAGGTCTCATTTCTGTTAAAAAGTTATTCACTTCTATTAAAAAGTTATTTAATGTTTAAGGATAGCTAATAATTTATTTGAGTTCTATAGCAGAGAGCATTTCTCCTGTTACATCGAGCCTACTGTTTTCCGTTTTCCATTATTTTGTCTGGCATATTTCAGTCATGATTTCGTCATGCATTTGTCACCCATTTCTTTGAAATTCGAGTTTGGGCATGAATCACATTCGACGCTGAGAGTTGCACTAAAGTTGCTTTCACTTTATGCATATGGATACTCCAAATATTTTGTGCTTCACTGGTTCAAAATTTAATTAAATTCTATGATAATAGATTTAAATTTTACATTCTTCTATATAGATATCACAAGATTTACGAACATTGCACAAGATTTACGGACATTGCTGAATGGCAGATATCGAAACTGGACTGTTTTAATAAATCATAGAGTCCACAGAATTTTACATGAACTTATCGCACTTCACGCACTGACTTAAACCCCGATTCGTAATTCGATATGGCTGCAGACTAGCAAGTGTGTAAAATAACGAAAATACGATGCAAATTTTATCGCAGAGGATAAATAGTTTGGTCGGCTTCGGCCAAGTCATACATTCAACTGCATTTCGATATCTTGGTCATCCAAGGGGCATTTTGGTTTTTCTACGTCGCTCCTCTCTTTGATAAAGTCGCGTTGTTTGCCTCCATGCACATTTTCGTTTTCAACGCGTTGGCTCCTTTTGGCTCGATAAACACAGAATAAAATCATCTGAGCCAACCCTAATGGCACACCGACAAAGTTTGGTGCCTGCAAAAACAAAGTATGATTCAGCTGTAGGTGACGACAAGAAACACTATACGCCAGAGGAATTCTCTGATATAAACTAGTAACCTTACCATGATGATGATGTCCTTGCTAAGAGCGCCATATACCATCCACAACACACTTCCAAGGAAAGCAAAGAAGGAGAAATAGAAGCTGGGCATGAATTCCACGCTCTTAGATTGAATTACCGTTCTCTGCAGTTTAAGAAACTCGTGAAGAAATATTAACAATAAATCCCATTTTGTACAGGTAACAATAACAAAATCTAAACGATGGATGCGCCATTATAAAGAGCTAATGCAGTGTAAAGCTTACAATTACAGATAGTGGAGAAACGTAGAGAATGGCAGTTGCCACTAATCCTGCAGTTCCTACAACGGCCTTCCTTTTGTTTTGATCATGTACAGCCAAAAAAGAAGTTATTGCAATAGTTCCAAACACCATCAACACGCCTATAACCATTCCTACCATTTTCCTCTGCAAGAAATATTCATTGAACATTAACTGATTTTGAACTGCCAAATGATTCTAAGGATCTATGTCATGTTGATTGACAAAAATAGGCCTTCTGGAACATCAGAACTATTTGCACCAAATAAATATGACAAGATAATACCTTGGGTTTAGGTGGAGCGAAAGTGAGATAGATGCAAATAAAGCAGCACTCAAGTAGGATACCAACAGCATTGACAACCATAACAACAACGTTTTCCCACCCATTGCTGATTAGAGGCGATCCATACCATGTGTACAGAATGCAATTGTACAACGCTATTGCATATGGAACGCCTGAAAAACTCTCCGTACTTCTCATTTGGATCACCTTCTTGAATGTAGTTCTGTTTAGGGTTAAAATATTATCATCGTTTATTAATACCATGAACCTCTCTGCGTTTCTCATTTGAATAACTCGCTTCAACCTATTACTATTCAGGGCGATTACACTAAAATAATATCACAAATTAATAATATCGGTTATGCGGTGATAAATATTACACTTACATAGGTGCTCCGTACATAAGAAGAGCAATGGCGCTTCCTGTGAAGTCATGTAAGACAAACCAGACGCTGATGTTACTACATAGTTCAGCTACAGTTTAACAGGAACTAGAATCTAAACATTCAATCTATACGTCCAACTTGAAAACTATGACGTTTATAATAACAGAAAAAAGAGAGCAAACATAATATTGCGGGGTATGGTAGCGTTGACGAACCTAAAATGCCAACGCCTAGACGTACAACGTTATTCATCGTTTCTATGTTCTGGAAACGCGAAACTCTGTGTCTGCGGGATGGTTAAAATTATAAGCAAAAAATGAGGGGGGTGAAGATACTATAGTGCGAGGTGCATACTTCCGTTCGTTGAAGGGTTCCGGTAAGGTGATCTCTGCGGGTCCCTGCACGTATATTGTCACCTATTCGACAACCGAGCAAAAGACGAGATGGTAGCATAAAAAAATATCAAATGTTCGGTAAATATTCGACTACAGTAAGGTAAAAAAACACAGATCCGCATCGATTATGTTATTCCACCGGGTTAGGTTCATTGGGTTTGGTTTGGTTCAGTTTCCAATTTTCTCACTTAGACCATTATGAAAATTTTCATATGATTTTATTTTGGTAAAATTAGGTAATTTTTTTTTGTAAACATAGGTTACAGGTGTCTAGCTCTAAAATTTTGGGGGCCCATGGTTTTTGATATCGAGTTCTAAAATTTTGGTGGCTCGTAGATTTTGACAATACTAAATCCATTTACATTATCAAAAATACAATTAGAAAGCTTTAAAATTTAGGTGCCCTTGAATTTATTATGTCAAATTCCAAAATTTCCCTGGCCAAGAGTTTCCCATGTCAAACTCCAAAATTTTGATGGCCCAAACTTTTCAATAATACTAAATCCGTTTTTGACATAAAAACAATTAGAACACTCTAAAATTTTGGTGGCCTAATAGTTTATGATATCAAACTCCACAATGTTACAAACGTCTAGGGTTTAGTGTCCCAGATTTTAGTTTATTGTCCAGGGTTTGATATAGTTTGGAAATTCCACCGAGTGTTGCCTTTAGGAATGCTTTGATGGTCGTTGCCTTTTAATTTCCCCTGGTTTTTCTTTACCTAATTCTTCCTAGGTACGCATAAGCATTATTTTCATTCAATTGGGAGTTAAAAAAAAAATTCTATTCATTTTTATTATTTCAGTGCCTTTTTGATGTATGGTTTTTTAGCTTAGTATAAGCTTATAATCCCAATTAAAAAAATAGAAATCAATAAAATTAAGGTTTTGAGTACTATGATATCCCCTATATTATATTGTAAATAATAAAAATTATTGATGATAAAAATAAGAAATATAGAGAAAAAAATTAATTAGATTACATTTAAATTTTTTGAAATAAAATTTATGTAGCTCAAATTAAGTATATATGTCTTCCCCATTCTTGATAAAATATCAATTTGTCCTAAAATCTTGAAATAATCTACTTTAAATTTAAAATCGTCATGGCTATAAATTTTCTATGTCATCCAATTAGTTTCAACATTAGGCTACATTTAAACTAAATTGTTTACATACTAATATTTTAGAACATAGGCTAAAGCACTGAAATTTATTTTACTCATGATATGAAACTACCAAGTAAAATGGGTTGTTATAAACACTCACCATAAAAATATTAAAAAGCATGTTATTATAAACCTAAAAATTTAGCTAGTCCTCCCATTATCTCGAAAATAAAAAATTCCTAATCGTAAAAATCATCCTTTCCTAAATCATAAAATCTATTTACCCTTTAAATATTGTACACACAACATGAAATGTAAAGCATGAAAAGATATAAAATTCTAAAATCACATAGTTTGTGTTCCCTGATGTCATTGAAATAAGTAAGGTCTGGAGAGAGTAATTGAGCTCCTATCCATGAATTATATCCAAGGTAAGGTAGTGAGAGAGTAAGTGAGTTCTTATCTGGGAATTATAACAAAGTTAGCTCTTATGTGGCTATACAAATTATAACTAAGTTCTCTATTTTCCAAGGTAGGCGTGGGATTCAGGGTAGTGAGAAAGAAGGCGAGGTACCGTAGTTCACGCAATGGGTAGTGTGATAGCCCAGAATATTTGGTTTGCGTCACCCCTGTATTTTGAACATAAAGTTATGTGATAATAAATAATAATATAATAATATGCTTATGAAACTAAGGAGTCCAGGGTAAACATGTAAATAATATCAATGATAATATATAGTATATTATATTATATTTCTTTGTAAATCATATTTATGTTACCATCATGTTACCCACTAACAAAGTAAAAGCTATTTCATGAACAGTTTGTAAAAGCTATTACACAAACAATTTTTCATGTGATAAGTACTATGATAAATGTAATTGATATATTATATCAATTATATTAATAAATTTGGTTGAAATATTGAGAGATATTAATGGTATAACTTTAATAATTATTATTATATTATTATATGCATAGTAATAAAATAATATTATAATATTACAGAAATAGTTATAATAATTATAATTACAATTTATAATAATTATTATTATATTGTAATAATATGATAATATTATCTATATCAATACAAACCCAATGCATGATGAACCCACGTAATAATATTAAATCTAAAGCATTAATATTATTGATCTAACCGATTATTTTAAAAAAATTAAGAGATTAATAATCCGAATAGTCTAATTTTAAAAATTCAAGAGACTAATATTGAGAAACACAAGGTATTAATATTATAAACTGAAGGGAATATTACAAATTTTAGGTTCATTTGGTTTGGTTTGGTTTTGCTTAGACTAATTAGGTTTCCAATTTTCCCACCTAGAAAATTATGAAAATTCCATAAGATTTTGGTAAAATTAGGCAATTTTTTTTGTAAATATAGGTTATAGTTGTCAAGCTCTAAAATTTTGGGGGCCCATAGTTTTTGATATCAAGCTCCAAAATTTTGGTGGCTCATGGCTTTTGATGATACTAAATCCATTTACATAATCAAAAACACAATTAGAAAGCTTTAAAATTTAGGTGGCCTTGAATTTTTTATGTCAAATTCCAAAATTCTGGTGGCAAGAGTTTTTGATGTCAAACTCCAAAATTTTGGTGGCCCAATGTTTTCAATAATACTAAATCCATTGTTCACATCAAAACAATGAGAACACTCTAAAATTTTGGTGGCCAAGAGTTTATGATATCAAACTCCACAATTTTACAAATGTCTAGGGTTTAGTGTCCCAGATTTTAGTTTATTGTCTAGGGTTTGATTTAGTTTGGAAATGCCCCTCACTGTTGTCTTTAGGAATGCTTTAATAGTTATTGCCTTTTAATTTCCGGTGGCTTTTCTTTAAGTCATTCTTCCTAGGGATGCATAAGCATTATTTTCATTCAATTGGGAGTTAAAAAAAATGTTTTCTATTCATTATTATTATTTTGGTGCCTTTATGATGTAGGGATTTTTGCCTTATAAGTTTATAATCCCAATTTAAAAAATAGAAATCAATAAAATTAAGGTTTTCAGTACTATGATATCCCCTATATTGTACTGTAAATAATAAAATTTATTAATGATAAAAATAAGAAATATAGATCAAAAAATTTAATTAGTTTACATTTAAATTTTTTGAAATAAAATTTTTGTAGCTCAAATTAAGTATATATGTCTTCCTCATTCTTGATGAAATATCAATTTGACCTAAAATATTAAAATAATCTACTTTAAATTTAAAATCATCGTAGCTATAAATTTCTATGTCATCCAATTAGTTTCAACATTATCCTACATTTAAATTAAATTGTTTACAAACTAATTTTTTAGAACATAGCCTAAAACATTGAAATGTATTTTACTCGTGATATACAACTACCAAATATAATGGGTTATTATAACCACTCACCATAAAACTATTGAAAATCATTTCATTATAAAGCTAAAAATTTACGTAGTCCTCTATTTATCCCAACAACAAATATTCCTAATCATAAAAATCATCCTTTCCTAAATCATAAAATCTAATAACCCTTTAAGTATTGTACACACAACACTCAAAAAACATGAAATGTAAAGCATGAAAGGATATAAAAATTCTAAAATCACATAGTTCGTTTTCCCTGATGTCATTGAAAGAGGTAAGGTCGCGAGAGAGTAAAAGATCTCTTATCCGGGAATTATATCTAAGTTAAGGTGGTGAGAGAGTAAGTGAGCTCTTCTGGGAATTATAACTAAGTTGGCTCTTATGTGGCTATACAAATTATAACTCAGTTCTCTATTCTCCAAGGTAGCCGTGGGATTCAGGGTAGTGAGAAAGAAGGCGAGGTAGCGTGGTTCACACAATAGGTAGCGTAATAGCCCACAATATTTGATTTGCGTCACCCCCATATTTTGATCATAAAGTTATGGGATAATAAAGAATAATTTGCTTATGAAATTAAGTAGTCCACCTTAAAAATGTAAATAATATCAATGGTAATATATAGTATATTATATTACATTTCATTCCGAATCAGTTTTATGTTACCATCATGTTACCCACTAACAGTTTGTAAAAGCTATTACACAATTTTCATGTGATACCTATTATGATAAATGTAATTAATATATTATATTAATTATATTAATAAATTTGGTTCAAATATTGATAGATATTAATGGTATAAATTTAATAATTATTATTATATTATTGTATCCATAATAATAAAATAATATTATAATATTACCGAAATAATTATAATAATTATAATTACAATTTATAATAATAATTATTATATTATAATGATATGATAGTATTATCTATATCAATATAAACCCAATGCATTATAAACCCATGTAATAATATTAAATCTAAAGGATTAATATTATCAATCTAACAGATTATTATAAAAAATCTAAGAGATTAATAAATCGAATAGTCTAATATTAAAAATTCAAGAGATTAATATTGAGAACAAAAAGTATTAATATTACAAACTAAAGGGAATATTAATATTAAACATGAATGGTAAACCCTAACACGAATATTAAACACTAGGATTAATATATTAAATTTTGTTAATATAAACTTTAATATTAATAACAAAAAACATAGGATTAATATTATAAACCCTTCAATTTTCTAAATCTGATTCAACAAAGCCTAGAAATATATTAAAAAACAATTTAGAGTGATTTGAAAAATTTGAAAGAATCCTTTCATAAAATTTTAAAGAATGTTTCCATGAAATTTTGTGTTTAATTATTTTTCTATTTTCAAACAATTCAATAATTTAATTTCATAAAATAGTAAATAATATGATTATAATAGAAAATATTTGCATTTTATGGAATTTTTTTTTTAATTTGAATTGAAGTTATCAATTTTTGACTTATTAATTATAATTATTAAAAATAGCCCAAGGAAAAGAGCTTTTGTTAGAGCTTTCCTCAAAATGGTACGGGTCCTAAGGTTAATACTGACACATTTGATCGACATTCAGGAGCTCACCTCCGCTTCATCCGAGGGACGATAGAAATTATTGTGAGAAACTTGAGGAAACATAATGTTCCCTCAACCTTTAGACCCCTCAAGACCATTAGAGGCTCCCTAAAGTCGGTTAAAGACCAGGTGAACCCTATCAATTTTGAAATGTGTTTATGTCATACCATGTTCATGTGAAACGTCATACATAGGAGAAATGGGTTGGTCTATTAACCAAAGGATTAAAGAACATGTTGTTGCTATCAAACATGGGAGGACCAAATACTGGGCTTTAGCGGAACATGCATTGAAGACCAAGCATCACATATGCATTGTGGAGGTTAAGATCTTTGCAAAAATTTCTCATTTTGATTGATACAATTTTAGGGAAGCCATTGGAATGATCAATCCTCTAATAACGTTAATAGGGATGATGACTTGAAAAGTAGTAGCTATTGGATTTCCGCCCTCTCCTTTTACTCTTAGTGCTAGTCAACATAGAGAGGTATTTATGGTTATCAACGATGGGGTTGATCACCTCCTTATAATACCTTAGCTTCCTTTTATCCTCCAACTTCTTAACATCCCACATCTTGTAACTAAAATTGGGGTTAATGGTATCTTTGATATTGTACTTTCTTCCCATGATGATCTCCTCCTTAATCACCCAAAGTTTTAGTAAATTCTGAGCATCCTAATGCCACCCAAGCTTGGGGCACCTGCGTAGGTTTTTACCAAAGCTAGAAGTAATTTTTGGGGGCCTCCTGGATTCCATATTGTGAAGCTTCTTCTTATACATCAAATATGTAAACTTAGTCGCACTTCCAATGGCAGACATGCCAACTTCGATGAAGAGGATATGATAGGGATTATTTCCCTTGCTGTTGAGGTTGTAGGTTATGAACTGCTTTTGGATCATCTCAATATTTCTCCACAACTCCCTAGATATACTGCACCCCCAAACTTCACATATCTATAAGATAACAGAGGTGATGAGAGTCTCAAGGAGGAACTTTTTCTACTCCAAATGTAAAGATCAGCTCGCTTACAATTGTTTTCTGGCACATAATAAGCTTTGAAACCTCAAATAATTCTTTTCTCAATAATATAATTCAAGTGGAGCTCATGAGGAAATTTAATACCCAAATATTTATAAGAAGAAAGCTACTCAATAAAATGGTTATCATAGACACAACTACCATGGGTGATGTTTTACACTAGCCTTTAGTTGACTAGAATTTTTTTCCTCTCCCCTCCTCCTACCACAAGGCAAAACCACCCCGTTTGACTTGCTAGTGAGGCCCATACTTTACTATTTAGATTATTATTTTAAATTATATTATTAATAATATTATCATTTTAAATAATAATGATAATA
>Ga0181465_101399_pt1 | contig 10261 bp, 3 predicted proteins | sample InSIn3gowninarea_FD_119076 | JGI IMG/M metagenome (GOLD analysis project Ga0181465, IMG submission 119076) | Clean room microbial communities from NASA Spacecraft Assembly Facility at Jet Propulsion Laboratory, Pasadena, California, USA -... ...
AAGTTATAACATGATTGTATCCGTTCATATTTATCAATATCCTTAGTGATTCATCTTTAGTTTCTCTGTGATCTCCGAGCGACCAAATTGATATAATTCTCCAGGTTCCATGTGATGAAAAGTGAATGTGGGAAAGGGATTTTGGGGTGGAAATCACGCTGGCTTCGGGAGGTTTTTCGGAGTTTGCTGAGAGTGCTATGCTTCTGATCTGAGCTCCCCTTGCAAATGAGGCCAAGGCCTCCTTTTTATAGGCCCAGGGGACTGCCGATCGGCGTACCCCTGACACTGCCTATCGGCACCTGCCGATAGGCAGGGTGGACAACCTGCCATTTGGTGGTGGTTTTTAGGCCCTTTCGGAAAATCGACCGCCGAACGCAAACCGTTGATCCGAATCGCGCACGGGGAAAATTGTTGGAAAGGTAATTCAGAGACCTTCGAAAGTCCTTTGGGCTGCTCCCAATTTCGGGAGTTGACTTTGGGTCAAATGTGGCTCGGAAGCGTTTGTCAGTCCATTGGACGGGGAATCGTTCGGACGCAAACGGATCGCTCGTCCGTATGGTAAGTCCGAATCGCGCACGGGGTGGACCGTTAGAAAGGTTAGGACATAAGTTTGCAGGTGGTGATGAAGAGAGGTATTAGAGACCTTAGAAGAGTTTAGGGGGTAACAGAATGGGGTGTCTACAATGTCAATCTCATAAGTTTGCAGGTCTCATACGAGCTCTTCTAACTTAAGTGAATTTAATGTGCCCAACGAATGCAAAACGGTGACTTTAGGAATAAAACGTTTTGGTAGCGATCTCAAAATTTTTTAACGACACGCGTGTTATCAATCACCTCACCCAAATCAGAACTAGTATTAACTATATCCGACAATATAGTATAAAACTCATCAAAACATTCGGACTCTAACATGGTAATAGTCTCAAACCGTGTGGTCAAATTTTGTAATTTTGACTCTTTAACGGCGTTCGTACCCTAATGCGTCAATTGAAGGACATACCATGCCTCTTTAGACGTGGTGCACGTCATAATACGCCGGAACTTATCGGGGGTGATGGCTCCAGAAATAGAACTAAGCCCACATAAATTAGAATTAGACAATTTAAACTCGTCCTGAGTCCAATTCGACACGGGTTTTAAAGATGTGATATTATTAATAGTGTGTGTGGGAGTATTCCACCCTCTTTCACACATTAACCAAAAACGCTCGTCAATTGCTTTCAAACTTGATTTCATTAGAGCTTTCTAATAGGCATAATTATTTCCACCAAAGATGGGCATCCGATTATATAAGTGCTCTATTGAAAAAATTATGACTTTTCAAAAATCAAATTTTTCAACAAAATCAATATCACAAAAATTTTGCGAAAAAAAGTGTACTCAATAGATTTGAGTAACCTTCTTTGATACCAATTTGTAAATGCTCAAAAGCTATTTGATATTGTGATACCGATTAAATATCCAAAGTTTGCAAATTTCCAATTTGAAATAAACATTTATTTAATTAGAGTCAATCTAAGATCCAAATTTTAATTAACTCTTTTTAAACCAATTTTAATTCAGCCCTAACTCATACATCCATCATAAATAAATTGATGACACATAGATTTCAGGGGAATAAAAATAAAGGGAAAACCTTTTTATTTCACTATGTAGAGATAAATCGCAACATGCATACACAATGAAATCTACAATGAATATCACACGGATACTCACATAGACACGCAGCGTAGAGTCAGCAATGAATCCACCGCAGCGAACCCACAAGAATACGCATCTTTGAATCAGGAAGGAACACCTACGAGTACTCCCAAATGACATGCAGTCGTCAGCCAGTACCTCCCCCAAACGGTACTAAATTAGCAGTAGGAAATCTTTCCAACAAGAGAAACTCCAGCAAAGATTGTATCTTGGGTTCCAAATCAATTCAGATAAAGTAATTGGGATAATTTTGTGAATTGAAAAAAAAGTTAAACTCTCAAAATTAAAAAGGTAAAATTCTGCAGAAACGCAGTTTTGTGTATTGAAAATTATCAGGCCTTCTAATGAAAAACGGAGTTGGACAAAAAAAATTATAAAAAAATTTAAGTCGGCAGCTCGTTCGAATGACAATGGCATGTCGTTTGAACGACACTGCTATGTCTCTCGAACAAAGCTTCGCGCCAGATCTAATGTCGTTTGAACGACATTAAGATGTCGATTGAGTGATGGAAACGAAAAAATATTTTATTTTTTAAACTCCGCTTCAACACATAGAAAAATTATTTTAACGAAAAACAACCCCTAAACACTTAGAACAATTTTAAAAAAATATCCAAACACTCTAAATGAAAAGTTAAGGTATTTAAAACACAACCTTACGAAAATTAAACTTGTGGAGGCTTATTGATGAAGAATGTTGATTATTCGGATCCGTCTTGATGCGTAATTGAGCTTGAACTTTTTCTTCGACGGGTGTAGAGGTATACGACATACTTAATGTAAAATGGACAATGTAAAATATGTCCTTATAAGTGACTGGTTTCAGACTTATAACATCATTATTAGTCATAGTGGGTTATTTTCACCTCGTCAATCGATTTCAGTACTGTTCTCATTCAAGTTTTTCAATAGGCATAATTTGTGCTATAAAAAATAGGTACCATATTGTACTTGTTATCCATATAACCACAAAATAAAGATCACACAATAAATTAGTGTAATTGACTCTGATACCGATTTAAAAATGCGAGTAGGTCTAGATTATAAGAATAGTTTGTATAGTAGGTCACACACACAAACACAAAATTTCTTTTTGATCAAATTTTATCTTGATTAATTTTACGTGAGTATGTAACATAATTTCAAATCCAATCACAAAAAAACAAAGCAGGAAGAACATAAGGAAAAATCCCTTTCGAGGAAAATCTATATTTCAGTACTGTGTTTGAACCAAACAGACAAATATAACCTACAAACCAACTTAGAGATCCACAAACTTTTTTCAGTAAAGTCTATAAGTCTTCCACAGAAAACAGGACAGTCCAGCATCGTTCCACAACACGCAGCTCTTGCCTTGGTATCCACCGATCAACCTCAGGGATTGATATTCCTTTCTTCTTCAGTCATAGAGAATTAACTCCACAAAGCTAGCAATAGAGAGTCTACTTTATAAGGGTTTTAATATGGAAGTGTTCTCTTAGGGTTAGAAAAAACTCAACGAATAAATAAGGTGATTTGATTTGAAAAAGAAAAGTGTTACACAAACAAGGGTTTTCAGTCTTCTGGGACAGGTATGAAAAATCGATTCTCACCAAAAGTTCTCATGAAACTTTTTCTCAATGCCCCGTTTTATAAAAATCATGAGTTTTGAGGCAGTGCAACTCGTTCAAACAAAAATTATAGGTTCGTTCGAACGAAAATCTTATTTCGTTCAAATGAAATATAGTCTCATTTGACTGCCCAAATGTTCTCGTTCGAATATACTTCGAATGAACTACTGACGGGTGGACTTCTGTCATATAGAGAAACCCCGTTGGATGTCCATTTGAAGTTCTTTTTAACCAACTCAACTCCTCGTTCGAACGAAAGCCTATTCTTATTCGAATAAAAAAAATAAAAATATTTTATTTTGAATAACATTTTAAAAACTTGCCTTGAACAATTTATAAAAACATTCCAGAATAAAATGTTTAAGTATAAATCAAAATAATAAATCATATACCTCTTCGATTAATGAAGCGATGATTTAAAAGCATGCGATCTTTGATTGTTGCATGGTCACAAACTTGTCTTCACTTATTGGGAAGTCTATGATGATGCGGTTGTAACAGAATACGCTAAAATAAATAAAAATGATGAGCAATCATAAAACTTTCTCATACAAATCTCCCCCTTTGGCTATTCCGGTACAAAACATAAACCAAAAATAAAACTCCTAAGACATGTACTATTAATGCCCTCCCAAATCCAAAAAAGGAAAGACACTCGAGACTCTATCTTCAACTGCATGTCTTCATAGTGTAGTCCATGATACCATCAAGACAAGAAAACCTACACACATGAAGCAAACGAAATACAGTGATGCATAGAAGTTTTGAAAAATAAAAACTCCCGCTCAATATGTTCTCTTCCATTTTTTCGTATTAGACAAAGAGTTAAAACTAATCGTGAAAATATAGTATATAAATATCCTGAAGCCTTAATGCCAATGCGGGAATACAATCTAATGAAAATGAAAAAATATGTGCATAACATGCAAATTCTTCCCCTACAACACATTTTTTGTCTTTCTCTAGCTCTGAAATAAAGTTCAATTTATGATTGTATCAAGAATTTTACTGTACCTGTATATATATCAATGAAATTTAGTTAGTGGGTTGGAACTTTACCTTGTAAGTATGTGAGTAACGTTTGGATTCAAATTTGATATGAAATATAGATGGGGTGAAATGAAGGTTGGAAATATAAGAGTCCTATTATATATATGGGGATTTAGAAATGGTATTGGATTGGGACAAGGAGTTGAGTGTGGTAGATGGCCCATCTAATATGGGGAGGTTTTTAGAATTGAAACTCTTTGAATTCGTTACTCTATGCGACATCATAATATAAACGCAACAAATAAAGGTAACAAACAAAATCTATAGTTCGATATAGTCCATTATTTTTCAAAAAGTTACATTTAAGATTCACGCATATTGTCTTGCTGGTACCTTATGCATAAGTAAGTTTAACTATTGAAAAATTTAGAGGTATCTCTAAACAAAATATTATCTTAAGGGTAAAGTCAAAAATTATAAAATAAAGTTTTGAGTTTTATGACTAAATTATTGATCTAGTTTATTTTATTTTTATAGCAAACTAAATAATAGTTTTGCAGGGATTGTGAGCCAGGTGGTCCACACGACATCACACATGGAACCTGGAGAATTATATCAATTTGGTCGCTCGGAGATCACAGAGAAACTAAAGATGAATCACTAAGGATATTGATAAATATGAACGGATACAATCATGTTATAACTTAACTGCTCCAAAGATAAGATAAGAGATAAATATCGATTACACCAAAAAGGTCTTATGAGTAGTTTTGCAGTTATGAATCTTGTACCTATAAATTGAGTATCCATAATATTAAAAGGGGATATAACACAATATTGTACCCATGACCTATACTCTCAACTGGCATTCTGTAATAACCCGCGTAATTTTGGGCTATTTTAATTAAATTTGGAAAATGGAGGAAAATAAAATTTTTGATAAAATTATTTTTATTGCTCAAACTTGTAAGTTATTATTTTTAAAGGCGAGAATTTCAAACGGTTTCGAAATCGGAGTTAAAACGGATTTTAATATGATTTTTAAATGTTTTTAACTCTTGGAATTCTTAGTCGGCGAACTATCAATTTTTGGGCACGGTCGATCGATCGAAACCTGGGAGTAGATCGATCGACCTCCCCAAATTTCGTGAACTACAAGTAATTTTCAAGGAGTCTTTTGGGTTTCCAACTCTTCACTTCTTTGCATTATAAAAGGAGGTCGTGGGCAACCATTTTTAACCTACTTTTGACACAACTTTTTGACAGAAAATATATTCTTTATTCCTCTTCTTTTTATATACACATTGGCCATTGAGATTTGTGAGTTCCAACCTTAGATTAGAGGTGTTCTTGGGGCTATTTTTGAGGATGTTCTTGGAGGAGCTTTTGTAGATCTTTTGTGTTGATCTTGAGGATGTGATCATTGGTTTCTCATCTTGGTTTGAGGTATGGGGTTTTACACAATATGCTCCTTAATCTCGCGAGAGTTATTCCCTTTGAATTCATGTGATTATTGAACTCATGTTTGAATTATTAAATTCATTGAAATCTTGAAAAATAATTGTTGAGATTATTTCGATTCATGTGGTATTATTCATGTTGGTATTGAGCACGTTGTCATGAGATTTTAATATGGCACGGATGTTGGGCATCCGTCGAAATTCCTGCTTCCCGGGCTATGGCTTGATAAAGCATATGCAAATGGGTTGAGGCCTGGTGACCCATTGATGTGTTGTTGAAAAATTATATTGATAAATGCTTTGAGATTTGCATTTGATTTGAATATTCGTACTCGTGTTGTTACGCCTTATTGCTAATTTATTTGTTGAGCATCTTTCATGTCGTATTGTGTACTTCCCCATATTTTCTTTTAGTGGCAGGTTAGCGCGGATTTTGGGGCGCTATGGAATTGATTTTAGCGAGGATTATTTTGGGAAGATTTTTAATACAAGTTAGAAGATTGTATTTATTTTGATGTATAGAGCATTGGAGATTTGTATATTTTTATTCGAGTTAGATTGTTGTGTTTAATTCGAGAGATTTGTTGTATTTATTTGAAGAGATTGAGATTAGTGGTTTCTCTTTTGTTGTTGTGGGATTTAGATGCTCTATACCTTGTTATTGTGGATTTGGATTTATTTTATCGTAGTGGCACTCCGATCGCTCTCCCCGGGCGGGCGGGGTGTTACAAATGGTATCAGAGCTTAGGTATACGGCAACCCTCGGGGCTTGGGTTTTGGGTTCATTGCGAGGTTAGCAATTTTTGGAGATAGAAATTTTTAGATAATCGTTTCGTGTTAGGCATCTAGATTAGAGGTGAGGAATTTATTTTTGGGAGACGTGATTTATTTTTGGAGATTGTTGGCCTGATTTTGAGAGTTAGGCATTCGGCGAATTTTGAGGGCGAAATTCCATTGTTAGTGGGGAAGTGTAATAATCCGTGTAATTTTGGAATGTTTTAATTAAATTTGGAAAGTGGAGGAAAATAAAGTTTTTGATAAAATTATTTTTATTGCTCAAACTTGTTGGTTATTATTTTTAAAGGCGAGAATTTCAAACGGTTTCGAAATCGGAGTTAAAATGGATTTTAAAATGATTTTTAAATGTTTTTAACTCTTGGAATTCTTAGTCGGCGAACTGTCAATTTTTGGCCACGATCGATCGATCGAAGCCTGGGAGTAGATCGATCGACCTCCCCAGATTTCGTGAACTACATGTAATTTTCAAGGAGTCTTTTGGGTTTCCAACTCTTCACTTCTTTGCATTATAAAAGGAGGTCGTGGGCAACCATTTTTAACCTACTTTTGACACAACTTTTTGACAAAAAATATATTCTTTATTCCTCTTCTTTTTATATACACATTGGCCCTTGAGATTTGTGAGTTCCAACCTTAGATTTGAGGTGTTCTTGGGGATATTTTTGAGGATGTTCTTGGAGGAGCTTTTGTAGATCTTTTGTATTGATCTTGAGGATGTGATCGTTGGTTTCTCATCTTGGTTTGAGGTATAGGGTTTTACACAATATGCTCCTTAATCTCGCGAGAGTTATTCCCTTTGAATTCATGTGATTATTGAACTCATGTTTGAATTGTTAAAATCATTGAAATCTTGAAAAATAATTGTTGAGATTATTTTGATTCATGTGGTATTATTCATGTTGGTATTGAGCACGTTGTCATGAGATTTTAATATGGCACGGATGTTGGGCACCCGCCAAAATTTCTGCTTCCCGAGCTATGGCTTGATAAAGCATATGCGAATGGGGTGAGGCCTGGTGACCCATTGATGTGTTGTTGAAAAATTATATCGATAAATGCTTTGAGATTTGCATTTGATTTGAATATTCGTACTCGTGTTGTTACGCCTTACTGCTAATTTATTTGTTGAGCATCTTTCCTGTCGTATTGTGTACTTCCCCATATTTTCTTTTAGTGGCAGGTTAGCGCAGATTTTGGGGTGCTATGGAATTGATTTTAGCGAGGATTGTTTTGGGAAGATTTTTAATACAAGTTAGAAGATTGTATTTATTTTGATGTATAGAGCATTGGAGATTTGTATATTTTTATTCGAGTTAGATTGTTGTGTTTAGTTCGAGAGATTTGTTGTATTTATTTGAAGAGATTGAGATTAGTGGTTTCTCTTTTGTTGTTGTGGGATTTAGATGCTCTATACCTTGTTATTGTGGATTTGGATTTATTTTATCGTAGTGGCACTCCGCTCGCTCTCCCCGGGCGGGCGGGGTGTTACACATTCTCTAGCACTTTTGATCGTCTTCTTTTCATCGATATTATACAAGTCTCCCTCTCCCTGCCCCGTAGACATAATCAGGTTGACCTACCGAATTATGTACATATTTATCTCCCCTTTTGAATTTTCACTTATATTTGTAGGAAAAATTGGTATTTAGTGTTATTGTAGGATAAATATCCCTTAAAATTTGGTGTCGTTTATAGGAAGACTGAAATCCCACAACTTGTAAATACCAATTTTCATCCATAATAAGAGCTCGTTAATCTTAATGTTTCCTTGTTGGGAATCGCGTTAGATTCGAGGTAGGGATTACTTCTACTTCTCCTCCACCTCCCAGTGACATGAGATCTTGGGGACATACCCCTTGTAGGCCTGGCCCAATTGTCACCGCAAAAGTCCATTCGTGGAGCCCCTGCTAAGAATGCCACATCATGTCTCATCAACCATTATGAGGAGCATTCAAACAAATAGGATGAGAAAATTACTCGAGTAAAGAGGTAGTTGGTTGAATTCTGAAGGACATGGGTCAAGCTCCCATAATATTGAACGTCAACAAGAAAGGAGCGTCTGATCTCTTAAATACCCTCTATCTAATCATAATGAAAGAGCATCAAGATCCAGAAGCCCATGAGCGACATGCTTTAATAGGCCTCAACTAGGGAAATATTCTAGTTACAGGTCAACCAATTATAGCGGAGGGGAGGTTTGACAAGTATAATATAGTCACAATAATTGTTCGACTAAAGTTAAGCCTCTTAGGAAGAGCAATGGTCTCGACGACCTGCGTGAGTTTATCAAGATAGAATTGGAAAGACGTCTTAATCCCAACCTGATAAGGACAACAATATATCTCGCCATAAAGGCTTTGGTCACGGATCTACATCTCCTTTCATTATGGACATACAATCATCACACCAAAGAAATTTTGTATGCTTAAGATCACAACATAATATGGCAATACTGATCGAGGCCATAATATTAAACACGATATGGTTCTCTTAATTTTTTATAACCCAGAGGACTCAACATAACCTCCATCCATAAGATACACAAATGAACAAAATTAACAATCAAGTAAGCATCAATAGCTAATAAAAAATAATACTCTATAAGCAAACACAAGAGCAAATATCGAAGACTAAATAAGATTGGAAATCAATATTTTCACGTGATAGAAATACGTAGAATCATTTAAGATTGTAGAATCAATATTATCAACATATGTGAGGCAATGTAAGCATATTTATTTCACATTATAATCACAACAATAGTAATAAATGGATCATTTATGCTTGTATTCACAAGAAGAATGGAAAAACACAAGACTGAATAGAAAATTGTGTTTATTGATAGATTTGCATGATTTATGACCAAAAAATATAATATGATCATGAGTTTAACTTTAAAAACATATCCATATATTTCAAACACCATCATCAAATGTTGTTAAGAATTGTTTATGACAAATTAAATTATTCATTTTAATTTGAAGCTATAGCCCTGTATTATTTTTAATGTCGATTCAGCACTTGACTTGTGGCTCATTTCAACATATTGACTTTCGTAGATGACTGTATTTTCACACACGCTTCGGTTGTCACCAACTTAATGATACTAAAATTCAAAATTAGCATTAGTATACCAATGGTAGCCTTTATCATCGTTTAAAACAGTAATATTTAAACTTCATCAAGACATATGACTTTCTTTCTCATAAATAGACCATGAATAATTTAAAAAACTCATGCAAGATCGATTTTCATCTTATATAATCACACATCCTTATAGAAATGATAATATTCATCAAAATTTGTGTAGTGTTGTGAGGACAAGCTTTCAATTTATCATACTCAAATACATTGTATCATTTATCGTGATTATTTTTTAAAAGATCATTTTGAGAAACATATTTAACAATTTATTCAACTCTAATCTCGTAAACAACTAAATAACTTTTCATTCAATTCCAATGATTATGCATGTTTAGTATGAGATTTGACAAAAAAAATACAATAAATAGCAAATTTTTTACTTTCACATTATAGTCTATCGTAAGTCGCACGCACACTAATACTTAAGATCCCTTTCTTTTATCTGGGTCCCTTGAAATGTTTAAATACCACATAAAAACTCAACTCAAAAATATTTTTTAATTTAAAGTAAAATAGGTTTGCGCCATCAAGTATGTATACTTGGTATGTATGAGATCT
>Ga0181465_101401_pt1 | contig 10259 bp, 11 predicted proteins | sample InSIn3gowninarea_FD_119076 | JGI IMG/M metagenome (GOLD analysis project Ga0181465, IMG submission 119076) | Clean room microbial communities from NASA Spacecraft Assembly Facility at Jet Propulsion Laboratory, Pasadena, California, USA -... ...
ATCCTGAAGAATATGTCTTCCGATTCATCCAGGATGATGTGTGCCCCACTTATAAATAGTTCTCCGTGATGTAGGGTGTCAACCCTAGTGTAGCGGCAACCATGTTAAATTTGTCTCATTTTTCTCGGGTATCATTAGTCGAGTTACTCTATGTCTCTCCCTAAGATGCCCAACCGTTGGTGCACGGAGGAAGTTTTATCCTCTCGGTGGTATTAAACTCTGTGTGCTAAAGAGATTTCACTGATAATGGCATTGCTGGTGTTGTAGCTCTGGGATTGACTTTTAGGCTACTTCTGGTGATAGACGACATGACGGCTGACCCTCAGGTAACCCCGATAGCGTTGTGGATGTCTTACCACTGTATTCCAGTTGCTATAATACTAGCGAAGACTCTTAATGTACTTGATGCCTAGAAGGAGGTACGAGCTATTTTTTTGCGAGGGAGCCCTATTATGCTGTTCATGTGGTTGTCTGAGAGACTGCCCCTGGAGGATCCTCTTGAGTACCCTCTGTCGAGCGTTCTTAATTTCTTCTCTGGATATTTCTTCAGATTTTGCCCAACGACGAAGAACTGGGTGAATTGGCTTATTGAGCATGGGGCTAGGATTCTTCGTTGGTCCTTACCGTGGTGGGGAAATCTGTAGCCTGCCTTGTAGTTGGGTGATTACCGGTATGTGCAGTTGGTGGGCCTTTGTCAGACCTCTTTTTATCTTCCATTGCGGCTTCTGCGCCAAGTGGGATGGGAACAAATCATTCCTTCATGTATAACCAACTTTTTTCCCGTGGAAAACCTGATGAGTCACTGAGAATAATATTGAGGCCTTTGTTGCAGTGTAACCTACCATCTACCCATCCATCTCAGTCTATTGGGGAGGCTTGGTTCGTACTTGGGGATTATTTGAAGTGGCTATTAAAATGAGTGGTTGCGAAGATTTTTATTGAAGAGACTGGTTAGGGATGACTTGTTATGTTCAACACTTTGGAGGAAGGTGTCGTGGTATCTTCCAAGATGATTAAGTCCTAACGCTGCATGGAGCGTATTCGGAGTCACAACCAAGAGTGGGATTCTTGAGGCCCTTCGGGGGCAGACAAAGATGATGCAACGGGTCCGTCTGGCAACTGAAGGCAAGTCTTGGGTATGAGAGGGGATGGTGTGGTAATGTTAGGCTTGTGAGAAGGTTATGTAGGCTATGAGATGTTTGTGAGAAGGTTGCTTAATTTTGAGATGTTTAAGTCATTGTGAAGCTTCTAATAATGTGGGTTGTTTGGGTTTTGATATTTTTATGAGGCTTGTAAGGGAGTGGATTATTTTTCATTCCCAATACTGATATCTCATGTAATAGTTGTACCCCATGTTTTTGTAATAAAGATGAATGATTTCACCTTATTTTGTTGTGTCTTTGATGAATTCTTTTGCTTGAACTATATATATCGATCGCTAAGGCATACATAATCCTTTTGTTCATTTAAATGATGAAAGAGATGATTATTCTCGAAGGGAGAAAAGTATAGCATTTTGTGAGGGAGAAAGGACTGCGCCCATGTGTGTCTTATAGGATGCCTACATACCTTTATGGGGTTTGAAAATTGTGAGCATTTTTTTTTCAAAAGGGGTGATTTTTGAGAGAGGATCAGGTCCTACATAGTTCTGAGTAGAAAGGAGGGAATAATTTTTTTTAAAGAATAGAAGGGGGTGAGAAGTGTCGTAGCACGACGAGAGTTCGGAATATGGGTAAAATTTCTTGAGACGGTCCAAGTTGACTGGACACGCCACTTCTTCTCTATCAATGTCTGCGAGCATAGCGACGCTACCAAACGTGATATTCTTCACAATGTAGGGTCCACTCCAATTAGGCTTGAATTTTCCTCTCGGATATAGACAGGTTTTACAATTTCCTTGAGGTCAAGATCTTTTTCTTAGACACCGCGGTCCTAGACCTTTTTGTTGAATGATCGTGCATTACGGTAATGGTACCCTTGTATATGATATAGGTCTTTTAGCCTCCTTTTGTCTAAGAGCACACGTTTGTTGTAGCGGTTTTGATGCTAATCCTCTTCATTGACTTGACTTTCGAGCATAACCCTTAGAGAAGGTACTTCAAGTTTAACAACGAGAACTACCTCCATGCTGGATACCAGAGAATAGGGAGTAGCCTCAGTGGGTGTTTTGATGGAGGTGCAATATCTCCAAAGCGCATATGGGATCCGGTTGGCCCAGTCTCTGCAGCTTTCTTTCATCTTGATAATATTGGTTTGTGGAGGCTTCGACAGCGCCATTGGTTTGTGGTCGGTAAGAAGAGGACTTGTGCCTTTGGATTCCATACTCGTCAACTAGTTATATGACACCAGCCTCAAAATAGAGTACATTGTTTGACATCAACTCGGTGGGGACACCATAGCGGCAAATGATATTCTTTCTGATGAATTTAGCTACCTTCTTCACATTTAGTACTACGAATGACTCGACTTTGACTTATTTCGTGAAGAAGTCAATGTCAAGCATGGTGAACTCATACCCGTTTAAAGCTTCGGGAGTGACTTTCCCTATGATGTCTATCTCCCTGGTGGAGAAGGGCCAGGAGAAGTCATGTTGTACAGCTCCCGAGGAGGCAAGTGCTGAAGGTTGGCAAACTGCTGGCATTTGAGGCATATTTAGACGTAAGCAGTGCAGTCTTGAACCATGTGGTCTAGTAATATCTTTGACGAATGATCTTCTTGGAGAGCATATGACTGTTCATGTGGCCCCCCCACTATGGATTTTCTGCATCATATCTTCGATCTCAGCCCCTGCTATGCAATGCAAGTGGGTTTCATCAAAATTTCTTTTAAATAGTGCCTCGTTGCAGATGATTTATTGAGCTTCTAACTTGCGAAGGGTCGCACGATCTTTCTTGTTAGCATCGCGAGGATACCTATCATGCTTAAGGAGGCGCCAAATGTCATATTATCACAATCCTTCCCCATCCGGATCTTCTTCTGAAATGAGCTCAATGTGAAAGCAGTGAGTGGGGGCAACCTATTTTTGGACTAGAAAGGGGGTCATTGTTATCCCTTCAGGCATGTCGACCATAGAGGCTAAGGTCGCCAGTGCATCTGCCAGGCTATTCCTCGATCGAGGAAGGTAATGGAAGGTGACATCTTTGAACTAGGAGGCGAGCTCTTTTAAGTGAGCATGGAAGGGTAGGAGCTTCTCGTTTTTGACTTTCCTTTTCCTGAGGATCTACCCCACGATGAGGGCCGAGCTTACATAGACAATCATACATTTAATTCTTTTCTCAAGGGAGATCTTGAGTCCTATTGTGCATGCCTCCTATTCTGTCATATTATTAGTGAAAGGGAAATCCAGTTTGATGGAAATAGGAGTGTGAGAATCATCAAGGGTGATCAGGAGTATCCTAATGCCATACCCTTTTCTTGTTTGCATCTCCGTCGAAGAACATCTTCCATCTGAGGTCCTCGTGAGAGTTGTAGAGGATGTTTTCTTTCGGTAATTCAAAAATCCAAAGATCAGTTCCCTCCATGGGATTGTCACCAAGGTAATTGAAGATGAATCTCGCTTTCATAGCCTTCTGTGTGCATAAGTGAGATCAAATTCAGACAGCAACATTAGCCACTGGGCCATGCGGCTAGACAAGGCGGGCTTCTCGAACAGGTATTTCATTAGATCCATTCGGGACACCGGTTTGATAGGAAATGCGAGCATTTAGTGCCAGAGCTTCTGTGTGACCCAGACTAAGGCGACACCTGCCTTTTCTAATATAGTGTAATTTACCTCATATCCGACTATCTTTCGATTAGCATAGTAGATTTCTCTCTCCTTACGAGATTCTTTAATGTATTGGGCTAGCATAACCCCTGTTGTACTGTCAATGACAGTAAAGTATAGGAGGAGGGCGAGAACTTGCTAAGGAGGCAAGAGTACCGGAGGTCAGGTGAGGTATTATTTGATCTGATTGAAGGCTTACTAACATGCCTCATTCCAATTGTTAGTTGAATACTCCTAGAGAAGCTTTAGGACGGGCTTGCTGATAGAGGTCAGTTGGCTGATGAACCGACTGATGTATTGGAGCTTACACAGGAATCCACGCACCTCTATCTTCGTCCAGGGTGGTGGAATTTCAAGTATTTCTTTTAATTTGGTGGGGTCTGCCTCAATACCTTTTTTGTTGACCATTAATTCGAGAAGTTTGTCCTTAGTGACACCGAAGACACATTTTTACGAGTTGAGCCGCATTCGGTATTGTCGTAGTTGCTCGAAGAATTTCCTCAGGACAGGAATGTGACCTTCTCGAGTCTTGGATTTGATGATCATGTCGTCGACATAGACTTCAACTTCCTTATGGATAAGGTCATGCATGATGGTTATAGTGGCCCTTTGGTAGGTAGCCCCAATATTCTTGAGACCGAACGACATGACTGTGTAGCAAAAGGTTCCCCATAGAGTGATGAAGATGATATTTTTCTAATGGTCAGGATGCATCTTAATTTGGTTAGACCCGGAGAAATCGTCGATAATTGATTGAGGGCGTGACTGGCAGTGTTATCTATGATCATGTCAATGTTAGGCAGAGGATCATCATCCTTTGGGGATTATTTGTTCAGATTTCGATAGTCGATGCATATGGGGACTTTCCCACCCGATATCGGCACGTTTGCAAGCCACGTAGGATATTCAACTACAAGAATGAAGACTACGTTTAGATGTTTTACTACTTTATCTTTGACTTTGAGGGACCACTCTGTCTGTAGTTTTCTCAATTTCTGCTTGATAGGTTTGCTCTCTGGAATGTAGGGATCCCATGCTATGCTATTTCTGGGTCAATGCCAGGCATGTCATCGTAAGAGCATGAGAAGACATCCACAAACTCTTTCAGAAGCTCTTCAAATTGCGACTACTCATGCTCGTCGAGGGTGGAACCTATCCTAATATCACATGGGTGGATACTAGAATCAAGATTATAACAATAGTCACGTCATCATTACTTTGAACGTCGTTATGTTGTTTACTTTTTTCCTTATTGAGATCAGTTAAGAATTTTTCATTTATTAAATCATCTTCATCAATAGTTTAATTAGAATCAAGACAAATAATGTAAGGCACATTAATATAATCAATATCATCATTTATTTCATTAAAAATATTTCCAGGGAATACAACAACGAGGACCTCATCAAAGGAGTCCTCGTTCACAATTACATTAGAAATAGGAGAAAAAAATAGTAGACTTGAGTATTTCTTGGAGAGTATGAACAACAGGGTTTAGGTGGACTTTCGCAGGCTGGACATGAATGGCATGCCAATTGAGGAGGGGTGCATCATTGGCACTGATCTTCTCGGACAAGTCAGACAGTTCAGCTTTTAGGTGAACTATGTAGAGATCCAACCCCAATGCAAGCAGATCAAAGGATTCATCAGTATCACTGTCCCTGGCATTTTCAATGCTTTCCATGACCCTGTCTATTGGAAGCTCCACCTCATGCTTTTGCCCTTTCATCCCAAGAAACTTCATCTCTGAAGAAGATCTCCATCCCCAATTTTATCTTTTTCTCTACGGGTACATACCATGGTTCGGGGAATTTTCAAAAGGGGAAATCCTCACCTTTCTTGACAAACCTCCCGTTCATGGAGTCTCTTGAGATTGTTTTCTTGTTTGCTAAGCATCTCTACTGATATGGACGGTAGAGTGCTTTGAATTCAGTAGGTGATGGTTGGTATCCCAGGCCGCGTGGATGAAATGCTTCCTTTAGGAATATTGGCTCGAGAATTCCCTGTTGGCGTCGATTCAGCCCTATTTCGAGCATACTTTTGAACATCTGAATTATATTAACATTCCCATGAGGGTTGTGCTCCAGAGACACTCAGTCTTTAAAATTGTCCCCACCTGGACAGGGAGTGGGTCAATCTTAAAATCGAAGAGAAACATATCATTGGCCCCGTGTTGATTCTCTAGTATTGGGTTGCTGGTGCTACATCTGAATTATCATAATCCCCAAGAATTGTTATAACTTGACCTTTAGTAAAGAACTTCAATTTCTAGTGGAGAGAAGAAGATACCCATGTATACTGTGGAGCCATGGATAGCCAAGGAGCACATTGAAGAAAGTGGGTATGTTGATGACTTGAAATTCTGTCTGAGGGTGGATAGGTCTAACCCCTAGTGTAAGCTTTATGGAACCCATAACTTCTCGACGAGTATTATCATAAGCGCGCACAACGACGAATGTTGGAGTGAGTTCACTGACCTTTATCCCCAAGCAATTAAGGGTTATGAGTGGGCAGACACTAAGGGCTGACCCATTATTTACAAGAGCCAATGGAACTGTCTTCCTCATGACTTCAACGGAGATTTTGAGGGCGTAGTTATGATTAGGACCGATCTTTAGACTTTCCTCTTTGGATAAGGAGAGGATTCTGGTAGCAGTCAAGGATCCGACCATATAACTGATTCTTTAGGAATATTAGTGAGAGGAACCGTGGGTCCCGTGAGGAGATTTATCAAGGCATTCCTGTGTAATTGAGAAGACATGAAGAGACCCCATAGGGTGATGTTGGCTTGAGTCTTTTTGAGCTGCTCAAGGACCCTACTTAGTTCAACTGTCATCTCTGGTATCGGGAGCCCCTCAGCGACTCCTTTTCCCTTATCTATTCCGACTGACGGAGGGATTGGATCTTCGTAATGTCATTTGGATAGGGTCATGTGGTTAGCGGAGGTAGGGAAGAATAAGAACCCTGTATCTTCATCTACTTCGGGTGTAATAGTTACCTTGTTGACCCCTCCTAATAATTCCTTGAAGAAATTCATCCAATAAAAGAAGCGACTAAGTTGGCTCCTTACAGTTTGATTCATCATCTAAACTATCAAATTCGTCCCCCCATCCAATGTCAACGATGTCATCTTTCCTTGAAAAATTGATACACTCAACAACCTCTGTGACTTCATCATACTGATCTTCCCAATCAGTGGGGAAGTGATGGAATGAAGGGACCATACGCCCTTAGAGTTTCAAAATTGTGATCAACTCGGAGATAGTGCATATTTCTTCTTTCGAAGGAACATATCTGATATTACCTACAAAATATCATCTAGGCTGAACTCTTTTACGGGTACAACCCATTCGTCAGATTGTCGAGCCCACTCATGGGCTTCCATAAACAAGTCACTGATCTTTTTACGTCAAGGATCATCTCTGAGGGAAATTTCATCCCTAACTTCTAAAGCTGATCTAGAACGACAAGTAGTTCCATGCCTCCCCCTTCTAAGCGGGTACGAATGGCAATATAGGCTCTTGTAAAGAGTGATAGAGCTTGATCGATAAGGTTTGCAGGAAGCTAGAGAAGAGAAGGACATATTTTGAGGGGCTTGGGTTATATAGTAGGTAGATTTGGTGTTTCAATGGGCTTGATTCTGGTTGAGGGGTCGAATTCTGGATCTCGTTCTAAAAGGATGGCATCTACTCCAATTTTATGTGTTGGGAGAGGATTTTGAGTGGTATTGGGCTTAGGATTAGATGGTGAGGCAATTATCCCCCTTTCTGTGAGACTCTTGATAATAATCTTGAGATGGAAGCATTGATCAGTGGTACACCCAACGATTTGGTGGAAATCGCAATGGGCGTCATGTTTGAAGTTTCTGGGAAGAGGATCTGGCAATGATCGGGGTTCCAAAGGCTTATGAGGTTTCGGGCAAGAAGGGCTTGATACACTTTTTACATAGGAGCATGAAGTTCAGTATAGTGATTTTTGGCAGGGCTAGGATGAATTTTAGGTGTCCAAGAAGAGGCTAATTGGTGTTATTAATGGTTGAGACTGAGGTGCTGGCCGATTTATCATATATTCACGGTGAGAACAATCGAGTTAGCCTTTTTGGTTCAGATTCTGCTTTATGACTATGCTCACCTGTTCGGATATGGGGGAAGAAGGTAGTACTGACCTCCCATTGAAGATTGGATATGGGGGAAGAAGTCCTTTTTCACTATGCTCACCTGTTCTTCCTCTGATGGTCCATTTCTCATGGTAGATGCTTTCTCTCTCCATCTTTTGATGAATCTACTGACTGATTCCCCTGGATTCCTTTTGAGTAGTTCTAAGTCCCGATGAGTGACTTCAAACTCTTCATTATGCTTTAATTATGTCATGAACTCTATGGCTACATATTCCTTGCTGCGCATTCTAGACTCTTCGAGGGATAGAAACCCCTTGAGGTCACCTTCGTTGAGGGTTTGTTGGAACATTTGGTCCATTACCTCCTCTGACGCCCAAAGAAAATTCATGGCTTGATGATAACTGCATAGGTGCACAATTGGAGGCCCGCTGCCTTCGAACTTCTCAATGTTCGGTATTTTGAATTTCTCCAGTAATCGGCCCTTGGGATAGGGAGACATGTGGGTGTAGTCCATGAGATATTAACCTTGTCTAACCTTTTATACAACAATCTGAGGTCTTCTTTGATATTGTTTAGTTCATCCTCCTTGGGATCAACTGGCACTGGTAGTTATCCCGTGGCTGGGAAAGATTCGGTATCGGTAGTAGAGATGGCGGCAGCCCATTTGCAGGTGGGGCATGCTGATACTCTTTAGGAACCATACTGGTTTAGGATCAGGTGGATCCATATGATAACACGCCTTTTGCGTATATGTCGTTGTAGAGTAAAGACGGTCAATCAAAAATCCCTTTTATACCTACAAATACACTAAAACATGTATAATGGCAAGTAAGGGGTCAATCCGCGCTCCTTAATGTGGACAAGAGCAAAGTGAAGACAAGTATGATATTTAAAACAATTTTGAAGGGATATTTATGCTATTAATTATGAACTAAAATTAAAACCACACTAATAAATAAAGATAATGATAAAGTGAGCAAAATATGAGGAGAGAACAATTATGAGATAATTTAAGGGATTAAACTTCACCACTTAATCTATTTATTTTCATTAACTAGTTTGTATATTTGAAATACCCCAAAACATATATAAATTCACAAATCAACTCTCGTTACAAATGTAAATTTACATATAGTCTTTTTAGAAGATTAATATTTAAATTTCACATACTCACAAAGATTAGATTTAAACATTTTCTAATAAATCACCCGCTAGGGAAATTCACTAAAGTAATTTTAAATCATAAAAAATTAAATTTTTAGAGTAGAGAAATTCAAACTATAATACCATTCAAAAATTGCCCATCTCTATTTTAATTAATGAAAAAATATTAAAATCTGAATTTATGATTTTCACTCGAAAATAATTCACCCTTTCTCGAGGCGTAATTATAAATTGTAAAAGTTTAATATTAATATTCAAATGGGCACAATAAATAAACAAACCAATAAAAAATAATTAAGTTAAGGGTTTCATCTCACCCTTTGAATGGGGTATTTAGCCTCTCATTATGGTATTATTACATATAAAATGTAATAATGACACAATAAGAGACATACAAAATAAAATGGAATGAGTATAAATATATAAAGGAGATCTTCCTATTAAGTCCTATTTACGTGGGACATTTCCTAATAGGTCCTATCGCAACATTTTTTCCTTAATATATCCTATTTGTACATATAGTGAATATTCACTCTATGTTTACAAACAGGACTATTGGAACAAAAATCTTCTTTTATGGGACCTGATGGAGCAAAAAAATATGTCAGGACCTATTGAACTACATACTTAGTAAATGGTACTAATTGGTAAAAATCCAAGTCTCCTTGAGTTTGATATTATTTTCCCAAACATGAATAATCAAGTGCACCCACGATTCTGAAATATTACAACACTCAAACAAATGCCAAAACTCCAAAATTTATCTCACAATAATCTGCCTCACACTCAAGTCACTACATTAAAAAAATTATAAAAGAAGAAATAAAAAAATTTGTTCAATACTAAACCAAAAATGAGCTCCAAAAAATGGAGCTCCTACACTAATACTACACTCTCTCTTGAACTGTTGGATGTAAAGAAAGGGTATTCATTTCTTTTAAAGGCATGAGGCTAAGGAGGCTAGGAAAAGTGTGGTACTGAGTTTGGTGGCGCGTGTAGCTGGATTGGAAAAAGGGTGTCAGAAGGTGTGCATGTACGGTTTTGGCTAAGGCAGCTAGGAACGATTTTTGTTTAGTGGGTAAAGGGTAGCAACTTCGGTATGGTGGATTTGGAGGTTAGGAGTAAGGATGACCCCTTACTTGCCATTATACATGTTTTAGTGTATTTGTAGGTATAAAAGGGATTTTTGATTGACCGTCTTTACTCTACAAC
>Ga0181465_101402_pt1 | contig 10256 bp, 2 predicted proteins | sample InSIn3gowninarea_FD_119076 | JGI IMG/M metagenome (GOLD analysis project Ga0181465, IMG submission 119076) | Clean room microbial communities from NASA Spacecraft Assembly Facility at Jet Propulsion Laboratory, Pasadena, California, USA -... ...
GAGAGCTTGGATGGAGATGGATGAAAACGAAGGTGTAATTGGATTGGAGTAAGGTCTGGTTTGGTCGAGGGCGTAGGGGCGACAGTGGTGGAAGTGGAGGTGGAGAAGTCGTTTATTTTAGACCAGAAGCGTCAGAGTCTTCATCTGGAGGAGGGGTGGCGGGTCTTTTGCGGAGGTTGACGCCTTTTTTGGCTGCGCGCTTCTTGAATGTAGCAATGGGTGCTTCTGACATGGTGGATTGCGAATGAGTGAGTTGCTGTGGATGATTTTGTGACGACCTCGAAAGCACCTACCATGCACCCCAGAAAGGCGACGGGGATAAAAAAGTTTAAGGCCGATATGCGTCACGTGATAAGATACTGCATGGAAGATCAAGGCTGAAACCAAGGATCGACCGGGGTGCTACCGGACTGAGACAAGTGTGGAAAGACGGAGATGGAGATGGTGTAACGGGCATCTGCCGACGAAACGAGAGCCACTGTGCGGCAGGGGTTGGATCGTAGAAGTACCTACCTTAATATTAGCTTAATCTGTAGGTAGAGAGTTGATACCTTACGTGCCCTGTGTAGGTCAAAAGGAATCTCGGACGTTGAACGTGGATGACGGCTTGAGATCCATCGTGACCTTGAATCTTGATCTTAATCTCTGGTTAAAATGACTTATTAGAGCAACGCAGCGCTAGCAACGGTGGTACCTTCAAGTATTCAGTCTCATGTGTGTCCGAAGCGTGTCCCTGGACTCCCTCCGCCCTTCAGTGTCGGTTGTCGTCCCAAGAAACGGAGTCGAGGTCGTCATGCACTCTTGATGGAGATGATTGTAGCTAATCAGTTCAGTGCTTGCCTTGCCGTTTGACCCTCACCATGGCTCTGTAGTTGTCATCCATCAATTGATGCAAGCTACTTCTATTAAATCTTCATGACGATACGGATACATACATACTACAATATTGTCCGTAGTACCTTACTATTAGATAAAAGACTAGAGATATTCTACTCCAGGGTAGGTCGATCATCAGTTTGGCCGTTGCGTAAAGTATCGTGGCTTGCCGCCCGCTGCCGCCGCTAAGAATTGGAAAGTATTGTTTTTGTACTGTAGGTAATCAGCGTTGGGGTACCTTTTTGGGTGCGCCGGCTCACCTGCAGTCAACACTTGTGGTACGGTATTACTATTATTATTGTTAGCAGCCCACTCCGCTCCGGCTCTCCCCTCTCCCCTCTCCCCTCTCCCTCCCACTGACGCTCCTGGTCTAAAATAAACGACTTCTCCACCTCCACTTCCACCACTGTCGCCCCTACGCCCTCGACCAAACCAGACCTTACTCCAATCCAATTACACCTTCGTTTTCATCCATCTCCATCCAAGCTCTCCGCGTTGCCTTTGTTGCTGGTTTCAATTTCCACAGGAAGTGGGAGTGCGCCTAATCGTTCAAGTGCTTGTATCGAGTGTGTTTACTACGATTACCCTCCGTGTCCCATCCGCGTTGCTTCGCCATTGTTTACACGCCAGATCGACTCTCTTCCGTTTCCGCCAGCACCACCACCACCAACACATATCGTTCTGTGGAAACGCCTACACTGCTCAGGAACGCTACTCCTTTATGCAAAGCAAACTAAATACTACCACCCAGCTTGGTTGAGGCTGGTTGCCTTGCCAGTCCGTTCCTTCAGCATTCTATTCATTCCTCGAAAACCTTGTTCTCTTGGCGCCCTCGTCTTCAGACATGTCGGCCTTTGGCGGCCTTTCGGATGGGAGACCTTCACCTAGCCTAAGAACTCTCAGCCCCGATAACGATCCTTTCAATCTCACACCCACATCCTCCGGCGGCGGCCGGCATCGATACTCCTCCTTCGACACCAGTCTTTTTGGCTCTTACAATCAAGTCTCTCCTACCCAGGCGAAACGCGCGCTCGAAGCTCATCTCGTTGATACCGAACGACGCATACGGGATGCTTCCACATTAGGCACCACCTTGCTCGACCAGAGAAGTGAGCTCGAGGCTCGCCTGCGAGATGTCGAGTCTCGACAGTCCGGTAATGCCATGGGGTCGGAATTAACCCAGAAGCTCATGCAATTGGAAAGAGAGTACAACGAAGTTGGCAAGGAGACCGCGAGGCAGTTCATTCCGAAGAAGAAGCAGAGAAATGGGAATGGCTTTAGCGACGGCATGTCTGATGACGGTGTCCTCTCCAGCAACGGCCAAATGTCACCCTCCAAACCATCTATTGGATCTCCCGTCATGTCCCGCAATGGCACTTCAAACAACGTCCACGACATCGAATTTGCGACAGAAATAAGTACTTCTCTGCTTTCACAGGTCCGCGCACTGCAAGGCACCCTCGTCGAGAAGGAGGAGGCGCTGCGGAGGGCTTATGCAGAGAAGGCAAATATGCAGCAGGAGGCCGACATTTTTGCCTTGAAACTCCGTAGCTTGGAGGATAACGAACAGCGAGCCAAGGACGAATCTTGGCAGCTAGAGATACAAAATCAACGCCTCATGAGCGAAATAAAGGAATCAGCCGCGAGGGAGCAGCGGTTGACCCACAGTGTCAACAGTGCAAGATCGCACCAGTCAACTGCCGAACAAGAGTACGATGATTTACGAATGACCCACAATAAGCTGAACGACGATCATCAGGCCCTACGCCGACAGCATGATGCGGAAGTCTTGAACATACAACGAAGTCTGGCCAATCGCGACTCTGAAGTGGAAACTCTTCAGAGACGACTAGATGAGTTGTCTGCCAAGAACGAGGAGCTCGTCGATGCAGCTGCGTACCGACATCGCATGGATCAGGAAAACGCTGACGCAGCAGCTGGTCAAGGAGACACGGAAATGTTCGAACCTAATACTCCCGACCCGTCTCCGCCCGCTTCACCTGTCAAAGCAACGCCCAGGCATGGTGCGCTCGAGTCGGAAACACTCAAGAGTTCTCTTCAACATGCACACAAGATGATACAGAATTTGAAGAACAATATCCACCGGGAGAAGACTGAGAAGATTGAACTAAGGCGGATGCTCCAAGACGCACGAGATGAACTGGAGGCTCGAAGAGGCGAAGGTGGTGCAGCAGCAGGAGGGGCGAAGAAGCGAGCACAGGCCAACCAGGGCGCCTTCAAAAAGCCGGCAAGACCAGACATGCTCGGCGGCTCCAAGAATGCCATGGACGAAATCATCAATGATCCATCCTGGGAGGAGTTTGACGACAGCCCGACAAAGCGAAGGGCAGGTGGCCAAAGAGACTTGTACGACCTCACGACCGACGCTGACGACGCGTTTGAGACTGCCAATGAGCGTGATTCTATGATGACCGAGACGGAGGGTTTCCAGACAGGCCTCGAGACGCTTCCGGGCGATAGCGAGGAAGAATTGACTGAAACCGAAGAATCCCAAACCACACGTGCACGGACAACTACAATGGCTCGCCTGACTGGCGCGAATCGCGCTCGCTCATTCCAGAGTACGGCCTCTGATGATACCTACAGCTTCAATTTGAACACGCCCTTGCCAGACGCCCAGCGCAGGTTCAGACTTACGTCCAATCCTGGCCTTCGCTCCGTGGCCGATGAGCGTGGTAGTGCGCGTGATTCACCAGCCAGCTTCACGAGTGACGCCAGACGCACCAAACCTGGCCACAATCTTGCCTCCGAGCTCGAAGATTTTGAAGGTGATGATAGTAGTATTGCAGCCAGTACCCCAGGGAGAAATTTCGAATCGGAAAACTCTACTCCAGCCACTCGTCTCCGGGAGGGAACACCAGCTGCGTATTATGCTGCCACCAAGCCTGAAATGGTCGATGCGGGAACCATGACTGAGGAGTGGGAACCGCAGGCTCAAGCCGCGACTGCTTCTGGTGCAGATCTCGGACCTACAACTACTATACCTGGAGGCTTCCCTGGAAGCCCTGCACCGATTAATCAAAGCGCGTATGAGGGATTTTCACTACCACCAGATGTTTCCAACTCTGGTAATGCAGAGAATAGCTCTACGCGTCTCAAAACATCGCGCAATTCATCCCCAGTACAGCCTAAGGATCAGCTCCGTGCGCCGCAAGAAGGCCCACTAGAAATCTCAGCTATCGCTAGCCAGGCGATCAAGCCAGTCCAACCTGCAGAACCCGCTGTTGTTGGAGCTTCTTACACTGATCATGGTGTGCAGCCGACGCCTCCCAGACCGGCCGCAGCCAAGTCGTATGTGGACCATGGTGAACAACCGACGCCATCACGGGCTCCTACAGACTCTATGGCAATGGCGGGATCTCCTACCACTCTGCATACGCCATTACGGCAAAATCAAAATGCTTACGCTTCTCCGGCTGCTGCAGGTCAACAACAAAATACCCCTCAAATTGATTTGTCATCTCGCGGAGCACCTTTTGGTTCACCCAATGGTCAGAACAACAACTCGCCGGCGTTTAGTAACCCTATCCAGCCATGGATGAGGGACCGGGCAGTTACAAGGACCCCGCAAGATATCTCGGCCACGCCAACTCAATCCGCTGCGCCGAGCATGTCATTTGTGGACAACTTGATAAAGCATCCACCCCCGTCCCCTCATACTGAGCCGAACGTTGCTCAGATGTCGTTGCTTCCGACGGTTTCTGACGGCCTTCATGACGCGACTGCAGTTCGTTTCTCATCACCTGGCGACCAAGCTCCCCAGCCACCTACAGCAGTGTCTCGATTGAATTCTGTTAACACTCAGGCCACAAATTTCGTACCAAACAGACAAGTGGCCCCGGGCATAGCCCAAGTTGATCCAAAGCCAATGACGCCGGACAGATCGAATGGCGCGCGGTCGGTGGGCCCCATGACGGATGGCGGACGACTCCCTGTACAGACGTTTAACCCTAGTGGACCTGATGGTCAAATGGGCCAATCGGCAGGACCCGTCACGTTATCACAGTCATTCGAGTCAGACAATACCAGGCCGCCATTCCGACCAGTATCCGGGAATGCTCCTACGGTTAATCTCAACTTGTCTGGACAGTCAAACAGCTCTGAGATGGACCAATTAATTGAGAAACGCGAGGGGAAGCGCAGAGCAGTTTCGGAAAGCGAAAATGAAAACGCTACTCAAGATGCAGCTCGCCCCGAAGTAAGAGATACGCCGAGACGCGAACTCACCCCTATCCTGTCAACAGGATCAGCCTCACCTCGTAATGCCCGCTCTGGGTCCTTGAATGCTCGCTTCTCAACGGAACCGGCTACGTACATTGAGCCGGAAGAGTTTGGCCCACCTGGGGATCCGTCCCAGCGATCGTCAGCATTACCCGCTGGATATGGTCCGCCTCCTTTGCCCTCTGGTCATAGAGAGGCAATCGCTGCAGCTTCCAGCAGAACATCGACACCTGCTACTGTGGGAGGGCCGCAAATGCCGCCGTCTTCATGGCGAGGCTCAAGTCAAGGAAGACCCCGAACTCCAAACGGGGGATCACAGGCAGTCAACTTTGTGGACACGAACATGCCTCAATCACGCACTGCCTCGTTTGCACGAACCGACGCAACACAAAGGACGTCGATGTCTTCCATGACCTCCGAGATGGAAGGGCGCTACCGCTCTTCTACGCCAGGACGACGATCAATCCACGGTCCAGAGGACATGGCTCTTCAAAATGCGGACCCTCGTATGATTCAAGCCATCACTCAAACAATGATTGGCGAGTTCTTGTTCAAGTACACTCGCAAAACAGGCCGTGATGAGCATTCGGCGAAGCGGCATCGGAGATTTTTCTGGATTCACCCCTACACGCGTACTCTTTACTGGAGCAACCAGGATCCATCTCATGCTGGGAAAACCGAACTCAAAGCGAAATCTGTCGCAATTGAGGCAGTCCGTGTCGTAAGCGACGACAGTCAACAGCCACCGGGTCTGCATTCCAAGAGCATAATCGTGGTAACCCCTGGCCGCAGTATCAAGTTCACCGCACCTACTGCCCAACGCCATGAAACTTGGTTCAACGCGCTGTCATATCTTCTTCTACGTACTCCCGCGACTGACCCTGGCAATGCCGGTGCGACATTGGACGGGCAGCAACGCAGCGCAAGCGGTACCATGACCAGTTCAACGCCATCTCGCCCGGTGCACCAAAGATCTGACACCCAAAGCTCGATTAATTCCGATGATGTCTCCGAGTTCAACCCTGGAGGGCAATCGCGCTCCACTAACGCCTCCAATCGTTCTCAATCTGCAACTGGAAGAGGGAGGGGCCGCCCTTCGGGAAGCGAGCCATCCACCACTGCCAGCCGATCCACTAGATCAGGAGCAGGTGCGCCACCAAGCGAGACGCACCCCGCCATGCGGTCAGGCGAACGTGCAGACGAAGGTTCAGCCCCAGCACCGAACATTCCGACCATAAACTCCAAAGAGATGGGCGGCCATGAACGGGCACCCAGCACTGGACCCGACGGCTTTAAGAAACCACAAGTCCCGCCGCCGCGCGCTCCCAGCGCAAATAGTAGCAAGCGTGGCCGGTTGAACAGTTTCACGGACCGCTTGAGCTTCTTCGGGCGCGGGAGGAGTAAGAGCAGAGGGCGAGAATCCGAGGTCGGCAATACTGGTGATGTCCCTGCGGTGCCGCAGGAACCTGTGCCAGTCTCTACTTTGACAACGACAAATGTTGAGGATGGTCATGTCCATGTCCATAGCGAAGGGCCGGGATTGGAGAATGTGAGGGCGTGCTGCGATGGTGAGTTTATCCACACATCGGCGCGGACGAAAATGGTCGTAGGATGATGTAAACAGAATGCTAATACAAGTGGTTATAGGCAAACACGACGTATCCTCACTCGACCACCGCAACCCCAGCCTCACCAGTCAGAGCCAAAGCCGGCGCCAAAGCAGCCGCAGTCGGACCCGGGCAGGAGGAGGCGGGGACACGACGAGTTGGCGGAGTAGATATAGTGATGCAGGGAGCATGGTGAATGGGGGAAGGGCGTCGCAGGTCCCGACGCTGACGAGGGATGTACGATCGTGAAGATTTTGTCTGAAGATTTTGTTTGTGGATGTTTTAGCCGCGGGAAAATATGGGCTGGATTGCGACATTAGGGCCCGGTGTTGGAATTTGTAGGGCGATGTTGCGTGTGCCAGGGGTAATTCGATACTGGTGTCTTTGGATGGGTCTGCCTGATGGATTTTGTTCGAGTGTGGGTTCTTGAGTATGCGGGTATTGCAATGAGCCCACTCTGGTCATGTATGATGGCTATGATTGACTTTTTCTGTATAAAGATCTCTCCCTCTTCCCTGTGTACAATGTACTCTTTCGTTTTAATTCCCACGCCAAGTGACCTCCACATTCCCCTTTCCTTGGACCGATGACGTGACTTACTCTCTGTTCTCTGCGTTGCCTGAGAGGGAATCAATCTTCGAAACGTTGAGGACATTGAGACAGATTTCAAGCTTCCCCGAACGGGCTGGGGCTAAATACGGAAGCCCCGTCGACCACTAGTGTTCGTATTCCCGCCCCTGCCCCTTCCTTGCCTTGCCTTGGCCGTGTGTATCTCCGCGTCTCGGGACGTGGATGGGAGAGTCTTTGATAAGAAGCTCTGATGAGTGGTTATATTCCAGAGCTGTAGGGAGTGAAGTTAACGAGGGGAGAGGAGAGGTAATCATGGTTACGCTGAACAGATTGTGACCCTGGGAGGGGAGGGATGAGATATGCCTAGTACGATGATGATATAGCGAACACGAACGATGTGCAACCAAATATATTCATGAAACAATGGAAGCAATGGAAGCAATGACTGAAATGAAATGAGACCAAAGAACAATCCCACGGGAAAAACGTCACATAACCACAAACATGTCACGCGGGACTTCGGAATCACCAACTTCTTCTTTGCTGCGTTCTGGCCCTCTACAAGGTAACTTTTTGCGAGCCTGCGGTTAACAAGACATCTCACAAAGATTTGTCCACTGGGGATGTCAGCTACTGATGCTGCGTGGGTATTGGGCTTTGTGCAAATGTTCATGTACGTATATGAGAGTGCAAGCAGGGTGCGGGCAAGCTGGAGCAACTCAAGAGGCTTCAATCGAATTCCCTTCACATTTCACCAACGACACCAGGACGATGGGCGGGCTGGGCGGACAGATCGCAACTGCTACAAACCAAACCGTTTGAGCATAGGCAAGCTCCAGTGGCGGCAGCACCACACCACCACCACGACCAGGAGCCGGCTTCTAAAAGACAAAGGAGGGATGATGAACACATCCCGCTGTGGGAGGTGTTAAAGACCACCAAACCTGTGAGAAAGACGACCGCCGCGTCCTCTCACATCACTACTCCAACGCTATCCAGGACAATAAGCGCAAGGCAGACCGGTCGGCCATCTATTAGCAAAGACTCGAGCAAGAAATCTGGGAGCAACGATCAAGCGAGGCTGAAGGTGAAGGAGGTTATCGATATTACTTCGAGCGTTGATGATGATACCCGCAACGTTGACCACCGTGGCGGCGTTTTCAATTCCTCGCCAGTCAAGCAGGCTGTAACTCGAAAACCGCAGCCGTCCGAACGTCCAGTAATTTCCCCTCGGAGACAAGAGTCGCCCATCATTGGCAACATTGCACGAGCCCAGCCTCAACCACGAGTCGGAGGAAACAGGGATATTGCCATGCAGCCCGAACCTCAATTTCATCTTCCCGGGCCCAGTAGAAACCCGGCGGAGAAGCAGCAATCGATCGCTCAGCGATCACCTCTCGCCCCGGTGGATCCACCTCCGCAAGTCACCCACATCAGGTCCCTCACGACTACGCCGAATGTCTCTAAAAAGTCGATTCCACCTCGACAACAACGCAGGCAGCCATCGTCCCCGCCTGTTAGCACTACAAGCCACATTTCGGCTGAGCCAGTCGAAGAACCGTCTCTACAGCCTCGTTCCGTAAAGCAGACAGCTATGAACCCACCCCAAGCCAGACCACGACCACCTGCAGAACCCCTGCGCTTAGCTGCAGCCGCTCCTCGAAATACACTACTGTGTCAAACGTTGCCAATCGCAAAACTTAGTGACAAACAGCGACGCAACCGTAGCAGGAGCCCTGCCATAAGCGTTACAGCTAATCCTGAGGATGATACAACAGCTACAGATAACAAAGAGAAGCCGCTGATGGTGGAGAATCACAAATTTCGACAAAAGAACGCGCCGAAGCAGATAGCCGACGACATTGAGTCAAGCCCGGCGTTTGAAGTTGCGAAGAATACGCCTCGACCCAAGACATCCGCAATGACAAGCAAGCCTGCCGCCCCTATCATTGCAGACATGCAGACAGCGAATCACAGCCACAGAAGAGACACCACGCCGCGTGAGCAGCGGTTGCCCCTACCACCTGCAGCCCCTCCCTCGCCACGACCTCACGCTCTTCTCCCTGACGCTGACAAGACTACATTACCAACTCTTCTCTACAACCGCGCTCCAGCAGACTACAGCCTCCTCGACGCCCAGCTCCTTCAACGGCCAGCCCTAACCACGAAACCCGACCCACCACTTGAGTTCGGACCACAAGAACGCGAGCGGCAGATCGCGAAACCAATAGCTACAATCACTACGAACGTAGGGTCGAGAAACGTAAAAGCACCCTTCCGGCCCCTGCGCCGAGCAACGTCGGACACGAGCTCTATATCGCCACGTAAATCTGCCTTTCCTATCACCGACACCTCCAATGGCAACCTTGAAGCAAGGGTTGGACACGCCATTGCAGTACCAGCACCTCCTCGCGTGGCACCCTTCGCAAACAACAACCCACCTAACATCCAGAAACCCCCTACCACGACCACAACCGTTAATAGACCCTCAACCACCCGCCCTTTCCGGCGAGCCGAAACGCACACGGGCGTGCCAGCGCCAAACGGCGTAACTAGGGTAGCTGCGGCGGCTGGCGCAGGAGGTGCACTTGGATTAACAAGGCCTAGAGCCGTCCAAATTGAAGTCCAGGATCCGTGGACGCACGAGGCATGGGACCTCATGGGTTGGATTCCCGCCGGGAAGATGGAGGTTATGGGTCGGGGTGTAGGTGAGGCTGTGGGGTGTTGATTGTGTAGTTATGGAATTGTTTTATATCTGCTGCAAAGGAGGCTTTGCTGTCAGATGAAGGAACCGGTAGAGGACTACTGCTCGAGGAAAGAATCGCATGTTCTGTGGCGTCTAACTGCTTTTCGGAGGAGAATCTTCTGTACCGTCATGTCGCTTATGTTCGTGCCGTCTCTTTTTCCTCTTTCCGCCTCTTGAGTTGCTCCAGCTTGCCCGCACCCTGCTTGCACTCTCAT
>Ga0181465_101406_pt1 | contig 10250 bp, 6 predicted proteins | sample InSIn3gowninarea_FD_119076 | JGI IMG/M metagenome (GOLD analysis project Ga0181465, IMG submission 119076) | Clean room microbial communities from NASA Spacecraft Assembly Facility at Jet Propulsion Laboratory, Pasadena, California, USA -... ...
AAGCGTTCACTTTAAAGCAACGTTATCCCACATTCCAGGATTATGCAAAGGCAGATATACAGCATCTTTTTGCCGGTTCCATGAATGCACCAATGGCTGTGTATGAAGTCAATGAACTCCGTTCGGGCATCTTCATACAAAAGGAAGGTAAGTTTGAATTTAAACCATTTGATGAGCAAGCCCAGGTAAGCAGGATCAATAGTATAAATGTTTTTGATTCCAATAAAGATGGAAAGAAGGACCTGTTAATTGCAGGTAATTTTTATGGATACAGGAAACGATTTGGAAGGTCGGATGCAATGGCTCCCCTGGTCCTTATTCAGGATGCTTCCGGAAAGTTCAATGTAAATGGTCCGGATAAAACCGGTCTGTTCTTATGGGAGCAAACAAAATCAGCTTCAGTAATAAATGACGGAAGCAAACTGATTTTTTTCAATAACAATAGTAAACCTGTGTTGTATGAAAAAAATTAGCGTGTTTTTATTCATATTATGTTTGGGGATACAACTCCAGTATGCAAACGCGCAGGAGGGAAATTTGAGTCGATCTCAGAATTTGAACGTACGTTCCAATCAAAGTTTGCAACAGGTGAATTCGCAGGCAGATCCTCTTCATCGTTTGCAGAATGCAATTCTTACCGTAACGATCAATGATAATATCTCACCAGTTGTTGCCTCCAGGATTTTTGTATATCCGAACATTGCTTTTCTGAATGGAATTTCGGAGGGAAAACAAATTCCTATTGAACTTCGGGTAAGTGCAGAAACAATTCATCCTTCTTCTCTGACTGCAACTTATGCGTTTGTATTTGTTGCCCAGTCGATGATCTATACGAGAAATATTTTTGATGATTCAGTTCAAAACATTTTGAAGTGGTATGATCAGTTTAATTTTTCAGAAACTCAAAAGAAGAATGCTGAAAAGGATGGAAGAACTATTGCCAACCTGGTCATCGAAAAAATGAAGCAGGATGGTTTTCGTGAAACCCGTGCTATGGCAAAGTATGAAGAGATCCATGAAGAGCATACCTGGAGACCAACAGCACCGGGATACTTCCAGGCAGTGGAACCAAACTGGGGAAAAATCAAACCTATTGTCGTAAAGAACTTTCATTTTCCGGAAGTTCATTCTGTTCAATATGATACAGCAAAAAAATCCCTTTTATTTAAAGAGGCCTTAGAGGTTTACCAGCTTTCAAAGATTGGTGCAAAAGAACAAAAAGCAATTGCCGGATTCTGGGATTGTAATCCTTTTGCATTACATGTGTATGGCCACAGGATGGAGGCGGAAAAAAAGATGTCGCCGGTTGGACACTGGATGTGCATTGCGCAAAAAATAATCAAACAAAAAGATCTTGATGTTGCAGCTGCATCAAAAGTATATGCAACGCTGAGTGCAGGAATGTTTGATGCACTGATCTATTGCTGGGAGATGAAGTACCGGTTTAAATTCATCCGCCCGGAACATTTTATAACAACTTATATCGATCCGGAGTGGGAACCCTTGTTACAGTCTCCTCCGTTCCCCGAATTTCCGAGTGGACATTCAGTTATTTCCGCAACCGCTGCAGTTCTTCTTACCAATGCATTTGGAACGATGGAATATGTTGATGATACAGAAATAAATTTTGGTATAGAACCCAGGAAGTTCAAATCATTTTTCGAGGCTGCTGATGAAGCGGCCATCAGTCGTGTATACGGAGGAATTCATTTCCGGCATGCGGCGACAGAAGGTAAAAAGATAGGAATGCAGATCGGAGAATATTTCCTTGAACGAGTAAATCAAAATAGTGTGGCTTTAAAAAAAATCAACCCGAAATAAATCAAAAACTAAATAATTAATCCTTAAGAAAACTAATCCCTGATAAATCCCGAACCTATGAAATATATTTTTACAATGTTACTATGCCTGGGTGCATGGTGCTCCTGGTCGCAGGAAGTATGGACTCAGAAAGAAAATTTTCCCACTGTAAACGGAATTGCAGGAAGAGACTATTTTGCTTCATTCGCTATTGGAGATAAAGTGTATGTTGGTATGGGGCAAGCAAGTTATTCCAATGGTTGTAATTCTTCTGGAACTCGTCAATATACTGACTGGTATGCATACACGCCAGCAAGTAATACATGGGCCCGCATTGCTGATTTTCCAGGAGACTATAGAAACGTGGGTTATGTAAGCTTTTCTATAGGAAATAAAGGATATTTTGGATTAGGATATGCAAATGGCAATTTTGCCAGTGATTTTTGGGAATATGATCCTGCGCTTGATGTGTGGACAAAAAAGTCGGATTTCCCTTACAGATCATATCAGGCAGTAGGATACGCTATTGGTGAAAAAGGATATGTTGTAGGGGGAATGATCTATGATAATTTAAATAATTTTATTGATGAAGAAAAACAAAGGAACTATGAATATGATCCTGCAACAGATAACTGGATCAGGAAGGCTGATCTTCCCTCAGGATTATCATCAGCAACAGGTTTTGCAATAGGAGATAAAGGGTATATTGGCTTAGGAATTGGAGCATCCGGATATTCAACGGAGTTTTTTTCTTATAACACTACTACTGATTCGTGGAGTCAGATTGCCAATTATCCTAAGCAATCAAAGCAACGGGCTATTGGATTTTCACTGGGTAATCTAGGATATGTAATAGGTGGTGATAATGGTGTTATTGCCGATCGAAAAGAACTTTATAGTTATGATCCGGCAGCCGATGCCTGGACGCTCAAACAATCTTATCCCGGAAATTTTCAAAATCAAAATATTAGCGGAGGAAACAACCAAAACGTTGTAAATAATAAATTTTATTATGGTCTAGGGCATGTTTCAACATTATCGGTGGTTTGTGGTACATATTCTTATTCCTATTCCTGCGGTAGCTGGTGGTCGTCAAGTACATGTTACAGTTATTATAATGTTTACAATTATACCTTTACCTACTCCAACCAATGGTGGGAATTCGCTCTTCCACTTTCTATCACAACCGGAACTGTAAATACATCTCTCTGCCAGGGAACTTCTTTTGATGTTCCTTTCACAAAGGATGGTGAACTTGCTGATGGAAATATTTTTACCGCACAACTTTCAGATGCAAACGGATCATTTTCAAATCCGGTTAATATCGGAACGCTTGCGGATACAACCAATGGAATCATCCGCGCTACTTTACCAATAAATATTACAGGTACCGGTTATAGAGTGCGCGTTATTTCTTCATCGCCTTCTGCAAATGGAACTGGCAAAAAGATGCTGTATATCTGCCTTTGCATAATCCTGGAATGTGGGATAACGTTGCTTTAAAGTGAACGCTTCTTCCAGAAATTCATCCCGATAATAAATCGGATACTCTTTCCCTTTAATAAATGAACTGATTACAGGATTACTTTTTCCTGATGCATTCAGGTCCGCAATATAGAATCGGATCGGTTCCTGTTTTGATGCCTTCAATTGAAGATTCGTACCGACATTTCCGGCAATGATATCAAAGTCGCCATCACCATCAATATCATTTACATAAACAGAAGACCATAATCCGTTTATACCCGTCAGCCCGGATTTCCTTGAAATATCAGCAAACTTTTTTCCCTCCATGTTCTGAAGGATCCTGCAATTCGTCCATTCCGGTGCAAGGAACAACTCCTCAAATCCATCACCATTTATATCAGCCCATTGTGCTGATGTAATCATACCTGCATATTTTGCAGATGAAGCAACTTTATCTGTCACATCAGTGAATACGATAGTATCTTTCTTTGAATCATTTCTCAACAGGTATGACCTCGGCGTTACACAAAATGAACCAGGCAATGTGTAACCACCTATAAAAAGATCTGCATCTCCATCTTTATCAAAATCAGAACTTATTACAATTCCTTTGGATGACTCACTGGTAACAGGAAAGCCATTCGAACTTCTTTTAAAATTTCCTTTTCCGTCATTTAGATACAATCGATCCTGGTAAAATTCAGAACCCTTTTCATAATCTGTTCCTCCACTCGCCACTACCAGGTCCATATCACCATCCTTATCCGCGTCAATAAACACAGCCGATACATCTTCATATTCACGATCATCACGGAAGCATTGCTGGGAGCGGGTTTCAAAACTTTCTGAACCTTTGCTTAACAGGATTTGGCCTGCAAATCCTTTTGCACCACCCTGGAAGAAATCAGGATATCCATCGTTATTTAAATCGGTTTCCGCTACTGCAGGACCAACCGCTGAAACCATATAAGGGATCGTATACTGATGACGAAAATCGATGTAATTGTTTTCGGTGTGGACTGCATTGTTTAATGAGGATTGTTCAGACCGTGAGTAAACGAAGTTTGAAACAGGATTTTTTGTTTTCTCTTTTGATGATTTCCCATCCCTGGTTGCATGATCCTTCGACTGATTAATAGTTATATGCTGATTTGCTTTTATATTTTTATGATCAGTAACAGTTCCATCAGGCCAAATAATATTGATATCAGCAGTTGTTGAAGTATTTAATCCAAAATGAATTCGCGGATCCTGTGAAGACTGGTAACCTCTCACTGGCTGAACGTCTTTTATCTGTTCATTCGAAACAGTTTTGATTTTTATTCTTGCACCTATTGCATTCCTGTTCCCTTTCTTTCCTATCAATGAAACCTTCAGATAATTTTCGGCAGCACCATTATTTTTATATAGAGAAGGAGCTTCATTCAGATTTGAATAAAGAAGATCCATTCTGCCATCGTTATCAAAATCAGCATACACACATGCACCTGAAATTTTTAATTCTGTAAATCCCATGGATGCAGAAATTTCAGAAAAAGCAAGTGATCCGTTATTCTTAAAAAGCCGAACAGGTAATTTAAGATCAGGGTAAGATTTTATAACCTGATTTCCATAATTATTCAGTACATCAAGATTCGAATAATCCTTTGCATAACCTGCAGTAATGAAGAGGTCGTTCAGTCCATCATTGTTATAATCAAAAAACAACGGAGCCCAGCTCCAGTCAGTATTTGAGATGCCTGCAAGCTGACCGGCTTCTGCAAAATGCATGATCCCTTTATCATCAATTCCTGCATTTACCTGCAGCATATTGCGAACGTTCTGATGATAAAAACCGTTACGCTCAAGCGTAAGAGATTTATCGAGGGATTCATTTGCAAGAATGATCTTCTGCCTTTCATTTGATTCGGGCATCATATCCAGTGTTACAAGATCCATTCTGCCATCATTGTTCATATCTCCCGCATCAACACCCATCGAATAGAAACTGGTATGTTTAAATGAACTTTCAAGTACTTCTTTAAAAGTTCCATTCTTCTGATTGATGTAACAGAAGTCTCTTTCTTCAAAATCACTTGTTGCATAGAGATCATCCCAGCCATCATTGTTGAGATCTGAAATGACAACACCTAATCCATAATTTGCTGAAGAAAAAATGAGTCCTGTTTCTTTGGTAATATTGGTAAACCGACCACCATCATTCCTCAGCAACTGGTTGGAACAGGTACTGTCAGTATTCTTCCGAAACAATGACACCGACTGAATCTTGACGAAGTTCTTTGTTGAATGATTCAATAGGAAAACATCGAGATCACCATCCTTATCAAAATCAAAAAAACTTGCCTGGGTTGTATTTGATCCCGGAAGAGCAAGTCCATATTTCTCCCCTTCTTCTTCGAAATATGGAATTCCGTTTCTTAATCCTTTATTGATGAAAAGCTGGTTAACAAGTCTCTCCGGTTCTGAATAGGGGCCGGAATGTGCAACATACACATCCATCAATCCATCATCATTAATATCTACAACGGATACTCCGGAACCCCAGAGACCATTGCCTTTTATATTGGCTGAATTTGAGACATCCTCAAATTTAAAATCTCCTTTATTTAGATAGAGTTTATTAAAGCCGTTGTTGCTGCTGAAGAAAACATCGATCAATCCATCATTATTGAAGTCACCAGCCCCGATTCCATTTCCGTTGGATGCATAAATGTAATTTTCAGTTGAATCCGGAATTGAATTTATAATATCAATCCCCGAATGTGCCGGTTGAATTTTTACAAACCACGGATTGTTATCCCTGAACGACAGGAATATCAGTACGGTTCCAACAAGAGGCAGCAATGCCTTGTATCCGGAAGGGATCATTCTCAGGGGTTATTGATTTTAGGGGCTTTCTAAAGGATCGGATCAGTAACAGTTAACAGTTCATAGGCACATCTTAGTATTGCTCTGCTGTATAGCTCAGCATGCCTGAATTACAATCGAGCGCGTTGATATTCATTCGGAATTTTCCTTCTGCTTTTGTTCCTTTGAATTCAGCTTTCAGATCAAATCTCCAGGCAGTTGCACCTCCGTCAGGGGGATCGCTGATATGATCGTCGACTTTCCCATCAATAATAGGAAGTGAGCCTTCAGGACCGGCAATCGGCACTCTTTCAATCTTCCCGGAACAACGCCAGTGGCCTTTAAAAGCAAGATTTTCTACCCGCTTTCCATCTTCACTGATCTCAAAAAAAATGGAATCGCCTTTGTATCCGCCAATCAGTGCACCGCGGAATTTTTTAATGGGAGCAGAAGTTTGACTTACAGGAATTATTTCAGTCCTGGTATCGGGTGTAGCCTCGCGGTTCTCCGCCGGTTCTGAACAGGCGAGCAGGGCTAAAACACAGAGAATCAACAGGGGCAGGTGTTTTAACATAGGTTAAATCAGTTAAGGGTTATTAGGGTGACAACACTAACGATATATTGTTGTTTTTATGTTATGTTCCGGATTAAAATCGAAATTCCTTAGCGGGATCCGCACTACCAGTTCACATCCTTTACCAGGTTCGGTAGTAATATTTACAATACCGTCGACGGCCTGAACACGCGAATTGATATTCTTTAACCCGATTCCATTCTTTCTTTCATTTACCTGGAACCCAACGCCATTATCCGATACTACCACCACCAGGTAATTATCATCCTCCACGACACTTATACAAACTTTTGAAGCATTGGAGTATTTAATAATATTCGTAACCTGCTCCTGTAAAATCCTGTAAACAGTGAGTTTGATGATATCGTTTAACTGGTTCTCGTCGAATTCAAGTCGGACAGTTCCTTCAACATTCTGCAGAAGTGTAATCGTCTCCGAAAGTTCTGAGATGGCATGTTTCAATCCGAGGTCGTTCATGGATGGAGGCACCAGTTCCTTGGAGAGTTTGCGGATTTCCTGGATTGCGACCTGGATATGTTCCTTACTTTTTTGAAGATGAAACTGGTCGTCGACCTTTCCGCCGGCAAGTTCAAGGAAAAGCCTGGCAGTTGAAAGGATCTGGTTTACATTATCGTGCAGCTCCCTTCCGATTACTTCTCTTTCTTTTTCCTGCATCCTGATAGAAGCCATGGTGATCTGCTTCTGGTGGTTGATCTTTTCACGCACAAGCATTTTTTCCAGGTTCTTCTTTTCAGTGACATCCCTGTAATTGATTACGATACCCTTCACATAAGGATTATCCAAAAGATTAGCCGCATGTACATCACAGATTCTCCAGCTTCCATCTTTTGCAATCATTTTGATAATTGCCGACTCAGTTTTATCGGGATAGGTTAAGAGGCTGTTCATTTTTTCATTTACCATATTCCTGTCTTCAGGATGTATGAACTCAAATCCTGAACGGCCCACTATTTCTTCAGGACTAAACCCGAACATTCTCTGGATTGCAGGACTGATGAATTTTACTTTGCCTGTATGGTCGACCACTTCAATAACATCGAAGGAATGTTGAATAAGTGCCTGGAATTGTTCGCGGTGGAATTCTGCGGAGATCAGGGCTTCTTTTTCCTTAGTGATATCCGTCTGCAATGCAAAGAATTGCTGAAGGTTTCCCTGTTCATCAAATATCGGCTGACCCTGTAAGCGGACCCATATCTTTCTACCATCTTTATGATAGTTGACTATCTCACAGTCGAACGGAAGTCTTCTTTTTACCTGGTTTTTGATATAGGATTTTACTCCGAGTGTTGTTTCTTTTCCCTGCAAAAGTGATCCGGGTTTTTTGCCGATCACTTCTTCCCGGGTATAACCGGTCATTTTAATAAATGAATCATTGACCCAGATTGTTTCTTCCTTTGCATTAGTGATCAATACGCCGTTTACCGTTTCTTTTGCAAGGATGGAAAGACGTTGCATTTCTTCACTGATCCGCTTCTCTTCAGTTATATCCCTGGAATTGGCAATGATCCCGGCTATAGCAGGGTCATCCAACATTTTCGTTAGAATAGTTTCAATCCATCTCCATTCTCCGTTAATATGTCGGAAACGAAATGGTGCAAGTTTGAGCTTTTGACCTTCCACAGCAGATTCGAATGATTTAAGCCCCTCTGCTATATCATCCGGATGAATATAATCAAATGCCGATCTTCCGATTATATCTTCTTCCCTGTAACCTAAAACTTTTGTAGTGGTTGGACTAACATATGTATAAATACCCTGTGCATCTATAACAGCTATCAGGTCAGAACTGCTTTGTACAAGCGACCGGAACCTGTGTTCACTTTCCCTGGTTTTTTGCTGGGCTTCAATTCTTGATGTAATGTCCTGTGATGCCCCGATATAACGAATGGGTTTTCCATTGCTATCGCGGATCACGGATCCACGGTCGTGGATGTACAGGATCTTACCGGTTGAATGAAGGAATCGGTACTCTGAGCTGAAAGTATTTTTTAGAGGATCATTTTCAACTTCGATAAACAGGTTTCTGATGATGTGGTGGTCATCAGGATGCACATTTACGAGCCAGTCTTCCAATCGCTGTCCGTTGAAATCAGGACTTAATCCAAAAACATTTTTGAGGCCTTCGGGACTTCGGAAAATTTTGCTTTCCTGGCAGTTCCAGTCCCAGATCATATCATGGGTGGAATTGGCAATGATCTTATACCGCTCTCGGTCGAGCTGAATATTTTTCCTGAATTTTTTTCTTTCTATACTGTAGCAAATAGTTTTTGCGAGCAGCTTATGGTCGAAATCTTCTTTCACCAGGTAATCCTCGGCGCCTTTTTCAAGGATCTTCAGGGTCATATCAGAATCCGGCATTCCTGATAAAACGATTACCGGGATATTGGGCGAAAGTGAGTTTATGTAATCAAATGTTTCAATTCCTTCTCCATCAGGAAGGATAAGGTCGAGCAGGATGATATCGGGTGGATGTTGCAGGATCTTTTCACCGGCTTCTCTGAGCGTGGTAGCATGATTAAGACTTACTATGATCAGGTTTGCTTTATCAAGCAATTCCTTCAGTAGTAGATAATCCCCGGGATTGTCCTCAATAATGAGAATGTTTACGGGCGGACAGATCTGCATAGAGTTCGAACGGGTTTAGAAAACTGAAACGAATTTCAATTTGAGATATTGGAATCCAATTAATGTTTTGGGTCAGGGTAAAAGTATCGGTGAAATATTCAATATGAGGTTGGCGGAAGGCGTAAAAAGATTAAATGCGGAATTTGTTCTAGGTGCAATAAGGATTTACTCCTAGTGAGGCATGAGGCAATCTGTTCTGTTTTAAAAACTTTGATAAATGAAAGAGGGTAGGGATTTTAAAATATCAGGCTGATACAAATGCAATAATGGAGAGAATGCAGCTGAACAGCATAATGGCGATCATTAAAATTGACTTTCTCATACCCTGAATTTGAAAGTTCAAGGTAAAAGAATGGGTGACCCGGCTATACGGGGAAACAGCACAAAAAATAGGGGAAAATTCCCGTATGCCACTCTGAAGGAAAATGTGACTTTAGCAAAACGATCGAGTATCGTTAACCATTAAACCCTACCATTTTTAGCTCAGACTGTTAGTTTTGGACCGAAGGATATGACCTCAGTATTTCGCGAATTCTGATTCCCGATTCATTGAGGTCTTCCTTTTTCCAGTTACCCTCAGCAGGCGCATGAGGTAATAAAACGGAACAGGTTTCTATCTTGGAGGAAACAGACCAGGTGATCCAGCTGATCTTCCTGGAATCCATAAAATCGATCCACGCTTTCCATTCTTCGAGATTCAATGGACCATCGCCGGTGGCTTCCATTCCGGCACATTCAGAAACAAAGATGGGAATCCCTGATTTTAATGCGGCATCGGTTCTGTCGCGCAGCCATTGTTTGTGGGTGGCAGCATAAAAGTGAACGGTATACATGAGATTATTGAATCCTTTGATCGGAAGATCGGCATTTGATTATATTCATCCGGATGATATAGCAGAGGGGCTTAAATCATTCG
>Ga0181465_101407_pt1 | contig 10249 bp, 9 predicted proteins | sample InSIn3gowninarea_FD_119076 | JGI IMG/M metagenome (GOLD analysis project Ga0181465, IMG submission 119076) | Clean room microbial communities from NASA Spacecraft Assembly Facility at Jet Propulsion Laboratory, Pasadena, California, USA -... ...
CTGATACCTCCCAGGTCGTTGAGCAGCCAGCGCATGGCAAGATCCAATTTTTCACGCCAAAAGACAGCTACAATCATCCATCGGCGGCAGCACAAACCCGACAGCGCAGTGCGCATACCGAGGATACGAGGTTTGGTGAACTATACCTTGAGGACCTCCAGAACATTTCAAACTTCAACAAATTATTTCAGAATACTTGGTTACCCAACATAGAGCTTTGGGCGAGCGCAGTGTAACCCTTTTGGCCGCGCGACGCAGTAACACAAAGCTCCAATTATCTCGCCAGAATCAACTACTAAAAACACCGACTACCCTATCTAGACTCCGGACTACCTGGAAATCCGACCAATGCGATGCCGAAAATTACGGCTCCCGCTCCTCCGGCCGACAACAACTGCTCCAAGCCTCCTTCTGTCTTCCGCTATGCGCTTATCCTACTAAAAGCACGTCCCTCGGTCTCGGACATCGATACTATCAGCGTTTATTCAGAAAGATGCGGCCCACGTTTACTATCTGCCGTGCAGACGAACCTAGAGGCACGCTTTTCGTTGTTGGACCAACGGGCTGGGGAAAGATTGGAAACACCACCGCCGCCGTACGAGCCGTGATCAAAGTGTTCTCAGCAAAGAACCGCATGCGATGGAAAGTCACCTTTCTGAACGTGCTATGCCGCTACTACGTCGCTCCATGGAGAAGATTCGGATTCTGTGTTTTCTTTGCTGCCATCGTCGGATGTGCGATTCAACCCTGGGAAGAGAGTACTGCATTGGCGACACCCTGGAAGCAGAGAGGAAGGGCTAGTCAAAACTGGCAGGATTTGATCAAAAGCAGATTTGGATAATCAAAGTGGATTGGTCCAATGGATGGGAGCATGGGCGCGTTATAGGACAGACTAGAACAGGCACTAATGGCGATCAGGCTACGGAGGACACATAGAATACGCAGAGTGTATATTGATTTTCATTATCATTTTGTATGAAGAGATTGGAATTGAGAAATTGACATGATATCGGTAGCTAGTATTCCAGCGTGTACCTATCTAACAGAGTTTCACGGCCTGTAACAGCTACTGACGTTCCGTCTCATTCAGTAAATCTCCTGCGTTTCGCCCAATTGATAACTATCTAAAGAGGACTAAAACGCGCTAATGTCTACAGTAACATGTCGCAGGGCTTTGAGATCTACCAGGTCAGCGATGCAGTCTTACAACCACCAAGCAAGCCAGATAGCCCGTTTCGAACGAACGGCACTGCTCGTTTTCATCCGAGTGTTTGTGCACTGACCCTTCTGTGAAATGACATCCGCCACGGTAGGAGTTGCTTGCTGCGATTCAGACAGCGTAGCAGACACAGTGGTGTGAGTACGATCGGACGGCACAGCAACGGCAGGCATGCTTCCTTTGGGCTCCACAAGCATTCCCTTCTTGCCAGCTTCGTAGATAGCTGACAGCCAGACATCTGCGAGTTTCTTGTAGCCCTCGTCTGTGGGATGTATGCCGTCGACCAGGTCCTCCACTGTGACCGCTGAGTACAAATCTGCCAGCACGATCCGCTGCTTGTCATTCCGGCGGACTACATCTTCGTACTGTGGGTTGATGATGTTGCGAACCCGGTCATCTCCGTCTTTATTGCTGGTGGGGAGCAGCTTGGAAACTACGATGGTGACGTCCGGGATGCTATCGAAAAGATGCGTGATGAGGTTGTCCATGCGCTCGCCGATCTCGCTCAAGGGGAACTGAGGGGACTCAAAGAGTGCATCGTTTGTACCAACGCTCTGATCGTTAGTTGTCTTTCAAATAATGAGGGGCGCAGAGCTTACTTGATGAGGATGAGGTTCGGCATGAACTTGATATCTTGTCTAGCCGACAGAGCAACTTGGTCAAGTCGCGCGCCCGGATGTCCTTCGTTGTCCTAGAGATATCAGCTTGGTATCATGGAGTTGATCGAGATATTGGATACTCACATTGTCCGTCATGTTCCCGGATTTCACAGTGCCAACCATATCCACCACCGTGTCGCGCATTTGAAGCATGTCGCGAAGGTGCCCGCGGTATCCATTGCCATCGCTAGACTTCTGTCCCCAAGTGATTGACGCGCCGAGGGGAAGGATACGTAGCGGGAAGTTGGAGTGGCCTGGTACGATAGGGTCGTCATCGCGCCTAGCTACCATGGCCGGGAGCGCATGTTGCGCGCCTACAAGCGCAAGCAACGAGATAAGTGCGACCAAGATAAGGTAGATTCCTCGAAGCATCCTGCGCGATACTGACGTCTTGAAGATAGGTAAACAAGTGGCGTGGGTCGGGTTGAGTCCAAGAGGTTGAGTGCAGGTGGCTCGCATTGAGTGCTGGCGTTTGACTTAGTGGGCGAAAAGAGCAAGAGCTTATATAGGTGATAGGGTTAAAAGCCGCCAAGCGCGCGGTGGTGAATGCTTGAGTCTATGGCTGAAGCGGTCTCGTGGCTGTGTATTCACACTTACACCTGCTCGACCCAAATGTTCGCTTGAAAAATTCACTTGCATTTTCACTGGTGTTTTCACTCGCGATAGAACAATGTAAGAGGAGCACTGAATCTTTAATAACACAATGATCCGGCACGGAAATAGTATCTTCTACGAAAAGAATCACTCTATCTCAAAATCTGGATGGTAAGGCCGCGAACCGCTTGAGATCAGGGCAGCCGCTTATCTTGACCATGTGAATCTCATTGATCGCGTTACATTAACTGAGTATCACTGAGATCAGATTTGAATCTAATCTGTCGAGAAATGGAAAAACAATGAACGAGAAAAAACATATGTTCTGGGGGTGTCCTCGTATTTCAAGATTGAATACTACTGAAGAATACATTGGAGACATCTGTTTCAAGTTCTCATATTCACCCTGTGCTTCGATCGTCCGCTCCTACGTGTCCTACAGTACCGTTTCTTCCATATTGGGGCAGAAACCTGACCGCTATAATTAATACTCTCCAACTTAGAGAAACGGTCCATGATATCCTTTGTATCGTACAAATAATCTCGGATTGTGTACACGAATTTGCGCCTGACCATGTATTCTTACTGTGATCGTACACCTCATCTACGTAAAGCTTTACACGCATTGATTTCTATTCCATAAATATGCTGTAACACTAGACTTGGCGGAGCTAAGTAAGTGCCGGAAAATAGTCGCACAGAAGTAGAAATAGCCCTGCATCCCAAATGCCTGTTAGTGTATCATATTTTCTTGGGGGGTGAGCCAGGAGTTTTCGGGAGAAGCAACAGTCTCCATGATGTAATCCTGACTTATCGTCATCAGAAGATAATCAAGCCAGGCTTGTCCTGACAATTTCCCCATCCCAGGTTGACCAAAGCTCCGGGGCTCCGTTAAGATCCGGCATGAATTTGAGACATCTGATTGTTGCCTCGCTTGGATTGTTTTTGGGTATTTCCAGGAGTGTTTTTCCTGTCCACATGTTGTATACTTTCAGGGCGACTCTGGAATGAAAATCCTGGGCAGCTGCAATGAGACCCATTTCAGGCTCTACGGCTACATCGAGGTATCCGTCGTCTGCATTTGTGTATGGGAGTGAAAGAACGGGCTGAGACCTATGGAACATTGTTAGCATTGAACAATGTTTCGACACTGCCGGTTGAATTTTGCATGGCTGAGGAACACCAAATTTAAGATCTTAAAGGGTTGACAGAAGGTGAATATGTTGCTTACCAATTGCCAGCAGTAGTGTTCTTCATTGTCTTTCGTTTCTTGTAGTTCTGAGGGCCTGGATATTGGCTGTTAAAGAAGCGATCGTTGTAGTGGCCCGGTTCATCTCTTGAGAATTTCTTTTCAGTTCTCGATGCTCGAAGATCATACAGAAAAAGAGTATCTTGCATCCCTGCGCATACAATGCGAGACTCATCGTCAGCTCGCCTCAGCTTGACGATAGGGAAGGGGTGTGTCAATCTCTTTTCGAGTCGTCCTGAGCGAGTATCATAGGTGCTTATAGTTCCATTGCGCTCCCCAATTGCGATTGTGGTGGTCGAGAGCCAATCAAGTGACATGATATTTTGACCGGCTTGCGCAGGAGATTCTGATTCCCAGTCGCCAGTAGGCGAACGGTAGAAAAGTCGGAGAGCAGAAGATGCTGCTATTGCGAGTGTTTCTGTGATTCCTTGTGGTATGCTATTCGGTCCACATTTGAACGGTGGAATGGCCGCGTCCCGGATTGTGTTACAATTGTCCATTCTGAACTGCAAATTCACACCAGGTCCATCAATGTCCGGATCTGCCTTATGTCAGTCAGCAGAGATGCACGGTCAAATGACTTTGAGGTTCGTTGTACTATTCCGAGTCATACAAACAGATGTATGATCGTTCGCATATTACTTCTACAGCCCCATCCAAGCAAGACTTACAAAGTAAACCACAGGACTATGGCCACCAGTCCCGAAAGTTGTTGCAGCCAGAGTCTGCGACGTGGGTAAATATGTAAGCGAGGATATCGATGATGTGAGTCGGTTGAGCGAATCCCAAGGTTCGAAGGAGTATTCATTTTTAATTTTAGTTACCGGCATTCTAGATGGTCTGCTATTCGATAGAGAAACCGCTGCCGTATCGCTTTCGAGACCGGTTGTTGCATGCGATATTCCACTAAGCGGGCTACATCGGCGTCGCCTGATAGAGTTATCCCCATGCACCGCATAAAGAGTTTTGGTGTTTGGATCACGATCGAAAAATTGGATCTTGCCATGCGCTGGCTGCTCAACGACCTGGGAGGTATCAGCAACGTACACACGCACGCCTCAGCCCCGCCACTATACGGCATAACGACTTTGGATATAGTGACTGCTTGCGCTTAAAACCATAGGACCACTGGCTCGCGACAAGGACATGCTGAGGCCACACAGATCATGCTTTGCGTACCTTTCTCATCGGGCCCATCCCGCTTACACATGCACCTGGCCAGACGCTATGTAGGTAGTAAGATTTCCGTCTCACACCAACCTCTCGTTCTAGATTGGCTAATTCTATACCCCATCCTTTGTGTGTGTGTGGCCGCACAATGGTTTCTCTTTCCGTTCGTTCAAGTCTTTCCTGCTTCCGCAGCTCTTCGCGATTTCTTTTTTGCACCTTCTTCACGTTTGACTGGGTATATTTCGCTTGTGCTGTTTCTGGTATGGCGTTTTTCACCAATTTGAAGTATTTGTTCTTCTCTGGGTCGAAGTAATGGCCTGCAATGACCCCCAGAGGGCCTGCCATTGCTCCGGAGGTGATAGGCGGGTGTTGTCCTACCAGGGAAGTATTACAAAATTAACAGGAGTGCTGGAATGTAGTTCTGCGATGATTCCTTAACGGTAGAAGGGATGGTTTGCGTTTCTCGATGATGGTCCAGGCTTTCAAAGTGCACGTGATGGATGGATGCTGTCCGGCTGCGGGTAGATTTGATCCCCCACTAAGATTTCCCACATGAACGTTGAAGGGAGACTGGTACAATTTTCAGTGTTTTTAATGGCAGTATGTGCTCAAGAATTCTGTCGGGACTGAGGGATTCCTCCGCATCGTAGGGATTGCGTCTATGTAGTTGGTCGACCTGCGCTAGACAGATTATTTACGCGAGTCAGTCAACAGCTTGTTATCGATAAGACCTCCGTCATCCCTCGGCATGTCGACGCCACCTGGTGGCACATCATTCTGACCAATCTTTCTATCATCATTGTATATTAATTTTTGCGCCCACGAACTCTCTTGGAAACCTTCCCTCACTCTGCCTTTGCATATCAGTTTTCGTCTTACTAACTGGCGTATATGCTTCCACGAATTCCATTTGGCAAGCTGACAACCTTGAGTGTGATATCAAAGAGATCTATTGCCACATCCACGCGCCTAGGCCAAATCATGGCTCATCTTGACAGCAACACGAATGGAACCAACAATGTAGAAAGCGGAGGTTCATATACTTTGCAGTCTCTTCCCAAATCTAATGTTTTCACCTCCAACCTTCCTCCCGATGCCGCCTTTCTCACGCCTTCGGACTCGCATTCTGCACCCCGCCAACAGCTCGGTCCGCGTCTTGTAAAAGAAGCTGTCTATACATATGTGCGCCCAGAGACTGTCGAAGACCCAGAGCTTCTCTGTGTGAGTCCGCGCGCATTGAAGGACATCGGGCTTAAAGAAGAAGAAGCATCCAGCGAAGAGTTCAAACAAGTCTTCTCCGGAAACAGACTCCTGACATGGGATGAAGACCAACATAAAGAGGGTGGCGGCATATATCCCTGGGCGCAGTGCTATGGCGGCTACCAATTCGGACAGTGGGCTGGCCAGCTCGGCGACGGACGCGCGATATCCCTCTTCGAGGCCACGAATGAGAACACCGGCGTACGTTACGAAATACAGCTGAAAGGTGCAGGAAGGACGCCCTATTCACGATTTGCCGACGGAAAGGCAGTGTTGAGGTCGAGCATAAGAGAATTTGTTGTGAGCGAGTATCTGAATGCAATTGGAATACCCTCTACAAGGGCCCTCGCACTTACGCATTGTCGAGGAAGTAAGGTGTTTAGAGAGAGGATGGAGCCAGGCGCAATAGTGACCAGATTCGCGCAATCGTGGATTCGGTTCGGAACATTCGATCTCCCACGCAACAGGGGTGACAGGAAGCTTCTCCGTACGCTCGCGGATTACACAGCCGAGCACGTGTATGGCGGATGGGACAAACTTCCATCGAAGCTCCCATCTGGTGATCCCAAGACTACCCACACAGAGACTCACGCTGGTATTTCGAAAGACCAGGTAGAGGGCGAAGGTCTAGAACAAGAGAACAGGTACACACGTCTCTACCGCGCAATCACCCGTCGCAACGCCCAGACCGTCGCAAAATGGCAAGCATACGGTTTCATGAACGGCGTCCTGAATACAGACAATACCTCCATCCTTGGCCTATCTATCGATTTCGGACCTTTCGCATTCCTGGATACGTTCGATCCGACGTACACGCCTAATCACGATGACCACATGCTACGGTACAGCTACAGAAACCAACCCACCATCATATGGTGGAATCTCGTCCGACTAGGCGAATCGCTCGGCGAGCTGATGGGCGCAGGATCAAACGTCGACTCCGAAACCTTCATCGAGAAGGGCGTGCAAGAAGGAGAAGAAGACGAACTAATCAAGCGCGCTGAGGGCATCATCGAACGGACCGGCGAAGAGTACAAAGCCGTGTTCCTGGCACACTACAAAGAGCTCATGACAAAACGGCTAGGCTTGAAGACCCAGAAAGAATCCGACTTTGAGGAATTGTTTTCAGAACTTCTCGACTTCCTGGAAGCGTATGAATTGGATTTCCACCACGCGTTCCGAAAGCTGTCGTACTTCAAGGTTTCTGAGTTGGAGTCCGAGCAAGACAGGAAGGATGTTGCAGGCCGGTTTTTCCGTTTCAACGAAGCACCCAAGCAGGACGCTGAGTCGCGGACACGCATCGCAAACTGGCTGGGCAAGTGGGTGGCACGAGTGAAAGAGGATTCTCCCAATGATGAGGAAAGGCAAGCTGCCATGCTGGCTGTCAACCCTAAAGTACGTTGTTCCCTGTATAGGGCTCTACTGAGACTGTCTGCTGACCAAATATAGTTCGTTCCCCGCTCCTGGATCCTCGATGAGTTAATCGACCGCGTGGAGAAGAAGGGTGACCGGGACATTCTCCCTGCCATCATGAAGATCAACCTCGACCCGTTCAAAGAGAACTGGGACTGGAATGAGAGCGAAGAGGAGCGGTTCTGCGGCGACGTACCCAAGTACAAAGGAATGATGCAGTGCAGTTGTAGTTCCTAAAAGCTTAGATATACCACCAGGAATGATGTAAGAGATGATAAGTAGTAATTTCGAATGTTCATTGCAAAATGGCGATACCACCTATGACATGGTTTAATCTACACCTCCTACTAAATACTCCCCAACTTCCAGATTGACCCCGCGTCCGAGCGAGCGAACATATTCCCACCCAAAATTAACTCTCCATTTGGCGCCGGGATCAAGTACATCCGAACTCCCAACCCCACCAGCTCGAACGAGCAATCGCATACTTGTCAGAGTTGCAATTTGTGTATACAAATCTCCGACCTGTGGCACGGTCTCTACGAGCAATGATCGAAAGATAGCCAGCAACCTGTCCAAGGAGAAAGGTGAAGGCGTCAACAAGTGTCTCGAAATCTTCCTATGTTTTGACTTCGTCACGCCTGCCGTGGCACCGTGTACCCGTCTTTTGTTTTTCCTCTTATCCGTATGCTTCATGAAATAGGTAACATCCGTACGCGAGGGGTTGTATGAGGCGAGGTACGCCGCTATCAACAAGTGCCTCGTGTAATACGGAAGGTCATGCGCAATGAAGCGAATCTTCCTTTTTGTACCCAACGTCGCTGGGATAACGCTGCCATTTGTAGATGTTGATTGTGTGCTGATGTTGGTGTTGTCTGCAATGATTTTATCCAGCACACTATCTTCGACCTGGAAAAGTGCCCTGCGGTTCACCATCAACCGCGAGAAATCCCGCGTACCGAAAGTTCCATTGACTACTGGTTCCACGAATGGACGCCAGAGCCGAGTGGCGGCAAGACGAAAGCTCACGAGGTCGCGCCCGGAATGTTTGCTCAGAGCATCATATACAGTAGTTATGAAGCGTCCCCAGAGCCACTCATCGTCTTCTGCGGCAAGGTCGGGTGTGTAGTCAGGGTATTGTTCGGCACTTGGTGGTGTGAGGAAGATCTTTGGAGGGTGCTGCCCCAATATCGTGAGGAGCGCAGTTCGGTTATAGGGGGAAAAGTGTAAATGGGGCGTCCCTCACTCTGCCTTTGCATAGGGGGCGTCCCAGGTCGGTGCAGTGCGTGCGGTATCGGCAGCGTAGTTACCAGTATGATGCTGAGATTTGGGATCTTGTAATACGATTAGTGTTGTCAGATTGTGAGTCTGGATAGGCATACCGTCTCTCCAAACCTAGCCAGCGCAGGTAATAATGTGGGCGGTGCCTCTCGTTGGTTATCGATTCCATCTAGAACCAATACAAACTTGCTTCTCCCATCTAACATCCTACCCAGGGCTACAGCCAGACTGCTCAAGTTCTCCGTTCGTGTATACGGCGACCGATTGATTTGCTCGTCGTAGTGTACGTCCAATGCGTCCAGACACGATGCCACAATGCACTCCAGTAGATGCCTTCCCGTTATGCATTCTCGCGAGTTAAGAATAGCGTGGGGAAGCGATGAGATCTTCAAGTACGAGCGAATAATTGAAGATTTCCCGGTCGCTGTTAGACCATGGGCGACAAGGAGGGGTAGACATGGGAGCTGTGCCTAGGACATGTTAGCACAGTGTTGTGATGGTAGGTATGAATGGCAATCGCTAACATTGTAAAGCGTCGCAAGTTGCTGAATCTGATTCTCGCGACATGGGAAGCTGGAATTGAGCTGTTCTAGGATCTCGTCGGGTAACATCTTCTCTGTGCACCATCCGTATGGGGTTCGCTGTGCTTCAGGTATGTGCAGTTGGATGTGTACACTGGTGCAGATGCGACACGCTAAAGCCGCAGCGAACGCGTTGGCACGTGCCCTGTCCAGGCTGGAGCGGAGTGGAAGTGGACTCGACACCGCCTCTCCAGACTAACGTCTTCGCATTCCCATCGCTATCCACAATTTTTACATCTACTAGATCAGGGACACTGAAAGCTCTTCTCGTCTGCATGCCTCACGTGCTATCGGGGCATGTGTAGCTGCAACTGATCTTCACCACCGCACCCATCATGCAGAGGCTCATCACACGCCGATCATGGTTATAGTGTCCAAAATCATGTTGTAGTAGTATGTGCCCGTGCTACTTAGGCTAACTCCTGCCTTTGATCGTGCGTATGAAGGTTGACCATAGACCTCCACCCACACAGTATGATGAATTACTTTCCGTGGACCTCAAAGAGTACCCCTAGCCGCCAACTTTACTTTACCCTTTTTCGCAGTCGACGGTAAACCTTCTCCCCTCATAACCATGCTAAACGCCTATGCAATGCTAATGGTATCCAATTCGAAAGAGTCCCCCGCCTGACGCCTTGGCCCTTGCCTCCCTAAGCATGCACGCTATCCTCGATGCCCGCAACCTGGTTCTCGGCACCAGGAAGCTCCCAAGCCAGAAATTTCCAGTTGAGCTCGCTCGGACGCGGGGTCAATCTGGAAGTTGGGGAGTATTTAGTAGGAGGTGTAGATTAAACCATGTCATAGGTGGTATCGCCATTTTGCA
>Ga0181465_101408_pt1 | contig 10247 bp, 4 predicted proteins | sample InSIn3gowninarea_FD_119076 | JGI IMG/M metagenome (GOLD analysis project Ga0181465, IMG submission 119076) | Clean room microbial communities from NASA Spacecraft Assembly Facility at Jet Propulsion Laboratory, Pasadena, California, USA -... ...
TTTAATTGGGTTGGAGATCCTGTTGTTGCCGATATAGATGGACCAGACCAGGTATAAGTCACTGGTTGATAAGTCTCTGACCGTTTTAAATAATCGATTGCCCATACGCTATTCCCTGGGCTACTAAATGTGTAACGTATCCTTAAATTGGTTTGCCCTAAATACTCAGTTAAGGGAATTGGTGTACGTGCAAATCCTCCGTTTGGAGTTCCTAAAGAAGAAGGTGGATTGTATTGAGCTAGAACTTTGTCGTAACTGTTACCTCCATTCGTAGAAATTTCTATCTTTGCTATAGTACCGGGACTTAATCTAAATGCTGTGTAAAAGTCTAAAGTATCAGCCGTTTTTCCAATTGACTTAAATACAGGTGTTTCTAACGTAGTTGTTAAAGGATCTGTGGTAGCACTCGCGATCGCAAATTTGCCGCCCACCTGTGACTTATACGTATTTCCATCAAAATCACTGCTATTTGTTTCAGACCATATATTCGGGGAGTTATTATTAGCTTGGGCTGGAAACTTTATCTTATCATTTCCGTCAATCCTCCATCCCGGCGGATTAGCTTGGTCAAAGCCCCCACCAATAATTGTATCAAGTTCTGCAAAAGTGCTAGCTGTTAGTATAGTAGACTGACCTAAGCATATAGCAGTAGTGGGTGCTGTAGTTATAGTTGGCGTAAAAGTTTGCGTTACCACTGCAACTACTGGATCTCCAATAAGCGTGTCTCCGCCGGTAGGCAGAAATACGTACACACTTACAACAAAGGTTGGAAATTGTCCTGCGACTACCACGGCAACTACCAGTGTTACAGTAAATCCGTTGCCGACTATAACTCTAGCATCCTCTGGAGCAGCGGTATGTTCCAGTTCGACTCTACAAACAGCTAGTCTGACTTATACCGCAACAAATACTCCGACAACTTATAGTATTACGTGGAATTCTTCACCGACTAATAATTTTGCAGCTGTCACAGATGCTACTTTAGGAGCTGGTTCTATCAATATTGCTGTTCCCGCGAATATCGCGGCAGGTACTTATACAGGGAATATTACGGTAAAAAATGCAAACGGATGTGTAAGTAGCGCGAGCGCACCATTTACAGTAACTGTCAATCCAAAACCTACAGTAACTACACCCAATACAGCGACTACTTGTAGCGGAACCGCACCAACCATCTCTTTAACTGCAAGTGTGCCTAGTACCTTCACATGGACGATTGGAACAATTTCTGGTGGTATTACTGGAGCAAGTTCAGGTTCGGGTCCAACAATCAATCAAATACTGAACAATCCAAACCCTACACTGGGAACGGTACAATATATTATTACACCAACTGCAACAACGGGTTCCTGTCCAGGCGCACCTTATATCATTACCGTAACCGTCAATCCGGCTCCTACAATAACTACACCTAATACAGCAAATACCTGTAGCGGAAGTGCACCAAATATCACTTTGACAGCTAGCGTACCAAGCACGTTTACATGGACCATAGGAACTATTACCGGCGGCATTACCGGGGCGGATGCAGGTTCAGGTTCAACAATCAATCAAACACTGACCAATCCAAATACTACCGCGGGAACAGTACAATATATTGTTACTCCAACTGCAACAACCGGTTCTTGCCCAGGTGTAGCGTCTACAATCACCGTAACTGTCAATCCAAAACCTACAGTAACTACCCCGAATAAAGCAAGCAGTTGTAGCGGAAGTGGACCGAATATCGCTTTGACTGCTACGGTACCAAGCACCTTTACATGGACTATAGGAACTATTACCGGCGGCATTACCGGAGCGGCTGCAGGTTCTGGTTCAAACATAAATCAACCACTGACTAATACAAACGCTACGGCAGGAACAGTACAATATATTGTTACTCCAACTGCAACATTAGGTTCTTGTCCAGGTTTGCCTTATACAATTACTGTAACCGTCAATCCGGCTCCTACAGTAACTAACTTAAATACTGCCACCACGTGCGGTGGCAGTGGACCAAACATCAGTTTGACTGCAAGCTCTCCCAGCTCATTCACTTGGACAATTGGAACTATTACCGGCCGCGTTACTGGTGCGAGTGCAGGTTCAGGTTCAACAATCAATCAAATATTGACCAATGCGAATGGAACAGCGGGAACGGTACAATATATCGTTACACCAACATCAACAACAGGTTCATGCATAGGTGCGCCATATACAATTACTGTAACGGTTAATCTGAACACCTGGATTGGCAGCCTTACCAGTAACGATTGGAATACCGGAAGCAACTGGTGTTCAGGAAATGTTCCTACAGCTACAACCGATGCTATAATACCTGCTGGTCTACCAATTTCCAGGTATCCAGTCTTATCAGCAGCCGGAGCAGCAAAATCACTTGTAATAGAAGATGGAGCTAAAGTAGTGCTTAACGATAACACACTCACAGTAGAAAATGATATTTCAGGAACAGGCGTTATAGCAGGAAGCTTAAAATCAGGTTTAATTTTAAATGGTACTTCCAGTATCGGAACTCTATACTTTGACCAGGCAACAAACGATGGTAATAAACTGAACAATCTGACCATCGACAAGGGAACAGCAACGCTTGGTAATGACCTTTTTGTATATGGTGTAGTTGCTCCTAATTCCGGCACATTGAACAGTAACGGTCACCTCACCTTAGGGTCATCAAGCATTAAAAACACAGCCCGCGTGGCTTCGGTTGCAAACTCAGGTGCTATCAATGGTGATGTAACCGTAGAGCGTTTTATTCCGGCAAGACGATCTTTCCGCTTTCTCTCATCACCCGTTACTACTGCAAATAGCAGCAAAAAAACTATTAAGGATAACTGGATGGAAGGGGTAAATAATAAAGGGGTATATCCTCCATTTAATGATCCTAATCCTGGCTACGGAACTAATATTACCGGAGTAGGTGGTTCAAGTAACGGTTTTGATCCAACCATCACCAATAATCCCTCGCTCTTCACTTATGATGAGGGTAACCAAAAATGGATTGCGGCAACCAATCCCAACAGTTCTATGAAAGCGGGCGATGCCTACCGTCTGATGGTTAGAGGAAACAGAAGCACAAATATGAGTCAGCCGGACAATAATCCGGATTCAACAAATACGATCTTAAGAACTACCGGGAAACTTTTTATCGGGGAGTTTAATCCGGTCCTGAGTACAACGAGTGATGATTATACTTTTGTCGGCAACCCTTATGCTTCACCTGTTGACTTTGAAAAGATATTAGCAACTGCACATAGTATTCGCCCAGTGTATTACACGTATGACCCCCTTGCCGCAAGAAGAGGTTTATATGTTCTTTACGATGCAGACAAGGGTTCTAATAGCTTGCCGGGTGTCTCCGAAGTTGATAAAAATATTCAACCAGGGCAGGCATTCTTTGTGCAAACCACAGGGAATTCCCCGTCGTTAACTTTCAAGGAGGAATACAAGAGTACCGGTTTGACCCGTGTTTATCGAGACCCGACACGAATAACGAAACTGTCGATACAACTGTTATTAAATACAGATAAAGGGAAACAAAATACAGCTGATGGCGTAGTCGCCTTTTTTGATAAAGACTTTTCAAATGACATCGGAAATGAAGACTCCCGTAAGTTGAGCAACCTGGACGAAAACCTGGCAATAAATGTTAACGGAACCTCTCTAAGTATTGAAGGCCGGGCACCAGCTACCGCAGAGGACTCTATCGGATTGAAGATGTGGCAGTTCCGTCAGAATAATTATTACCTGAAATTAACCGGTGCTAATTTTTCACCTGATTTAACTGCATTTATCAACGACAAATACCTGCACAAAGAAACTCCCATCATCCTGTCGTCAGTTACTTTATTTCCGTTTAGCATTGATAGCAATATTCCGGCTTCAATTGCTCCCGACAGATTTAGCATTGTATTCAAAGCAGGTATTACTCTGCCGGTAACACTTACTAATGTAAAGGCATATCAAAAAGATGACGGCATACAGGTAGACTGGACCGCAGAAGCAGAAAGTAACATAGACCATTATGAGCTCGAAAAATCAAGCAATGGACAACAGTTTGATAAAATGTCCTTGCTGATAGCTAAAGGCAATAATGCTACAACACAGCATTATAGTTGGCTGGATGAAAATGTAAACACCGGCAGCAATTTCTACAGGATTAAAGTAATCGAAAAGTCAGGCGCAATCAAGTATAGTAATGTAGTCAGAGTAAATATTGCTGAGGTCAACGGCAATATAACAGTCTTCCCCAACCCAATTAAAGACAATGTGATAAAGGTTGAGTTGAAAAACATGGAAAAAGGCAGGTACACTACAATTTTATACAACACTCTTGGACAACAATTATATAGCGGTACGATTGAGCATACCGCAAGGTCAGGGACTTACACCATTTCATTAGGCAGATTAATCAGCAAGGGTACATATACTTTGCACATAAGCAAAGGAGATAGAAAAATGAACGAAAGAGTAATCGTAGAGTAAATTGTTCTTGACGAACTTATTTTTAACAGCAGGAGGAACCATTCTTCCTGCTGTTTTTTTTGGATAAATTTCCCTCGCCCAAACAGAAATCACAAAGCGGAGCGAGATCAGTAATTGTAGAAAAAGATTTACAAAATACTGAATAATTGTTCAGCTAGCTCCCACAATGCCCTCATTATTAACTTTTATACCACAGATTCTGGATGGAAGGCACTTTTGTTGCAGGTAATTCTACATCTTATCCAATTTTCTCCCACAAAATGTTCATTAATCCAATGCTCCTGGCACAAATACCTCGTTGAGTCGCCTAATATCCTACAGCAAGACTTTCGTTTAGTCCGATACCTACAATTTTAATGACTATTCAGCTAACCGAATGTTGCCCCTTATGAAAAAAGTTTATTTAAATTTTTTATTGCTTTTTGTTGCAAATCAAATAACCGTCTTTTCACAAGCGTTATCAACAAATTATTTCCGCTCAATAAAGTCTGGTCTTTGGGATGCGGCAGATACCTGGCAAACTTCTGCAGATGGCTTCAACTGGAGTCCTGCTACTGTAGCACCAACGTCTGACGCAAATACTATAACGGTAGAAAGCGGACATACCGTAACAATAAACAACAGTATAACTATAGACCAGGTAGTAATAACCAGCGGAGGAATATTAAATGACGCTACCGTCGCCTCAGCTGTCTTAACGGTTAATAATGGTATAGGTCATGACATCGTTGTTCAAGGTGGTGGGATTTTCAGACATAACATAGCTACCAATTCTTCACTACCCTTGTTTAAAGGTGTGGCCACACTTGAAATGCAAAATGGAGGAGCCTTGGAAGTGGATAATAATAATGGCATTCCAAGTAATTATGCAAACACAGCATCACCAATCGCTTCTAATGTATTATGGAATGATGGCGCGATATTCAACTGGGCAAATACTACTAGCCCCGCAACCGGAGTTACCTACTTCTCAGCAACTAATGCTGTTCCAATTTTCAGATTTTCACAGCCCGTAACTTTAGGTGGAACAACCACGACTGTAATTAATGGCTTATTGGAAGCAAACGCAAACGTAAGTCTACAAGGTAATGCCCAAAAGGTATTTAGAAATGGAATTACCGGAACTGGCAAGATAGGTCCTACTGCGTTAAATGGAGGTGCCTTTATTATAAATGGTACTACGGCAACAATCGGTGGTACAGGAGTATTGGAGCTAAACAATAACGGATTATCAATCAGTTCAGGAACCATAGCATCATTAACATCCGACAAAGTAATCAATAACTATAACAATAGCACTTCTAACAACACCGCTAACGTTACCATACAGGGCAGTTTAATAGCAGGTGATTACAGCATAAGTGGAAACAACTTTATAAAAGTCGATGGCATAGTTAAGACTACGAATCCAAATGGGTTAACCGGAGGGACAAATACAACTTTTGCCACAGGTTCAACACTTCGACCCTTCGGAACAACTTCTACCATTGAATACAATCGCGAAGGAGAGCAGAAAATAACCCCCATCTTATATAGCAATCTCACTATTGCGGGCAGCGGTACAAAAACGGCTGAGCAAGGTGGAGATATTTCTGTCTCCGGGATATTTAATATTATGCCTGGTTGCACCTTCGTCATGAATGGGTCAAACGATGTGAAATTGAATAATGGAGGCATAGTTAACGTAAATGTTAATTCCATTTTTGACAGCGGAGGTGAAAGCCAGATGACTGGCGGTAGCTCTCCAATCATTAATATTTACGGAACATTTATCACCCGCGACGCACAGGGCTTTTCAGGATTGAATGCAACTATTCCCGGAGCTACTGTAAACATTTTTAACGGCAGCACGATTGAGTATGGCAAATCAGGGGACCAGGATGTTACAAGGAGAGACGACTACCAAAACTTGACTTTATCAGGAAGCGGAGTTAAACTGTTGCCAACATGTGCACCAAAAGGAACGGTTACGATTAAAGACAATGCAATAGCAGATGCTTCTAACAAAACCTTTGGCGACTCTACAACTAACCTCACAATGACTTCCGGAAGGTTAAGGGTTGGAGGAACCGGCACTAAACCCGATATCGCCGGCATTTATAATCTCACTGAAGGGGTAATCGAATTTACTAACTCAGGCGCCACCAAACAAACTATCCGCTCTCCGGCCACTTACTTCAACATAGAGGTTAGCGGAAATAATGTATTTAACTCTAGTGGTATAACCTACATTGCGAGTGGAGGATCATTTAGAGTTAAGACCGGTGGCAGTTTCGAAAACAGTGGTCTTAGATTAGATGGGAACAGCGGCATTCAAACATTTATTCTGGAACCGAATGCTGTATTTATAACTGGTGTAAAAGGCGGTTTTGCAGGTAATGACTCTGCTGCGCTAAAAAATTTTGAAACCCTTTCAATTGATCCTAAATCGACGATCGTTTACAATCGCAAAGGAGATCAAACAATTTCTCCTCTGTCGGTTTATCCTACTTTACTCTTGCGAGGCAGTGGTAACAATACTCTCGAAGAAGGAATTGCCATAATTTCTGCATCGGCAGATTCTGTGTTGATTGATAGCATGGCGACACTTAAAATAAATTCGGGAGCGAAATTAAATTTTCAAAATCGGCCTGTAGTGATACGCAGTACCTCAAGTAGCTCCGGTATTATCGGCGAAATTGCAGATGGCCCTTCTGCGTTATTAAATGCAACTAATGTAACCGTTGAACGATTTATTCCTGCAAGAAGAGCTTTTCGCTTTTTAGCTCCTTCGGTATCTACCAGCACAACGATAAAAGCAAACTGGATGGAAGGTGCTGCCAATCCAAACACTACGACCAGGATAAATCCTTACCCTGGCTATGGAACAAATATTACAGGGCTGGGCGGCACTGCGAATGGTTTTGATCCTACCAAAACAAATAATCCATCCCTGTTTGTTTTCAATTCCGCAACCCAACAGTGGCAATCCGTGGGAAGTACTAATGTTACACTGGCTGCGGGCGCTGCATATAGGTTAATGGTAAGAGGTGACCGAAGCGTAGATATGACTAAGGGAGATAATAATCCGTCGCCCACCAATACGGTCTTACGAACACGAGGTGCTCTTTTCACAGGCAATTACGCTCCTCCTTTATGTACCATAGACAATGGTTACACCTTTATAGGTAATCCTTATGCTTCACCTGTTGATTTCGAAAAGATGATTGCCTACAACACATCCTTAAATAAAGTTACGGGCACTGCGCGCAATATAAAGCCCGAGTACACCACCTGGGATCCGCGGCTGAACAAACGAGGTGCATATGTTACCTACAATGCCGTCCAACATAAGAACAATACACTTGGAGTTTCCGAAGTTGATAAAAATATACAGCCGGGCCAGGCAGTATTCGTGCAAACGATTGGCAATAATTCATCGCCTGCAATTGCATTCCAGGAAAGCTATAAATCAACCGGAAAGACCAGCGTGTTCAGAGACCCTAATCAAATAACCCAACTTTCTGTACAACTTCTGCTTACTTCACAGGAAGGTCTGGCAAATACTGCTGACGCAACTGCTGTCTTTTTTGATGATAACTTTTCACCTGAGTTAGGCGATGATGATTCTCGTAAACTGACCAATCTTGATGAAAATCTTGCTATAAATAATAAAGGAACTTCTTTGAGTATTGAAGGACGTTCTGCAGTTACGACAAATGACACTATACAACTGAAGATGTGGCAACTAAGGCAACAAAATTATTTCCTCAAATTTATCGGGAACAATTTTTCTCCTCTTGTCATAGCCTTTGTTAATGATAAGTATCTGAAGACGCAAACACCAATAGATCTCGCAAATACCAGTATGTTGCCAATAACAATCGATACGAATATTGCCGCTTCTTTTGCCGAAGATAGGTTTAGCATTATTTTCAAAACTGGAACTACTTTACCTGCAAAACTTACTAATGTCAATGCCTACGAAAAAGATAACGGAATTATGGTAAGTTGGATGGGACACCATGAGTTGAACATCGACCATTACGAAGTACAGGAATCGATTGACCGCCTAAACTTTTTAACCGCTGCAATAGTAACTGCAAGGAATAAAAATGTTAGTAACGAAAATTATGCATGGACTGACAATAGGATTGCCGCCGGTAATAATTACTATAGAATTAAGAGAATAGAAAAATCAGGTGAAATTGATTATAGTGAAGTGGTAAAAGTACATGTACTGGAAGCGAATCAAAACATTTCCATATTTCCTAATCCTGTACAAGATGGCGTGATAAAGATGCATTTAAATAATATGCAAAAAGGGAAATACCGTCTAACGCTATTTAACAACCTGGGCCAGGAAATAAATAAAAAACAAGTAGACCACACGGGAGGAACAGCAATCTATACTTTTAAAATAGCGACACAATTACCAAAAGGTATATACAACCTGTTAATAAGTAAACAGGAAACAGTCCCGGTGTATCGAAAAATAATAATCGACTAGATAGTACTAAATTTGAGAATAGAGGATGAGTTTTACCGGCCTTTGGGTTAAAGACATTTTACTACAAATTTCAACATTTCAGCTTTTCCCAACGTTTAGAAAAAGTTGGAATATTGACTTTCATTTTTTGAAAGAATTGCGTTAAAAAACGGTATTTTCGTTACATGAAGAAGATGGCAAAGAAATTGAAATTAGTGATTATTGTGGCTATGATAGCAATACCCGGAGCTTTAATTGCGCAACCCGACATGGGTGACGGAGGAGATGATTGTGGATGACGTTCCTTTGGATGGAGGCGTGAGCCTCTTAGTTGCTGCCGGATTAGGTTATGGATTAAAAAAAGTATACGACAAAAAAAGAGAGGAAAAAGATGGTGATGTGATTGAAAAGTAAGGCCGCTTTCGAGGACAGCTTACTCGTAACGCAATGCTACAATAGGATCTAATTTAGAGGCTTTTATCGCCGGCCATAAGCCTGCCGTCAGTCCTACTATACTGCATATAATTATCCCGGTAACAACCCAACCCCACGGCACGACAAAGCCTGTTCCGAGTATCATTGAAAATACATTTCCAACTAGTACGCCCAGTATAATTCCAAACACTGCTCCTAATAAACTAATTATAATAGATTCAAATAAAAATTGATTTCGTATACTGCTTCGAGTGCCTCCCAAAGCCTTAATCAGACCAACTTCTTTGGTTCTTTCTGTGACTGCTACCAGCATTATATTCATAAGCCCGATTGCTGCACCAATCAGTGTTATTAATCCAATCGCGCCTGCAGAGCCCGAGATGCTTCCAAGCAAACCAATCATTGTTTCAGCCACTGCGTCACTTTTATCAATATAAAAGTTATCATTATCCTTTACATCTAAACGACGAATCCCCCTGAAGGTACCGGTAGCTTCACCAATGGCAGGATCAAGTTGAGCTATGTCATTTGCCATAACATTAATCGTATAAGAAAGGCCTGCATCCGGCAGACGACGAACATTGTTATAACTGGATATCACTACTTTATCCATTCGCATAAAAACACTGGTTCCTTTAGGGTTGAGAAGCCCTATCACCCTGTAAGGTATATTTGCGATCCTGATTATTTTGTCTACTGAACTTTCCGGGTTTTTCGGAAAAAGTTTTTTCGCAATATCACTTCACTATAATCAATTTCACCTGATTTTTCTATTCTCTTAATTCTATAGTAATTATTACCGGCGGCAATCCTATTGTCAGTCCATGCATAATTTTCGTTACTAACATTTTTATTCCTTGCA